>Ga0187871_10000198_pt1 | contig 55513 bp, 53 predicted proteins | sample June2016WEW_16_1_FD_132988 | JGI IMG/M metagenome (GOLD analysis project Ga0187871, IMG submission 132988) | Peatland microbial communities from SPRUCE experiment site at the Marcell Experimental Forest, Minnesota, USA - June2016WEW_16_10 | ecosystem: Environmental > Terrestrial > Soil >...
CTACTCTTTCTTGCAGTTGGGCTCAGGCGAGTAATTCTGCTACGAGAAGTTCGATCGCGGGATCATCTTGCGCGACGGCGAAATACTTTTCCCAGTTTACGTCGGGGAAACCCATGCGGGTGGCTTGGCCGGGGAGTTGTTCGCGCAGTTCTGTTGCGTCGCGTCCTGGCAAGAGCGTTAGGGCTTCGAAGACGACGCGATGTTCGGGATCTTGCCAGCGGTGGGCGCGGAGTTGCGCGAGGATGGTTGCGCGGGTGACTGGAGCCTCCTTGCGAGGTGACTGGTTGATTGCGGATGGAGCACTGAAGTGCGCCGCTACGAAGTCAAAATCTGAGCAGAGCGCGCGGAGGATTTTGGATTCGAGGTCGAGCACGACTGGAGAGGATACTACTGGGGAGTTCCGATGGGAACTCCCCGAATCTGTGATGAAGATTTATGCCGCGCTGGAAACTACCGGGCGAACGAAGTCGATGCGATCAATGGCAACCGCGACGCCGAAGACCGGCGTAACTTCGCCGGGCAGCTGCGTGCTGCGCAGAGTTTTGGCGCTGGCACGGACCAGGACGGACGTGCCACGCTCTCGCTCCGCAGGAAGCGAGAATGTGAGTTCCAGACCGGTGCCCGAGGCAATGGCAACGTCGGAGTGGAAGAAAATACCGGTACGGGATACGTCTCGCAATTGCCCGGTGTGGAACTCCAGCGGGCGGTGCTTGGACATACAGACCTGTACGGGCAGGTAAACCTCGTAGCGTCTTGCTTTTCGGCGCTCTCCCATAATATACCCCCAGATTTTGATGCACGGCGGAGGCCACGAGGTGCGGGGGCTGCGGGACTGAAAATAAGGGGGTTATCGTTCTGGTACCGTTCCCAACACGGGAACGGCAATGCAAATTCTTCCCGGTATAGGAAATAGCGACACGCTTTTGCTGGGTTTAGAACATCGGCTGCGGACAAGTCTAAGACGACAATTTTACGATACTTGGACGCAGATTTGACAGGATTTCGAGAGCGGATCGGCCCTGAAAGGATGGAAAGCGCGACAGGGAAATGGGTGCGGCGGAGCACTCCGAGCCAGCCCTTCGATCCTTCACGACGGACCGAAGGGCGACTCGCCTGGCGGGGCGTTTACAGAACCGGATCGTGAAGAACGGAGGTGCCTTCGGCCTCAGTCAAGATCCCTTTGCCGATCATCAAGTGGATCAAGCGCACCAGAGCGGTCCATTCGGGGCCGCGATGGCTTCCAGGAGGCATGGGCATGCGCACGAGTTCCGGGGCGGCCATCTGGCACTCACCGGTGATCTCGGCGAGCCATTCGCTGAGCGCCGAGCGGCGGGCTTCGTCCTGGTCTTCAAAGGAGATTCCCATTCCCAATCCCATCTGCGAATAGACGACAGTGCCGGGGGTCTGGAAGGTGGTCTTGGCTTTCTGCAACGTCACGCGAACCTTGGAGCCGACGGGGAACGGGCAGACGGTATCAACGAAGCAGCCGCCCGGCCCCAGGTCCGTGGTGCGCGTGGAAAAGCGCGCGCCGGATTTCAGTTCGACGACTTCGGCAGCGGCGGTGAACATGTGCCGGGCGGTGCCGCGGCGTTCGGTTTCGAGCACGTCTACGCCCTTGCCGATGGCGCCTGCAAATTTGCGATTCGAAGAGTTGTGCATCATTTCATCCTTTTGGCAGCCCCCGACTTCCTGCTGCAGGTATGGTTAAGTTCGTTAGAGCAGGAATCTGACGGCAATGCCCATGGCGCCGTCCGGCCGTTCTTCCATGCGTACGATGGAACCGAGAAATTTTTTGTGCGCAGCGATTTTCTTGCCGAATGGGAAAGTGACCAGCAAGCGCATGCCCACGAAATAGTGGGGCATGCAGGTGGCGAAATAGAGGCCGTCGCGCGTGAAGTCAACGACTTCGCCGACGTCGGCGATGTCCATGAAGCGCGCATCGAAGGGCCGCACTTCAACGGGCAGGGACATTTTCAAGCGTTCGCGCCGGCGTGTTTCGCGCGCAGCCGTTTTCTTTGATGGAGCGTAGGCTGCGGAATGCTGAGCATGAACTGCCGTGGCCATGTACAACCTCCGGAGCGCAATTGGCACGTCGCGTCGCTCCATTGAATGTAGAGGGCGGGCGAAAGTCTGCCAATAGGACGGCGGTACTACCGGGTACTTACGGACGGATATTCGGGGCTCGGAGGCGGGGTTCCGAGAGGCACTTAAGGGCTTTGTTTACAGTGGGATGTTCCAGATCGGAACGGGCCGTAGTTCTACCGCGTGTTGTGAGCGCGGAACTTCTTTGCACCGGCTGCGGTGAGTTTAGAAAGTTCGCTAAAAAGCTTGGCATCGGGCGAAGCAAAATTGAAGCGCTTTTGGCTGCGCTCGCTTTGTGCGGTTCGGTTACTTCGCGGGTGGAAGACCTTCGGACGCTTCGAGAGCGGTGGGATACATAGAGATGACGCGATGCACCTGCGTCATGGTCAAGACACCTTGGACCATGGGGCTGCAGGCGGCGAGGCGCAGGCTGCCGCCGGTTTTCGCGAGGCGGGAAAAGGACTTCACGATTTGCCCGATCACCGCGCTGTCAATGTGATCCACACCGGCCATATCCAGGATGATGTGATGCTCCTGTTTTTTGATGTGGTCTTCGACTTCTTGATCAATGCGTTTGCAATCGGGGCCCATTTGGACGCGGCCGCTTAATTCCAGAACCCAGATGCCGGGCTTGATTTGTTTTTTCTGCAGAAACATTTGAGCTAGCTCCTGGCCGGCAGGCGGCGCGAATTATTCTTCACAGGGAAATTGGCGAATCAGGCGCATGCAATCGGCTAGCGCTTTCAGGACCGAATCGCCCCAGCCTGACGGAACGAAGCCGGCTGTGCCTTGGTTTACGGGCCGATCGGCTTGCGCGAAGTAGCGGAGATGCTGGCCTTTGGGAGCTACCGCATATTCCTTCACGGTGATCGCGAAGAGGATGTCTTTGCCGTCCTGATGCTTGGTCATCGAAAAATGATGATGTTGTGCTAATTCTTCGCTGCGGTCTGCTTGCGCATACTGCCAATCTTCCACGGTGCTCCTCCCAGGAGTGGTGGGGCCGAGAGAGATGCGGCCTGAACGCGGGAATCTTAGGCTGGCGCGGGCGGCAAGTCAATCGCGGGTGGGGAGTGGATTTAATGTTGTGAGCTGCGTGGCGTATGCGCGCCAAGCCAACCGTCATCTCCTCAGCGGCTGAAGCCGCTCGTATGTCGCCGAGGTTGCGGCACGGCTGAAGCCGTGCCCTGACGAAAATCGTGGGAACTCATGCCGTAAGCTGGGAACGTCAGCGGGAAAGGCACGCGAGGCGAGCCTCGCGCCCGGCAAAGCGGCGGCAAGCCGCCGCACTCCAAAATGGACTCCGCGTGGATGCGGTGGGCGAAGACGATGGATTAAATCGTGGGCGGCACTCACTCAGATGCTCTAGGCTGGGAAAAATTCGTGTGATAGAAACTGAGGCGGCGATGAAGAGGGAGCGATTGGAGATTCGGCGATTGGTGCGCGACGAGTTGCCAGTGTCGACGGTGAGGCTGGCGCGATTTTTGATTGGGAAGACGTTGGTGCACGATTTGCCGCGCGGGCGGCTGGCGGGCAGGATCGTCGAGACAGAGGCTTACGTTACGGGGGATGCGGCGTCGCATACTTTTCGCGGGGTGACGGCGCGCAATCGGCCGCTGTTTTTGGAGCGCGGCCACGCGTACGTGTATTTCTGTTACGGCAATCATTTCATGTTGAACGTTTCGGGGCAGAGGGAAGGGATCGGCGAGGGCGTACTGTTGCGCGCGATTGAGCCGCTCGAGGGCATTGCGCAGATGGAGCGCAATCGCGGGACCGAGCGATTGCTGGATTTGGCGCGGGGGCCGGGACGTTTAGCTGAAGCGTTTGGGGTGGACCGGCGATTGGATGGATTGGATTTGGTTGGCGATAGTGTTTTGTGGATCGGCGCGGCGGTGCGGCGTGCTGGGCGGATCGGTGTCAGCGAGCGGATTGGGATTAGCAAGGAGGCGGAGAGGTTACTAAGATTCTATGAGCGAGGGAGTGCGTTTGTTAGCGGCGGGAAATTGTTGCGGGCCTAAAAACACAGGATTGATGACCGGAGATAAAGATAGAGGAGGGCTGTGCGATAGGAACCCCACGGCTACACCTCGCAAGGCAAGCCTTGCTTGGCTCGACCTTGAAGAGTGCTGAATTGTCGCCAAAGTGGCGGCAAGCCGCCGCACTCCAACTTGGGCTAGGTGTTGACACTTGGCGCGAGTGCGCGAGTTCGCGTTGCGGGCGACATCAGCGGATTCTTGAGATGTGGAGTTTTTCGCGGTTTAGTGCCTGCTGGAACTGGGAATTATGATTCGACGCTGGCGGCTTGGAATCCTGCTATTCTGCTGAGAGCGCGGAGGTTGAGCTGGCGGCAATCGGCCGGCCGCATCGGCGCATCCAATTGGCATGCCTCGACGAGCGAAATCCAACTTGGTTTCCAACGTGTTCCAGGCGTCCATCCGCGCAGGATTTCGGCGCGCTTACAATGGCGTGCAGGTGGACCCGCACAAATATCTGCAACAATTCCGCAGGGCGAACCGGATGCCGATTCATACCTGGTCGGACATGTTCAATGTTGACGAAAAATTGGTCAATCATCACGCGGCGCGGGTGGTGAAGTCTGCGATGCGCGCAGCGGCGTTTGAAGGAGCGGGGCTCGGCCTGGGCGGGATGCTGACGATTTTGCCGGACGCGGGAATTCTTTCGGCGATCACCATTCGCATGTTGCAGAAGCTCAGCCTGATTTACGGGTTCGAATACAAGACCGAGGAAGAGGTTACCGAGCTCTGGGTCGCCGCCGCTAGCGCGGCTGGGTTGGATTTGGGGCGCGAATTTCTCGAGAAACAGGCGATGGAAAAGATTGTGCCGCGGATTATTGACCGCATCGCGGTGCGCGTAGGCGCGGAAGTGGCCGAGAAATGGTCGGGTCGGCTGATTCCGCTGTTGAGTTCCGGGATCGGCGGAACAATGAATTACTATTTTGTGCGCTCGTGGGGACGGCGCGCGCAAAAACATTTTCTCGCGCGGCATCGCGAGGTGCGCGCGCATGGTCTGCCCGCTTCGAGCATTTTAAGTGTGCCGGCACAAGCGCGCTTGCGCACGGCCAATTGACCCACCGCCTCAGGCACTTAATCGCGTTGTAAAGAACGTTACTTCGAAGGCCGCTCCAGTGGTTATGGTATTGCCCGTTTTCCGTCTCCGTGCCATCCTCTTCCACCTGGCTTACCGTTTTAGGGGGAAATGGCATGCCCGTTTGTGAAGGCTGCGGCACGCGCACGGACGAAGCGCACATACAGAGCCGCGCCGAGCGTAGCGAGCTTGCCGGCCGGTATCGACCTACGCAGATCAAAGTTTTATTTCTGGATTCGGCGCCGCCAGTGCGCATGGACGATTTCTTTTACAAGCCGTCTGCGGACCGCTCGGTGCGGTCGTTGGCTTCGCGCATGTATTTCGACGAACTCGTGAAGGCCACGGGCGCGCCCGGGCATACGTCGGCGCAGGAAGAAGCGGCACTGACTGATTTTCGTCGGAAAGGGTATTTTTTGAGCTATGGCGTGGAGTGTCCGTTCGAGTCCGAGGGCGAACTGCACGCAGCGCTGCGGCGCCTTGCGCCCACGGCGCTGAAGCGTGTGCAATATTCCTTGCAGCCGAATTACATTGTGCCGATCGGCGCTGCTACTAAGGAATTGATACGGCTGTTTGGCTTGATCGGCTGGGGCGATCGTCTTATTTTGGATAAGACAGGGCCGTTCGTGGACCCTTATCTTGGCGACTTGAAGAAGCAGGCTACGTTTGGGACCGCGTTTGGCGAACGAATTAGCAAGGTGCTGGCGGCGTTGCCGTAGCACGACGAGAGCTCCGCAGTTCGCGCGGCGGTCGGGAGCAAGAAAAAGCAGATCCCTCCGGCAAACGACGCCTGCGGGATGACAATCTCGTTTATTTGCTCGTCGAGTGCGCCTCGCGTTTGATTTATTTCTGTTTGTACACCTTCCCGTCTTTCATTACAAAGCTGACGTTTTCCAGGGCGTGGACGTCTTGAAGCGGGTTGGCTTGCACCGCGATGATATCGGCGAAATTTCCTGGTTTGATTGAGCCTAGAACGTCGCTGTGGCCCAGCAGATCGGCGGCGTTCTTGGTGGCGGCTTGGATGGCTTGCAGCGGCGTCATGCCGTATTGGACCATGAACGCGAATTGGCGCGCGGCTTCTCCGTAGGGGCAGACGCCGGCGTCGGTGCCGAAAGACATTTTCGCGCCTGCGGCGACGGCTTTGTGGAAATTGTCGCGCTGGATTTGGCCTAGCGCTGCGTCGTGTTGGACGAAGTCAGCGGGTATTGCCCCGTGGCGGGCGTCTTCTTCGATGCACTCCTCGTCGTAAATATCCATGTCGAGATAGGTGCCGTGCTGTTTGGCCAGCGCTATGCCTTCGTCGTCAATCATGCTGGCATGTTCGACGGAGGCTACGCCTGCGAGAATGGCGTTCTTGATGCCTTGCGTCGAGTGCGCGTGGGCTTCGACGCGCAGGCCGAAGGCGCTCGCTTCTTCGACGGCGGCGCGCAGTTCTTCCAGCGTGAATTCCTGGGAGTTGGGATTGCTCCCGTGTTCGAGAACTGCGCCGGAAGAGAGGATTTTGATGTGGTCCACGCCGTTGTTGGCGAGCTTGCGGATTGCGGCGCGGACTTGCCACGGGCCATCGACTTGACCGTAGCGGAGGTCCCAGGGGAGTTGAATGTCTGGGGCGGCGCCGGTTAGCGCGCCCGCGCCTCCGGTGATGGTGACGTAGGCACCGGCTACGTACATGCGTGGGCCGGAGATGTCGCCACGGGCGATCGCGTCTCTGAGTGCTACGTCGGTTAGGGCGCGGTAGACGCCTACGTCGCGGACGGTGGTGAAGCCGGATTCGAGGGTAAGGCGGGCGTTGGGGACGGATTCGAGCGCTACTTCGGCTGCGGTGCGTTTCAGGTAGGTGAGGGGATCGCCGCTGGGGTCGCGGGCGCCGTCGGCCAGGTGGGTGTGGCAGTCGATTAGGCCGGGGAGGACGGTCATGTTTGTCAGGTCAATTATTGTGGCGCCTGCGGGGATTGCTAAGGCTTCGCCTACTGCGGTGATGCGGTTGTCACTGATCAGGATTATTTGATTTCGGAGTTCTTTGCCGGCGTCTACGTCTAGGAGGCGGCCGGCTTTTATGGCGGTCATGTGCGGTGCGGCGGTTGGGTTCGCGGTCGCTTGCGGGGCGGCCGGCCTTGCGCAGCAAAGACAGAAGATGATGGCGGACAGCACGCGTTTATTCACGATTGATCCCCCCTGAGTCGCGCGACGTCGTGGCTTGTCGCGCGCGGGCATTCTACATGCGTCGCGGGGATTTGAGATACGGGATTAGGGTAGCGATGCTGCGGCGATCGAGATGTGAATGGTGCCGAGGGCCAGAATCGGACTGGCTACGCCGGCCTTTTCAGGGCCGCGCTCTACCGGTGAGCTACCTCGGCACCGGTGCGTCAAATGATTCTACGGAAAATTTGGTGGGGTGACAAACGAAAACGGGGTTTGGGGATGGGGAAATCTGTGGTTGGTGAGGGTTAGTGAGGCGGCAAAAGTCAAAAGATTTACGCAGAGAGGACGGAGGAAAGGCGGAGGAAAATCGGAGAAGGATAGCGGCTTTACCGCAATGGCGCGGAGAGCCTAGAGAAAAGCAAGAGAGATTCTTCTCCCGCTATCGCGGGATCAGGATGACGATGTTGCTCGCATTGCCGGAAAAGCGAAGAGCACAGCCAAGAATGAATGGCTGTGCCACGATGTTCGACGATGCTCGTCGCATCGTCACTTTACCGAGTCGTCGTATTCTTTCATCCAGTTGCGGGCTTTTAGGACTTCGCGGGCTTTGGAGCCGTCGGCTGGGCCAACTATGCCGTCTTTTTCCATGAGGTCGATCAATCTTGCGGCGCGGCCGTAGCCTACGCGGAGGCGGCGCTGCAGCGTGGAGGTGGAGGCGCGGCCCATTTCGCAGACTACGCGGACTGCGTCTTGGTAGAGGTCGTCGTCTACGTCGTCGCCGTTGTCGGCGCCACTGCCACTGCCGCCGCTGCTTCCGGAACCAACCGCACCGTTCTCATCTTTTTCCTTCGGCGGCTTCAGAAGTTCTTCGTTGTAGATGGCTTGGGCTTGTTCGCGCCAGAAATCGCAGACGGCTTCTACTTCGCGTTCGTGGACGTAGGGGCCGTGAATGCGGTGCAGGCGGGAAGAGCCCGCCGGCAGGTAGAGCATGTCGCCCTTGCCGAGCAGGGATTCCGAGCCGTTGGCGTCGAGAATGGTGCGGGAGTCTACTTTGCTGGCCACGCGAAAGGAAATGCGGGCGGGGAAATTGGCTTTGATCAGGCCGGTGATTACGTCGACGGATGGGCGCTGCGTTGCCAGGATCAGGTGGATGCCTACCGCGCGCGCCATTTGGGCTAGGCGCGTGATGGATTCTTCTACGCCGTTGGTATCGACCATCATGAGGTCGGCGAGTTCGTCGACGACGATTACCAGGTACGGTAGCGGCTTGTGCTCTTCTTCTTCGGCGCCGTCGAAGAGGGAAAGGGATTGGCCTTTTTCGAACGAGCGATTGTATTGCTCGATATTGCGCACACCGCGCGAGGCGAGCAGCTTCAGGCGGCGCTCCATTTCGCGGGTGGCGTTGCGCATCACGTTGGCTGCTACTTTTGGATCGGTGACTACCGGCGCGAGCAGGTGCGGAATATCGGCGTACAGGCCTAGCTCCACTTGCTTGGGATCGATTAGGACTAGTTTTAATTCATCGGGCGTGGCTTTGAAGAGCATGCCCATCAGCAGGGAATTGATGAAGACGGATTTACCGGTGCCTGTGGAGCCGGCGATGAGCAAGTGCGGCATTTGAGTCAGGTCACCGGCGCGGATGCGCCCGATTAGATCTTTGCCGAAGGGGAGGCTGAGTTTTGACGGCGAATGGCTGAATTCCGGCGACTCAACTATGTCGCGCAGAGCGATGGTTTCGCGATGGACGTTAGGAACTTCGATGCCGACCGTGGATTTGCCGGGGATGCGTTCGATCAGGATGGATTCGGCTTGCAGCGCTAGGCAGAGATCTTCGCTCAGGTTGGTGATGCGGCTGTATTTGATGCCGGCTTCAGGCTTGAATTCGAAAGTGGTGACGACCGGGCCAGGATTGATTTGCGTAATGTGGCCGCTGACGTCGAATTCCATGCATTTGGATTCGATGGCGCGGGCGCGGTCTTTCAGTTCGTTCTCGTCCATTTTTTCGCCGCGCTCGGCATTGGAGAGGAGCGAGGGCGAGGGCAGCTTGTAGGTGGTTTTGCCTGTTGCGATTTTTGGCTCGGAGGATTTTTTCTTCGCTGGCGGCAGAGCGACGGATTCGTTTTCGTGGAACTTGATGACTGTGGGAGCGCGGCGGGGGTCGTTGCGCGCTTCTTCGGCTTCGCGATCGTCTTCCTCTTCGTCGTCTTCGGCGAGTTCTTTGGTGGAAACGCGCTGGCGGGGGACGGGGGGACGTCCGGCGATTTTGATTTCTTCTACGCGTTTGCGCAGGCGATCGGATTCGCGGGTTTCGCGCCAGTCTTTCACGCGGGCTAGCAGCTGGCCGACGTAGCCGTCGCTCGCCATGGGTTTTTTCATCCAGGCGACCGCGGCGCGGAAAGAGAAGCTGGTGGTGAGAAATAGCGCTGTCAGAAAGGTCGCACCGGCAACGAGTGCTGCGCCGATAGGATTGAAAGCTGCGCGCAGGGATTGGGCGAGGATCGTGCCGAGCATGCCTCCGGCGGGCAGCGCGTTGCGAACTTCCGGCATTGGCAGCAATGCCAGACCTGACGAAAAAGAAGCGAGCAACATCGTAAAGCCGATCACTTTCGCAATCGGGGCATCGAGCAGCTGGCTGCGGAACCACTTCATCGCTACCAGGAACATCGCCACCGGAAAAAGGAATGCCGCGAAGCCGCAGAATTGGAAGAACAGGTCGGCTAGATGCGCACCGACGGGACCGATCCAGTTGCGCGCGGGTCCGGCGCCGGGCGGCGGCGCCGAGACGTTGAACGAAGCGTCGCGCGGAGAATAAGAGAGCAAGCTGAGAGCGAGCAGGATCGCGAGGCTGAGGCCGACGAAGCCGATCAGCTCGTTGAGGCGCTTATTTTCAGTAGGTGTAAGGATCCGCACGACGATTTCCCCTTTTTTCCCATGGGCGCGGCGTCGCTCACTTACGGCCGATTATACGGCCAAAGCGCGTGACGTGGCGGCAATAGGGCGCCGAAGGATGCCGCATTGAGGCGTCCTCAGGCTGAGCTTCAACGACTGGGCAAAAATAGGGGAAGGCCGCCGCGTAGAAAACCCGGAGTGCGCCGGCGCTAACGCGCAAAACCCAGGTGGAGGAACGCGAGCAACAAAATGACTATACCAAAGGCAAGTCGGTAGTAAATAAAGATTTTCAGTGTGCGTGTCTGCAAATACTGGAGGAAGAAAGCGATGACGACGAAGCCGACGACGGCGGAGACCGCGATGCTGGCGATCAGCGTGGAATGCGGCAGATCGAGCGCGCCTGCGTGGTGCTGCTTCAACAGTTTTGGCACTTCCACCGCGGCGGCGCCGGCGATTAGCGGTGTAGAGAGCAGGAAGGAGAAGCGGGCAGCGGCTTCGCGCGTCATGCCGCGGAACAGGCCTGTGGTAATGGTGATGCCGGAGCGTGACACGCCCGGAAAAAGCGCGAGAGCCTGCGCGGTGCCGATCGTGAGGGAATCTCCGAGGGATGTTTGTTCGAGGCGGCGGGTGAGCCTGGAGGAATATTCGGCGTACCACATCAGCAGAGCGATGAGGATCATCGCGCCGGCGATGGGAATGGGGTTGCGCAGGTTTTCATCAATCCAGTGTTCGAAGAAAAAGCCTACCAGGGCACCGGGAATCGTGCCGGCGACGAGATACCAGAAGAGGCGCTGATTCTGCAGGACCATTTGTTCGCTGGCGCGCTTGGGGTAGTGAAAGCCGAGGCCGCATAGGGCGAGCTGAAGCCACTCACGGAAGAAATAGAGCACGACGGCAATCAGGGTGCCTAGATGCAGCGCTACGTCGAAGGCTAGGCCGGGATCTTGCCAATGGAGCAGGTCGGGAATCAAGATCAAGTGCGCGGAGCTGCTGATGGGGAGAAATTCGGTGAGGCCCTGCACTATTGCCAGAATGATTGCTTGCCAGAGAAGCATTGGTTTTCAGTTCTCCCTAGTGACGGCTTGCGCCGCCGGAAATTCGTGCGCCATCTATAGTGGAAGGGTCTTGCTCATCGCGAACGCATCGCGCCCGCCGGGATAGTAGTCTTTTTTGATGCCGAGTTTACGATAGCCATGCTTGGTCCAGAAGGCAACCGCGGAATCGTTGTCTGTTGCTGTTTCGAGCGCTACTTCGCGCACGCCGTTGGCGGCGAGGCGGCGCTCGATTTCGGTTAGGAGCTTTGTGCCGACGCGGTCGCGGCGAAATTCCGGCAGGACGTCGATCGTGACGATGTAACCGCTTTCTTCGCGGCGGGCGCTGATGCAGAAGCCGGCGATCTGTTGTTCGGCTTCAGCGACGAGGCAGTCAGAGCCGCTGAAACGCAGGTAGGCGCGGAGTTCGCGTTTGGAGTAGGCGACTTCGGGTTCGTAGCAGGCCTGGTCGATTTCGTAGAGCATGTCGAAATCGTCGGGCTTGAAAGTTCTGAGGGTGATGTTCACAGCGGGATATGGAAGTACGCTCCTAATTATTGATTTTCGTTCCCACCGAGCGGCTGATCAATTAGCGGATAGACGACCAAAGGATTTGTAGCGGCGGTCTTCAGACGGCCATCGCTAATAGCCGCGTCACCGATGGCGCACTAAAGTGCGCCGCTACGAAAAGCAAGTCAACAGCTGCCCGGTTTAATGAATATGAACCGGCCGTTACCAATTCAAGTGCAACCGCAACGGAGCCGGCGGGACGCCTGCCCACCGGCAGGCAGGCCGGCGCTAGGAACGGCAACTGCAATGGCAAAGACGCCCGCCTCAACGGCAAAAGCAGGCGGCCGCTACAAAATCAAAGGCAGAGTCAAAAGCTGGCGCAGGCCGCGGCGCGGCTGCGGCATCAAAACCTGCGTCAAGAACAAAGGCTGCCCGGTTCGATGAAGCTGAACCGGCCGCTACAAAGTCAAAACCGGAGCGCCGATGCATAACCGCACGGTGAAATTTAGACTTCCAGGATCACTGGCAGAATCAGGGGGCGCTTGGCGGTTTGCTTGTTGAGGAAGCGCTTCAGGTCCTGGCGAACTTTTTCCTTGATTACGCTCCAGTCAGTTTTTTCTTCCTGGGTGGATTGCTCGATGGTGCGCAGGATGATTTCGCGGGCTTGATTAATGATTTCCGCGCCGTCTTCAGAGGGCAGGAAGCCGCGGGTGACGATTTCTGGGGCGGTTTCCATGCGTCCGGAGTGTTTGTTGATGACCATTATGGGAACGACTACGCCGTCTTCGGATAAGTGGCGGCGATCGCGGATCACTACTTCTTCGATTTCTTCGAGCGAGCCGGAATCCACCAGCACGCGCCCGGCGGTGACTGGCTCGCGGCGGTGCGCGCCGCCATCGGCGGTGAATTCCACCGGCTGGCCGCTTTCCAGCAGGAAAATCTGGCCGCCTACCGCGCCTAGTTGTTCGGCGAGCGCAGAGTGGCGGAAAAGCTGGCGGTATTCGCCGTGAATTGGAACGAAATATTTCGGGCGCACCAGTTGCAACAGGATTTTCATTTCTTCCTGGCTGGCGTGGCCGGAGACGTGGATCGGAGCAGAGCGACCGCCCTCGTAATAGACCAGCACGCGGCGACGGAAGAAATGGTCAATCATGCGGAAGATGGCTTTTTCGTTGCCGGGGATGATGCGCGAGGAAAGAATAACGGTATCGTTCTCGGCGATGCTGAGTAGGCGATGATTATCCACGGCGATGCGCGAGAGCGCGGACATTGGTTCGGCTTGAGTGCCGCTGGCGAGCACCACCAATTTTTGCGGATCGAAACTGCGAATATCCTGCGGACGGACGACGCTGCCGTCGGGCACACGCAGCTTGCCGAGGCCGTGCGCGATCTCGACGTTGTCGACCATGCTGCGGCCGACGAAACCGATTTTGCGTCCGACCATCCGGGCGATATCAATTACTTGCTGCACGCGGTGCACGGAGCTGGCGAAGCAGGAGACGAGCACTTTCGCGGGCGCGGCGCGCATTAATTCTTCCAGGCGGACCACTACGGCGCGTTCCGAGGGTGTGAAGCCGGGGCGCTCGACGTTGGTGCTGTCGCTGAAAAGCGCGAGGACGCCTTCCTGACCGTAGCGGGCGAAGGCGTGCATGTCGAAGGGCTTATCGTCCACGGGCGTGTGATCAATTTTGAAATCGCCGGTGTGGATGATCACGCCTACAGGAGTGCGCACAGCCAGGGCTACGCAATCAATGGTGCTGTGCGTGACGTGCAGGTATTCGATGGAGAACGGGCCGAGGACGGTGGTTTGTCCAGCTTTCACTTCGTGGAGCTTGGCTTTATCGAGCAGCGCGTGTTCTTCGAGTTTCTTGCGGACAATTGCCAGGGTGAATTCCGTGCCATAGATCGGGACGTTCAAATCGCCGAGAATGTAGGGAATCGCGCCGATGTGATCCTCGTGTGCGTGCGTGAGGACGATGGCGCGCACCATGCGCTTGTTCTGCTTCAGGTAGGTGATGTCTGGGATGACGATGTCCACGCCGAGCAATTCCTGCTCGGGGAACATCAGGCCCGCGTCAATGACGATGATGTCGTCGCCGGTGCGCAGCGCGAGCATGTTCATGCCGAACTCGCCCAGCCCGCCCAGCGGAATGGCCCATAGTGATGGTTGGCTCAATTTGTGTGTCCGATGTGTTCGTTCCGCTCGACCAAGTGGGTTGCACGAAGCGAAAGCAGTCCCGCAATGAAGCCGATGCACGAAAAGGTTCGATCTTTGTTCGCGGTTATCGTATCACACCCGGGCGTTGGGGATGGAAGCGGAGCAACGCCAGGTAGCGGGCCAGACTTCGATAAAGGCGTTAATCAGAACGGGTTGATCTCGGCGAATTACGATGCTTCGAGTTCGGCAATAAAGGAAGCCACATGCCGCAAGATTTTGCGTTTTCTTTCATCAGCCACTTTATACCGGGAAAGCAGCATAATCGTCGCTTTCCAGAGGCAAGCATGTCGCACGCCTTCTCGATCCGGCGCCTGCGGGTTTCGGGTTGCTTGGCTGAGGTTATCGAGAAAATCCAGTCGCGGCGCGCCATCGGGGTGATGTCCTCCCACCCGGCCTGCGTCAGCGGTGCGGCTGCGAGGGCCTTACGCAGATCCCTTGGCACCCTGATCTCCGGTTCTACTCCGGCCCGCGTAATCTCCACCGTGACCGTGTCGTTAGTGTCTGCGCCCGCAGCATCGTGCATGGCTTTGTTAAGCGTGAGCCGGTGACTACGTTTGCCGTCTGGTTTGAGCGCGGCTCGGAAAGGCAAGCCATTGATCATTCCCTCAATCATCGTCATGCCTCCCAACGGAAGCTTCGCACTCGCGCTCTTCGGCAGAGTTAGAACGGTCCACGTTCCAATCTTTCCGGTCGCCTCAGGCCGACACAGCTTGGCAGTGAAACGGATGGTTGACTTGGTTGCTTGCAGCGTACCCAGTCTCATTCAGCCACATCCTAGCAAACAAAAAATGCTTGTCACGCCACTTCCCGATTAGTCGTGCCAGCTCAACCGGTCGATGCAATTTAAGGATTGGAATTGAGGTTATCCATAGTATCGAGTCCCTGCGCGCGATTGGTGTGATGTCCGAGCACGACGGAGGGACCGCCGTCACGCTCTCCCGCAGTGCACCAGAATACTCTCCCTTGTGACGGAAGCAACGAGAGGAGGATGGTGCTATACGCCAAAACCAATGACCTTAGGCCCTGACTCTCCACATTTTCACATCCACTGGACCGAAAAGAAGCGAGCGGACTGGCAAAGGTTTGCCACACGAGCTGAGGTGCATAGCCGCGCGTTGGAGCTCGTCCAGCGCGGCGAGACATTCACGATCGAAGAGTACTCTGAGGATTGTCCCGCTTGCGAATGGTTGCGTAAACGGACGAAAACGGGCCCGGTTGGATCGGATGCTAACTGATTATTAGGCAGGTAATCGAAACTGACCGAGTACCGAACTGTCGCCAAGGGGGGCCGGTGGTGAGGTGCTAGTCTGACCGGCCGCCGGCGAAAATTCGCGCTATTGCTACAAGCAAGACCGCGCCGACCGTGGCGGCTGCGAGGCTGCCCCAGAAGCCGAAGGTCATGATTCCCAGGCGGGTGAAAATCCAGCCGCCGATGACGGCTCCTACCAGGCCCAGGATCACGTCCGTGATGCAGCCGAAGCCGCGGCCACGAGCGATGGTGCCGGCGAGCCACCCGGCGATGAGGCCGATGATGATCCACCAGAAAATTCCGTGGGTTTCGACGTAAACCACCCAGCCGTGTTCGGTGGTGGGAAGTTGCTGAATTATTGCTGCGATCGCAAAGCTAGCCATGCGGCCTCCTGGAATTATCCCTGGCAGAAAATGTAGCCCAGAGTCTTATAGATTAGCTTGGCCGCAAGAAAATCCGAAGCGTGATCGCGCGGACGCGGGGAAAGCTCGGCCACATCCATGGCCACTATTTTTTTGTGGTCGGCGACGGCGCGAATGAGCGACGTGACCTGAAACCAATCGAGGCCGCCGGGTTCGGGCGCGCCGGTGGCCGAGACGATGGAGGAATCGAAGCCGTCGACATTTACGGTGAGGTAAACGCGCGGGCCGAGATCTTCCAGGACCTTTGCGATCCAGGCTTTCACCGGGGCGCGCACGATATCCTTGGCCCAGTAAATCTTCGTCGGCAGCTTGCCAATTTCCTTCGACTCTTCCTCGGAGATGGAGCGAACGCCCACTTGCACGGCGGGACACATTTCGACGACGCGGCGCATGGTGCATACGTGGCTGCCGGGATTTCCCTGATATTGGTTGCGCATTTCGGCGTGTGCGCCGATGTGCAGGACGCAGAGGTCTTTGAATTTTTTTAGCGTGGCGGAAACCAGGGGCGGAGTGAGGGAGTGTTCGCCACCGAGCGCGACGGGAAATTTTCCGGCGTCGAGCAATTCCAGTTGCGCGGTGAAAAGTTCGCGCAGAACTTCTTCGAACGTGCCGTCCTGCGTATCAATCGGCGGCCAGGTGGCGATGCCGATTTCGCGGCTGGGATCGAGTTCCAGCTCCTCGTCGTAGAGTTCCATGTGGCGGCTAGCTTCCAGGATCGCGCTCGGACCGTTGCGCGTGCCGCGTTCGTAGGTGGCGGTGCGTTCCAGTGGAACGGGAAAAATTACTGCGCGTGCGGTCTCGTATGCGGAAAGTTCGTCAGGAAGTCCGCCGAAATTATGCGGCGGCATGGGCGTGTATCGGGACATGTGCGGTCTAGGCTCCTGCGATGCAGTAGAAATTTTTCTTTCGTCTCGCGCGCATTTGTACTATCAATGATGCGCGCGCACGCGCGAATTCGTGCTCCCAGGCCTCTTGGGAGACATACATTACACCTGTGAGGACGCTGAATGGCAAAGAAAAAGGGCGCGACCGGACGTATCCTGCACGATCCGGTGGAGGACCGCCTCACTCCGATTTATCCGCTGGACCTTTCGAAGATTCGCACGATCGACGATATGGTGCGCGCGATGAGCCAGACGGCTTATACCGCGCGGCAGATCGGCGACGCGGCGGACGTGCTGGAAGCCATGGCGCGCGATAAAGATTGTTTTATCGTGATGACGCTTTCTGGCGCTTTGACTGTGGGAAAAATGGGATTGGTTTTCTGCGATTTGGTGGAATCGGGGATTGTGAAGGCGATCGTATCCACAGGCGCGCTGATGGCGCATGGATTGGTGGAAGCTACGGGGCGTTCGCATTTTCGTTACGACCCGAAAATGGATGACAACGAACTTTTTTTGGCCGGCTACAATCGCGTTTACGATTCGCTGGAGCCTGAAGTGAATCTGGACGCGGTGGAAGTGGTCGTGGACCATGTGTTGACGCGTTGGCCGGACGATGAAGTGGTGTGCAGCTGGAAATTAAATCAGCGGATTGGGGAATATCTGGCGCGTCATGCGAAGGGGCGCGGGATTTTGAAATCGTGCATCGAGCATAATGTGCCGGTTTTTGTGCCGGCGTTTACGGATTCCGAGTTGGGGATTGATTTTGCTTTGTATCAGCGGCAGCGGAAGATGGAAGGGAAGCCGCCGCTACGTTTTGATCCGTTTCTGGATTTCGAGAAATACGCTGAGACTATGTTGGCGACGAAACGGATGGGGATATTTACGATTGGCGGAGGCGTGCCGCGCAATTGGGCGCAGCAATTTGGGGTTTATGCGGAGCTTTTGGCGCGGCGCGGGTACGAGAAGATTCCGCTGAAGCGTTATAACTATGGGTTGCGGATTTGTCCTGAGCCGGTGAATTGGGGCGGACTTTCGGGAAGCACTTACACGGAGGCGGTATCGTGGGGGAAATTTGTGCCGTTGGAAGAGGGCGGGCGATTTGCGGAAGTCTTGGATGACGCTACCGTGGCTTTGCCGTTGATTGTTGGCGCGGTTTTGGAGCGGCTGCGTTCTACACACGGTGGGGTGAAGGCTGGGAAGGGCAAACAGCGTCGTCGGTGAGGGTTTCTTTGCAGCTAGGGAACCTGGTCCACTTGGTCTTGGGCGAGGCAAGCCTCGCCTGGGGCGTTTGGCGGGTAGGCATTACGTTTCGACAAAAGCGGCGGCAAGCCGCCGCACTCCATATAAGATGTGGTGCGATTGAAATCCCGCGGAGAGTGGCTTAGTCGTCTTCGCCGATCAGGATGGCGGCGGCTAGGACTGTGGTCCAGAGGCCGCGCTTATCGCCTACGGCGGACTGGGTGATGTTCATGGTGCGGACGATTTTGTTGCTGATGCGATAGACTTCTTTTTTCTCGTCCCAGGATAGATCGGGATCGAATTCCACGTTCAGCGTCGTGGCCAGCATTTCCGCGGCGAGTTCTTCGGTATATTCCCCGGCAATTTCTTCGCTTTCACCGAATGAGTGGTGTTCGGATAAGTAACCAAACATGGATTTATCGGCTGGGAGCGCTAGTCCCACGCCTGCGGCGATCAGGCGATGCGGCTCGCGGGTCTGATTTTCGCTGATGACCGTGAAGGCTACCTGCCCGGGCTTGATGTGTTTCAGGCCTTCGCTGCGGGAGATTAATTTGCAGTAGGGCGGGAAAATCGAGGAGACGCGAACGATGTTGCAGGCGGCAATTCCCGCGTTGCGCAGAGCCAGCTCAAAGCTGGATAGGCGCTCGCGGTGTTTCCCGACTCCCTTGGTGAGGAAAATTTTCTTCGCGACGAACGCCATGAGTAGTACCGAACTGCGGTGCCTCCACAGAAACGACTCGAAAAAACCAGCGCATCGAAAACTAACAAGCACATGGAGCGATGTCAATGGAATTCAGCGAGATTGCGCGTGCTTGGTGTTGCAAGCGTGCTGGCGGCGCGGCGAATTATTACAGGTTGATTAAAGTGTCGGCGGCGCGGCGGAGCGGAAGATTTTTCGTGCGCCATCGGTGGTGCGGCTGTCATCGATGGCGGTCTGAAGACCGCCGCCACAAAGGCCCCGCTTTTTTCGGGAGCGCGTTGAGACGAAAATGAAAATGGGGACCCGCAGAGCGAGTCCCCATCGAGGGAAGAGCCGGATGGCGGCAGCGCCGCCGGCCGGTGCCTAGAGGTCTACCATCCCCATCCCCAGCGGCCGTAGTAGCCGTAGTAGGCCGGATACGGATACGGTCCATAGGGGTACGCGTAATATCCGTATGGTGGCGGCGGATATGGCCGTACCAGGCGCGGCCGAGGTGGCGCGGTTCTTGCCTGCGCGTAATCCTGCGGAGTCACGGGGCGGAACGCGACGTTGCTGCGTACGGTCGAGATGGTCACGGGATTTTCCAACCGGAACGTAAGCACGTCCTCGGGAGGAATGATCGTCGGCTTGCCGCGCGTTAGCAAAACACCGGCGATGCTGGCGACGAAGCCGGCGCCGGCGCCAATCGCCGCGCCCGAACCGCCTGCGGCTGCTGCGCCAATCGCGGCGCCAGTGCCGGTGGTGAGGCCGACGGCCGCCGCATCGCGCCCGTTGGAAGTTCCGGCGGAAGCGTTCAGCAGAGTGGTTTGCACGGGAACGAGCTGGCCGTCAACGAGGGTCAATTGGCTCAAATCGAGTTGCAGCTTCGAAACGCCACTCACGCGGCCGGCCCTTTTCGCGTCGGTTACATGGCCGATGATGGTTTGATTGCGGCGCATCACGACCCAGCCGTCCACGACAATGGGTTGCGCGAGCGTGGCGATGAATTCATCACCTGCTTTGTTGTGGTCGCTCGAGAGCCAGTCGGAGGTGCGGACCTGGATCACTGTGCCCGCAGGAATCGTTAGCGCGTCGGGCAAATTCGCTGGGCGTCCACGCACCTCTGATTGCGGCGGCGGTGCGGGTGGCTGATATTGCGGTGCGGGAGCCGGCGGGAGAGGCCCGCCTTGATCCGGTGGAGGAGGAGCCGCTTGCTGGTCCGGCTGGCCCTGCTGATTCTGTTGCGGCGCCGATTGATCTTGTTGCGGTGGCGCCGACTGATCCCGCTGTGCTTGTTGGTTTTGCTGTGGCTGCGCGGATTGATCTTGCTGCGGCTGCTGGTCTTGCTGCGGCGGCATCGTTTGGTCCTGCTGAGTCTGCGGCGCGGTTGCGGGCGAATTCGACTGGTCCGGTGGATTCTGCTGGCCCTGTTGCGCCAGCGCGGGCACGCCGCTCAGAAATATTCCCAGCGCCAGGAGGCCAAACGTCCGGCCGTTCCATCGTTTGCTGGCGTTGCGGATTGATTGGTCCGAATTCATCGTTTACTCCTCAGGTGCTCCAATAGCAGCTCGGCAACTCCACGGGAGCCGAAGGAGCCGGCAAAATTAGCCTGGCTATATAACCTGCTCCGACTCTGCTTATAAGTGATGGCGACATGGCCACCCGGAGTTGTCTCAGCTGGGTGTAACCCGCCAATGCCCGAAAAGTTTCGGTCCCTGTTCGTCTAATTGGATTCAAGACCCGCGGGTTCCGTTTCAGCCGCTGGGAAGAGGGAATTACTGCTTGCTGAGGAGCGGGACGCAAGGCGACAGCGTGTCGGCGACCAGTTTCAGCTCGCGTAGCTGGGGGTGTGTGAAATCCGGGCCGGCGTCGGCGGCGGTCTTGCCTTTGCGCGAAATCTGAATTACGGCGGCGACCTTGCGTTCCTGGAGGATCGGCGCGCTCATGATTTTCTGGATGGCCTCGCCGCGCTCGTCTTCAGTAATGGGCACTGCTTCGAAGACGGAGGAGTGCGGGACCACCGCGAAATGATTGATTACTTCGGGGCGCTTTTCGCGCACGGTGCGGGCGGCCAGGGAGTTCGTGCTGGTGAGCGGAATCTGGCCCACTTGGCGAAGCTTTTCGGGGACGACGAAGCGCAGGAAGCGATCGTCCTCGGTGATGACCAGGATTGCCACCTCGTGCGGCTGCACCGCGAAATTCTTGCTAACCATGTCCACGACGCGATTTAGTCCCACAAACTCGCCATCCGAGCTCTGGCGGACAACTTCGCCCACCCACTTTTTCAGGTCGCTAATGGATTCGCTGGACATGTCGGTGCTGTTCCCTTTCGGGACAGTCTAGCATCGCGCGCTTAGGCTCCTAAGACCCAATCGGCAGGCTGTATCCAAAGTGTAGCTAGTGAGTAGCGCACCGAATGGACAGGCGACTGCCGCACATTCCGCGAGGGAAGAAGCCGTTATCGAGGCGAAGGAGTTGCGCCCGGAACGGAATTGAGTTTAGCCAGCTCACTAGCGAAAAGTGGGTTTTCGGGAAATTCTGCGACGAGTTGCTGAAGTTGTATGCGCGCCAGATCTACTTGTTTTTCGCGCAGGGCCGCCAACGCCAGCAAAATCTTTGCGAATGGCCGGAGATAGTGACCGTGATCGGCAGCAATTTGAAGCTGCCGGATTCCAGCCGTCTTGTCGCCGTGGATTCCAGCGAAGCTGAGGAAAAATTTCTTGGCTCCCGGCAGACTCCCGATGAAATAATTTGCCATGCCCAAGCCAAGATAGGCGTCGTCCGCGCTCGGCGCGACCACCAACAGCTTTTTGGCGTACACATCGGCTTCGCGGATTTTTTTGAGGCTGTCGGTCTGGCGCTTGTCGATGAGGCTGGCGTAGTTGGCCTGCATACCCAGGCTCAGGGTCATGGCAAACAGGGCGTTCGGGTCTTCCGGGTGTGACTTCAAACGCGACAGTGCTAGCTCCTGAGCTTGTTTGTCCGCGGCGAAAAATCCTGCGCGCAGGTCGGGGTCCGGTTTGAGAGGGATCTTGCCAAGAAAACGCTTGTTGTCCAGGAAGAAGTCGGAGGTCAGGACATGCTGTCGATAGCACTCTTCAAACAGATACGCTGCCGCTTGCGAGGCACTCCCCAGAGGGTCTTCCGGGTGGGACTGTTGCCAGGCCTCAAACTGTTTGTGAGCTTCCGCCGGCTTCAGTTCGTAGAGCAGATGAAAGCCGGCATCGAGCTCCGGCACGTGCAAGGGCTCGGCCAGATTCTGCTGGGAGGCTGGCAGCGCCGGCTGAACGTTAAAAAAAACTCCTATCATCAGCGCTGCGCAAAGTAGCGAACAAACAAGCGAGCGCGGCAGCGACAGCCGTTTGGTGTTGCTCGCGGATGGACCCGTGGGCTTCATGCGAACCAGGGCAGGGAAACAACATTGTACATCCTGGCGAAACCGGGTCCGGCACTTTTAAGCCACCGAGCAGCGCCTGATTGGCCGCACGCGTAGCCGCAGACTAACAAGCGAACGTTTTGCTGCAACACGCACCGCGCCATGGTGATTATTGGGCTAGACTGGCGGTTGCGCACCGACACTCAACCACGAACGGCTCGGGACTGATGATTACAGGATAGCGCGCACCACACCACCGTCTACACGGAGCGCTGAGCCGGTCGTTGCCGAGGCCAGCGAGCTCCCCAGGTACACGATCATGTTCGCGACTTCTTCGACGGTTTCGAATCTTTTGAGCAGGGAAGTGGGGCGTACGGATTTGAAGAACTCGGCTTCGAAGGCGGCGGAGTCGCCGCCAGCTCCCAGTTGCGCGATGAAAGTTTCGACTCCCTCAGAGCGGGTGGGACCTACCAGAACACTGTTCACGGTGATTCCGGTTCCCCCGACAGTCTCCGCGATCCCTCGAGCGACGGCCACTTGCGCCGTCTTGGTCACGCCGTAGTGAATCATTTCGGTGGGAATCTGTACTCCGGATTCGGAGGAGACGAACAGGATCCGGCCCCAATTTTTCTGGCGCATGCCCGAAAGATAGTGGCGCGAAAGGCGGACGCCGCTCATCACGTTGGCCTCGAAGAGGCGCAGCCAATCCGCATCGGGAATCTGCTCGAAGGGCTTCGGCTCAAAGATGCCCATGTTGTTGACGAGGATATCTGTGCTGGGCAGCGATTGGATGAGCTTCGCGCAACCGGCGGCGTTCGAAACGTCGCTCGCGACGCCTGACACATCCGCCTTGGGATGCGCTTTGCGGATTTTGGCGATGGCGGCGTCCACGCGCTCCTGAGTTCGGCCGTTCAGGATTACCGAAGCGCCTTCGGCTGCGAACGCGATTGCTGTGGCGAAGCCGATTCCGGCGGTGGAACCTGTTACCAGAACTTTTCTGCCCGCGAGTTGTAGATCCATTAGCGCTTCCTTCCGTCGGCAGCACACAGCGTTTCCCGCTGCGGTTCAATTTGGGTCAGCCGCTGCCCCCTTTCGCAAGATAACACATCTCGAAACCGGTTGCGGGCCGCTCCCAGAGCGGAATTTGTGGCGAGCGACGGGCAATTGCGCGGTAGTCCGGGGGCGCCGAGAGGGGGTGTTGGATCTTTCGCGCCGTCGGTGAAATTCCGGGTCAACTGAATCGGCACCCTGACGATCAAACTAGAGATAGTGCAGCTGTGCAGAATCTTCGGAGACCTAAAATGGCTTGGTTCGTGAAACAGATCCCCGCGGTGTGGCTGTTCTTCACTGTGGTCATCATCGCGGCCGTACTGTACTCGATTTATCAATCGAAAGGAATGAACTGAAATCGGCCTCCGAGCCCGCGTCTGGGAAGTTGCCGCGCGCGATCTTCGAATGCGTTGCGTAACCAAAAATTGAGCTACTGCCGCCGCGTTCAGCTTCTTGCAAACTTTTGCGCGCGCAACTATACTGAAACTTCTGCGAGTTAGTATTCAACGCGCTTGGAGTGTGCATGTCGGTTGCAGCGGCAAATTCTAGTTCTAAGACGAGTTACATCCTCGACAAACTGCAGTCCCTCAGTGGCGTAATACCAATTGGAGCATTCCTGGCCGAACATTTCTGGTCGAACAGCTACGCGCTGGTGAGCGTGGGGAAGTACAACGACGTATCGCGTGAATTGCAGCAAATTCCGTGGCGAATCATAGTCGAAACCTGTGTGCTGTTCGTCCCCATTCTCTTTCACGGCCTTTACGGTTGTTATATCTGGTGGACTGGCAAGTCGAACGCTATCGGGCATCCCTGGATGGCCAACTGGCTGTACGTGCTGCAGCGCTGGACGGGAATTATCGCTTTCGTTTTCATCGGCTGGCATTTGTACACCGAACGGTTTATGGGACACGGCGTCACTTCCTACGCCGACGTGCAGCGCAACATGATGAATCCGTGGTACCTCGCGTTCTACATCGTCGGAATCACGTGCGCTTCGTTCCATCTAGGCAATGGGCTGTGGAATTTCGCGTGTAAGTGGGGAATTGCGGTCAGCGTTTCGGCGCAGCGGGCGGCGGGATGGTTCGGCGCGGCTGTGGCCGTGGCGTTTACATTTATCGGCGTGGCGATTGTGATTGCGCTGCATTACGGGGCGTTTCCCCTGGGGGGCTACGTCCAATGAGGCAGCCGAAGATTATTATCGTGGGCGGGGGACTGGCCGGTTTGATGGCCGCGATCAAGGTGGCCGAGGCCGGAGTAACGGCTGACCTGTTTTCCATCGTGCCGGTGAAGCGCTCGCATTCGGTGTGCGCGCAGGGCGGCATCAACGCGGCGAAAAATTTGAAGGGCGAAGGCGATTCCACGTGGAAGCATTTTGACGACACGATTTACGGCGGCGATTTTCTGGCGAATCAGCCGCTGGTGAAGGGTATGTGCGAGGCGGCGCCGGCGATTATTGACCTACTGGATCGCATGGGCGTGATGTTCAACCGTACGCCCGAGGGACTGCTAGATTTTCGGCGGTTTGGCGGCACGTTGTATCACCGCACGGCGTTTGCGGGGGCGACTACCGGGCAGCAATTGTTGTATGCGCTGGATGAGCAAGTGCGCCGCTTCGAAGCCGAAGACAAAGTAAAGAAATTCGAGGGCTGGACGTTTCTTTCAGCCGTGCTGGATCACGCCGGTGTGTGCCGCGGCATTTGCGCCATGGATTTGAAGACCATGGAGATCAAGACGTTCGCGTGCGACGCCGCGATCTTCTGCACCGGCGGAATCGGAGCCGTTTTTGGGCGCTCGACGAATTCGGTGGTGTGCACCGGTTCCGCGCAATCGGCTTTATTCCAGCAGGGCGCCTACTACGCGAACGGCGAATTCATTCAGGTGCATCCCACTGCAATTCCGGGCGAAGACAAATTGCGGCTGATGAGCGAATCGGCGCGCGGCGAAGGCGGGCGGGTGTGGGTGCCCAAGACGCCGCAGGACCCGCGGCCCGCGAGACAGATTCCGGAAACCGAGCGATTTTATTTTCTCGAAGAGTGGTATCCGAAGTACGGCAACCTGGTGCCGCGCGACGTCGCCACGCGCGCGATTCACAAGGTTGTGTACGAAATGAAGCTGGGGCTTGCCGGCGATCCGGCAGTTTATCTGGACGTGACGCACATTCCGCGCGAGGTGCTCGAGCGCAAGCTCGAAGGCATCCTGGAAATTTACGAGAAATTCGTGGGCGTGGACCCGCATGTGGAACCCATGAAGGTGTTTCCGGCGATGCATTACACCATGGGCGGCTTGTGGATCGACAACGAAAACCAGGCCACCAACCTACCGGGCGTGTATGCCGCAGGAGAATGCGAATACCAGTATCACGGAGCCAATCGTCTCGGCGCGAATTCTTTGGTTTCGTGCATCTACGGCGGAGGAATCGCGGGAACTGCGGCGGTGCGTTACGCGCGCAGCCTGGAATCGGGTTGCGAGAACACTTCGCCTGCGGTGTATGAACGGGAACGCGTGCGCCAGCAGGATATTTCGGACGCCTTGCTGAACCAGCACACGGGAACGGAAAACCCCCTGACGATCTGGCGCGAGATGGGCGACGTGATGACAGAAAACGTGACGGTGATCCGCTACAACGCCGCGATGCAGAAGACTTTGGTGAAGCTGGACGAGCTGAGCGAGCGGTTCAAGCATATTAATTTGCAGGACCGCACGCAGTGGTCGAATCAAACGCTGAATTTCGTGCGCGAGTTGGGGAACATGCTGGTGCTCGCGAAAGTGATCACGCTGGGCGCGATCGCGCGCAACGAAACGCGCGGCGCGCATTACAAGCCGGAGTTCCCGGATCGCGACGACAAGAATTGGCTGAAGACCACCAAGGCGAGCTGGCACGCGGGGAAAATCAAATTGGAATATGAAGCGGTGGATACATCGCTGATTCCGCTGCGCGAGCGGAAATATACCGCGGCGAAGTGACCTTCGAGGCGTTGAGCGGAGTGGTGGGCGGAGAAAGTGAGGTGAGGCATCGTGGCCGATAAAACTTTCATCGTGAAGATCAAGCGCCAGCAGCGCCCGGACGAAGCCGTGCGCTGGGAAGAGTACGAGCTGCGCTACCGGCCGCACATGAACGTGATCATCTGCCTGCGCGACATTGCCGAAAGGCCTTTCACCCGCAATGGCAGTGAATCCACTCCGGTGAGCTACGAGGCGAATTGCCTGGAAGAGGTTTGCGGGGCATGCGCGATGATTGTGAACGGCAAGCCGCGCCAGGCTTGCACCGCGCTGGTGGACGATCTGGAAAAACCAATCCGCTTGGAGCCGCTGACCAAATTTCCGCTGATCCGCGATTTGCAGGTGGATCGAAGTTCGATGTTTGAGAATTTGAAGCGCACCAAGTGCTGGATTCCGATTGATGGGACCTACGACATCGGGCCTGGGCCGCGCATGTCGCCGGAAACGCAGGAAGTAGGTTATGCGCTTTCGCAGTGCATCACTTGCGGCAATTGCCTGGAGATTTGCCCGAAGGTAAACGAAAATTCACATTTTGTGGGCGCGGCGATTGTCAGCCAAGTGCGTCTGTTCAATATGCATCCCACGGGCGAAATGCACGCGGGCGCGCGGCTGGATGCGTTGATGGGGCCGGGCGGGATCGAGGATTGCGACAACGCGCAGAATTGCGTGAAGGTTTGCCCGAAGGGAATTCCGCTGACGGAGTCTTTGGCGGCGGTGAACGGGCAGGTGCTGGTGCACGCGGTAAAGAGTTTCTTCCGAGGCTCGTGAGCTGGGCTCGCGAGCTTTCTGATGTAACGCCACGGGTTCTAGAATCCCAGAGAATGTGTGATTTTTGGGGGATGAATGGGTCGTAGTGGTTTGTTTGCAATTTGTTATGCTTTGGGGGGCATTTTGTCGCTGGTGGGCCTGACTACTGAGTCGCAACCGCAGTCAAATATCTCGCCGCAGGCGCGCGAGCTGCATTTTCAATCCATTGTCGTGGATACGCACGACGATACGACACAGCGTCTACTGGATCCGAAATTCGATTTCGGCGTGCGGCATTCCGACGGCAGCGTGGATATTCCGCGCATGCGCGAAGGCGGGCTGAGCGCGATCTTCTTTTCGATCTGGATTCCCGGGACGGTCACCGGTCCTACGGCGGTGCAGCGGGCGCTCGATCAAATTGGTGCGGTGCGCGAAACCGTGGCGCGGCATCCCAACGACCTGGTTCTGTGCACTACCGCCGAAGAAATTCGCCACGCCAAGGCCGCCGGTAAAATTGCGGTGCTGATGGGAGTCGAGGGCGGGCACATGATCAACAACTCGCTCGCGAATCTCGACAAGTTCTTCGCGCTCGGCGTGCGTTATATGACTCTGACGCACACAGTCAACACCGATTGGGCGGACGCATCCACGGACAAGGCCGCGCACAATGGCCTGACTGATTTTGGCAAGCAAGTGGTGCGCGAAATGAATCGCCTGGGCATGATGGTGGACATTTCGCACGTAGCGGACAAGACTTTCTACGATGTGCTAGCCGTAAGCAAGGCGCCGGTGATCGCTTCGCATTCTTCCTGCCGCGCGTTGTGCAACGCCCCTCGCAATATGACAGACGACATGATCAAGGCTCTTGCCGCGAAGGGCGGCGTGATTCAGATCAATTACCACATCGGTTTCCTGAGCCAGCAATTTCAGGACGTATCAAAGGCGCATCCCGAGCTGGGCAAGGAAATCGAAGAGGAATCGAAGAAACGCTGCGGCGCAAATGAAGCCTGCCAGCTGATCGAAGCGGATAAAGTGACGCGCGAAATGGTGGCGCAGGGAAAACTGCCGCGCGTGGACTGGACGGAGATCATCAATCACATCGATCACGCCGTGAAACTGGTTGGCGCGGATCATGTGGGACTGGGTTCGGATTTTGATGGCGCGGATATGCCCTATGGCATGGAAGACGTTTCGGACATTCCACGCATCACCGATGCGCTGCTGGCGAAGGGTTATTCTCCCGCCGACGTGCGGAAAATTCTGGGTGGCAATACGCTGCGTTTGATGCAGGATGTGGAAGCCGCAGCACAAAAATAACGTCCATAATATTCAGGAGGAAAATCGTGAAGCGCTTTGTTCTCTGGTTTTTGATCGCGTTGCTGTTCGCCTTGGTACCGGCCACGACGCCGGCGCAAGATCAATCCGCCACGCCTGCGGCCAAACCGGCTACCGCGGCACATCCGCACCCGACGGGACCGCATACCGATCCAGCCTTGCTGCATCCCGCGACACTCACTGCAAAGGCTCCCGATGTGTATGAAGTGACGTTCAAGACGACGGCGGGTGATTTCGTCGTCACAGTGACGCGCGCGTGGGCTCCGCTGGGCGCGGACCGCTTTTACAATCTGGTGCGGCATGGATTTTTCACGGATGCGGCTTTCTTTCGCGTGGTGCCCGGCTTCATAGTGCAATTTGGATTGAGCGCGAATCCGGCGGTCAATAAAGTGTGGGACAAGGCTTCGATCAAGGATGATCCCGTCACGCAGAGCAACCATACTGCCTACCTGACGTTTGCGACTGCAGGGGCGAACACGCGCACTACGCAGCTGTTCATCAATCTGGGAGAGAACGGGTCGCTGGACGCGCAGGGATTTGCGGCGTTTGGGCAAGTGACGACCGGGATGGACGTGGTGCAGAAGATTTACAGCGGCTACGGAGAGTCGCCGGACCAGGCGCTGATTACTTCGCAAGGGAAGGCGTATCTAGACAAGAGCTTTCCGAAGCTCGACCACATCATTTCCGCGACGGTGACTTCCCCTGCGCCGCCTGTGCATACGACTCCGGCGCACAAGGCTGCACCGGCGGCAGCTAAGCCAGCGCCTGCGCAGTAGTGATTTCGATACGGAAGTGCTGCGATCGCAGTTCGCCTCGGTGGTCCGGTGCGGACCTTTGGTGTGATGCGGATTAGTGTAGCGACGCAGAGCGACGGCGGTCTAAAGACCGCCGCTACGAAGACGCAATTCGATTTTTTGATGGAATTTATACGAACCGTCTAGGCACGGTTCCCTGGGAGAATGATTGATGACTACGAAGCCTTCTTTGCTGGATGCTGGCAATCTGAAAGACACTGCGCCGGAGAAATTTGATGTGACGTTCAAAACGACCGCGGGAGATTTTGTCGTGCAAGTGACGCGCGCGTGGGCGCCGCTGGGCGCGGATCGTTTCTACAATCTGGTGAATCACGGGTTCTACGATGACGCGGCTTTTTTCCGCGTGATTCCGGGATTCGTGGTGCAGTTCGGATTGAGCGCCGACCCGGCTGTGAATAATGTTTGGCGCAAATCGAATTTCAAGGACGATCCGGTGACGCAGAGCAACAAGCCGGGGTACATCACCTTCGCCACTGCCGGAAAAGATACGCGCACGACCCAGCTTTTCATCAATACGGGGAACAACGCGCAACTCGACAAGATGGGCTTCGCTCCGTTTGGCCAGGTGATTTCCGGCATGGACGTGGTGAAGAAAATCCACAGCGGCTACGGAGAAGCGCCGGACCAGGGTTCGATCACGGCGCTGGGCAAGCCGTATCTCGATAAAAACTTTCCGAAGCTCGATCGCATCAATTCTGCGACGATCGCTTAGGATGTCGCTGCTTACCCCATTGCACGGCGGTACGCGCAGCGCTTGTCGTCGCAGCTGACAATGGACACGCTGTCAGCTGCGTCAATTCCTCGCGAATACGCGATCGAGCCCGGGGTGGGGCTGCGCTCGCGGGTGATGCTCTTCGCGCTGGCTTCCTGCAAGCTGCTCGTTCAACTCGCCGGCATCAATCATTACGGATTCTTTCGCGACGAGCTTTACTACATCGCTTGCGGCCAGCATCTTGCCTGGGGCTATGTGGACCAGCCGCCGCTGATCGCTTTCCTCGCGTGGATTGGGCGACATGGGCTAGGAACTTCGCTCTTTGCCACACGTCTGCTGCCGATTTTGGCGGGCGCGGCGGTGGTGTATGCCACAGGCCGCATCGCCGCGGAATTGGGCGGCGGGTTGTTCGCGCAATTTCTGGCAGCCATCGCTATTTTGTTCGCGCCGGCCTACATCGCATTCGACAGCTTTCTATCCATGAACGCGTTCGAGCCGCTGTTCTGGCTGGTTTGCGCGTGGATTGCGATTCGCATCGTTAAAGGAGCGTCCCCGCGGCTGTGGTTGCTGTTCGGCGTGGTGGCGGGGCTGGGGCTGGAAAATAAACACAGCATGTTGGTATTCGGTTTTGCGATCGTCGTGGGGCTGCTGCTGTCGGGGCACGCGCGGCTTTTTAGGTCGAAATGGATTTGGCTGGGCGCGGCGCTGGCGCTGGTGATTTTCCTGCCGAATCTTCTATGGGAAGCGCGCAACGGCTGGCCGCAAATCGAAGTGGTACGCAACGCGCAGCAATTCAAGAACGAGGCGATCAGTCCTCTGCAGTTTTTGTTCGAGCAGGTTTTATTTTTGCAGCCGCTGGCGCTGCCGCTGTGGCTCGCCGGTCTGCTGTGGTATTTTGCGTCGCCGGAAGGGAAGCGCTTCCGCTTCCTGGGCTGGTCGTACTTGTTCGTGCTCGCGATTTTTATCGTGCTGGGCGGCAAGTCGTATTACGCGCTGCCGATTTATCCCGTGCTGATGGCTGCGGGCGGCGTCGCGCTGGAGGCATTTTTTGCCGCACCGGCGCGCCGTTGGATGGCGGTGGCGTTTCCGGCGCTGCTGGTGGTCGCAGGGCTGGTGACTCTACCTTTTGGCACGCCGATATTGCCGGTGGATACTTTTCTTCGCTATTCGAGCCTGCTGCCGTATGCAAATTCGGTGAAGACCGAGCGCGACGCCACGGCCGCGCTGCCGCAACTCTACGCCGACATGTTCGGCTGGGAAAATATGGCTACGCAGATCGCGCAGGTCTATCACGCGCTGCCGCAATCCGAACAGGCCGGCTGCGCGATTTTGGCGGGAAATTACGGCGAGGCGGGTGCGATCGACCATTTCGGGCCGGCGCTTGGCCTGCCGGCGGCGATCAGCGGGCATAACAACTATTATTTCTGGGGGCCGCGCGCGTATAGCGGCTCGTGCGTCATACTTTTTGGCGAGCGCGCCGATGAGATGAAGGACCTCTTCGGGGATGCACACTTGGTTGCGACGATCACCGATCCGCATGCTGCGGTGGCCGAACGAAATGTGCACGTGTACGTGTGCCGCAAGCCGAGTGCGCCGCTCGCGGAGCTTTGGCCGCATTTCAAATTGATAATTTGAGCGGGGCGATTGTTTTGTGGGGGGGCGTAGCGGTGGTCGTTAGAACGCCATCATTCGGTGTCGCACCATCGATGGCGCACTGAAGTGCGCCGCTACACGTGCAACACCAACAGCCACTAGTGCAATGGCGCGTGGCGGGGATTTCTTGCCGCTCGCTCCAATTCAGCCACATTCAGTCCCGAAGCTACCAGTCTGTGGCCAATTTCCGAATCCGTGCGCTTGGCGATCGCAAGTAGCACGCATTCGCAGGTGAGGATCGGAATGATTCGGTCCTCCAGCAGGTCGTGCGCGGGCGCGATTTCCTCCGCGCTCTTGAGCAGCGCGTTCAGCTCGCTGGAATGCGCCAGCGGCTTGCCGTCTGCTTCGAGATTCTTCGCAGGTCTTGGCCACTGCCACTTGGGCGGTTTTTCGTCGCCGTGGCGTTGCTGGTCGTAAAATTCGATCCAGTAGTGCCAGCGCTGCGGGCTGATACGGCAGATTTGCTGCAAATATTGCTCGATGGCATCCTGCTCCGGCCAATATTTCGAAAGCCGCTCCCAATCGTAGATGTACATTCCGGCAAGCAAGTCCGCCACTTCCACGGCACTTGCTGCGCGGCTGTGCGCCAGCATCGCGGCCAGACTTTCAGCGCGAGAGAGGTCCTTGGTGAAGCGGTGTGCCACCGGCGCGGGGGTCGCGCCACCACGCGATTGCTGCCCGCCTGTGCCCGCTCCGGCGAGTTTGTCACCTTTGCGCCGACCGCCTGAATCAGGGTCTGTGGGCGCACCTTTGCCGTTCTTTCGCCCAAATAATTTCATTTTAGATCGACGACTCCCGTAATAATCTTAGCAGACACCCGGTTTTCTCCTCTGGAAACTGCGGGCTGCTTTCTCCGATTGGTCACTTGCTCTGGCAAGAACCCGGATATATATTTATTTTTAATGCTATGGGAATTTTCCGGTGGGTGGCTGGAGCGCGTGTAGAATGCTCGATCACCCGGCGGCAGAAAGTGCGCGGGCGAAGCCGAAGAAAGGCCCCGTTCCATGACGCAAACGCAAAGTATGACGATGCGCGATAGCGGCCACGCCACGTCCAATCCCTTCGTGGGAACGTGGAAACTGGTCTCGATTTCGTCGTCGGAATCGCGCCTCTTTGGCGAGAATCCGATGGGCATTTTGATTTACGACGCGGACGGGCACGTGGCGGTGCAGATTATGCGCAACCCGCGTCCGGATATTTCGTCGGGCCCGGGATTTCCAACTGCCAAGGAAGTGCAGATCGCTTACAAGGGCTATTACGCGTACTACGGCACCTACGAAGTAAACCGCGAGAAGAAAACCATTACGCATCACCTGGAAGGAAGCTTGCGGCCGGGCGACGTGGGCAAGGATTTCACGCGCGCTTATGAAATTTCAGGGAATCGACTGGCGCTTACGCCGGTGGACGATTCGCAGGCGCGCGACGCTTGCTTGACGTGGGAACGCGCGACGTAAGTTTTCTTACCCGATGAGTGTTTTGTCGCTACCGCCCGGCGGCGGAGACTAAATCCCCAGAACCGTTACCAATTCCCGCACCGAAGCTGCTGATTTATCAAGCGCGGCCTTCTCGTCGGGCAGCAACTTAATTTCGATGATCTGTTCGATGCCGTCGGCGCCTAATTTCGCGGGCACGCCGACGTAAAGTCCGTTGATGCCGTACTCGCCTTCGAGATACGCGGCGCAGGGCAGAATTTTCTTCTTGTCCTTCAGGATCGCTTCGGCCATTTCAAAAACCGCCGCGGACGGGGCGTAATACGCAGAGCCAGTCTTCAGCAGATTCACGATTTCCGCTCCGCCCTTGCGCGTGCGCGTAACGATCGCATCGAGCTTATCTTTTGCGATAAGTTCGGGGAGGGGAATCCCGGCGACCGTGGAATAGCGAGTGAGAGGCACCATGTCGTCGCCGTGGCCGCCGAGGACGAACGAATGCACGTTCTCGACCGATACTTTCAGCTCTTCTGCCACGAACGTGCTCATGCGTGCTGAGTCCAGCACGCCAGCCATGCCGATCACGCGCGCTTTCGGAAACTTGCTGATCTTCAGCGCCGCTTGCGCCATCGCGTCCAAGGGATTCGTGACCACGATCAAGATCGCTTTGGGCGAAAGTTTTACGACGGCTTCGACGACGGCTTTGATCACGTCGTAATTCGCTTTCAGCAAATCGTCGCGGCTCATGCCGGGCTTACGCGGGAAGCCGGCGGTGATGACGATGATATCGCTGTTTTCCGTCCCGCTATAATCGCCGCTGGCCGTGGAAATTCCCGCCGCGTGCGCGTCCGAGCCCATGATCGGCCCGGATTCCGCCATGTCCAGCGCTTTTCCGGCCGGGACGCCGTCCAGAATGTCGGTCAACACCACGTCCGCCAGACCGGCGTCATGAATCCGCTGCGCCGTGGTTGAACCTACGAAACCTCCGCCTACCACCGTCACCTTCTTGCGCATTCCACTCTCCTGATTGGATTGAATTCGCGCTGCTGGTAGCTGAAATCGCTGCGTCAGTCGCCCGCGCCAACTGCGGCTTGCATATTTTCGATGATCGCTGAGGCGTACTCGGACGTCTTGAGTTTCTTTGCGCCGGGCATCAAGCGTTCCAGGTCGTATGTCACGCGTTTCTGCTGGATGGTGCGCGCGATGCCGTCTTCGATCAGGCGCGCCACCGGCTTCCAATCCATGAAATCGAACATCATCGCGCCCGAAAGGATCACCGAACTCGGGTTAATCACATCCTTGTCCGCGTATTTCGGCGCGGTGCCGTGCGTGGCTTCGAAGACTCCGAAGCCGTCGCCGATATTCGCGCCTGGGGCCATGCCCAGGCCGCCGACCTGCGCGGCGCAGGCGTCCGAAAGATAGTCTCCGTTGAGGTTCGGCGTCGCGAACACCTGATATTCATCGGCGCGTGTGAGTACCTGCTGGAACACGGAATCGGCGATGCGGTCATTGATCAGGATCTTCTTTTTCCACTGGCCGTTGCCGTGCGAGGCGTACAAAGCGTCCAGCGTGCGCTTCACTTCGGCGTAAACCTGTTTCCTGAATTCATCGTTGGCCTGGTCCAAGCCGGGCTCGACGGACGCGGCGTTTTCCTCAACCGTGATGTTCGGGTTCTTGTCCTTATTATCGAGGATCCAGCTCTCGCGTTCGCTCACCACTTGCGCGCGAAATTCCTGCGTAGCCAGTTCGTAGCCCCAATCGCGGAACGCGCCTTCGGTGAACTTCTGAATATTTCCCTTGTGCACCAGAGTGACCGTAGTGCGCTTATTTTCCAGCGCGTGCACGATAGCGCGGCGCACCAGGCGCTTGGTACCCGTGGGAGACATGGGCTTGATGCCCACGCCGGAGTCTTCGCGGATCTTTTTAGAGGTGCCCTTGAGCATTTCGTTATTCAGGAAATCGATGAGCTTTTTTACTTCCTGAGTGCCGGCTCTCCATTCGATACCGGCGTATACGTCTTCGGTGTTTTCGCGGAAGATCACCACGTTCATGCGTTCAGGCTCGCGCACCGGCGAGGGAACGCCGGTGAAATAACGCACCGGACGCACGCAGGCGTAGAGGTCGAGCACCTGGCGAAGAGTGACGTTCAGAGAGCGTATGCCACCGCCTACGGGAGTGGTGAGCGGTCCTTTGATGGCGACGCGAAAGTCGCGGATTGCGTCGACCGTATCCTGCGGCAGCCATTCCTGGAACTGGCGGTAGGCTTTTTCGCCGGCGAAAACTTCGAGCCATTCGATCTTGCGTTTCCCGGCGTAGGCTTTTTCCACTGCGGCATCGAACACGCGCCGCGAAGCTTTCCATATGTCGCGGCCCGTGCCGTCGCCTTCGATAAACGGAATTACCGGGCGATCCGGCACACGAAATACGCCGTCTGTGAACTCGATGGCCTTGCCACTCGCCGGCACCGCCACGCCGTTATAAGTCGTCTTCATGGTTTCCTGATTCTCCCTGGCATCTTCCACTGGCGCCGAAACGAGCGTTTCCGGCGTTAATTGCGAACCAATAACCTTAGCACAATCGTTGGCGGGCGGACATTAAGGTTCACGGAGTAGGAGCGGAACATTCCACACGGGCGAAGGTCTTGAATTTGTAGCGGCGGTCGTTAGACCGCCATCGGTGGCAGCGGGGGCGGCGATGGCGCACTAAAGTGCGCCGCTACGAAGGCCACGTCAAAGGCGCGCCTTGCTGCTACTCCATGGCTTTGTTGAGGCAGGGAAGTGCGGGAGCTTTATCCGGGAACAAGAAGATTTTACGGGCGAGGTCGGAGGATAGGGTTTCGTCGCGGTAATACAGTTTTAAAATGGTAGTGGTCCAGCTCATCAAGTCCGGATTCGCGGCCTTGAATTCATCCCAAGGCTGGGCCCGGCCTGCTCGCCGCATTCTTTCGTGAATCAGCAGAATGTAGGCCCAAGTCATGGTCTCGTGATAGAGGCCCGTCTTGCCGTATGCGTCGGCGTAACGGGTCAGCGCCTCGGGAAATCGTGCGAGCACATCCAGCACTGAGTATCTGTTCAGGTATAAGAATGCGATTTGGATATGTACGCTGTGACGGAAACGCTCCAGGGGCAGGGAACAATCTTCGAATTGCCGGATCAGTTCGTTATCGTAATTAGGGTTCATCGCGCACTCCCGTTTGCGCCTCTCTGCGATGCGCTAGCCAAACGGCCACTGCCATCGCGTACACCAGCAGCGCGCCGAAGTCGAATTGCCACTGCAACACATGAAACAAAATGGCGAGCGCGAAAACCACGAGCAGCAAATAGCTCCCGGCAACATTTGCCACCGGCGCCAGAAACAGGATGGCCGCCACAATCTCAACGCTCGCAAGCACCAAGAGAATCCAGACGTGCGGCCCAATGCGCGCCGAGTCCGTCGCCGCTCGCATTTTGGCGATCATCGCCCAGAGCAATTGGGACGATGCCCATAGCACGACCACACCCAAGACATAACGCAGCGCTGTGATCGCCTGTTTGGTGGTCCACTTTGTCATTCGCGTCCTCCGGTCTTCTTGACTGGCCGCTTACGCTTTGAGCGGATGACGCGACGCGACGGCTTCGTTTTTGGCGTCTGAGCCGCAGAGCGCGCTTCGATCAGACGATGGCTGGCACGGAAATCGAGGTCGAGGGCGTAAAACTTCTTCAATTCCTTGATGCGCTGGCGCGAGGGCTTTTGGAAGGCCGTCTTGCCGTCAAATGCGTGCAACACGATACCTTCCAGCAGGTCGCCGAGGGTCAAATCGTGAAATTCGGCGAGAGCCTTGAGCACTTTCAGTAGCCGCTTCTCGATGCGCACGCCGGTCTGCACTCTTTCGACGACGAATTGCTGTTGATATTTCTTTGTTTTAATCATGGTACCAATGTACCACGGTACATAGAGTCAGAGCAATGCTTTTATGTGACTTCCAATGGTTTAGCGGGTGCGAAAGCCGCAATGGAAAAGCTTGGCTTCAGGGACTAAAGCCCCTTTTTTCGCAGGCTCTACGGCGAAGCCCTTCGATCCCGCCGCTGGCGGGATCGAAGGGTAAACTGAAGCCCCGTCCTTCCGGTCCAACCATTTTGGAGATGGCTTCTAGAAGTTTGTGCAATGGCGCCGCCGAAGAGCGTCGCGCTCATGCCTCTTCTTGACGGGTCCATCCGCTGCCCGTAGCATCGTTGGAGAATGTAATTGGGAGGGCGCCATTCGAAATCATAGGGAACGTTTCGGGAATTGCTATTGCTTGGCGCTGATGCTTTTTGGCGCTCTGCTGCTGGCATCGTTAGCGGTCAACTCGCCAATGCGGGCCCGCGCCGCAGTTGCGCAACCCTCCGCGCAGAAAAGACCGGAAGCAAAATTCCAACTGACCAGCTCATCCTTCGAGGGCGATGGCACGCTTTCTGCGAAATATACTTGCGACGGGGCGGGTGTTTCGCCGGCCCTCGCGTGGAACGATCCACCTGCCGGCACGCAGAGTTTTGCGTTGGTGATGGATGATCCGGACGTGCCAACGAAAACGGTAGTCCACTGGCTGCTGTACGATTTGCCGGCCGCGACGCGCACTTTGCCCGAGGGCGTTCCTGCAAAGGCCAAACTTCCTGACGGGTCGCGCCAAGGCAAGAATGTCACCGGCAAAATTGGCTATAACGGGCCGTGCCCTGAACGGGGCGGCGCGGCGCAACACTATTTTTTCAAGCTTTACGCGTTGGATTATCAGACGGGCCTGAAACCGAAGGCCAAGGACGCGGATGTGGAAAAGGCGATCAAGGGCCACATTCTCGCGCAGGCAGAGTTGATCGCGCGCTTCCAGCGGTGATGCGCGATTACAATGGGGCGTGCGACCGATCCCCGACCGCAAAGTTTTGCTTATAGGTTCGATTTGAAATTCTTTACCTTGCGTGGACACTTTGGGATTTGACGCTCACAGGCGTGCGCGGTACCCTACGCTGTTCAAAAATGCCGCTGACTCCGCAATTCATTCGCGATCTATCCCATGGCAAGGAGCCTCATGACAACTGATCTGCGTAACTTTCTGGCAATTCCGTACGAAGAGCTGGAGGAACTTAACTTGAAGGCCAAGGCGCAGCGCTTGAATCGCGTGGCGGCGCACAAAATCCAGGAAGAGCGCATCAAGTACCTCACTGACGAAAAGCGCATCAAGGCCGTCACCGTGCTCTTCAGCGACCTGGAAGGCCGCCTGCACATGCTGGATTACGACAAGAAATTTCTGGTGAAGAGCTGGGACAACCTGACGTTTGACGGTTCGTCCATCCGCGGATTCACGGCGCAACGCGAAAGCGATCTGCGCCTGGGGATGGACTGGAGCGCTTTCTACTGGGGCCCGGCGGACGTATTCGGCTCGGGCAAAGTGCTGGTGTTCGGCGAAGTGATTGATAAGGACGGTTCGCCCTACAGCGCGGACATTCGCGGCGTGCTGAAAACATTTGCCGCGCAGCAGCACAAGGACGAGGGTTACACGCTGAACGCCGCGAACGAGATCGAAGGCTTCCTCTTCAATGGCGCGGACGCCGAGGCGCGTTACAACGAAACCGGAAAATTCGATTACGTGAATACCGGCGGCTATTACCACTCACTGCCGGGCGATCCGCTGCGCACGTTCATTGACACCTGCGCGGAAGTGCAGCGCTCCATGGGCTTCCAGAATGAAAAAGATCACCCGGAAGTCGCGCCTTCGCAATTTGAAATCAATTACGGCTACGGCGAAGTGGTCGCGGCGGCGGACCAGATTCAGCTCTATAAATTAATCTGTCGCCAGGTGGCTACGCGCATGGGGCTTACCGCGAGCTTTTTGCCGAAGCCGGTGGTGGGCGTGAATGGGAACGGCATGCACACCAACGTTTCGGTCAGCAAGGGCGGCAAGAATTTGTTCTGGGATCCCAAGGGCGAAGAAAAGCTTAGCAAGATTGGCTGGTCGTTCATTGACCGCATTCTGACGCACGCGAATGATATCTGCCTGATGCTGAATTCCAGCGTGAACGCCTATCGCCGCTTGGACCCGCACTTCGAAGCGCCCAATCAGATCAAGGCTTCGCCTGTGGATCGCGGCTCGATGATCCGCATCCCCATTGGCAATGAGAAGAGCATGCGCGTGGAAGTGCGCTCGGTGGCGCCGGACGCGAGTCCGTACATGGTGATGTACTCGATATTCAAATCAGGCCTCGACGGCGAAACCGCGAAGATCAAGAATCTTCGGCAGGCCGAGCGCTATTTGCCGGACAACATTTATACGGCCATCGAGCATTTCCGAAAATCGGACTGGACCTCGAAAATTCTGGGCGAAGACGTGAAAGGCCGTTACGCGGATTTGAAACAAGCATCCGCTGACCGCTGCTCGCGCCTGCTGGGGACTTTCGTGAAGGCTCCCGAAGTGCAATACCACCACGAAGTTTACAACCAGTATCTCTGGAACCAGTTTTAAGTTTTAGAAGCCGACATTAGAGTTCGCAAAATGGCAAACGCCCTGGCGAGAAGCCAGGGCGTTTCGCGTTAGCGCGTTCCAGGTCACTTTTCCCGCGTGTTCCTGGCGTTAGAGCACAACTTGCAGTTCCAGCTGCACGCCCGGATGCGCGAGGTCAAGCAGGTAGTACACGCCATTCACATCCACAACGTACACCTCGTCGTCGTAGCCCCAGCCCGCGGGCCACGGCTGCGCGATGATGAAGGAGTAGCCGCCATACTGGAAGCGGGGCTGGCCTTCGACGATCGTCGGATGACCGATGTGGAACGTGTGTTCGCGGCCGAAGTGTTGGCGGTACTTGTCGTCCGGTATGCGCCCGTTGCCGGCGTGCTGCGCGCCCTTTGCGTCATCAGCGCGTTGCGCGTCTTGTTGGTGTTCGGTGTCCTTCGGTTGTCTTGCGGCATTATCGGGCCGCGTGCGATCGTCAGGAGTCTTGGGCGGCTCAGCTTGTGGATGCTCGTCGTGAGTGGTGGGCTTCGTGGCGGGCGGTTTGGCGGGCTGGTCCTGCGGATCGTGTTGTTCCTGTGCGAAGGTTGGAGCGGAAATTCCGAAAAGCAGAAGCAGGGCCCCGGTTCCGATCAACATGGCGTTCTTCATGAATTTTTCCTCCCGTTCGTTTGAACGTATAAACGCTTCACAGTCCTGCCGCGCTCGAAAAAGCGCGCAGTAGGAATGTAGCTGCAGGCACTTCAGCGCTGAATACGGTTGGAGCTGTATATCGTCGGGGGAATCGCGTTAAGGCAACTTTGGATCGGGCGCCTCGGCGCGCGCGAATGCGATTGGCCGCGCGGTGGTCGTTCAACGACTCGGTTCGCGCTGGACTAAGACACGGCGGTTACGTCAATATCGAGCGGGGCAGAGAACTCACACGAGGTTCGCAATGGACCCTTCGCGCGACCTGGATCGCATTGTAAGTGAACTGAACGCGCGGCCGGAAGCCGATCTGGACGAGGCTTCCGACACGGCGCCGCTCGATCGCTGGCTCGCTGCGCTCGTCGCGAAGGGCGGCAGCGATCTGCTGCTGGTGCCCGGAGCGCCGGCGTCCATGCTGCACGAAGGCGGCGTGCGCAATATAGAATCGGAGCCGCTGAGTGGCTCGGAAATCGAAGCTATCGTGCTGCCTGCTTTGACGCCGCACGCGCTGCAACAATACCGCGCCGGCCAGATCGCGGATTCCTCCTATCGCACCGCGAGCCTCGGCCGCTTTCGCATCAATCTGCATCGCGAGCGCGGCCAGGCTGCCGCGGCGATACGCGCGTTGCCCTCGAAGGTTCCCCAGCTGAGCGAGCTGCGACTGCCTGCTGGTGTCGAGGCGTTGTCGCATTTGCAGCGCGGGTTGGTGCTGATCGGCGGGCCTGCCGGATCTGGAAAATCCACCACGCTGGCGGCGCTGATTCACGAGATTAATAGGCGCGACGCACGGCACGTCGTCACGATCGAAGATCCCATCGAGTACGAGCACGCGCACGTGCGCAGCGTGATCGAGCAGGTGGAAATCGGCACGGACGCGCCGGATTTTCCCACGGCGTTGCGAGCAGCGTTGCGCCAGGCGCCGGACATTATCGTGGTGGGCGAAATGCGCGACATCGAGACCATGCAGATTGCAGTGGCCGCGGCGGAGACTGGCCACCTGGTGCTTTCGACGATTCACACCACCGATGTGGCTTCCACGGTCTCGCGCATTTCGGATTCGTTCCCTGTGGAGCGGCAGAACACGATTCGCCAGGAACTCGCCATGGCGTTAACGGCCGTGCTCACGCAAATTCTGCTGCCGTGCAAAACGGGCGGGCGCATGCCTGTGGCGGAATTATTGATGATGAGCTACGGCGCGCGACAACACATCCGGCACAACGCCCTGCAACATCTGCACCAGGAAATTACGATTACCAAAAAGAAGGGTTCGTTCTCGCTGGAGGAGTCGCTGGTGAAATTGGTGAGCCAGGGATTTATTGATCGCGAAGACGCGCTGCTCTGCGCCATTCACCCTGACGATCTGGAAATTCTACTGAAGGCAGAAAATCAAACGCGCGTGGCACGGACTTAGGCGATCGCGGAATCAAGAGGGACGCCTTTATAGCGGCGGTCTTCAGACCGCTATGGTTCCGCGACGGCGACGGCGCACTAAAGTGCGCCGCTACAAATTCAAAGACAACGTCACAGGCAACAGAGCCAGCGGGACGCCGCGGCGCTACACAATCAAAAGCTAGACCGCTTAATCGTAATACTCGGACCCCAAGTGCGTGATCAAGTCCTCGCCCATCATCCAGCGCAGCGTGTTCTTCAACTTCATGGACTGAATGAATAAATCGTGCTCGGGGTACAGTTCTCTCGCGCACATTGGCGACTTGAAATAGAAGCTGAGCCATTCCTGGATACCGCGCATTCCGGCGCGCTGCGCGAGGTCGAAGAACAGCGCCAGGTCCAGCACGATGGGCGCGGCCAAGATTGAGTCGCGGCAGAGGAAATCCACTTTGATCTGCATCGGATAGCCGAGCCAGCCGAAGATATCAATGTTGTCCCAGCCCTCTTTGTTGTCGCCGCGCGGGGGATAGTAGTTGATGCGTACTTTGTGGTGAATTTTGCCGTAAAGGTCCGGATACAGCGCGGGCTGCAAAATATATTCCAGTGCGCCGAGTTTCGATTCTTCTTTGGTTTTGAAAGAGCCGGGATCGTCGAGGACTTCGCCGTCGCGGTTGCCAAGGATGTTCGTCGAAAACCAGCCGTTCAGGCCGAGCGCGCGGGCTTTGAATGCCGGCGCGAGCACCGTCTTCAACAGGGTCTGGCCGGTCTTGAAATCCTTGCCGCCGATCGCCACGTTTTTGGCCTTCGCGTATTCCTCGAGAGCGGGAATATCTACGGTGAGATTGGGCGCGCCGTTGGCGAAGGGCACTCCTTCGCTGATGGCCGCGTAGGCGTAGAGCATCGAAGGCGCAATTGCCGGATGATTTGCCTTCATGCCTTTTTCAAACGACGCGAGGCTCTTGTGCACGTCCTCGGGTTTCAGAAACACTTCCGTTGAGCCGCACCACACCATCACCAGTCGGTCCAGCTTGTTCTTCTTTTTGAACGCCCGGATGTCTTCGCGAAGTTGTTCGGCGAGATCGAATTTAGTCTTGCCTTTCTTGACGTGCGTGCCGTGCAGGTTCTTCACGTAATTCTGGTCGAAGACAGCCTTCATCGGCTTGATGCCCTTCAGGAATTTTTCGACCTTGACTAGATCCTTCGCTTCCAGCACGCCGGCTTTCGTGGCGGCTTGATATGCGTCGTCACTGAAGACATCCCAACCGCCAAAGACGATGTCGTCGAGCTTCGCGAGCTTCACGAAGTCCTTGATAAGCGGCGTGCGTCCGTCGGTGCGTTTGCCCAGACGAATCGTTCCCAACTGAGTGAGCGAGCCGACCGGCACCGCGTGCCCTCGCCGCACCAATTCCACCCCCGCCATGAAGGTTGTGCTCACCGCGCCCATTCCGGGCGTCAGCACGCCGAGTTTCCCCTTTGGCGGAGCCACACTCACAGGCCTGCGCATTCGATTTCCCCCAGTCCGTTTCGTAGTTGATGATGATGACAAAAGCGAGAGTCGCGCAAAGCATCGCGCCATCCGCAGCCGCATCGCTCCGTCGCCGCCTCGTGCTCGCGGCGCTCCAGGAACGTACATTTTCTTTCTTGCGCGGCAGATGTGTCGTCGTCCGGAGCGCGCCTTGCCTCTAGGCTTGTGAAACGCTCCGAACAAACAATTTATGATGCGGCAACGCGGGAAGTTTTGCAAATTGATTTCCCGGTGCGCGAAAGGCGAACGCGACGGTACGAGCGCGCCGATCGGCGAGCGTGATTCAACGCGGGAAACGAAATTGAAGCGGGAAAGGAACGCGAAAACGTGGATCCGTGCAGGCGAGGAGATTACTTCCGGCGGAAAAGATTCGCAATCTCGCCGGAAATTGAAAGGAATACTAGTACCGCGAGAGCCCCCATCATGCAGAAAGCGATCATCCAGTTTCTCCGAGTGTGTCGAACGTCAGGAAAAAATAGGCATGCTGCGTGCCAATCGTGGGCGTGACGTATCTGTACTATTTGTAATGCGCGGCGGGTTAGACACCATACGTCACGCAAACAAATAGGTAAAAATGTGGGCTAAGGGTGACACGCTGTCGGATTTTACGGACAATTGCCGCGTACCAGAAGGTCTGTAGGAGTCGCCGCCGCTCGCAGACACCGCGCTACAATTTTTCGATGTGAATGGAACCATCGCCCGAGCTGATCGCGACAGTTGGTCCACCGGCATTTAACTTTCCACGCACCGAGGAATGGCCCAGAGTGCCGGATACCATGATCGGGAGATCCATCGTGATGCTGCCGTCGCCGGTGTGCGCGTCCAGCGTCGCGTTCAAATCGCCGGGCAGACGCACGGTGATGTGCCCGTCGCCGGAATGCAGGTTCCAGCCGTTCGCTACTTTCGAGCCGCTGCCCACTTGCGCTTCGATATTTCCGTCGCCGGTTTTCAGCGCCAGAGCGTCGAAGCGGCCGTCAATGCGCAGGTTGCCGTCGCCAGTGTTGGCGTCGAGGGAGCCGTCGAAGTTGTGTCCTTCGATGTGGCCGTCGCCGGTGTGAATTCGTATATCGCCCTTGATGTTTCCGGCGGTGACGTTGCCATCGCCGGTATCGAATTGGATCTTGCCGGAGACTCCCTGAGCTGTGACGTTGCCGTCGCTGGTGCGCACATCGAGATCCAGTTCACGCGGGACAGTCACTTCGACGCGCAGGGATTTATGGTTTCCGCCGAAGAGCGAAAAATTCCAGTGTGGCACTTTCACTTCGATGGAGACGCTGTTGCCTGATTGACTCTCGATAATCTGCACGTCGTTCGGGCCGATTTTCCAGCCGTTGGCCGTGACGCGCGCGTCGATGCGCTGCTGGTCCGCGCCGGTGATCGTGACGTCGCCATCGCCGGTCATAACGCGGAGGTCTGAACGGCCATTTATTTGGTAGCTCTTCGACCAGTGCTGGTCGTCCTGCGCCTGCGCTGCGCCAGCCGCGAGCCCGATTCCCGTCATCATTATCGCCGCAAGAAAAATGGTCAGCCGGTTCATGAGTCACTCCCCGCCACGGTCACTTGCGCCTTCATCAGGAGATACGTCGGTCGCGCGAAAAATGTTCCGTACTTCGATTACGCCGATTTCCTCTTGGCTTCTTTGGTCTTCGCGGCTCCGGGCTTTGCGCGCAGGGAAGCCAGGAACTGCTCTGTCGGCAGAGTGTTGACGACGTCCTTCTTTTCCACCCAGCCGCGCCGCGCCGTTATCACCCCGTACTTCATCAGCGGAAAATGCGCGAAGGAATGGGAGTCCGTGGAAATGACGATCTTCACGCCACGCTCTTTCGCCATCCGCAGGTGAACGTCCTTCAAATCCAGGCGGTCGGGGAAGGCGTTGCATTCTAGGATGACGCGGTGCGCTTTCGCGGCGTCCAGGATTTTTTCCATGTCGTAATCGAATGGATCGCGGCGGAGCACCAGGCGCCCTGTGGGATGCGCCAGAATCTGTACGTACGGATTTTCGAGTGCGGCCAGAAGTCGATCGGTCATTTCCGCGCGGCCCTGGTTCATGTAGGAATGTACTGACGCCACCACGACGTCCAACTGGGCCAGCACTTCGTCGTCTAGATCGAGCTTGCCGGTTTTCAGGATGTCCACTTCGATCCCGGCGAGCAGGCGAATCCCCGGCACGCGCTCCTGTGCGGCGCGGATTTTCTTGATTTGCTCGAGGGTGCGCTTTTCGTCCATGCCGTTCGCGACGGTCACGGCCTTGGAATGGTCGGTGAGCGCGATGTATTCGTAGCCGATCTTTTTGGCGGCTTCGCCCATTTCTTCGATGGAATTGCGCCCGTCGGAAGCGGTGGTGTGCATTTGCAAGTCGCCGCGAATGTCCGCGAGCTTCAGCAGGTTCGGCAAGGTGTGATTTTCTGCCGCGACGATTTCGCCGGTGTTCTCGCGCAGTTCCGGTTCGATGTAGTCGAGGCCCAGTTTTTTGTAGATTTCTTCTTCGGTTTTTCCGGCGACGAATTTTCCACCCTTCAGCGTGGTCAGCGCGTACTCGTTCAGAGTCCAGCCCATATCGCGCGCGCGGCCGCGCAGCACCACGTTGTGTTCTTTCGAGCCGGTGAAATAGAGCAGCGCCGCGCCGAAGCTATCTTTCTCCAGCAGGCGAACGTCCACTTGGAGTCCATTGCCCAGCAGGACGCTTACTTTATTTTCGCCGTGCGCGAGCGTCTGGTCGATGCCGGGATATTTCAGGATGTGCGCGGCCACTTCGTCCACGTGCTTCTGTTTATCGTGTCCGGGACGCAGCGTGACCAGCAAATCGAGGTCGCCGATGGTTTCTTTTCCGCGGCGCAGAGAACCAGCGGGCGTCACCGATTCCACAATTTCTTTTACCTTGCTGATGTACGCGACCAGCTTCTGCGCCGCTTCGTCCGCGACGTCCAGCTTGAATCTCCCGGAGGAACGCTTAGCCAGCTCCGTAGCTTTCAGGATGTTCGCTTCGGTTTTTTCGCCGAAGCCTTCCAGGTCGCGCAGCTTTCCCTCGCTCGCCAGTTTTTCCACGCCCTCTACGGTGCACACTTTGAACCTTTTGAACAGTACCGCCACTTTCTTCGGGCCCATGCCTTGCAGGTGCAGTAGTTCGAGCAGCGTCAGCGGATATTTCTTCAATAATTTCTGGCGCAGGCTGTAATCGCCGGTTTGCAGAATTTCGCGGATGTGCGCGGCCATGCCGTCGCCCACGCCGGGAAGTGCTTTCAGCTTGGCATCGTCCTTGGCGAGGTCCTCGATGCGCTCGTGGATGCTGTAGAGCAGCTCTGCGACTTTTTCGTAACTGCGGTAGCGGCCGATGATCGCGCCGTCAATTTCCAGCAGCTGCGCCGTCTCCTGCAGAATCTTCGCGACTTCTCGATTTTCCATGTGGTTTCCCGGTGGATGGATTTCAGCCCGATCTTACTTCTTTCTGGGCTGCAACCGAAAGGGAGGGTGTCAAGTAGCGGTAGCCCGTCTGCCGGTGAACAGGCGTCTCGCCAGCTTTTTTCTAAAATTGCGCCTGTGCAAAGACTTCCTTCGCACGGGAAATATCCTTCAGCACCTGCTCGCGCAAGGCTTCGGGGCCGGAGAATTTCTCTTCATCGCGCAGCCGTTGCAGGAAGCGTATCTTCATTTGGCCAGCGGTCAGCGCTTCCCCGAAATCGAACAGATGCGATTCGATCGCCAGGCGCTTGCCATCGAACGTCGGACGTACTCCGACATTGGTGACCGAGCGATAATTTCCGCCCGTCAGCACGGTTTCGGTGACGTAGACGCCGGTCTTGGGCAGCGTCTCCTGCTCGGTCGCGAGATTGAGAGTGGGAACAACCAGCTTCCGTCCTTGCCCGGTGCCGGTGCGAATTTCGCCCACCAGCGCAAACGGCCGGCCCAGCATGCGCCGCGCATCTTCGACGCGTCCGCCGCGCACCGCCTCGCGAATTGCTGTGCTGGAAACGACGTCTCCGCCATCAATCACTGGCGCCACAATCGCCACTTCAAATCCCAAACGCTGGCCCAATTTCTTCAGCAGCTCCACGTCGCCCAGTTGCTTGTGGCCGAAGCGAAAGCTCGCGCCCACCAGCACGGCCCGGGCGCGCATGGTCTCTGCGAGATACCATTTTGCAAAATCTTCCGCGCTGGCTTGCGCGAGGTCCGTATCGAATTGCAGCACCAGAGCAGCGGAAACACCCATCGCGGCAAAATCCGCCAGGCGCTGCGGCAGAGTTTCCAGCAGGGAAGGGGCTTGTTGCGGTCGCAGGACGCGCGTAGGGTGCGGGTAAAACGTGAGGACGGCCGGCAGCAGTTGCTTCTGCGCGTCGGGCGCATCAAGGGCCGGAGTCGCGGCGCGATCGACCACATCGCGCAGAATCGCTTGATGCCCGATGTGCACGCCGTCGAAATTGCCAATGGTCACAACCGTTCCCGGGCGGTTTGCCCCCAAGCGCTCTTGCCATTCGGCCGCAGAACCGATTAGGCGAATTTCCTCGCGTCCGGCGTCGCGCGGAGGCAAATCGGTGAGAAACCTTAGCGTTTCTTTGGTTGCGTCCAAGAGCATTAAATCTGCACCTCGAATTTCAAACCGTCATACGCCAGCTGGACGCCTGGGGGCAACTTTGCATTGGCTTCCACGTGTCCGAGGTCATGGCAGATATGCGTGAACCACGCGCGCTGGGGCTTCAGCTCGCGGACCAATTCGAGCGATTGCTCCACGTTTGAATGCATCGGATGCGGCGTGTAGCGCAACGCGTCCAAAATGAAATCGTCCAGCCCTTGCAGCAGCGCTTTCGAGCTTTCCGGCACGGTGCTGAAATCCGTCAGGTAAGCCCCCTTGCCAAAACGAAAGCCCAGCACCGGCTGCGGCCCGTGCTGCGCCGGCACAGGAGTGATCCGCAGCCCGAACAGATCGAACGGGCCAGTAATGGTATGCATTTCGATCGCCGGAACAGAGCTTTCCGTCGGCACATCGTCGAAGACGTACGCGAATTGCCGCCGCAGCTTTTCCTGCGTGCCGTCAGAAGCGTAGACCGGCACCACGCCGTGCTGTTTCAGATTGTAAGGGCGTATGTCGTCCAGTCCGAGGATGTGATCGGCATGGGCGTGGGTGTAGAGCACCGCGTCCAGCCGGTCAATTTTTTCGCGCATGGCCTGAAAACGAAAATCCGGCGTGGTATCGATCACCACGTTGTGGCCGCCGTACTGCAGCAAGAGCGATGGCCGCGTGCGTTTGTCGTGCGGGTCCGTGGAATCGCAGACCGCGCAGTGACAGCCGAGCGTGGGCACGCCCATGGAGGTGCCCGAACCTAATACGGTTAATTGCAGGGAAGCCATGGTCTGGTGGGATGTTGCAAAAAGCGCTCTCGATCCTTCCGGGGCAACCTGGCGGCCGCGCCGCCCGGAGAATTGACATCACTATCAAAAACGGCCGCGGCCGGTTACTTCGCCTTGGCCTTCTTGGCCATCTGTTCCGCAGCCACTTTGGAAATTTCCATAAATGTGAGCTTCAAGCTGCCGATCACTTCGATCAGCAGGTTGTCGTCGTCCTTGGACAGGTTGCCGCGCGTCTTTTCGCGCAGCGCGTCGAGCATGTCAATCACTTCGCGCGCGCCTTCCAGATCGACAAACGCCTGTCCGGTGCGCGGATCGGCCATGCCGCCGAGCATTGCCGCTGCGTTGCGCGTGAGAAAATCGATCAGCATCTGGAAGCTGCGCGAGGTGGGATTGATGTCGCCAGCGTCTTGCGCTTCGGCTGCAGCATCTTCAGGCGTCACGCCTGTGAGAGCCGCTCCGTCGCCAGCGGCGGCTTGCGCATCGGTCGCGTTCGCAGCCAGCGGATTCGTGCTCGGCGCCGGCATGGCTTTGCCCGCCGAAGACGCCGCAGCTGCCTTGGCCTTCGCTTCCGCTTGCGCTGCGGCTTTCTTCTCCGCCGCCTCTTCGTTGCGGCGCTCCTGCTCGACTACGTCCTTGCGCAATTCGCCGTCTTCGCCAAACAAGCGGCGGTCCACTACTTTGAATGTCTCTTCATGCTTCGAATCTGCCACGGCGGGTATCCTTGGAGGTGCTCCTGAAAGTTACAAACAAGTTTAACATCCGCTTCCGCCCGGCGACAAGCTGCCCGCGCCGACACGGCGAGCGAGCCTGTGTTGTGCTGCATTTTTCCTGTTGACACGGCTTGGCCCATATGTTACAAGGTGTAGCGCTACAATGAAGAACACACAAAATACGCGTCCCCGCAACCTTGGTGAAGTCGAACAGATGGTCATGGACTACGTGTGGTCGCACGGCCCGGTTTCCTCCGAAGCCTGCCGCGAAGCCCTGGCCGCGCGGCGACCGATGAAGGAATCCACCATTCGAACCGTGCTGCGCCGACTGGAAGCGAAAGGCTACGTCGCGCACGAGATCAGCGGTCGCACGTACATCTATCGCGCTGCCGAGCCGCGCCAAAATGTGGCGGTGCGGGCCGTAAAACATATTATTGACCGTTTCTGCGGCGGCTCCGTCGAACAGCTGGTGATCGGGATGGTGGATAACGCGGTGCTGGATCGCCGCCAGCTCGAGCGCTTGACGCAAAAGATTGCCGAGCGCAAGACCAGCCAGCGGAAGGAGGCGAAGTGATGATTGCCAGCCCCGTTCTCGACGCGTCCGCGAATTTCGCTGCGCACGTTGTGCAGCCAGCGGCGCGGTCGCTCGCGATTGCGTGCATCGCTGGACTGGTTCTCGCGGCCTTCCGCGTGCGCAGCTTGCCGGTGCGCCTGGCCATTTGGCGTGCCGTACTGCTGGTGGCACTCGCAATGCCGCTGCTCGGGCTGCTGCTGCCGCCGCTTCCGGTGTTTGTGCCGCTCGCCGCGAAATTCCTGCGCGCGCAGCCTGCTGCGGAAATTGTGACGGCCCATGAGCTGCCGTCCCGCGCAATCATCGTCAATCAGGTAGCTCATTCGAATTCGACAAAGGCTGCGGCTTTTAGCTACAGCGTGAATTCCTCTGACACAGCGGACACGGCGGGAGCAGAGAGTACGCCACAGCTCGCGGATACGTCGTCGCACATTGCGCAACCTCGTCGCCCATTTCCTTGGCTCGCGGCCTCCGCTGCAATCTACTTCGCCGTCGCAATCGTCATGCTGATTCGACTGATGCTCGGCGTTATCTTGGGCCGGCGTCTGGAAAGGGAATCGCAGCCAACTGAAGACGTGCACGCTCTCTCGCGCCTGCAATTTTTCGCGCGCGCCGCAGGCCTGCGCACACCGCCGTGCTTGGCGGAATCCGAGCTGCTATCGGTGCCCGTAACTTTCGGAGTGCGGCGCCCCGCGATTCTGCTTCCCGCGGGTTGGCGCGAGTGGGAGCCCGCCGAACTCGACGCCGTGCTCGCGCACGAAATCTCGCACGTCGTCCGGCGCGACGCGCTCGCTGAGCGCCTCGCGCTGCTGCACCGCGCGATTTTTTGGTTCAGCCCGCTTGGTTGGTGGCTCGCGCGGCATCTGGCCGATCTCGCCGAAGAAGCCAGCGACGATGCCGCACTCGCGGCTGGCGCTGACCGCACACGTTACGCCGAAACTTTGCTCGGATTTTTTGCCGCGCTCGAAGCGGCACCCGGGCGGGTGTGGTGGCAGGGCGTTTCCATGGCCACCGCGGGCCAAGCGGAGAAGCGCGTTGATCGAATTCTCGAATGGAAGGGGAGTGTCGCCATGCGCCTGAAGCAACCCGTCGTGATCGCCTACATGCTCTGCGCAATCCCAGTCGTTTGCCTCATAGCGGCATTCCGCCCGACTGTCGTCAGCATTCATTCCGTGGCCACGCAGCAGTCCGCGCCGCAGCCTCCGGCCGCTCCCGCCGCGCCTCCGGCGCCGCCAGCGACCGCTCCGGAGCAGCCTGCCGCTCCGGTGGCTGCGCCGGACGCAGCTCCCGTCGGCGCGCCTGAGCTCGCTCCGATCCCATCCGTCGGTCTGATGCCGTCGCTCGCTCCAAACGCGCCGCTTATCTCCGTGGATATCGTCGCCCCAAGGGTTTCGGCCGCTCCGGTCGTCTCAGTGCATCCCATCATTGCGCCGGCGGTATCTGTCGCTCCCGTGGTGTCGGTCAGGCCGGTTGTCGTGCCGTCGGTCTCGGTGGCGCCGGTCGTGACGGTGCGTCCGATCTTGCTACGCGAACTTCAATCCGACACCACCACCATTAGCAAGGACCGGGTCGTCATCGGCGAAAACGACGGCGAGGAATTTACAATCGTGTCTGGCAACTCCGCCGTGAGCGTCTCGTCCAATAGTTTTACCATCACTAGCGACGGCGATTCCTCCGTTGCGAATTCTCTGCGTCGCAACTTCCCCGGCAATTTCATCTGGTTTATCCGCGACGGCAGGGCCTACATCATTCGCGACCCAGCTGCCATCAAGCAGGCTATGGATTTCTTCGCTCCCTCGCGGGAACTGGGCCGGCAACAGGAAGAGCTGGGTAAGCAGCAGGAAGCTTTGGGCGCACAGCAGGAAGCGCTCGGCGCGAAGCAAGAAGCGCTGGGCCAGGAGATGGAAAAAGTCCGTGTGAAAATTCCGGACATGACCGCGGAGCTCGAGAAATTGCAGGCGGAGCTGAAAAAACTGGGCAGCGACGGCACGCAGGACGACCTGGGCCGCATCCAGGCGAAAATCGGCGAAATCCAGGAGCGCATTGGCGAATTGCAATCGAAAGCAGGCGAGAGACAAGCAGAACTCGGCGAAAGGCAAGGCGAGTTAGGCGAACAACAGGGCAAGCTGGGTGAACAACAAGGAAAGCTGGGCGAGCAGCAGGGCAAACTAGGCGAGCTGCAACAAAAAGCTTCGAAGAAAGCCACGCGCGACATGAAGAATCTGCTCGATCAAGCCATCGCGAGCCGCCTGGCCAAGCCTGCATAACCGAGACGCGCGATTTTCTTGTCCCGCTACGGACGCTCCAGCAAATATGAGGGATGCATCCGGCCCGTCGGTGCGTACAGCTGCTCCTGAGTGAATCGGAATCCGAGCTTGCTCAAGAGCCGCTGCGACGCCGCGTTTTCTGGGTGATGCCCCGCGAACAGGCCCTTCGCGCCTAGAGTTTCAAATGCGTGGTCAATCAGCGCGCGCCCCGCTTCCTCCGCCAAACCCATTCCCCAATATTCGGGACGAAGATGCACGCCCAATTCCAGAATTCCCGCCGGCGGATCGTAGGGCCGCAGGCCCGCGCATCCCGCGTGCTCGTTCGCTTGCAAAAGAAATACCGGCCAGTACTGCGCGCCGAATTCTTCGCGCGTTCGCATCTCGGCGCGCAACCGCTTCGCAACCTCCGCATCCGAAAACGGGCCGCCAATGAAGGCAGTCACGCGAGTATCTCCCCACAGAGCACGCGCCATGGGCAGATCGGCCTCCGTCCAGTGACGGAAGCCCAGACGCGCTGTGGTGAGGAAATAAGTGGCCATGGCTTTTAATCCGCCGTGCGCTTCAGCCGGCGGGGAATCTCTATTGCGACGTCATCGCCAGGCGCTAATCTACAACTGGGGCGCCGCCAACCGCAATCGCCGGCGCAACTCGTCGTGTTCCTGGTTGGAGCTGAGTTGATCTCTGCGTCCTGGTCGGGTAAATTCTTGGTAACAATCTCAGGCCGACTCGCAAAATCCCGCAACGTGCGCTAGTCTGTTGCATCGAACCATTTTAGCCAGTCACCAAGGATTCACATGCCCCGCGCTAAAACAGCTCGTCGCAAAGCGGCCGCGCCGCGCACCCAGTCCAAACCGCGATCGCGCAACTCCGAAAGACCAACAAAACCGATTGCCATCTACCACGAACACCCGCGGTGGTTCGTCCCGGTATTTGCAGAATTAGATCGCCGTGCGATCCCTTACGTGCGCCAGGATGCAGCGCACCACCATTTCGACATATCGCCGAACGGTCATCAGCAATTCGGGCTTGTTTTCAATCGCATGAGCCCTTCGGCGTGGACGCGCGGCAACGCGCATGCAATTTTCTATACGCTGAGCTACCTGGCGCACCTGGAAAAGCAGGGCACACGTGTGGTGAACGGGAGTCACGCCTTCCGCGTGGAAACTTCGAAAGCCTTGCAACTTTCGCTGCTGGAATCGCTGGGCCTGCCGCATCCGCGCTCGGTCGTCATCAACCATCCGTCGCAAGCAGTCGCCGCGGCAAAGCACTTGCGTTACCCGATCGTGGTGAAGCCGAACATCGGGGGGAGCGGCGTCGGCATCGTGCGATTTGATTCGCCCGAGCAGCTCGCATCCGCGGTGGAGAACGGCGCGATCCAGTTGGGCCTCGATTCCACCGGCATCGTGCAGGAATTCATTCCCGCGCGCGGCGGGCACATCACGCGCGTCGAGACGCTCGGCTACAAATATCTATACGGCATTAAAGTTTTCACTTCGGGCGAAACTTTCGACCTGTGTCCGATGGACATCTGCAAGACCACCGACGGCGCGGAAATTAAAACCGCGTGCGTGGTGGAAGGCGCGAAGATCGGCCTGCGCGTCGAAGGTTTTACACCTCCGAAAAAGGTAATCGCAGACACGGAAAAGATTTTCCGCGCCGCGCAAATCGAAGTGGGTGGCCTGGAATACATCATTGATGACCGCGACGGGAAGCTCTACTACTACGACGTGAACGCGCTCTCGAATTTCGTTTCCGATGGCCCGCGGATCGTGGGCTTCGATCCCTTCGCGCGCCTGGTGGATTATTTGGTGAAGGAGGCCCGCTGATGCGTTACGGCTACTGGCTTCCCGTGTTCGGGGGCTGGCTGCGCAACGTGGCCGACGAGCAGATGCCGCCGACGTGGGACTACGTGTCGCGCCTGGCGCGCCGCAGCGAAAAAATCGGCTTCGACCTGACGCTGATCGCTGAATTGAACCTGAACGACATTAAGGGTGTGGACGCGCCTTCACTCGACGCCTGGTCTACAGCTGCGGCACTCGCTGCCGTTACCGAATCCTTGGAATTGATGGTCGCAGTGCGGCCTACCTTTCATCTGCCGGCGCTGCTTGCCAAGCAGGCCGCGAATATTGACCGCATCAGCAACGGGCGTCTCTCGCTGAACGTGGTTTCCTCCTGGTGGGCCGAGGAGGCCAAAAAATTCGGCGTGCAATTCGATCAGCACGACGATCGCTACGCGCGCACTTCCGAATGGCTGGATATCGTGGACGCTGCGTGGAGGCAGGACCATTTTTCCTACGCCGGCAAATATCACTCGGTGCAGGATCTGGTGCTACAGCCGAAGCCGGTGGCGAAGCCGCGGCCCACGATTTATGCGGGAGGGGAATCGGAAGCCGCGAAGGAATTGATTTCGCAGAAGTGCGACGCTTTTGTGATGCACGGGGATTCGCCGGCGCGCGTGGCGGAGAAAATCCGCGATATGTCCGAACGGCGCGAACGCAAGAATTTGCCGCGCATGAAATTCGGCGTTGCCGGCTACGCCATCGTGCGGGACACGCATGAAGAAGCCCAGCAGGAGCAGGCGCGCATCACCGACGTGCAGCAGAACGCTGCCGGTTACCAGAATTACCAGCAATGGCTAGCCAACACGCAGCTGGAGCGCCGCGTCTCGCTCGAGGAGTATTCCGTCTCCAACCGCGGCCTGCGCTCGGGCCTGGTCGGCACACCGCAATACGTCGCCGACCGCATCGGCCAATTCGAACACGCGGGCGTGGACCTGCTGCTCCTGCAGTTCAGCCCGCAAGCCGAAGAAATGGACCGCTTCTCCGAAACTGTGATTCGCCCAGCCACGGCGAACGCCGCCGGAAGTTAGTCGTTGCGATGCCGATCAAGCTTGCACGCGTTACCGCACAAGTGGTTTTGCCTCAGTCTGGCCGCGGGGCAAGCAAGATTCATATGTGGAAGCCCCCGGAAAAAAGGCCGAGCAAGGTGAACATCAGCCAAACGACAAGTGCGCAACACAGTCCGCCGCAAAAGGCCAACCGCGATTTGCCCGTCCCCTGTGCCTCGTGCGCCATCTTCTGGAATGCGACAATGCTGCTTAGCCCGAGCATTGCCAAAGAGATACTGAAGAGCCAAAGGAGCAACGCCCCGAGTGTTGCAACTTGTGGGTGGAGCCCATTCATTAAGTCGCCAAACGGTGGGAGAATCCCGCTAAACACTCCTATGAAGAAAGCCAGGTGGCGCCCCGACCGCGACAACATAGAGACGACTGGGAGCAGGGCAATGAAAGCCGTTGTTGCGCCCAGACCAAGCGCAAATGCCAGTGAATTCTTTCCCGGACGGAATAAAAGAAAGAGCAACGCAAGACTGAGCGACCCCCAGCGACCAAAAGAGATTAGGGCTAGCAGCACATTCTGATCAGCCGCAGCCTCAGTTACAAACCCTACGCCCAAGGCGACCGTGCAAATCAGGGCAAAGCGCCTGGCCGCCCATAGCCACCGAGAACGAACCACACCGATCGGCTCGGTCCCGGAGGGGAGTACGCTGTCGAACATAGGTGCCTGCCGTTTGAACATGAGTGACAATCGAACCGCGCAGATGCGGACTTAGCGAGGCGTACTTTTTCGATGGTCGCTTGTTCAGTCGTACGTTGTACGAGGAAGTCTTTTGCTTGCTTGGTATTCATTCTGAAAACGGATGATAGCACGGGCCGAGCGATCCCAATAGCTTGTCCGAAATTCTTCAATTGCTGCTAACTCTTGATTGGTTGCGTAACCGGACATCTCTAACAACGCCGGCTCCGTCAATTCTTTGTTAGAACAAACTTCTCGGTTCACTCCGAAGAGCGTTTGATTTCGTCGATTCCTTTGGCCCAGTGTCGAGGACCAGGGCTCGCTTGTAATCGCTCGGTCGGTTTCAGTCCGACCCACACATCTCTTCGATCCCAGCTTCAGACTACGATTACTCGTTCAAACTCCCTCCAGCGAGGGAGCGGGATGCCCATTC
>Ga0187871_10000200_pt1 | contig 55156 bp, 47 predicted proteins | sample June2016WEW_16_1_FD_132988 | JGI IMG/M metagenome (GOLD analysis project Ga0187871, IMG submission 132988) | Peatland microbial communities from SPRUCE experiment site at the Marcell Experimental Forest, Minnesota, USA - June2016WEW_16_10 | ecosystem: Environmental > Terrestrial > Soil >...
GGATGCCAAGCGATCATTTGGTTTGCAAGCGCGGAAGCCAGGCGTCCCGATGAGCCGGGACGCGGCATGCACAAGTGCGTGCCGTGAGGCGAGCTTCGCGCGCCGAAGAGCGGGCCTGCGAGGGCCGCGCAGGCTGCGAGCCCGCCCCACTACGGCCAAGATTACATAATCGCCTTGCGCACGCCGGCCAAACGGCAACGCCAATGCAACCGCATGTGTGGGCATTCCAAAACCGGACGGAGCTTTATTCCCCCTGCAGCCACGCTGCAGCCACCTTGCAGCCATGTGGCAGCCATGTGGCAGCCGCCTTGCGGTGAGCGTAACAATGTGTTAAATATATCTTCAAGTCGGACAAACTTGATCCAACTGAACCCGCGCCGCTCCGGCCGTGAGCGGAAACCCGCGGGCCATGTCTTAATTGCCAATAAGGAAGGCTTCCAGTGGAATCTGCGAACCGTAAACTCATCCGTCCTTCTCTGAACGAGATCAAGGAGCAGATCGCCCCGCCGCGCCGGCCGCAGAAAAAACCCGTGCCGCCCGATCAGACCAACGCCGAAAACTTCTACTATGTAAAGCAGATGCAGTCCAAGACCCCCATGGTGTTCGTGCTCAAGGATGGCGAGACTCTGCACGGCATCATCGAGTGGTACGACAAATGTTGCTTGAAGGTGAACCGTATCGGCGAGCCCAACGTGCTGCTCTACAAGCCGAACATCAAGTACATGTATAAGGCGTAGGTAGCACGGGCTTCAGCCTGTGTCAGGCGAGTTTCGCTCGCCGAAAGAGCGGGCTGCGAGCCTGCCCCCAATGTGCAAACTGCCCGCACGGGCTTCAGCCTTTGTTGCGCTTGCGCATCGCCAGCCGTATTTCCCGCCGTTCACCGGCTTCCCGATAGCGCCGCTGTTCCTCTTCCGTTTCCGGGATAGCCGGGGGAATGGCGGTGGGCCTCCTTTGCGCATCCAGCGCGACGAACGTCAGATAGGCGGAACAGGTGTGCTGCTTCCGGCCGGTCATCAGATCCTCCACCATCACCTTCACGCCGACTTCCATGGACGTGTGAAAAACCCGGTTCACTTGCGAATGCAGCACAATCAACTGCCCGATGCGAATCGGATGCAGGAAATTCATGTGGTCGAACGAGGCGGTCACCACCGGCTTGCGGGCGTGGCGCATGGCGGCCATGGCGCCGGCGATATCCACCAGGTGCATGACCTTCCCGCCCAGCAGGTTGCCGAGGCCGTTGGCGTCGGTGGGCAGCGCCAGTTCCGAAATCTCGGATATGGACTCGCGCACCGGCTTTCCCGGGCCGCAATCGACATGGGAATCGGGTGCGCTCATGGGCGGCTGGGGTCGCCTGTCCGCCGCAGATAGCTGCCGATGTACGCCTGCGCCTGTTGGGTGACGCAAGCATCCGGATGGGGGCTGCGGAAGCCGCCTGCGGCGCGCGAATATTCGAGCGGGCCGTGCGCGAACGGCAAATGATCTTTCTCCATTACCCAGTAGATGCGGACGAGCCCGTCCCGGCCGTTAGAAATACTGAACCGCACCGCATCGGGAGCATCCGCGGGAACGTGCGCGCATTTCCCTCTGGCGTAACCGAAATTGCAAAGCCGCTGCAAGGTATTGGCATCGGGCAGCCACTCGCTGGCCGGCGCGGCGCGGCATACGCCGGACCAGGCATCGCCCAGCGGCATGGGCGGCATCCTTCTCCCAGTGGCTATTGGCATGCGCTCGACCGGAAAGAAACAAGGACACGCCATTGGCAGGTATGGTAACACAGGGGTATGAGCAACCGGCTGGAAGTGCTACGGAACATGGTGGCGCAGAATCCCAACGACAGTTTTTCGCGCTACGGTTTGGCGATGGAGTACGCCAATTCCGGCGATCGGGAAAGCGCCATCCAGGAATACCAGGCGCTGCTGGCGGTAAATCCGAACTATTCGGCGGCTTATTATCACGGGGGCCAGACGCTGGAGAAGTTGGGCCGCCGCGAGGATGCCAAGGCGCTGTACCGGCAGGGGATTGAGGCGACTACGCGCATCGGGGATCTGCATACGCGCAGCGAAATACAGGCGGCGCTGGATTTGTTGGGGTAACATGTCCAAGCTGTAGCCGATAGGAAAGGCCACGCCACGCAAGGACATTGCGGATGCGCGGAGATCTTGGCGGGACTACCAGAGCGGGAAGCATGCCGCGAAGCGTGCCATTTGGCGATTATCTCATTGAGTCTCTCGATAACAGTGGACTGGTGGAGGCATATCTCAGCGCGGCCTTGGAGGAAGGCGATCCGTGCATGTTTCCGCTCGCTTTGCGGGACGTAGCACAGGCGCGGGGAATGAAAAGCGCGGCAACCCGAGCCTTGCAGAGTCTCGCGCGTGCCCTGTTGGACGGCCTTGGCTTTCAGCTCGCGGTGGAATCCAAGGACGCGGCGTGAGAGGCAATTCAAAACGCGCGTGGAACTTGCATCTTGCTCCAATTACCGTTCTGGTCCCGACCCCCATCCCGGTCCTACCTACCTAATTCGGCTTGCTTCCCGCCAGGACATTTTTCAACGGCGCCACCCGTCGAAATCCATGAAGCGCTGGCTGGCATCGCTCGATTCGACGCCCGGAGTCCATGTTTGCCCAGTAAGACAATGGCAGAAACGGCCGTGCTTGCAAGCCCACATACCCTTCGGTCAGCGGTAGCCCCGGTCACCGGGAGAGAATTACGTTTGAACCTCTCGATCTCGAGGCCATGAGTTTCCACTTAAGTGACACGCATCTAACCACCCGATCGGGTGAATGTTGCGGATGCGAGCGAAGTTCATTCAGTATGTCCGGGGGCCGGAGCGTGCGGTTGCCCCGAGATAGTTATAAGAAATAGCCGATCCCGTATGGATGCGGCACTGTCCGTAAGAGCTTCAGCGCGCGCCCGCTGGTTCTGGGAAGCCTCCAAGAATGCTATGGCCCAGCCTATGCATCGCCTGGATGGGCGGCGCGGAGTTGTTGCAGCGCTTCCCGCATTCGCCCTGGCTCACGGGGCTGGCAGCCTCCCGCTTTTGATTTGGATGTTCCTCCCCTGCCGTGTATATTCCCCACCCTTCGACTTTCCTTCGGATTCCTCGAAGGCGGATGCAGATATCTTTCCGTTGGCCCTTTGTGTCGGCCTCGCCGTGTGGCTCGTGAAGCCTCCCTGGAGCCTGAGGTCACTAGTACATCGTCCAGTTAGTTCTCGATAGATCGATGTTGCGGCCAAAGCGCCATATCCGCGCTGGCTGACAAGTGAGTATGGCGTTTGTGGGGCGGGCAATCCTGCCCGCAGCCGGCCTTTCGATCACGACGAGTCGCGCCGTGAAAGCAGGAGCCGCCTGAAAGGCGGCTGCGGCCAAGATTGGCCGCCCCACGGTGCCAGTATTCTATAAGGAACTATCTGTACGATGTACTAGGGATACTCATGGCGGCCTTGCTACCCCCTGTGGCCCCAGCGGGGGCAGCCAGGGCCAATCCGGAACGTCTCTGGTACCCAGTACCGCTTCCGCGCGTTAATGTGACATTTTATCCGTGTCGCGTCTACCGGATGGGGTATACTCTGGCATGCGACAACACTCCATCGCCTGGGTTACGTTCGCGCTGTTTCTGGCGTCCACTTCGTGGGCCGGTTCTTTACATCGACAGGAACTCACTCCGGCTCCCCAAGGGCCATATCGCGTCGACCACAACCAAATCCTCGATTCCGCCGGCCACCCATACCTGATGCGCGGAACCCAATTGACGGATTTCCATCCGCGAACCGCCGCCTGGGACAACCGCGGCGAGCCCGATTTCGGCCCTCACTCGCCGACCTCGTTGACGGCCATCCGGCTGCGCTTCAACATGAACGCCGTTCGTTTGCCGCTCGATATCCGCGAAGCGGACGGCCCGGGCTACTTCGCGGAACTGGCGAAGGTGGTGCGCCGCGCCAACCAGCTCGAACTGCTGGTGATTCTGGCCGCGCGCGAGCCGGGCGCCGCGTTGCCCTCGTCCCGCGGCGTGGAGTTCTGGACGCGCTGCGCCGCCGCCTTTAAGGATTATCCCAACGTGATTTTCGAAGCGTTCGCCGATCCGTCCCCCGCGGCTGTTCCGTCCGGCGTCGATCCGCATTCCGCCGCCGGCTGGGAGATCTGGCGCCGCGGCATGGCGCCCCTTGTCGAAGTCATCCGAGCGGCCGGAGCGGCGCAACCCATCGTGCTCACGAGTTGGAATGACGACCGCATGTTCGAAGGCGCGGGCGATGCGCCGCTCTCGGACGGCGGCAACGTCGTCTATGGAATTTCGCCGCGCTATGCCACCACCACCACCGATGCACAGCGCGAGGCGCGATTCGGATTTCTGGCGCGCCGCGCTCCAGTGACGGCCAACGGCTGGGATCTGGAGCTGGACAGCCCCGCTGCATGTGCGGCCATCCCCTCCGAACCGGGAGCCGTGAGCGATATGGTTCGCGCCAATCTGGAGGATCTGGATGCCCGCCGGATCTCCTGGACGATGTCGGTCTTCACCCCCGGCAAGCTGGTGAAGGAGCTTGTGGTGGAAGACGCCACCACGCTCCAAAACGGCTGGACCTGCGGCCCGCAAAGGCGCACGTGGGCGGGCCTGGGAAGAGTGCTCGCGGGTTATCTGCGCGCCACCGAAGAGCGCGGGATTTTCGTCGTCGGCGCCGTCGGCGGCGTGGATATTCCGCGCGGCGGCTTCGCCAACGGGTATGGCCCGGTGATGGCGGAGCGCGATGCTCAGGCACATGGCCCGCACCTTCCGCGATCGCTTGGCGGTGTCGCGGTTCAGGTGACGGATTCCGCCGGTGTCGCGCGGCGCGCCGGCATCTTCTGGGTGTCCGCCGGTTGGGGACAGGTGAATTTTGTGGTGCCGGAAGAGTCGGCGCTGGGGCGGGCGCGCGTGACGCTGCTGCGCAACGACGGCAGCCGCCTGCGCACTACCATCACCATCGCGGATACCGCTCCCGGATTCCGTACCCTGGTCAATTGTGCCGGGCCGGCCGTGGGAACTGCCATCCAGGTGTTCGCCGATGGACACAAGTCCACTACGCCCATCGCCGCCTGCCAGAACCTCGAATGCCGCACGCTGGCGGTCCCCATGAGCAAAGGCGCGGCCACCCAAGCGCGGGTGCTGGTCAGCGGATTCCGCAACGCCGCTTCGGCGCGCGATATTCAAGTGACCATCGGCGGGAAGCGTGTCCCGGTAATCTCCTACGGGCCCGACGGCGACCCCGGCATGGACCAGTTGACGCTCGCGATCCCGCCTTCCCTGCGCGGGCTGGGCGAGACCGATTTGGTCGCGCATGTGAACGGGAGAGTCGCCAACGTGGTCCGCATCCGCATCGGCGGCTGATGCGCGGCCGATGCGCCTCGTGCCCATTGCGCTGCTCATTGCGGGAACCCTGGTGGCCGGCGAATCCGGCGGATACCATTGGAATCTGCCGCGGGGTTTTCCCATACCGCGCGTGCCGGCCGGTAATCCCATGTCCGAAGTCAAAGCGCGGCTCGGCCGGTACCTTTTCTATGACCAGCGGCTGTCGGTAAACGGCAAGCAATCCTGCGCCACGTGTCACCGCCAGGAGTTGGCATTTACGGACGGCCGCGCCACCAGCGTCGGCGCCACCGGCGAGATGCATCCGCGCAGCGCCATGAGCTTGGTCAACGTGGCGTACAGCGCCGCGCTCACCTGGAGCGACCCCGCGTTGCGCTCGCTCGAAGAGCAGGCGCTCGTCCCCATGTTTTCCGAGCATCCAGTCGAACTGGGGCTGCGCGGGCACGCGGACGCCGTGCTGGCCGCGCTGCGCGCGGACCCCATTTACCGCGAGCTCTTCCCCCTCGCGTTTCCGGAGCCGCATGCGTCGCACAATGTCTTTACCATCGCCAATGTCGCGCGGGCGCTGGCCACCTTCGAGCGAACCATCGTTTCCGCGCGCTCGCCTTACGACCGGTTCCATACCGGCGGCGAAGAGGATGCCATTTCGGAATCGGCCAAGCGCGGCGAAACCGTATTCTTCAGCGATCCGGTGGCGGCCTGCTTCCGCTGTCACGGCGGCTTCAACTTCAGCGATGCCGTGGCGTTCGAAGGCAGCGGCGCGGGCGCGGTGAAGTTTCACAATACGGCGCTTTACGAGGTGTACGCCGGGCCCAACCGCGGCATCTTCGAGCACACCCGCAAGCCCTCCGATGCCGGCAAATTCAAAGCGCCCAGCTTGCGCAACATCGCGCTCACCGCGCCATACATGCACGATGGCAGCATCGCCACCCTGGAAGAGGTGCTGGACCATTACGCCGCCGGCGGACGCGGCCACGGCAATCCCAATAAGGACCCGCTGATCCGCAAGGTCGAGCTGACCCCGCAAAACCGCGTGGACCTGATTGCGTTCCTGCGCTCCTTGACCGATGCAGCACTGCTGCGCGACCCCAGGTTCTCGAATCCGTGGAACTAAGTGGGCAGCGTCGAAAACCAACCTGGAGATTGGCTATTTCAGTTGGGCAGCCCTCGTGGCGCACGCTCTCAGCGTGCTGTGTCGGCACTCTGCCGACACAGGCGAGCTACGCTCGCCTAAGCCGGCTGAAAGCCGGCTGCGGGCAGAATTGCCCGCCCTCCAGGCTTGCGCGTCCTCTCCGCTTTTTTCTGAAGCGCAAACTTCTCGGTGGTCTTCTCGAGATCGCGCACGTCGGCAAGCGTCGGCTTACCGGCCTCGGCTAGCTGTGCCATCATTGGCTGCGGCCGCCCTCCGAAGAAACTCACGATGCTTGCTACACTAGCCGCTATATCTTATGTTCAAAAACGCGCTCACCGCCCTAGCCCTCGCCGTGGCATCCTACGGCGCCGCCTACGCCCAGGTTTCCTGGCTGGACCAGGAGGCCCATCGCCCTTACCAGCGCCAGCCCGGAACCGACGGCAAAACGCCCACCGGATATACGCCGCAACAGATGCAGCATGCCTACGGCGTCGACCAGATCGCCAATCAGGGCGCCGGCCAGATCATCGGCATCGTCGACGGTTACGACTACCCATCGGTGGAGTCCGACTTGGGCGTATTCACCACCCAGTTCAACCTGCCCGCCTGCACCATAGCCAACGGGTGCCTGACCGTGGTCTACGCCACGGGCACCAAACCGCCCCCCAACGCCGGATGGTCCGGCGAGACGTCCCTGGATGTGCAGTGGGCCCACGCCATTGCGCCGCAGGCCAAGATCCTGCTGGTAGAGGCTCCCAATGGCAGCGTGAAGTCCCTGCTGGAGGCGGTGCCGGTGGCCGTGCAGAATGGCGCCACCACCGTCAACATGAGCTGGGGCACGAACAACGAGCCAGCCAACGAGCAGTCCCTCGACCCGCTCTACTTCAACAATGCGTCCGTCACCTACATCAACGCCTCCGGCGATAGCGGCATCAACCTGTTCGGCTACCCGGGCGCATCGCCGTTGGTGGTGGGCGCGGGCGGCACCACGGCCAAGCTCGATTCGAGCGGCAACATCCTCAGCGAAACCGCCTGGAGCGGCAGCGGCGGCGGCGAGAGCAAATACTTCCCCGAACCCAGCTATCAGATCGGCGCGCAAAGCTCGGGCCAGCGCGGCGTGCCGGATGTCGCCTACAACGCCAGCCCGGCCACCGGTGTACCGGTCTATGACAGCGAAGCCGGCAACTGGGCGCAGGTCGGCGGCACCAGCGCGTCGTCGCCGCAGTGGTGCGCGATCGTGGCCATCGCCAACAGCATCCGCGCCGGCATGGGAAAAGGGACCATCGGCACCGACTTCCTGAATGTGGTCTACGCCAATCCGACGGCGTTCCACGACATCACGAAGGGCGCCAACGGCAAGTGCGGGACTGAATGCGAAGCCGGCCCCGGCTATGACTTCGTGACGGGATTGGGTAGCCCCATGGCGCCGCAGGTCGTGGACGCGCTGGTGGCCGCTCCCTAGCGATACTTCCTTAAGCACCGGAGGGCGGCCAATCGTGGCCGCAGCCGCCTTTCAGGCGGCTCTTGTTTCTACGGCGCCTACCGTCAAGGCAGGATTGCCCAATACCTCTTACGTTTCTCGCTCCGGAACATCTGCATTAATTGTGAGGGAGGACTCCAGTCCTGTCAGGATGGGCCTGCGGCCCACGAATCGTGATGGAAACCTGGTGGGGCAGGCGTCTACGCCCGCGGCGGGTCTCCAGACCCGCCCCATTCCCTGCAAGCGCAGAGGGTTTTCTCACCGTGCGGCCGGCGTCCACGCCGGTTTCTTTGTGCTCGGATCAGGCTCATTTCGTTGAGGGGAAGAGCGGGCCCTGGAGGACCCGCGCAGACCTGGAGGTCTGCCCCACAAACGGGTGTCTCGCTTGCGGGCCAGCGCGGATCCGGCATTTTGGCTGCGCCGCCAATCTATAAGGACTAACCGGACGATATACTAGGGCTCCCACTGGAGGCGGCGCGCGCGGACGAGGGCGTCCGCCCCACTGCCCCGCTACAATAAGTTCTTATGTCCTGGTCAACCGTCCGGGTGCCCGCGTCCAGCGCCAACCTCGGACCGGGCTTCGACGCACTCGGCCTGGCGCTGTGTGTGTATCTGGATTGCCGCTTCCGCGCCGCCGAACGGCTCTCCATTACCGTGACGGGACGCGATGCCGCCGCCATCTCCACGGGCGCCGACAACCTCATCTGGCAGACGGCTCTCTCGGTCGCCGCCGATGTAGGCCTGCAATTGCCGCCCATCGAACTGATCGTCGATAATCAAATTCCCCTCGGCAAGGGTCTGGGATCTAGCGCCGCCGCGCTCACCGCCGGCGTAGTCATCGCCGACCGCCTGTTGGGTCTGGGTTGGCGCCCGCCGCGCATCCTGGATGAAGCCGCGCGCCTGGAAGGCCATCCGGATAACGTCGCCGCTTGCGTCCTCGGATCCATCGTGGCCAGCGCCATCGATTCCGGGGGCGCCGTGCGCGCCGTGCGCCTGGAACTGCCCGCGCGCTTCGGCATGGCGCTGGTGGTGCCGGATTTCGTCCTGCCAACCGCCGAAGCGCGCGCCGTCCTGCCCTCTTGCTATACCCGGGAAGACGCCGTGTTCAACGTGCAGCGTGCCGCCTTGCTCATCGCGGCGCTGGCGGCCGGCGCCACGTCGGCGTTCCCCGCCGCGCTCGAAGACCGCTTCCACCAGCCCTATCGCGCGCCGCTGGTGCCCGGCTTGACGGATATTCTGAAGCTGCGCGCCCCCGGCTTGTTAGGTTGCGCCTTGAGTGGCGCGGGGCCGTCCATCCTGGTGTTCTACGAGCGCGAGTACGAAGCCGTCTGCGACCTGGTCCGGCAGATCTTCCAGCTTCATGGACACGCGGCGGAGATCCTGCACACCCAAATCGCCGAGCGCGGCTTTGAATTCAGGGATGAGCTGCCCCCCTAGTACATCGTAACTGGCAGTTCGGTTGCACCGTGGGGCGGCCAATCTTGGCCGCAGCCGCCTTTCAGGCGGCTCCAAGCGCGGGGCTAAAGCCCCGCGCGGGATAAATCCCGCCCCCCAAGAACGCTTGCCCCAAAAGGCCAAAGTCCAGGCAGCCGCCTCCTGCTTTCACGGCGCGGCTCGTCCTGGCCGCAAAGGCCGGCTGAAAGCCGCCTGCGGGCAGGATTGCCCGCCCCACAAAATCTAGGCTTCTTCGAACATCCCCGTCTTCCGATTCTTCCGCACCCGGTCCCACGTGAAATACCGGCCATTCATCGCCACATACACACCCGGCGGCAGCGTCTGCGCGAACGCCAGCGCGCTGCCCAGGTTGAATAGCCCGTCCGAGCTGCCGAATTTGTACGGAATCATGGCGCCGGTCAGCACGATGGTTTTGTCCGCCATGCCTTGCGCCAGCACGCCGGCCGTCTCTACCATCGTGTCGGTCCCATGCGTGATTACGATGCGGCGCTCGGGTGCGCTCCGGCATTGCTGCAGGATGATCTGCCGGTCGCCGTCCGTCATCTGCAGGCTGTCGATCATCATCAACGTGCGCACCTGCAAGTCCAGATTCGACCGGCCCAGCTTCAACATCTCCGGCAGATGCGAGTCCTTGAAGAACAACTCGCCGGTCAGCTCGTTATAAGCTTTGTCGAACGTGCCGCCGGTGATGAAGATTCGAATCGGTTCCATCTTACGCCATCTTACACGGCGCGCCGTTTGTAGCCCGTCTCCAGATTCGGCAGAAATGCGGTCAACAGGCCGATCACCGGCAAGAACGAACATACCTTATAGACGAAAGCGATACTCGTGGCATCCGCCAGCCAGCCGAGTATCGCCGCGCCGATGCCGGCCATGCCAAATGCCAGGCCGAAGAACAGTCCGGAAATCATGCCGATTTTGCCCGGCACCAGGTCGTGCGCATAGACGATGATGGCCGAGAATGCCGAGGCCAAAATCAGCCCAATCACTACGCTCAGCACCGTGGTCCAAAACAGATTCGCGTAAGGCAGCGCCAGCGTGAAGGGCAGGATGCCGAAAATCGAGCACCAGATCACGTACTTCCGGCCGATCCGGTCGCCCACCGGCCCGCCAATGAAAGTCCCCGCCGCCACCGCGCCCAGAAACACGAACAGGTGGATCTGCGCGGACCGGATCGGCAGGTGGAACCGGCTCATCAGGAAAAACGTGTAGTAGCTGGTCAGGCTCGCCAGGTAGAAATACTTCGAGAAGACCAGCGCCATCAGCACTGCCAGCGCCAAGCCGGTTTTTCGCCGGGACAGTCGGGGCCGCCGGTCGTGCAGGGCTGCCGCCGCTTTCGCCCGCACCGCGCCGTGGCCCTTGTACCAGGCCCCAATGCGCGTCAATACAACGATCGCCAGCAGCGCCGCCGCGGAAAACCACGCGATGCTGCGCTGTCCCGCCGGCAGCACCACCAGCGCCGCCAGCAGCGGTCCCAGCGCCGACCCCGCATTGCCCCCCACCTGAAACAGAGATTGCGCGAGGCCATGTTGCCCGCCCGACGCCATCCGCGCCACCCGCGACGATTCCGGGTGGAACACCGACGATCCCACCCCCACCAGCGCCACTGCCAGCAGAATCATGCCGAACCGCGGCGCGTACGCCAGCAGCAGCAAGCCCGAAAGCGTGAATCCCATCCCCACCGGCAGCGAATAAGGCGTCGGCCGATGATCGGTATACATGCCCACAAAGGGCTGCAGCAGCGACGCCGTGAGCTGCACGCTCAGCGTGATCATCCCGATTTGCTTGAAATCCAGGCGATACGCCTGCTTCAGAATCGGATAAACAGCCGGAATCACCGACTGCAACATGTCGTTCAGGAAATGGCAAAAGCTGATGGCCGCCAAAACCCCAAACGCCGTGGCAGCCCTGGTTGCCGGGCTGAGACTCGTCTGACTCGACACTGTTGATAGTCTAGCAGCCTCGTGGCGCACCCCCTCGGCGTGCCGTGCCGGCACTCCTACCGGCATAGGCGCTTCCAGCGCCTAATACCACCCTATTGGCTGCTCGTTCAGGTTGATATACACCTGCTTGGTCTCCAGATACTCTTCGATGCCCCACGGCCCTAACTCGCGGCCGAACCCGGATTGCTTGTATCCGCCCCAGGGCGCCTCCACATAAGTGGGCTGCATGTGATTGACCCATACAATCCCCGCGCGCAGGGCCTTCACCACCCGGAATGCGCGGAAGATATCGCGCGACCAGACCGCCGCGGCCAGGCCATAGGGCGAGTCATTGGCGATCCGGATGGCGGCCGCCTCCCCATCGAACGGAATCACCGCGGCCACCGGTCCGAAGATCTCTTCGCGGGCAATGCGCGCGGAGTTATCCACATCCGCGAAGATGGTTGGCTCCACATAGTAGCCCCGCGAAAACCCCGCCGGACGCCCGCCGCCCGCCACCAGCCGCGCTTCCGATTTGCCGAGTTCCTGATACCCCCGCACGCGCTCGTACTGTTCCTGGCTCACCAGCGGCCCCATTTTGGTTTCGCGGTCGAGCGGCGCGCCCAGCCGGATACGCTTGGATTTCTCCACCATGGCTTCCACGAACTTGCTGTAAATGGGCTTCTCCACCAGAATGCGGCTGCCCGCCGAACACACTTCGCCCTGGTTGATAAACACGCCGAACAGCGCGCCGTCCACCGCGGCTTCGAAATCGGCGTCCGCGAAGAAGATGTTGGGCGACTTGCCGCCCAGTTCAAGCGTCACCCGCTTCACCGTGTCGGCCGCGCTCTTGACGATCAGCTTGCCTACCGCCGCGCTGCCCGTGAAGGCGATCTTATTCACTTGCGCGTGCGCCACCAGCGGCGCCCCGGCCGACTCGCCCAAACCCGTGACTACGTTCACCACGCCCGGCGGAAATCCGATTTCCGCGAACCAGTCCACGATTTCGAGTGCAGTCAAAGGCGTCTGTTCGGCGGGCTTCAGCACGCAGGTGCAGCCGGCGGCCAGCGCGGGCGCCAGTTTCCAGGCCGCCATCAGCAGCGGATAATTCCAGGGGATGATCTGGCCCGCCACTCCCACCGGCTCGCGCAGCGAAAGGCTGAGCGCGTTGTCGGGCACCGGATTCACCTGCCCCAGAACCTTATTCGCCATGCCGCCGTAATATTCGAAACAGGTTGCCGCGTCGCTGACGTCGTACTCCGCTTCCACGATGGGCTTGCCGCAATTGCGCGATTCCAATTCGGCCAGCGCCGGCGCGTGGGCGCGAATGCGTTCGGACAGCTTGACGAGCAGCCGGCCGCGGTCCTGCGCGGTGGTCTGTGGCCACGGTCCGGATTCGAAGGCGGCCACCGCGGCCCCGACCGCACGGTCCACGTCGGCCGCATCCGCGTCGGGCACTTCGGCGATAATCTCTTCGGTGGAGGGGTCGTAAACGGGTAACCAGGCGCCGCGCTGGCTCTCCACGCGCTGCCCGTTAATGTACATGCGATGTCGAGTCATATGTACGCACCGGCGAGCTTCGCTCGCCTTAGCCGGCTAAAAGCCGGCGGCGGCCAGGATTGGCCGCCCCACCCTACGATCTCTTCCGTTTCGCCGGAGCCGCCGGTCCGCAGGTAAGCCCCAACGCCTTCACTTGCGATTTCGCCCGGCTCGCCAGATCGTTGGAAGGGAAGCGCTTCACCAACTCGCAGAATTCCTGCTTGCCTTGCGTGCGCTTGCCCATCTTCACCAGCGTGGTGCCCTTCATGTACAGCGCGTCGGGAGTCTTGTTGTTGTCCGGATATTTTTCCAGAACCATATCGAACTCCGCCAGGGCATCCTCCAGGTTGTTCTGTTTCGCGTGCAGTTCCGCGACGTAAAACTGCGCGTTGGGCGCCAGGTTGGTGTTGCCGTAGTACTTCAAGTAAACGCCGAATTCCTGCAGCGCCAAGTCGTCCTTCCCGCCGCTGCGGTCGCGCATGGCGTTTTGATACAGCGTCTCGGCGGGAACAGGCGGGACACTCGCCGTCGGCCCCGGCCCCGGCCCCGTACCGATAGCGGACCCCGTAGTTGGCGGAGGCGCGGCGGCGGGCGACTGGATCGTGCGCACGGCGTTCCCGATGTCGATCATCTGCTGCTGCAGCTTACCCATCTGGCTGGAGACGTCGGCCATGGCTTCGCGCATGGAGTTCACGTCCGTACTCATCTGGTCCAATTTGGCGCCCACGCCAACCACCGGGTCCACTACGCTCTTCTGCTGGTCCTTGAAGCTCTGCTGCAGATTGTTCTGCAAAAGAGCCACCGAAGTACTGGTCTTGTTGGCCGAGTCGAGCGCCTGTTGCACCAGCACTTGCAGGGCTGAAAATTTCTCGTCCTGCGAGCGCTGCAAAGCCCGCATCTGTTCCTGCAGAAGGGCCACATCCCGCCCCAATTCCAGGATTTCTTTACTGGCGGCCAAGGTTAGCGAAGGACAAATCAGAAGGGCCGGCAACAGCCTGCGCCAAAAGGTCATAGGATCTCCTCATGAGCGGGAAGGGTGGGCCATCCCGCCGGTTGCGGATGGGCCGGGACTCACCCGGCCCCTTACCCGATTTTACTGCCCTGTGGAGAAGTGCGCGCGGCGGTTCTTCTGCCAGCACGACTCGTCGTGGTCGGTGCACTGCGGACGTTCTTTGCCGTAGCTGATGGTCTTCAGCTTGTCGCCGGGAACGCCCAACTGCACCAGGAAGTCCTTGGTGGCGGCGGCGCGCTTGTCGCCCAAAGCCAGGTTATACTCGGCCGAACCGCGCTCGTCGCAATGGCCCTCGATGGTGACGCTGGCATCCGGGAAGCTGGAGAAGATGCCCTTCAACGCGTCGGCGTCCTTGGTCAGCAGGGCGCGGGCATCCTCGCGGATATCGAACTTGTCGTAGTCGAAGTAGGCATCCTGAACGCTTCCGGTGAGCATCTGATCCAGGGTCGGCTTCGGCGCGGCCGGTGGCGGCGCCGGTGGCGGCGGCTCTGTTACGTTCACCGTGGCCGTGGCGGTCTTGGTGCCGCCGGGTCCGGTAGCCGTCAGCGTGTAGGTGGTGGATGCGCCCGGGAATACTCGGCGGTTGCCGGTGGCCTGCACCGTACCAATGCTGTTATCGATGGAAATGGCGCTGGCGTCCGTCACATTCCAGTTCAGCGTGGACGACTGGCCGCGCTCAATCGACGAAGGCTCAGCCGTAAACGCGGTGATGCTGGGCGCCGCGGGCGGCGGCGGGGGGGCCGGCTGCTCCTTCACCGGAATCGGTGGCGGCGGCGGTGGCGGCGCTTTCTTCTTGCAACCCGCCGCGAACATCGCCAATGTCAGGCAAATGCCAATGCTGCTGATTCTGCGTTTATTCAACATGAACTAAATCCTCCTGAAATCTCGTGGTGCGTCGCCACTCCCGGCGACGATTGCCGTCATTTTGCCCATACCGGGGTCGAGTTCCTTCCCGCCGTCGTTAACTGTTTGAGCTGCGTGCCGTCCGCCAGCATTGTCCAGATCTGCTCCGTCCCGCTGCGCGTGGACATGAACGCAATATGCCGGCCGTCCGGCGCCCAACTGGGGTTCTCATTGCGCCCGGCGCCGTAGGTTAACTGGTTAAAATTGCGCGAGGCCACATCCATCAAGAAGATATTGAAATTGCCGGTAGCGAACCCCCGCGTCCAGGCAAAAGCGATCATCTGTCCGTTGGGATGCCAGCACGGGTTCGACGCCTCTCCCTCGCCGTTGCTCAACCGCTGCACGTCGGTCCCTTCCATGTTCATCCGGTAAATTTGCTGCGGTCCCGACCGGCCCGAGACAAACACCAGATCGGTTCCCGTCTTCGGATTCACCTTCGGCTCGACCTCCAGCGCAAACGTGTTCGAAATGCGGCGCAGATTGCTGCCGTCGATGTTGGCGGCATAAATCTGCGCCCGGCCACTGGCGGTGGAAGCGTAGAGCAACTGCTTGCCATCCGGTGTGAAATCCGGGGTCGCATTCATAGACGCGACTTGATTATAAAACGGCAAACGCCGTCCCGTATCCGTCGCGAGAATAAATATAGCAGGATTCCCCCGAGCGAAGCTAGTAAACGCGATTTTTGCGCCGTCCGGCGAAACCGCCGGCATGATGGATAACGAATTCAAATGCGTGATCTGCCGCTGGTTGGAGCCGTCCGGATCCATCACCCAGATCTCCTTTTGCTTTTGTCCGGTACGGTTCGATACAAAGTAGATCTTGGTGCCGAGCAGCGAAGTGCCGCCCATCTGGGCTATGATATCGGCGGCGAATTCATGCGCGGTTTTCTTGGCTCCCGGCTCGTCCGGAGAACCGAAATACCGTTTGCCCAACACTTGCGCCTGCGAAACCGAAGTCTGGCCCACGTTGAACAGCCAGCCGTACAGCACCAGTACGTTGTTCTGTACCGCCGTATAGCCAAACACCAGATAGTTCGCCGAAACCGGCGGCGAGGCCCAGTCCGAGAGCCATGCGCCGCCACCGTTCGGCGGCTGTTGCCCTGGCCGGGTGGCCTGGGCGGCCGGCGGCTCCCGGAAATCCGATGGCTGCTGCGGCGTCTGCAGCGGGTACATGGTTTTAGGAACGATTTTGAAAAGCCCGGATGCGTCCAGGTCGTTGTACAGCGTTTCGTTGAACCCGTTCATCAGCGGTTGGGCCGCGCCGCTGCCGCGCAGATCGGGTACGGCGATTTTGGTAGCCGTGCCACCGGATATTCTCTCCCTGATATCCGGCTGCTGCGCCGCCAGCGCTAGAAGCAGCCCGGCAAAACCGGCGGTGAACCAAAATGCTCTCTTCATCTATCGCCTCAACTCAAACCAGAATTCGACGGCCGCGTCGTTGCGCTCATAAGCCGCGGGCAATGGAGGGAAAGGACTCGCGTCGCCTATGGCCCGCTGTGCGGAGTAGTCCAGTGCCAGGTTTCCGCTGCTCTGCACCACCCGCACGTTGCGCACCGAACCGTCCCGCATCAGATCGAACGTGACGATAGCGGCCGGAAGAGTGTGGATCCGGGGATCCACATCTCCCGTCTGCCACTTCTCCGCGACTTTTTGCCGCAGGATCGTCGCGTAGTTTCCGAACCGGTTGCCAAAAGGCGATCCCTGCCCGAACCCGACGCCGCCCGACCCCACCTGCCCCACCATCGGCGAAACCAACGCCGGACCCGCCGCGCTATAAAGCTGATTGGTACGGTCCGGCTGCTTGGCCCGCCAGTTGTTCGCCGCCGACCGCGCCACCGCGGATGGCTTCGCACGATTGCGGCCTTTGATCGGGATGGCATCCGGTTCCTCCTCCGGCGCCAGCTTCTTCGGCTTGGCAGCGGGGGGAGGCGTCGGTACCGCCGATTCCGTATCGTTGGCCAGCGGGTTGACGATGCCGCTCCGGGACGGCAGCGGGATCTTGTTCACCACGTTGATAGCGATGCTTCCCGGACCGCCGGAGTTTGCTTCCCCCCACGCTTCGTGAGGCCTGGAAAGTACCACTCCCCACAAAACCAGCGTGCCGAAAACCGCCGCGTGCAGCGCCATCGATCCCAACAGCGGTCTGTTCAGCGAATCCGCCTGATCCAGAATGTCCGCGTGCGGCATTATCTGCGCCTCTTGTCCGCCGCATCCTCCGGCTGGGTGACCACGTTGACCTTGAACTTCGCCTTGCCGAGTTCGCTCATCACCTGCGCGATGGGCTCCCAGAGGGCCTCTTTGTCCGCGCGCAGGTAAACTTCGGTCGCGCCGCTGAACCGCGCCGCGATCGCCGCCGGAAGGTCGTTGATGTTGGCCTCTTTTTCGTTGAGGTAGAGCGTGCCGTCCTTGGTAATGTTCACCACCGGCAGCTCTTTGGCGCTGTCCGCCACCGCGCGCGTCTTGGGCACGTCCACCTGGATGCCGAACTCCATCACGTGCGCGGTCAGCATGAAGATAATCAGCAGCACCAGCATCACGTCCACGAACGGTGTGACGTTGATCTCGGAAAGCGAGCCCTGGGAAGCGCGCCGGCGCGACCGGAAGCCGCCGCCATAGCCGCCGTTTGTGGAGATCGCCACGCGCTACTCTCCGAAACTCCGCTCCGCCATATTCAGGAATTCCAGACCGAAGTCCTCCATGCGCGCGCCGATCTCCCGAATGTTGTGGCCGAAGTGGTTATAGAAGATGGCGGCCGGAATCGCCGCCGCCAAACCCGCAGCCGTGGCGATCAGCGCGTCGGCGATGCCCGGTCCCACCGCGCGCAGGCTGGCGCTGCCCTGCATCCCCAGCTCCTGAAATGCGCGGATGATGCCCAACACCGTGCCGAACAACCCGATAAACGGGCTCACCGAAGCCGTGGTTGCCAGCCAGCTCATGTTGCGCTCCAGCTTGGTCAGTTCCTCGCTGGTGCCAAGCTGCAGCGAGCGCTCGAGCGAAATCTTGTTCGTTATGGAACCGCGCGCCTGCATCTGGCGGTGCACCTCTTCGTAGCCGAACTCGAAGACCGACACCAGGGGCGCCGGCTTGAACTGTTCGCTGGCCACCATCACCGCGTCCAGGCCGTTGGCCTTGCGGAACGCCCGCAGAAAGCGCCGGTCCGCGACCCGCGCCGTGCGCAACGCGCTCCACTTGGAGAAGATGATGGCCCAGGAAAATACAGAAAAAAATAGCAGGATGGCCAGAACGGCGATGGTCAATGGGCCGCCGCGGCCAACCATCTCCCAAATGTTGATCTGTAGAAGGAATGCGGGCGCTGCAAACGTCAAAGCGTCTCCCAAATTTTCAATCTAACATACGGACGCGGCGGCGCACGCAGTTGTTGGACGTGGCGCACGCCCCCGGCGAGCAGTACTCAGCAGCTCTTTGCAGTGCATCTACCGCCAAAAAGAGCCGCCCGATGAAAAATCGGCGACTATCACGCCAACGATATCCGCCCCAGCCGGGCTCGTTGGCGCTTGCCCGCAACTCCGCCGCTAGATTCTCGACGGATGCCCGGTCCGCGGTACTATGCGAGAGGAACAGCTTAATGAACGTAGCGTAGAGTCGCCGCCCACGAAACCAAAATCACCCAAATTCCTCAACCACTTGCCGCCTTTGCCTCCCGCTGCCCGCCCTCCCACGTGCTGTCATATAGATAGAAGGGCGCCCGTCATCACCACCAACCACCAACCACCAGCCACTAACCACCAGCCACGACGGCCGCAGGCCGTCCTACTAACCGCCTCATCCCCCGCGCAGTCTAAAGGATAGCTTGATGGAATTGAGCGATAGCGTGGCAGTCGCGCAGGCCCGCGCCGGGAACTCCGGCGCTTTCCGCGTCCTCGTCGAACGCCATAGCCGCAATCTCTTCCGTCTCGCCTATCGTATGACGGGCCATCAACAAGACGCCGAAGACGTGGTGCAGGAGACCTTCCTCCGCGCCTACCGGCAGCTTTCCAAATTCGACGACCGCGCCAGCTTCGGCACCTGGCTCTACCGCATCGCCGCCAACTGCTCGCTCGATCTGATCCGCGCCCGCAAACGCCGCGCCACCCAAACCGAACCCGCCGCCGAGGAAGGGGCGCCCGACCCCATGCAGTCGCTGCCGGACCCCGCCCCCGCGCCCGACCGCCTCGCCCTCAGCGGCGAAATCGGCCTGCAGGTCGCCGCCGTCCTCGGCCAGCTCAGCGAAATGGAGCGTACCGCCTTCGTCCTGCGGCACTACGAAGGCATGTGTATCGACGATATCGGCCGCACCCTCGGCGTCGAACCCAACGCCGCCAAGCACAGCGTTTTTCGCGCGGTCCAAAAGCTGCGCCGGGCCCTCGAGCCCTTAGTGAGTTCCGCATCATGAATCACTTGACCGAAGAACAATTCGTCCTGTATTACTACGGCGAAGGCGACGAATCGCCGGTGGTCCGCGCCCATCTGGACGCCTGCGAAGCCTGCCGCGCGGAGTACGCCAGCCTGCAGCGCGTGCTCAATGTGGTGGATTCCGCGCCCGTGCCGGAGCGCGACGCCAATTACGGCGCGCAAGTCTGGCGCCGTCTGCAGCCGTTGCTTGGCGGCCGGCGTTGGTCTGGCCTTTCCTGGTGGCCCGCCCCGCGCTTGGCGGCCGCCGCCCTGGTCGCCACCCTGATCGTAGCTGCGTTTCTTGCCGGACGCTATTATCCGAAAGCGCAGCCCGGTCCGCAAACCGCCAGCGCCGGCCAGGTGCGCGAGCGCATCTTGCTTGTCGCGGTGGGCGACCATTTGGAGCGCTCCCAGGCCGTGCTGCTCGAAGTAGTGAATGCGCAACCCGGCCAGTCTCTCGATGTGGCCTCCGAACGGGAACGCGCCGGGGACCTGGTCGCCGACAACCGGCTCTACCGCCAGACCGCCGCGCGCGCTGGCGATACCCGCGTGTCGAGCGTGCTCGACGATCTGGAGCCCGTGCTTCTGGAGATCGCGCATGGGCCGGACCTCCTCACGCCGGAGCAAGTGGAGAGCCTGCGCCGCCGCATTGAAGGCGACGGCATCCTGTTCAAGGTGCGCGTGGCCGGGTCCACGGTGCGACACCGCGAAGAAAAGGCCGCGCCTCCTGCAAACCAAAGTACTCTATAAGGAAAAGACAAAATGTTGAAACTACGTTTATTCACCGCCATCTTGATGGGCGGGACGGCCGCGCTGGCCCCCGCCGGGCTGGCCCGCGCGCAAAGCGTGGAAGCGCCGCAAGCCGAGAGCTTCCTCCAGCGGTCCGCCGGCAAGCCCGACGACGACCGCTTCCAAAAGGGAAAGGCCGCCATCGATGCCGGCCGCTGGGACGAAGCCGTCGAGGCTTTCAGCGCCGTGGCCTCCGAGAAAGGCGCGCACGCCGATGAAGCGCTCTATTGGAAAGCCTATGCCTTGAACAAAATCGCCCGCCGCGCGGAGTCGCTCACCGCCTTGGCCCAGTTGCGCAAGCTGTACGCCAACAGCCGCTGGCAGGACGACGCCAAGGCGCTGGAAATCGAGGTCCGGCAGGCTTCCGGCGAAAAGGTGAACCCCAACGCCGAACCGGATGAAGACCTGAAGCTGATGGCCCTCAGCGGACTCATCAACAGCGATCCCGAGCGCGCCCTCCCCATACTGGAAAAGCTGCTGCAAGGCGGTCAGTCTCCCAAGCTGAAGGAGCGCGCCCTGTTCGTGCTGGCACAGAACGATAACCCCAAGGCCCGGCAGATCTTGTTGCAGACTGTGCGCAATGGATCCAGTCCCGACCTGCAAATGAAGGCCATCCATTATCTGGGCGTCATGGGATCGAAGGAAAACCGGCAGGTACTCGCGGACCTGTATGCCGGTTCCAACGACGCGAACGTCAAGCGCGCCGTGCTGCACGGCTTCATGGTTTCCGGCGACCGCGACCATCTGTTGCAAGCCGCCAAGTCGGAGAAAAATCCCGACCTGCGCATGGAGGCGATCCATCAGCTCGGCATTAGTGGCGGCCAGTCGGAGCTTTGGCAGCTCTATCAGGCCGAGCCAACCGTGGAGGTGAAGGAAACCATCCTGCATTCCATGTTCATCGGCGGCAATTCCGACAAGCTGCTCGAAGTAGCCCGCGGGGAAAAGGATGCGCGGCTGCGCAAGGCCGCCATCCATAGCCTGGGCCTCATGGGCGGCGAGCACACCGGCGCCGCTCTGGTCTCGATGTATAGTTCCGAATCCGATCCCGCGCTGCGCGGCGAGATCGTCAACGCCCTCTTCATTCAGGGCAACGCCAAAGCCATGGTGGATCTGGCGCGCAAGGAAAACAATCCCGAAATGAAGAAGGCGATCGTGAGCAAACTCTCGATCATGGGTTCCAAGGACGCCACCGAATACATGCTGGAGCTTCTAAACAAATGAGACCGATTTTGTTTTTGCTCTTAGGCATCTCCGTGGGGGGCGGGCTTAAGCCCGCGCGGGGCTTGAGCCCCGCCTCTTCCCTCGAACAAGCCTTCCGCGAGCAATACGCCCAGCCCCAGCCGGCCTGGATAGGCTACACGGTCCCCGCCGCTCCCGGCCACGACCGGAACTGCGACTATAACCAGGGCATCCGCGCACCCGGCCCGGTACACTTAGAACCGCCCGGCCAGGTGCAAATCATGCTCCGCATTGAGAACAACCATGTAGGCAAAATCCGCCCCATCTCCGGCGATTGCCAGCTCGATGCCGACGGCGTCCCGCTGCGCTGGATTCGCGACGTGCGCCCCGCTGAAAGCATCGCGTTCCTCGCGGCGTTCGTCACCGCGGACGCCGACCATGTCCGCGACGGAGCCGTCGCGGCCATAGCCCTCCACGCGGATGCCGCGGCCGATCAAGCGCTGGAACGCTTCGCCGCCACCGGTCAACCCGAGTCCCTGCGTGAGAAAGCCGTCTTCTGGATGGGCGCGGCGCGCGGCCGCCCTGGATACGAAAACCTGCGCCGCATCGTCACCGGGGACGCCAGCGATCCTATCCGCGAGAAAGCCATCTTTGCCCTTTCCATCAGCCAAGAGCCCCAGGCCGTGGACACTATGATCGCCGTCGCGCACAACGACGCCAGCGGGCACGTGCGCGGGCAGGCGCTGTTCTGGCTCGCGCAGAAGGCCGGCAAGAAAGCCGCCGGCGCCATTTCCAGCGCCATCGATAACGATCCGGATACCGAGGTGAAAAAGAAGGCCGTCTTCGCCTTGCAGCAGCTTCCCGATGGCGAGGGCGTGCCCATGCTGATTCAGGTGGCCCGCGCCAATCGGAATCCCGCCGTGCGCAAACAGGCCATGTTCTGGCTGGGCCAATCCGGCGACCCGCGCGCGCTGGCCTTCTTCGAAGAAGTCCTGCGGCCTTAGGCGCGGCCAATCCTGGCCCGGCGGCACGCAACTCAACGGATGGCGGCAAGGGGACCAAAGCCGCGCTCATGTTTATCCTCTTCCACAAGCGCGTCTGTGGACCATTCAACGCAACAGGTACTCGATCCGCTCGCCGTCTGAAATTGCGAGAGATGAATTCTCAGAATCGACGGTGCTAGAAACTAGAGGTCCGCCCCACAAGTTACCTGGTGGAGAGCAGCGCCGCGGACGTGACCGCGCTCTGCGCGGCGAAGTAGTTCTTCTGCGCGAGGCTGCGATAGACTTCGCCCGCGATACCGGCGGCCAGAGGCCCGGGCGTGGAAGGCATCCGTCCGCCGGTCAGCAGTACGACTACCACCAGCTTATGATTGCCGACGTCGTTGAAGGACCCGAACCACCCCAGGTGCGTAGTGCTTTCGGTGCAGGTGCCGGTCTTGCCGGCAATAGGTTCATCCTGCTGAGCGCGCCGCGCGGTACCGTATTCGACCGCCGCCAGCATGCCGGGCTTCAGCTCCGGAATCACGTTCCCAATGTCCAACTGGCGCTTCACGCGCGGCACGAGCTCCGTGCTTTCCTGCGGGCTGCGCGGGTATTGCAGGTAGTAGAGCGTGCCGCCGTTGGCCAGGGCCGACATCAACGCGGCCAGTTGCAGCGGCGTCTGGGCGATCTCTTCTCCAAAGCTGGTGAGCATGCCCACGCCGCCATTGGTGGGCGGCTCGGCGGGAAAGCGCCCGGGGCTCTCGCCGGCGATATTCAAGCCGGCCTTCTCGCCGTATCCGAACAGGTGCGCGTAATAACTAACTTTATCGAAACCGAGCTTGGCGCCCAGCGTGGCGAAATAGAAGTTGTTCGAGTGCGCCAGAGCCTGCGTCAAGTTGTAGCCGCCGTGGCGGAAAAGCTTGCCATCGCCGCCGACCACTTTCTCACTGAGGGCCGCCAGCGCGACCGAAACCTTGATGGTGGAGCACGGCTGAAATCCGCTGCCCAGGGCCAGCTTCTGGTTGACGATGCTTAAGACGCGGCCCGTATTCGGATCGACGACCACCACCGATCCGTTGTATGCGCCCAGCGCCTCGACGGCGGAACGGCGCACTTCCAGATCTTCGCCATCGGCGTTGTCGCCCGCGGTGGAATCGGCATAAGTCGGTTCAGTCCAAGGTCCGCCGCGCACGACCACCGGCCTTGGCGCCGGCACGCGATAAGAAGCGCGCTGCACCAAAGCGTTACTCGAATGATGGACCACCGCGGCGTGCGGCGCGGTGGCGCGATGCACGGCCCGATGGCGATGGCGCGTAGTGGCAGCCAAGCCAACGTGGGATACCAGGAAGAAGACGGCTGCGATTTGCAGAAGCCGGGGGAGGCTGATTCGAGACTTCATCATACGTCCAGACACGAGCGCCCAGGTAGTGAAACCTGTAGTAGTTCGCCAGAACCTAACAAATACAGAACGCCGGCCGGAGCAACCGGATAATTTGATTGTGCACGGAGTGGTGTGCTTTCGTCAAGTATTCCGTCATTAAAATATGCCAAATGGATAATATCCGCGTGGCGCACGCCCTCCTCTTGCCGGCAAGGCGGTGGGGCAGGCTCGCAGCCTGCGGCGGCCTCGTAGGCCGCCTGCCTCGAAGCTTTGCCGGCGGCCTACTTTGGTTTGTGGCGCCAGAGAGAGGTTCCCGAAGGGAATACGTCATTCGTACCGTAGGGCCACCGTCGGATCGACGCGCGCCGCCCGCCGCGCGGGCAGGTAACACGCCGCTAGCGCGACAGCCGCGAGCAACGCGGGCACGGCCGCGAATGTGGCCGCGTCCGTGGGGCCGACGCCGTAGAGCAAGCTGCTCATCAGGCGGGTCAGTACCAGCGCGCCCGCCAGGCCGATGCCGATGCCAACGAGCACCAGCACGAAGCCCTCGCGGCCGATCAACCGGAGCACATCCTGCGTCTGCGCGCCCAACGCCATGCGGATGCCGATCTCCTGCGTCCGCCGGCTGACGGCATACGCCAGCACGCCATAGATTCCCACGGCCGCCATCACCAGCGCGGTGGCGGCGAAGACCGCCAGCAGCAGCATGTTGAAGCGCCGCTGTGAAATACCGTCGTCCACCACGTGGTCCATCGCATACACGTCGTGCACCGGCTGATCTTTGTCGATGGCCCACACCTGCGCGGTTACGGCGGATGCCATGCGCAGCGGATCGCCGGCGGTCCGCACCACCAGCGCCAGGTTGGGAAACTGGCTGCGGGACGGGAAGAACATTTCCGGACGCGGCGGGCTATCGAGGCCCAGTTGGCGCGTGTCGGCGACCACCCCGGCCACTACGCGGCGCCAGGCGTTCGGGCCGCTGTCCGCGCTCGAACGGAGCGCTTTCCCGAGCGGGTCCTGCTTGGGCCACAGCTTGCGCGCCAGGCTTTCGTTGACGATGACTTCGGTGGGGTTGGGCTTGTCAGCCTCCGCGCGCGTAAAGCCGCGGCCCGCGACCATGCGCATTCCCATGGTGGCGATGTATTCATCGCTGACTTCGCGGGTGTCCGCTACGGGGCCTTCACCGGGTGCGGGCGCGGCTTGCCCTTCCACGCGAAAACCGGTCATCCGGATGCTTTCCATCGGCAGATCGTTTACCACCGCGGCGGACCGGGCTCCCGGCAGCGCCGCCACACGCTCCAGCAGGCCGTTGACGAAGGCGCCGGCTTGCTCCGGCTTGGTATAACGGTCGCCGCGCAGGTCGATCTGCATGGTCAACAAATGGTCGACGCGAAATCCAGGAGTAACCTGCATCACGGATCGCAAGCTGCGGATCATCAGTCCGGCGCCCGCCAGCAGGATCAGGGAGAGCGCCACTTCGGCCACCACCAGCGCGCGGCGGATGCGCGCCGAGACACCGCCTTCGCCCGACCTCCCGCCGCGGCGCAGTGCGTCGTTGGGATCCTGCCGCGCGGCCAGGATGGCCGGCGCAAGTCCGAAAAGCAGGCCCGTCAAAACCGTTATCGCCAGGGTGAATGCCAGCACGCCGCCGTCGATCGTCAGATCGTTCAGACGGTGAATATCGGCGGGCGCCAGCGCCACCATGCCGGCGATGGCCCAATGCGCCAGCAGAATTCCGGCCCCGCCGCCGAGCGCGCTCAGCAGCAGGCTCTCGCCGAGCATCTGCCGCGCCATGCGCCAGCGGCCCGCGCCGAGCGCCACGCGGACGGCCATCTCCTTCTCGCGCGCAGCGGCGCGGGTAAGCTGCAGATTGATCACGTTGGCGCAGGCGATCAGCAGCACGAAAGCCACCGCGCACTCGAGGACCAGCAAGGTGCGGCGCATATCGGCGCCCATATCCTCCGCGGAGAGCGGAAAGACGGTCGAGCGCCAAGTGCGGTCCAGTCGCGGATATTTTTGTTCCAGGCGGCTGGCGATGAGGGCCATATCCGCGCGCGCCCGCGCGATCGGCACGCCCGGCTTCAGGCGCGCGAACACATACAGCCTGCGGTCGGTGAGGTGCTGCGCGTTGCGCTGGGGATCGACATCCGCGGGCACCCAGATTTCCGGTTTGAATTCCTCCATGCCTCCGCGCAGCGAAGGCAGATGGAACTGCCGCGGCAGCACGCCGACGACGGTGTAATTGGCGCCGTTCATGACGATGGTCTGTCCCACGATTTTCGGATTTCCGCCAAAGCGCCGCTGGTAGAGAGAGTCGCTCAACACCACCACGCGATCCTTGCCCGGCTCGGATTCCTGCGGCGTGAACGTGCGGCCGAGCAGGCCTCCGACGCCCAACAGGACGAAGAAGCCGGGCGAGACGGGCGCGGCTTTCACCTGTTCAGGCTTGTCGCCACCGGTGAGATCGAAGCTGCTGTAGCGGAAGAAGGCGATGCCGTCGAAGACGCGGTTCTGGTCGCGCCATTCGATAAAGTTTTGGAGACACGTCTGCACGCGTTCGGCCACCAGGCTATCGAGCGCGGGGTTGGCTTCCCACACCATGACTAGATGCTGCGGATCGCGGAAGGGCATGGCGCGCAGCAGCATCGCGTTCAAGACGGAGAAGATGGCGGTGTTGGCGCCGATGCCTAGCGCGAGAGTGATAGCCGCCGCCAGGGTGAAGCCGGGATTCTTGCGCAGGACTCGAAGTGCGTGCCGCATAAAACCTTTTAGCCACGGATGAACACAGATAAACGCCGATAAGACAAGTCAAAGCCTCGGTACTGGCGGTTTCAGTGTTGTCCAGGGAAGAACTCCTTTGCGCCGAGTCCGCCGGCGGAAGACCTTGTCGCCGGCAGTTACATAGAGCGTGTCCAGGCCCGGCCCGCCAAAGACTATATTGCTTAGCGGACCGTCCTGCGGCTTGCGCACGATGCCCTCCACGCGGCCGGGCTGATCGCAAATCTGCACGCCCATGTTGGTGGTGACGTATAGGAACCCTTCGCTATCGACGGTCATCCCATCCGCGCCGGTGGCCGATGTTTCGTCCGAGGCCTCCAAATGGTAAAACGCTTCAGCGTTGGCCAGCGATCCATTTTCTTGCACCTGGAAGGACCAAACCCAGCGGCCGTTGCTATCGTCCACCAGCAACAGCGATTGGTCGGGCGAGAAACGGATGCCGTTGGGAAAGGAAATCCCCTCGTACGCCACGCGCTTATTTCTTTGGACGTCGATGTACCAAATCCGGTGCGCCGCGGGATCTGTAAAATATACTTCGCCGCGCGCGCTCACCGCCAGATCGTTCGATCCGACGCCTTCGGCCAGCACGGTTTCGGCGCCGTTGGGCGCATACGCCACGATGCGCTTACGGCCATTTTGGGCGGCATACAGCCGGCCATCGGCGCCGAACATCAGACCGCTGGCGCCGCCGGAATCTTCGCGGAAGACGGTGGCTTTGCCATCCGCGCCGATCTTATAGATACGGTTGCTGGGGATATCCACGAAAAAGACGTTGCCATCCCGATCCACTGCCGCGCCCTCGGTGAACTTATGGCCGTCGCTGACCATCTCCCATTCGCTGGCCGGATCGAGGATGCTGGCCACCACCTGACCTCCGCCAGTGGGTTTGCCGACCGGCTTGGGATAGTCGCGCCAGAGCCAGCGCAGCGCGTCGGGCAGGATCGTGCCGCCATGCTTGGCATTGTGGCCTTCGTCGCCCACCACGAACTTCGAATCGTAGCCGGCGAATTCCAGCGCCGCGGCCATGTCCTGATTGGCGAGGTACCAGCTTCCGGCATAAATGTTGAGATCGTTGCGGCCATCCTGCAGAAAGATGCGGAGCGGTAGGGGCTCGGTCTTGCGAATCAGGTCGGCATAGACGTTGCCGCCGCGCAGATCGGTATAGCTGCCGATCGAACTGAGCACGCGATGGAACGCATCCGGGCGATTCCACGCGGCGGTGAAGGCGGCGATGCCGCCGGAGCTCAATCCCGCCAGTGCGCGATCGTTGGGGTCCTCGGAAAGCTTATATTGCTTGCCCACTTCCGGCAGGATTTCCTCCAGCAGGAAGCGCGCGTAGCGGCCACCCAGGCCGTCGTATTCGAAGCTGCGGTTATAGCGGGCCTGCCGATCGGGCGAGGTGGCGGGCAGCACGCCCGGATTGATAAAGATGCCGATGGTCACCGGCATCTCGCCTTTATGAATGAGGTTGTCGAAGACGATGGGCACGCGCCACGAGCCGTCCTCTTTTTCGTAGCCCGCGCCGTCCTGGAAGATCGTCACGGCGGCGGGGTGGTCCGGCCGATATTGAGCGGGGACGTAGACCCAGTAATCGCGCACGGTGCCGGGGAAGATCCGACTTGTCCAGGAATGCTGGGTGACGGTGCCTTGCGGCACGCCCGGCTGGCGCTGGGAATCCGGACCGAGGGTGTAGTCTTCGCCGTTGAGCAGGGCCGCGGCGGATAGCAGCAGAATGGTCAATGCGCGCATGTCCCGGATTCTAACAGGGAGACAGGCGTCAGAAGGCCGAAGTCGGAAGCCAGGAGTCATACGTGCGGTAGGGCGCGGCGACGGGTCCGGGCAGGGGAAGAATGCCCACGAAAGTGTGGGTGCCCTCGCCGCCGCCGAATCCGACATATGCGCGAAACACCACTTTAGCGCCCGACCAGAGGGTCAGGCCGCCGCCAAAGCCTTGGCGCATTCTTGCCAAGCTGAGAGCCGATGCCTGCGCGGCGACCTGTCCGGTATCGTAGAAGACCATGATACCGAGCGGCTTCCAGATCCGCCGATTGAATTCGACTTCGACGACCATATTGTCCGGGTCGCGGAACCGGTAATCGGGAAAGGCGCGCAGCGCGGGGTCGCCGTTGATATCGGTGCCGCCGAGCGTATCCTGCAAATAGAACGGCACGGTATTGCCTGCCGAGGTTTGCGCCAGCGTCAGCCGGCCGTAGACCGACAGGATGCTGTCGCGGCGCAGGGTCTTGCCTGCGTGCTCCAGGTACAGATTGTGCAGCAGGTCCGCGCGAAAGCGCCCGAAGGAATACCGGCCGCCGCCTTCGTCCCGATAATATTCGTAGCCGGCCTTGTAGATCAAACCGTACGGCGAGTCATTGGGCAAATGCGGGCGCACGTAGAACTGGTAATGCGTGAAGGCGGGTTGTGCCTCGATGCCTGGCGCCAGCGAAGGGTCGGCGCGGTAGTCGTATGCCACCGAGCCGGCAGTGTTGGTGGAGGCTGGGCCGAGCGACGGCCAAAAACCTTCGATTTTGGCGCCTACATTCAGCCACCAAGCCACGGGGATCGAGACTCCCACGCCCACGCGGATGTCCCGTTCCGTGTAGAGAGCGAGAGCGCCAAGGCTGGATTGCGGCCCTTCGCCATAGTAATCGAGCTTGGTCAGTTGCTGGGCGGTGGCATAGGGCTGGATCTGGAACTTTTCCACGATCTGGCGCCCGGCCGGAGTGGTATCGCCGATCTTTACCGCCGGCCGCGTTTTAGTAAACTGCGCGACGAAATAGCCTTCCCAGGCGCCCTGCACCGACCCCATGCCGCCTACGTCGAAGTTGTTCTCCCAGCTTTGTTTGAACGTAAACAAGCGCTTGTATCCCAGCCCCAATCCCAGGCCGTTGCCCGGTGCGAACATCTGGGCATTCAAGTGGAGCGGCGTACCGTTGACGATCGCCTGGCCGCATTGGCCATCCTCGGCGCGGTTGAGCAACTTGGCTTGCCAGGCGGGTTCGCAGTAGTTGTCGATAGTATGAGCTTCCTTGGCAAGCTGGTCGTCGAAGGGCCGCGCGTATGCCAGCGGGACCGCCAGCGCCAGCAAAACGATGCGTTTCATTGGAGGCCCCTGAGCCGGCTGGCGACGTCCTGCAAATAAGCGGATGCCTGCTTTTCGGTTTGAATATCCGACGGCAATTTGCCCGTGCGCCGCTCCGGCTGAAGGTACTCCCGCTCCGCCCGGTAGGCGTGCGTCACCATATCCTTCTGCAAGTTGGAAAGCGGCTTATTCTTGCTGGATGGCTGCGGCTGGCCGGGCGCCAGAGCGGCAGCGCGCGCGGTGAGCATGGCGGTATGCGCCTGCAGGGCGGCAGCCCGCGCCGCTGACGGAACGTTATCCGGCGTGGCCAGATTCAGGACTTGGTCGAAGGTCGCCGCGTTCTGGTCGCGCTTGGTGAGGAATGTATTCGGCCAATCCGGCAGGAACAATTTGCGCGCGGTGGCGATGATGGAAGTGTGGTCGTAGAACGTATTATCGGCGCTTCCGATCACCGTGCCGGCCTGGATGTATGGGGAAACAATCACGGCGGGAACGCGCACCCCAAGGCGCGTGAAATCGAAGGCCGGATTGGCCGAAGTCAGGCCGTCGGGGTTTTGGCAGGGGGGCGGCGCGACGTGATCGAACAGGCCGCCGTGCTCGTCGTAGACGATCAGCAGCATGGTTTTCCGCCAGACATCCGGATTCGCCGTCAGCGCCGCGTAAACCTGCTGAATGAGCGTCTCTCCGTCGCGCACGTCGTGGTCGGGATGCTGGTCCGACGGCTCATGCGCGCCGCCGGTGTCGTCGGCATTGTAACGCGGCTCGATGAAGCAGTAATTGGGCAGGGCTTGAGGATCCTTGCTGTCGTTCAGGAAATCGTCGAATAAGCCAAAGTATTCCGTCTGATTGCCCAGCAGTTCTTTAAAGGTGAGCGCCATGGTGGCGTCCTGGTAATAAATCTTGGCGGAAACCCCTTGCTGGTTGAGCAGCGCATAGATCGTATGCAGATTGCCGAGGAAAGGGGGGCCCACCGCCGATCCCAACGAGGTGGCCGCATGCGCGAAAGACCGGTTCGGCAAGGTGGGGCCGGGGACGGACGAAAACCAACGGTCGCAGACCGCATAATTCGTCGCCAGGAAGGTGAGGTTAGGCAGCGTTTGCGGCGAGAAGCACTTCATCACGTCCTTGGCGCGATTGGGATCGTTGCACACCAGGTTGTAACTTTGGATGAATCCCTGCATGGGGGGCGCGGTATCCGGCGTGGCCTGCCGATTGGAAAAGATCTGGACGTTTACGTCGAACAACTCGTGGCCCGGATCGGGTTCATAGTCCCCAATGTATTGGGCATCGTTGGAAACCTGCACCGGCGCGCCGCTGGCGTCCGGATTGGTTTCCGCGCCGGTAAGTCCATCGATGCCCGGAATGCCGGAAAACCCAAGCATGTGGTCGAAGGACCGGTTCTCCAGCATCAAGACGACGAAATGCTCGATTCGGCTGTCATTGAACGGCATAAGCCTCCCGCATCGCTACTAAGTGACGCGAGGGGCGGATACGTTTCAGGAGGGCCGCCGTCGTCTTCCCAGCGCGCGAGGGCCAGCCGCTCGGCCTGGCGTACACTAGCGCGGTCGTAGGAGCCGCACCAGGCAATGGTGCGGCAGGCCAGGCAGTCGCGCAAGGATTGCGAGAACTCGGCGAAGAGCAGGCATCGGCCTTCGCGCACGAATGCGGCATTGTAAGGAATCGGCATGATGGTTCGCTCAGCTACCGGCCGGGTTGCCGCACTTCTATCCTCCCGACCGCATGATAGGGCTGGGCGAGGAGCGAAACTGGCGGGCATTTGGGCCAAGACGTTGGTTTGGCGGGGAAAATAAATCGGCGTAGAGTGTGACGCGCTCGCGCGCGTTGGCGGCCTGCGAGGCCGCCGCAGGCTGCGAGCCTGCCCCACAATGGACTGCCAGATCTGTCACACGGCTGGACAGATCTGTCGTTGCCGGGCTCGTTTCACATATGTAAATGATATTTGTTTTGTTTGGCTTACGGCGAGGCAGCCAGGGATCGGGCGTGGTCCGAGGCGTGCTATGGAACACGCTGCGAGGGGAATAATGAAACGCCTGGCTCGAATTGCCGCCGTAGGGATGATTTTGATGGCTTGCGGCAGCCTGTTTGCAAACAATTCCAAAATCTCTCCGGACCTGCAGCCGTTGTTGTCGAACCCGTCCGGGACGGTCAACGTGATCGTGCAATACAGCGCACCGCAGAAGTGCGGCGGGCTGCTCGGCTCGATTCTTTGCCCAGTCGTGAATCTCTTGGGCGGCGTGGTGAATTCGACGTTTACGCTGCTGAATGCGGTCGCCGCGACAGTGCAAACCAGCAACCTGGTCGCATTGTCCAATCAGTCCAACGTGACCTATATCTCCCTCGACCGTTCGCTGGTGGCGACGCTCGACTATACCACCCAGGCAGTCGGCGCCCCGCAGGCGTGGAACTTGGGATGGAAGGGAACCGGCATCGGCATCGCGGTGATCGACAGCGGTATCTACCTGCATCCGGACCTCAACGTGGCGGGGACCAATCAATCGCGCGTGGTCTACCGGCAGAGCTTCGTCCCGAGCGTGCTGAACGACGATTACGGGCACGGCACACACGTGGCCGGCATTCTGGCCGGCAATGGCAGTTCCTCGCAGGTGCCCGGCTCCTTTCGCCTGCTCAGCGGCGTGGCGCCTAACGCCAACCTGCTGGATCTGCGGGTGCTGGACGAAAACGGCGCGGGCAGCGACAGCCTGGTGATCGCGGCCATCCAGCAAGCTGTGTCGCTGAAGAGTGCGTACAACGTGCGCGTAATCAACCTTTCGGTGGGCCGCCCGATTTATGAGAGCTGCGCGTTGGACCCCCTGTGCCAGGCAGTGGAAACGGCCTGGAAGGAAGGCCTGGTGGTAGTGGTGGCGGCGGGCAACCTGGGACGGAACGGCTATTCGACCATCACCGCCCCAGGCAACAGCCCGCACGCCATCACGGTAGGCTGCATGAAGACCAATGGGACTTATTCCACGAGCGACGATACGATTGCGAGTTATAGCTCGAGAGGCCCCACTTATATCGATTTGACGGCGAAGCCGGATGTAGTCGCTCCGGGCAACCTGGTGGTGTCGCTGCTGGACCCCGGATCGACGCTGGAGGCGCAGTTTCCGGCGAATGTGATGCAGCCGTCGTACTATACGGCGTCCGGCAGCGGACCCGCCATGTACTTCCAACTCAATGGAACCAGCATGTCCACGGCGGTAGTGGCCGGCGCGGCGGCGGTGATGTTACAGCAGAACCCCAGCCTGAGTCCCGACACTGTAAAAGCGCGGCTGATGCAGACGGCATCGAAGAATTTTCCGCTCACGAGCACGGCCACCGACCCGGAGACCGGCATCGCTTACGTCGACACATACGACACGTTCACGGTGGGAGCCGGTTATATGAACGTCAATGCAGCCCTCGCCAGCACGGCCGTGGCAACGGGCAGCGCGGAATCGCCATCCGTGGTTTATAATCCACTGCTGGGTCTGCTGAACCTGGTGCCGGGTTCCGGCGTGGTTTGGGGAACCAATGCGGTATGGGGAGTCAACGCGGTGTGGGGCACTACTCTATTGAGTGGAACGAACGAGATTCTGGGGAGCAACGCCGTTTGGGGGACCAATGCGGTGTGGGGCACCAACGCGGTGTGGGGCACCAATGCAGTCTGGGGGACGAACGCCGTGTGGGGCACCAGTACAGGGTACGGCGACGAGAACTAAGTGGCGCGGGCGCCAGCGCCTCACAACCTTAGCGGCGCGACAGTTGCCGTAAGACGACGGTAGCCCCATGAACCTCAAATCGAAGATATACGTTCTGGCGGTCAGCCTGATGGGACTCGGTTCCATTGGGTTGTGCCTCTACAAATGGGATTCGCAGGACCTGTCCCGCTTTTTCTGTTACCTGATCGTGTCGGCGCTGGCGGCCGGGCTTAAAGTAAACCTTCCCGGCATTCCCGGGACGATGTCGGTCGGTTTCCTTTTCGTCTTTATCGGCATCACCGAACTGGGGCTGGCGGAGACAGTGGTTCTGGGATGCGTAGGCACACTGGTTCAATGTCTTTGGAAGCCGAAGAAACGGCCCACGCCCTACCAGATCGTTTTCAGTATTGCCAGCACCGGGTTGGCGATCCTGATCGCCTACTCGTTCCATAACGCGCCGTGGTTACACCGGTTTGACCGGGGCAGCCCCCTGCTGCTGATCGTCACCGGCCTGCTTTATTTCGGAGCGAACACGGCTCCCATAGCGGGCGCCATCGCCCTTTCCGAAAAGAAGCCTTTCGGCGAGACCTGGTATAGCTGTTACTTCTGGTCGTTTCCGTTTTACATGTTAGGCGCTTCGGTGGCGTGGATCATGGGCTTGGTCAGCAAACAGTTGGATTGGCGAAGCTCCGTGATGTTACTGCCTATCATCTACCTGATTTTCCGTTCGTACCGGTTATATCTGGGGCGGCTGGACGATCAGAAGCGGCACGTGGAGTCGATTGCGGCGCTGCATTTGAGAACGATCGAAGCCCTGGCGCTGGCCATTGAAGCCAAGGATCACAAGACGCACGAGCACCTGCATCGTGTGCGCACCTACGCCGTGGAACTGGGCAAAGATATGGGGTTGACGGGCGGAGACCTGGAGGCGTTGCGGGCGGCGGCCCTGCTGCACGACATTGGCAAGCTGGCGGTGCCGGAACACATCATCTCGAAGCCGGGCCGGCTGACGCCCGAAGAATTCGAAAAGATGAAAATCCATCCCGTGGTGGGAGCGGAGATCCTGGAGCGCGTGGCGTTTCCCTATGCGGTCGCGCCCATTGTCAGGGCGCACCACGAGAAGTGGGATGGCACCGGGTACCCTTACGGCTTGATGGGCGAGGAAATTCCGCTGGGCGCCCGCATTTTGACGGCGGTGGATTGTCTGGACGCGCTGGCTTCCGACCGCCAATACCGGCGGGCCTTGCCGCTCGACCAAGCCATGGGCGAAGTGGAAGCGCAGTCCGGCCGCGGCTTCGATCCGGCCGTGGTGACCGTATTGAAGCGGCGCTTTGTGGAGCTGGAGCGCATGGCGCAGACCCAGCCGATGGATGCAACACGGTTGTCGACGGATGTCACGATCGAGAAGGGAGCCGCGCCCGCCGCGGGATTTCAGCAGACTCGTCCGGTGTTGGCCGATAGCGGCGGGCATGACTTTCTCGACTCGATTGCGGCGGCCCGCCAGGAGGTGCAACTGCTGTTCGAGCTGGTGCAGGAACTGGGCAACTCCTTGAGCCTGGACGAGACTCTTTCGGTGGTGGCGGTGCGCTTGAAGAAGATCGTTCCCTACGACGCCGCCGCTATTTACGTGCGTGACGGCGGGAAGCTGATTCCACGTTACGTCACCGGAGACGATTTTAGGTTCTTCTCGTCGCTGGAAATACCCATCGGCGAAGGCCTTTCAGGGTGGGTAGCGGAAAACGGGAAAGCGATTGTGAACGGAAATCCCGCGGTGGAGTCGGGTCACCTCACGAATCCTTCGAAGTTCAGCAGTTTGCGATCGGCGCTGGCTGTGCCGCTGGATGGATCGAGTGGCGCGATCGGGGTGATGACGCTGTACCGGGCGGAAGCCGATTCCTTTTCGCGCGACCATTTGCGCATCCTGCAAGCCATCAGCAGCAAGGTATCGGTGGCGATTGAGAACGCGCTCATCTTCAGCCGGTTGGAAGATTCCGCGACTACCGATTATCTTTCCGGACTGCCCAATGCCCGGTCGTTATTCCTGCGTCTGGATGCCGAGCTGGCAAGGTGCCGGCGGAGCGGCGACCCGCTCTGCGTGGTGGTTTGCGACCTGAACGGATTCAAGCAGGTGAACGACCATCTTGGCCATCTGGAAGGCAACCGGGTGCTGAAGCAGGTAGCGGATACGCTGCGAGACCAATGCCGCGAGTATGACTGCGTGGCGCGCATGGGCGGAGACGAGTTCGTGCTGTTGTTGCCGGGGGTGGGCGGCGACTCAAAACAGCAACGCATCGACGAGCTGCGGCGGATCGCCATTGAGACCGCGATACCCGCCGAGAGAGTATCCATGAGCGTGGGCGCGGCCTGCTATCCGGAGGACGGGGCGGATGCCGAGGAGTTGTTGGCGGCGGCGGATAAGCGGATGTACTCGGCGAAGCACGCCAAGCGGGAATCCGTCGTGATCGAATTTCCGGCGGTCCCGGTTAAGACGGCGTACACCGCGCCACGGGTGGCGGAAGCGGCGCGGTAGGAGGAAAGGCAGGTCCGGAAACCCGCCGCAGGCTGCGAGCGTAGCTCGCCAGGCTGAAGATTGGCCTTCTGGTGGGGCAGGCCTCCAGGCCTGCGCGGGTTCTCCAGAACCCGCGCTTCGGCGAGCGCACTGTGCGTGTGTGTTGAATTTCTACATTCTGTCCGCCGCAGTGGGGCAGGCTCGCAGCCGGCTCGCAGCCTGCGCGGGGCTTTAGCTTTAGCCCCACTTTAGTTTAGTTAGGCGAGCGTAGCTCACCGAAGAGCGGGCCTACGAGGCCCGCGCAGGCTGCGAGCCTGCCCCACACCTAAACAGAAAATTAGCGGACGCGGCGGGCCAGAGCGCGTACCACCATGCGCAGGCGGTCCGGCCACGGTAGCCGAGTCAGGTTGACGCGCACCACGCCGTTGGTGAAGTAAGTCTTGCGCGAATAGTCGATGGCGACTTCCACCACGACGGGACGATTGGATTGAGTGAGGGCGCAGGCCTGGCGCAGGATCGCATCGATGTCCGAGTTTTTGGCCAGCATCAGATATTCGGCGCCTACTGCGCGGCAGAACGCGGGCAGGTCGTAATCCGGCAATTCACTGCAACTCTTGCGGCCCAGCGCGGTCTGCTGGAACTGGGCGATTTGCGCCAGTTCGCGGTCGCGCAACAACAGCACCATCACGGGCAATTGGTTTTGCGCCGCAGTCAGCAATTCCAAGCCGGTCATCAGGAATGCGCCATCGCCTGCCAGCGCGACCACGGGCCGGCCGGGACACGCCATCGCCGCACCCAATGCCGCCGGCACCGCATAGCCCATGCACGAATAGTCGATGGGGGCGAGGAACGCGCGCGGCTGGTCGAGGCGCAGGCATTCGACGGCCAGAAAGGTTCCATTGCCGCTGTCGGTCGTATAGATGGCGGCGGGGCCCACTGACTCTTGCACCGCCTCGAGTAACTGCGGCGGCGTGACTTTTTCGGCGTCCGCGGGAGCGTCCCAGCCCGACCATACCTTGGCATGGCCGGCACGGATGGATTGTCTTAGTTGGGGGTCGGCCTGGCGCGCCGGAAGGTTGCTCAGCAGCGCGGCGATGAACGGAGCGGCGTCGGCGACCACCGGTAAGTCCGCGCGATAGTTCTTATCGAGCGAGCCCGGATCGATATCCACGTGGACTAACTTGCCGGGGATCTCCAGCCCATAGCTTCCGGTTCCGACTTCGGAGAAGCGGCAGCCGATGGCCAGGGTCAGGTCGCAACCGGCGGCGGCTTTCTGCACGAACGGCGGCGCGGCGGCGCCAAATCCGCACCACAGCCACAGCGGATGGCTCTCGGGAAAGATGCCTTTGCCTTCGAAAGTGGTCGCCACCGGAGCTTCGAGGCGTTCGGCCAGCGCCACCAAGCCGGCGCCGGCGCCGGCGGCTCCCAGCCCCAGATACAGAAGGGGACGGCGCGCGGCGGCCAGTAGGGCGCGGGCCTGGTCAAGGTCGGCGGCGCGGAACGCCGGCGGGGCATCCGGCTCCTCGCGGTAGGCATCCAGGTCCACGTCGTGGCGGAAGATATAATGCTCCGCGGGAACCTCCACGAAAACCGGCCCGGCGGGTGCGGCGCGCGCAATGCGGCAGGCCCGGCGAATGGTGGAGTAGAGATCCACACCCTTTTCGATCAGGAACTGCGCCTTGGTGACGGGACGCGCGATGGCCATCTGATCGACGGCATGCAGTTGAAACGCCTTGCCGGTATCGCGCCGGATACCGCAGGCCAGCACCAGCATGGCCACGTTATCCAGATACGCCTCCGCGATTCCCGAGAGGGCGTGCGTGAGTCCGGCGCCGGGAACCACGTTGGCGGCCGCCAGTTTTCCCGAGGAGCGGTATACGCCGTCGGCCATAAAGGAAGCGCTCTGCTCGTCGGTGACCAGGATCGGGCGAACCTTGGTGGAGCGGGCGAGCGAGTCGTACAGTTCGATATTGTGCGTGCCGGGAATGCCGAAGGTGAAGGGGATGCCTTCGTCTTCCAGGGCGCGCACGACGATGTCGGCGCCGGTCATTTTCATAGGAGCGCGGGGACCTCCTCACGGATGCGCTGGGCCACGCGGCCGGCCAGCGCCATGATGGTGACGTAGGGGTTGATTTCGAGCGAATTGGGGAATAGGCTGGCGTCCGCCACGTAGAGCCATGGCAGGCCGTGCACGCGGCCGTAGGAATCGGTGACGGAATCGCGCGGGCCGCTGCCCATGCCGCAGCCGCCTTGGGGATGCGCGGCGGACACGGGCGTCTTACCGGGCTGGAACTCGGCGGTGGCGGCGATTTCTTCCAAACGCGCGGCGTCGCCGGCCTCAATGGCCGTTGTGCGGGCGACGGGCACGTGGACGCGCACGGCTCCCGCCGCGAATAGAATCTTCGCCGCCGTGGTGGCGCCGCGAATCAATCCATGGATAGCTTCGTGCTGGAAGCGGTAGTCAACCACCGGCCGGCCGGCTTTGTCGATGGTGACGCGATTGTGCCGGTCCGCTTCGTCGCAAGCCAGCACCAGGATCATCTGCAGGCGTGGGAAGGCGCGCATGAAAGCGCTGTGCGGCGCGCCGAAACCGGCGAGGCTCTTGGCCGTGATAAACGGAAAATACATGCAGGTTTCCAGGACAAAATGCTCGCTCTCCGCGAACTGATCGAGGTAGTAGCTCTTGGGGAAGCCTACAAAGTTGGTGATGGGTTGCGCGTGTTCGCCCACGATGATAAACGCGGGATGCGTGGTGAAACCATAACCCAGCCTGGGCAGTGTCCTGCCAAGGCCCGAGTGCAGCAGCAGCGCCGGTGTATTCACGGCGCCGGCGCAAAGCACCACGATCTTGGCGTCGATCTGGTAATCGCCCGGCGCCCACGGCGACGGATCGCCCTTCGCTCCGGCGGGCTTGGCGGCCACACGCACGGCCAGCGTTTTCTCGCCGACGGTCAACACCTGGCAGCGGGTGATCACTTCCACGCCGTTCTGCTCAGCGCGCGGCAACTGCACGCGGTCGGTGCCCTGCTTGGCTTGATTCGGACAGCCTAGATTGCAGAGGCTCGATCCGCGGCAACCTTTGATATTGACCGGAAACTGTTGCACGTCGTAGTTCAGCTTGCGGCAACCTTCGACGAAGAGTTTGTTGTTTTCGTTGATAAGGCCGTCTTTGAGCAGGTGCACGTTGTTTTCGGCCATGAACTTCCGCGCGCGGCAATTCAGATCGGCATGCGTGAGGCCGGGCACATTCCATCTATTGATGACGCGCTCGGGCGGCAGCATGGAAGTGCCGGTGTAGACCACCGTGGAGCCGCCGTAGGCGCAACCGAAAGCGATGGTCATGGCGCCATCGGCGGTGAGGAAGCCGCCGCCGTCTTCGTATAGCGCGCCTGCCATTTCCAACTCGCCGCCGGTGAATTCGTCGTCGCGCAGGCGGGGACCTTTTTCCAGCACGGCGATGCGCAAGCCTTGGCGGCAGAGCGGCGAGAGTTCCTGCGCCACGGTGCCGCCGCCCGCGCCGGAGCCCACGATGACGATGTCGTAAGCGAGCCTACGCATGGTCATTTGTGGGGCAGGCTCGCTCTTCGTGGGGCAGGACTCCAGTCCTGCGCGGGTTCTCCAGAATCCGCTCCTGGCACGCTAAAGCGCGCGCCACCAGGCAGCCCAAAATGGCCAATCTTCAGAGTGTCGAGACGAGTCTCGACACGCCACGCAGGATTGCGCACGCCCCGTTGGCTCACCGGAGCGCCTCCCAGCCTCGCGGACTGGCGGCGTAACCGATGGCCTGGGCTGCTTGCGGCCTGCCGTAATAACCGGCCAACACGATGGTGCGCAATCCCCAGAAGCCCACCCGGATCTTCTGCATGCGATCGCTCTGCAGGTGCGCGAGGACCCGCGTGCGGGTGCCTGGGCTCAATCGCGTGAAGGGCCGGCCGTAGCGGATGACGGGCAGCCATTGGATCGCGCCGAGGAACATGCGGAGCTGCCGCTTGAGCGATTCCGGACGGTCGCGCAGCAGCGCTTCGATAACTTGACAAAGGTCGCGCCAGCCTTGGTCGTCCAGGTCCGCGGCTTCCGGAACGATGGTGGAAACCAGGGCGCGGAAGATGGCGGGGTCCGGGTTGAGCGGCATGCCACCCTCACGTTATCACGGCGCTGGAGAGGTCGGCCCTCACAGGAGCAGCGAGGCTGAAGCCCCGCGCGGGCTCAAGCCCGCCCCCCATTCTTGTTCAGGGCGTCGAGCAGACGCTCGGTGGCCGTCGCAACGTCGCGAACGGCGGCGTCGAAGACGTCCTGGTTGGCGCGCGAAGGCTTGCGGAAACCGCTGACTTTCCGCACGAATTGGAGAGCCGCGGCGGAAATCTCCGGGGCGGTGGCGTGCACGTCCGGACGCCTGAGTACTTTGATGCTGCGGCACATGGCGGAAGCCAATATTATCGTACAGAACGCGCCCCCTATGCGGCGGCGAAAATATCAACTATAATCAGGTCTGAAATTATAAGGAGGCCCGATATGGACCGCACGGTACGAGAACGATTTGCCCGAATCGAGGAAATGGCCGCCCGCGTGGAAGAGGATGCCGGGAGCGCCAAGTGGGATTCCGCGCTGGCGCGCGCGCTCACGTTGCGCGACGACGCGGGATTCATTGTGGATTGGCTGCGGGGCCAGGCCGACTGCCGGTTCAGCGCCGCGCCGCCGGCCAGCGCCGACACTTGGGAGCCCACCGCCGAACCGCCGCTGGGCAATGTCAGCGGGCCTTTGAGCGGAACGCTGGACGCGGATTTGCCGGTTTCGAGAGAATAGCCGGGAGCGAGACTGCCGGACCCGCTGGCTCAGTTCGGGCAGGGGCGGTTGAGCAGTGCGGTCATGATGCGGTTGACCACGTCTTCGCGGAGATTCTCGTCGGGCGCGTCAAAGGGGGACACCTGGATATGCACCAGTTCGTGCACGATGGTGCACTCCATGTCCAGCTTGAGGTCCGCGCCCCTGAGATTGTAATCCAACGGGTCCAGCACTTTGATGGTACCGGTCTTGCCTTGCGGATCCCACTCGGCGTTGCCCCAAGTGTTCTTTTCCAGATCGTTTTGCCTGACCAGCCGTATGGTCAAGCGCCAATCGTCCATCCCGAGCCGCCGTTGCCAAGTCTTCAGTTGCCGGTCCAGATGGGACTCGACCGGGGACATGGGGAAGCAGCCCATAACGCAGAGAAGCAGCGCCGCTAACACACGCATGTTGAAATTGTAGCCGAAGTTGTACGGAGTGGCACTACGGTTCGGTACAGTTTGAGTACTCTCTTTGGTTAACGGGCGCCGCCGCGCTAAACTCGGAGCAGGCCGCCTTTTTTGGGCCAAGGAGAGACGATGAGCGATACGAGAGCGGAAGACCGAGTGGCATTTTTTCTGCTGGGAGCCGCGATCGGCGCGGCGGCGGCACTGCTCCTGGCGCCGGCGTCGGGCGAACGCACTCGCCGTAGATTAGTCCGCAAAGGTGAAGAGGTCGCGGATTACCTGATCGACGCGGGCAAGGAATTGGTGGAGAAATGCGAGGACCTTTACGAGCGTAGCGGGGAGCTGGCGGAGGATGCGACGCGCGAATTGTCGGGAAAGTATCGCGCGCTGCATGACCAGAGCAAGCAATTGCTGGAAGAAACCGAAGCGATCCTGCACCGCGCAAAGAAAGCCGTCAAGAGCGTGTAGTTGCGGGTCGTATCGCGGGGATGCCCGCCGCGGGACCGTCGAGTTGCAGCTTTACGATGGTGTCCAAGGCGTGCCGATGGGCCACCCGCACCCGCACTTCGATGCCGGATGCGGACTGTCTCACCTCCGCGCGGCCGCCCGTCAGCACGCTGTGGCGCAGGATGCGGCGGGGGATGGCCGGCAACGCGATCGTTTCGGCCGGCCAGCGCAGGATGTGCAGGTAGATGGCGTCCGCCTTGTGCGTGCTGCCGCCCCACCAATTTCCTTCCGCGAGCCTGAAACGCTCCTCATCGGTCGTCCGCTTCTTCTCATCCGGAGCGATGAAGGGACCGCCGCGCGTGGCGTGGATGCTTTCCCCATATTTCCTTAGAAATGCGCCCATTTCGCGCAACCGGGCCGCATGCGACTCCTCGATCAGCCCGTCCGGCCTGGGACCCACGTTAAACAGCAGGTTGCCGTCGCCGATTGCGCAGCAGACCAACCCGCGCAGGCACTCTTCGATAGGACGCAGCACGTCGTCCGGATTGTACGCCCACTGCCGGCCGACGGTGGCGCAGGTCTCCCATGGCCGGTTGTTTTGGAACGCGCCGATTTCCTGCTCCGGGGTATCGTAATCGGCCGGGATGCCGGCGCGGTCGTCGATCACCAGGTCGGGCTGCAACTGGCGCATCATGCGGATCAGCCGCGGGGCGTCCCAATCCGCCGCCACGCCGTCGAGACCGTCGAAGAACCACATGCCGGTCTTGCCGTAGTTGGTCAGCAACTCGCGCACCTGCCCGTGCAGGTATTCGATATACTTGGCGTGCGCCGCGCCGTTGCGATAATCGGGATGATGCCAGTCGGGTTGCGAGTAGTACACGCCCCAGTCGATGCCGCCGCAGTGGCAGGCATCCGCGATTTGTCTGACAATATCTTTCCCATACGGCGAGCGCGGGCTGGTGACCTTGTAATCCGTCAGCTTTGAATCGAAGTTGCAAAACCCGTCGTGGTGCTTGGAGGTGAACACCAGATACTGCATGCCGGCATCCTTGGCAAGCTGCACCCACTGGTCGGGGTTGAACTTCACCGGGTTAAAGATGCGGTAGAGGTTGTCGTAGATCTCTACCGGCACGTTGCCGGTGTGGGCGTCGTGCCGCCCGCGGCGCTCGCCGGCCCGAGACCAACTGATCTCGGTGCCGACGATGCTGACCGGACCCCAATGGATGAACATGCCGAAACGCTTGTCTTTCCAGCGCTCGATGGCGGCAGTGGGCGCGCCGGGATCGGCCTGTGGCCAGGCGGGCAGGGCAGTGAGGGGAAGCGCGCAGAAGGTTCGGCGGTGCATTGCAGGATGAGTGTATTGCGCAGCCCGGCGCGTGTCAAGCGAACGAATCGGGTTACTTGTTAGAATTGCATAGTGGCGGAATCGTTTGAGAATGCCGAGGAAATTCACCCTGCGGGCGCACAGGCGATGTTCCGGGCTATGACGGCGGAACCGGATGGGTTGCCCAAGATCGAGCGCTCCGCTCGTGGGCTCGGCGTTCGGATTGAAGGCCTAATCCGCGATCTCGTCGTTCGACCGGATGGCACGGTCGAGCCTGGGGAGAGGCGGAATGTGGGCTGCGCTTGATGCCGCACTAAATGCTCTCGTGGAGCCGAGCCGCCAACGTTCTCTCCGCGATTTCGACTCAGCCCTGGCGAGCACCCGCCCACTCTGGACCAAGGCCCATGACTAGCGACCTGGCGCGCTACCGCGAGCTCGAGCTTCGGCTGTGGATGACTCGGTGGAGGCATGCGGGGCAGGAATCGGCGGAAGAAGACGTCATCCTCGACGAGATGGAGGAAGTGGGGCTAAACCTAATCGAGGATGAGAGAGCCGTCTTGCGCCTTTAGGGGCCGAGATGCTGGCCGATGGAGTCCCCCGCGTGGCCTCCTCAGCTTGCCGACACGATGTATCTCCCGGCATCGGCGCCTTGGACTTACAGGGATTCCACTCGCCTGGCGAAGCCATTCTGTCAGGAGAGGCGGCATAATGGCGAGCGCGCTTAGCGACGCGGCGGAACAGTTGCAAAACTGGTTTCTGAGCGTCTGGCGTCTCACCGAAGAGAGTCTGTTCGGCATGGTGCCTGAGGGGCCACACCGCGACACCGTCGTGTTGGATGTCCTGAAAAGGAACGCCAGGATACTCTCCCGAAGCGAGCTTGATAGCGAAGGCAAGCTCTACTCCCCCCTATGCTTTTTCCTGGCTGCCGCATGCCAGACGCTGGGGACCCCTCTGGCCGTAGGGCATTGGCGGGCGGCGTTGCACACTGTGGTTCACCTGCGACAGCGTATAGTGACCGCCCGCGCGGAATCGGCGAACTTAGGATTGGAGATCGGCAGCCCCACAGTGCTCTTTAAGCAGGAGTTCGATGAAGCGATCAACCAGGCGGCTGTCGCGGGCAGCGTTAGCTACCTCAGCAAGGAGGACCGGCTGGTCGCGCTCGGTCTCGCCGTCAACTGGGGAATGCGGCTTCTGCTTGCCTATGCTTTGGATTGCGCTCGCTCGATGAACGGCTCCAATCGGAAGGACCTTGCTTGGATTGCCAACCTTGTGGAACCCGTGCTCGCGACTTCGCCAGTTCCCACCGAAAATGAGGTCCATGGAGAATCGCGAAGCCGCGTGCCGGGAACGAAATAACGGGATTCGGAACCGACCGCCGGCGGGGGCGGCTTGCAGGCGCGCTTCCATTCCAAGCCTCACCCCAGACACGTCTCGAACTCGGGTGCAACTGGAGTACAGTGGAGGTGACGGATACCACGAAAGGCCGGTCTCCATTGATACGCCAGCCACGCTTGATTGATGTCGATGCGGCGAACTTCGACACACTGCCCTGCTGCGGGATAAAGAGCCCCACTCATCCGGGCCGCCAGCAGAAGCACTGCTGGATGCAAGCAAACGCCGGGTTCGGTCTGCGGGCTAAGATGCTGCTTGCCGCGGACGGCGAACCGAGCGGCTACATTGAATACCTTCCGGGCGAGTTCGCTTGGCGTGGTGTTGAAGCCGGCGGCTTCATGTTTATTCACTGCGTTTGGATTTTCTTCCGGAAACATCGGCGGAAAGGCTGGGGAAGCGTCATGGTCGAAGCCTGCTTGGACGATGCGAGAAAGGCCGGGATGCGCGGCGCCGCCGTGATGGTCCGGGACGGTCCATGGCTGGCCGACCACCGCCTTTTCCTGGCAAACGGTTTCGAGCCCGTCGATACCGCGCCGCCGGACTACCAATTGCTCGTTCGAAAGTTCGATAATGGCGCTGTCAATCCGGCCTTCAAGAGAGGTTGGGACCGGAAACTCGGGCAGTATGGCCGGGGCCTGACCATGATCCACTCAAGCCAGTGTCCGCACGTCTCGAAATTCGCGGCTGAAATCGCTGAGACAGCGGAGAATGAGTTCGGTATCAGGCCCACCATGGTCGATCTCAAGTCGTGGAGCGACGCCCAGGATGCGCCGACCCCCTACGCAACTTTCGCTCTGATTTACAACGGCCGGTTGCTGGCCGATCGCCAGATCAGCCGCACCCGCTTCCGCAACATCATGAGCAAGTGCGCAGCGAGCGGTCTCGCCGAGTAGCCGATAGCGATGCCGTGTCCTGTTCACCCAGAGTTTGGGCGTACGTTTTGCCGTAAGCTAAGGGTAGAAGAGTTCCTTACGGCCTTGCTTCCAGGCCGTTTTGAGTTCGGGGGTTGTGATGTCCCAGTCGGGCCGGTGTTTCTTGGTAACGGCACGCAGATCCTGACGGAGATCTTCCGGAGTAATCCTTGGGACAGAAACCTCCGCGGCTGAGGACGAGGACCATTGGATGTTGTCCTTGCAGTTCAGAGAGCTTCCGGCGTTTCGCGGTGTGGTCGGAAAGCTCGTAGTCGGGAAGATAGCCCCTGGAACAATGTCTGATCGCATACGAAATCCTCAGCGGCAGGATGCGCGTTGCCCGGTTATTGGAACATTTATTTTCGGGTCTCCCCAGGCAGGACTAGAACTAGAAAATCGAAATAGAATGGAACCCTACCCGGTCACGCGCCCAGAGCCTTCAAGATAGCCTCCGGATCGTACACGCACCCGCCCCACGTGCCCCCGCTGACCTGTTGCAGCGCCGCCCAGAGCCGCGTCTCGGGCGGCAGATCCGGGTCGGGCGCAAGGTCGGCCCGCATAGGCCGCATGGCCAGCACACGGTCGCCTTCCGCCACGCCGAATAACGCCGCGCCGTGCCCAACCAGGTTTACCGCGCCCTCCAGGTTCACCCGGTCCACTACGATCTCGACGATGTCCCCATCCAGCACCTTGCCGATGGGCCCGCCGGCCAGCGCTTCGGGCGAGATGTGGCCGATGCATGCGCCCGTGGAAACGCCGCTAAAACGCGCGTCGGTGAGCACCGCCACATGCTTGCCGAAATCCAGGTATTTCAGCACCGACGTGATCTGGTAGGTCTCCTCCATGCCGGAGCCCATGGGGCCGCGGCAGATGAGCACGATCACATCGCCCGCCTGCACGCGGTCCCGGCCGTGGCTCTTGATGGCGGCGATGGCGGCGGCCTCGGTGCGGAATACGCGCGCCGGGCCGGTCTTGCGGTAGACTCCATCGGGACCGACCACGCTGGGATCGATGGCGGTGCTCTTGATCACCGAGCCTTCCGGCGCCAGATTGCCGTGCGGGAAAGTGACGGTGGACGTGAGTCCGGCGCGGGCGGCGCGGGACGGGTCCATGATGACATCGTCCGGGTCGATGCCGTCGCGCTCCTGCAACAGCCGGCGCAGCTTCGCGCGGCGCGTGGAAGACTCCCACCAGTCGAGCGTAGCGTCGAGCGTTTGGCCGCTGACGGTGAGGACGCCGGTATCGAGCAGACCGGCACGGCGGAGGTGCAGCAGCACTTCGGGGACACCGCCGGCCAGGAAGACTTGGACGGTGGTGAACGAGCGCGGACCGTTAGGCAGTGCGTCTACCAAGCGCGGCACGCTCCGGTTGGTGGCGGTCCAATCCGCGGCGGTGGGGCGCGCGAGACCGGCGGCGTGGGCCACGGCGGGCAAGTGCAAGATCAGGTTTGTCGAACCGCCGAACGCCGCATGCACCACCATGGCGTTGCGCACGGAAGCATGCGTCAGGATGTCGCGCATCTTCAGGCCGCGGGATTCGAGGGCCAGCGCGGCGCGCGCCGAACGGCGGCCCATATCCAGCCAGATGGGGTGTCCGGAAGGCGATAAAGCCGAGTGCGGCAGCGACATCCCCAACGCTTCGCCGACCACCTGGGAAGTAGCCGCGGTGCCCAGAAACTGGCAACCGCCGCCGGGCGTGGCACAGGCGCGGCACAGATTCTCCGCGGCCGCCTCCAATGTAATCTGGTTATGCGCGAAGCGTGCGCCGACGCTTTGCACGCGTCCGGCATCTTCGCCGTCCGCGGCCGCGAGCGTGACGCCGCCGGGCGCGAGCACGCAGGGCAGATCGTGCATGGCAGCCAGCGCCATCATCATGGCGGGCAGGCCTTTGTCGCAGGTGGCTACGCCGATCACGCCGCGCCGCGTGGGCAACGACCGGATCAGGCGGCGGAAAATGGTGGCTGCATCGTTGCGATAAGGCAGGCTGTCGAACATGCCGGTAGTGCCCTGCGTGCGGCCGTCGCAGGGGTCCGTGCAATAGGCCGCGAAGGGGACCGCGCCGAGCGCCTTCAGTTCCCGCGCGGCGGCTTCCATCAGCAGGCCGACCTCCCAGTGGCCGGTGTGATAGCCGAGGGCGATGGGCGCGCCGGCGCTGTCGCGCATACCGCCGTGGGTGCTGAGGATCAGGATTTCCTTGCCGCCCAGCGCGCCCGGGTCCCAACCCATGCCGGCGTTCTGGCTCCATCCGAACAGATCGCCGGAGGGGCGCGTCAGCAGCATTTCCGGAGTTATCGGGACTGTGCCCGCGGGACCGGGCGCGGTGGTGCGCACGTCGAAGAGCGAGGGGTCGCCGGAATCGAGAATCGGGTTGCGCATCACGGATTGGCAGGCGGGGCGAACAGCTCATGTGTACCGAGCGACCGCCAGAAAGCGAAGAGGGCGATGCCCAGCAGGAGCAGGCAGGTCGCCAGTCCAAATGGAGCGTACCAGGTCTTCCAGTCCGCGCCCAAGCTGATCAGGTTGAAGCTGTCGATGAAGAAGACAGCAGCCATGGTGGACACCAGCCCCAGCCGGAGCAAGACAAAGACCAGCACGGAATAGATACTGATGGAAATCAGCGCTTGCAACTTCCAGTTGGGCGATGTGAAAACGTTGCCGCTGGAGAGCACCAGCAGCAGGGCGGCCATGATCGCCGCGGGCACGTCTTTCTTGACCATCAGGCGCATGCCGCAGATCGAAAAGAAGACCAGCAGTCCGAAAAACAGAGAGCCCTGCATGGCGATGGCATGCGCCGCCAGCCAGTGCCGTGTTCCCAGTGCGGCGTTGATCCCTGTCAAGCCGTCCATTCCCGGGTTCTGCCAGTCGCCCACCCCTTGGGCCGCCACCCAGACCGCCGCGCCCACCGTGGCGCCAATCAGGATGTGGGAGCCCACCTGCGCATCCAGCCACCGGCCGGCCAGCAGGCGGTTCCAGGTGACGATGGAATGCGGCCAGCGCGCCCGCACCAGCGGCTCCAAGGCGATGTACAGCAGCGCCAGCACCGCGCCCCACATCAGCCATACCGCGCAGTTCGCGAAGAAGAACGGGATCATGGACTCATCGGCCACCGGGTGCATCGTACCGATCCACGCCAGGAGCCCCAACAGGCAGCGGGCGACGCCGATGCGCAGCGCGCCTTTGCGATCGACATGGCCCAGTATCCAATTGCGACGCGCCAGCGATATCACGCCGAGCAGACCCATTACCGAGAGGCCCAACATCACCATCCAACGCAGACGGGAAACGAAGGTTCCTGCCAGCGAGGCTGGGGCGGCGGTGTTCTTCGGCCAGTCGAAGCGGATGTTTGCCTCGGTAATACGGCCCTTCCACGAAGCCAGATCGACGGTCAGGTTCAGGCTGGGAAGACGCGGATGCGGCCCTTTCCAGGAATGCGCTTCGCTCGATGCGCCGGCCGGCACAAACGTGGCGGGCACCTCGGTAAACGCGCCCATGTCGAGTCCGGCGGCGCGGAAAACAGCTTCGGGCGCGACCGGCGGTGCGAGCGCTTGCGCATCCTGGTATGGGTTGGCCTGAAAATAGCGCAACCGGCCGGCGCCATCCAGCAGCACATGCACCATCCCCTGCGCGGTGGGAGTTGGATTATCGGGTGTCACCTCGCCGTAGGGATCGGCAGTCAGTGGCGCGAGGCTCTCACGGTAGTTGGCGAAAAAGGGCGCCTCCGCCGCCAGCCATTCGTCCCAGTGGTGTGGCTGCGGCAATTGCTGGAGGCGGTCGAGCAGGTCGCCGCGATTATTGAGCGTCAGAGCCGTATCGGCCGGCCGCTTGGGATAGCCGAACGACGAAGCCATTTCGCGCGCCTGATGCGCCAGCACGTCGGGCGGATTGTCGAGCGGCGTATGCATGATGGCGCCGAAGCGCGCGCGCAATGCCACCGCCGCGCACAGGCAGACTATGATCGCGAGCAGACAAGGGATCGAGTATCTGGGCGCGAGACCTTCCAGTTTGCCCGCCGAGGCGACCAGCTCCGGCGACGGCAGTTCGCCCGCGGCCAAGGCAGCAGCCAGCGGATCTCCGCCCGGCAACGCCGCCGCGACCGATAGAACATTCGCCGGACGCCGGGCCGGATCCGGATCCAGGCAACGGCGGATGGCTTTCTCGACGCCCGGATCGATATCGGCGGCGATGGAAGTCATGCTGGTCAACTGCGCGGATTCCTGCTGGCGCAGCATGTCCTGGATCGTCTTAGCGTCGAAGGGCCGCTTGCCGGTGAAGAGTTCGTAGAGCACCAAGCCGAGCGTGTAGATATCGCTCTTGGCGGTGACCTCCGCGCCCCTGAGCTGCTCGGGCGCCATGTACGCGGGCGTGCCGTTGCGCACCTCCGCGCCGGAAAGCTGCTCGGCGACGGCGGCCAGGCCGAAATCCATGATGACCACGTCGCCGCGCTTGTTCATCATGATGTTCTGCGGTTTCAGGTCGCGATGGATGATGCCGCGGTCGTGTGCGGCGGCCAGGCCGGCACAGAGTTTGCGCGCGGTTTCGAGCGCCTTATCGGCGGGCAGGCGTCCGATGCGCAGCAACAGCGATGCCAGATCTTCGCCATCCACGTACTCCATGGAGATGAACGGCATGCCCTCGACTTGCCCGATGTCGTACACGCGGCAAACGTTCGGGTGCGAGACTTGGCGGGCGATGCGGACTTCGCCATGAAAGCGCTCGAGCAAGCGCTGGTTTTGGGCGGCCTCTTCGGGCAGGAACTTCAACGCCACGGACTGGCCGAGGGCGAGATCCGTGGCGCGGTAGACTTCGCCCATGCCGCCGCGTCCCAGCAGTCCGATGATGCGGTAGCGGCCGCCCAGGAGAGTGCCGGGGAGGAAGCGGCCTTCGTCGACATCGGAGGAGGACGAGAGGTGCGAGATAGAGGAACTGGAAGGCTGGGCCACGGTTTCGGCGAACGAAGGGTCGGCGCGGCGCTCCATCAGTACAATTCTACTCTGGCGGCCCTACTCCTGTGGAGACTCGAGGCCAACACGGATTTCGACGGAGGATGAGTTATTCGAGCGTTTTTCGACATCGATAAACGTTTTTCGACCGGCAGTGTGATAAAGTGGTTTTCGACTGCATGCGCCGATTTGGTGCTGTTTTCGACTTCAAAAAAGGGTTTTCGACGCATGAAGCGTAAATCGGCTCCTAACCCCGTTTTCCAGGAGAAAACCGTCCCGGCCGGCGCCAGGCCGGCCGGATGGGCGGCGCTTGCTCAATCTCTCGCTCTGCGCGGGCCGGTCCGGCGCCCGAGTTGCGTTGCGGGCCAGCATGTTGGCGGCAGCCATCGGCAAGAGGGAGCCTGGACCGTCTTCGATAGACGCTACTGGCCGGGCGCCTCGTTTGCCGATCACCTGACTTTCGCGCTCCGCCATGAAGACCTGGATCTTCTGATTCTGAAGGGGGTCTTCGCAGCGGCGCCCCGGGCCAAGGTCGAGGCCTTCGTCCGGGCCGCCCCCACCGGCATTCCGGCGCGGCGGGCGTGGTATCTCTACGAAATCCTGACCGGCCGCACTCTCGACGTGGACGACGCGCCCAGCGCCGCCGCCATCGATCTTCTGGATCCCGAGGCGTATTTCACGAGCAAGCCGCGCCTTTCCCGGCGCCATCGCGTGCGGGACAATCTCCTGGGCACCGGCCGGTTCTGTCCGACGATCCGGCGCACCCAAACGCTCAAGGAATTTCTGGCGCTCGACCTGGCCGCCAAGGCACGCGAAACCGTGGGGCGCACAGGGCCCCATCTGGTGGCGCGCGCCGCCAGCTTCATGCTGCTGGCCGACAGCCGGGCCAGTTTCGAAATCGAGGGCCAGCGTCCGCCGCGCAACCGGTTGGAGAGATGGGGCCGCGCGGTCCTCGAAGCCGGCAAGAACCGGCTCACGCTGGACGAGATCATTCGCCTGCAGCGCGTTCTTATTGAGGATACGCGCTTCGTACACGCGGGCCTGCGGCCGGACGGCGTCTTTCTGGGAGAGCGCGGCCGCTTTGGCGATCCGCTTCCGGAATTCATCGGAGCGCGCCCCGACAATCTGGCCGACCTGATGGCCGGCCTGGTGGAGGCCAACGACCGTATGCGCGACGATGGCGTGGACCCGGTACTGAAGGCCGCGGCTACCGCCTTCGGGTTTGTCTATGTCCATCCGTTCCAGGACGGAAACGGCCGCGTGCATCGTTGCCTGATCCATCACGTGCTCGCCGAACGGAAGTTCACGCCGCCGGGGATGGTCTTCCCGGTTTCGTCCGTGATGTTGGACCGCATTGACGATTACCGCGCCATCTTACAGGCCCACTCCAGCCCACTGATGCCGTTCATCGAGTGGCGGCCGACACCCGATCGCAACGTCGAGGTGCTCAACGAGACCGCCGATCTCTATCGATACTTCGACTGCACCGGCGAGGCGGAGTTCCTGTATGCGTGCGTCCGGCGCACCGTGGAACAGGACCTGCCGCGGGAGATCGACTATCTGCGCCGGCACGACGACGCCATACGCCGCATCATGGATGCAGTCGAGATGCCGGACCGGGTGGCTGAAAACCTGGTCGTGTTCATCAGGCAAAACGAGGGAACTCTTTCTAAAAAACGGCGCCAGGGCGAGTTCAAGAAACTGCGCGCCGCGGAAGTGACTTTGATCGAGGGGATTGTCAACGATGCGTTCACAGGATTCTGAAGCGCGCCTCAAGTTCACCCCTAAGGCAACCGGCGCCCGAAGTGCGACGCTGCAGGTCAATGACGACGGCGGAGGCAGCCCGCAGACGGTGCGCTGTCGGGAACGGAAACTTAGAGCACGGCATGGCAACCACGGCGAGGCCGTTTTCATCAAGAAAAGATAAACAACCGGCCAAAATGGTCGGCTTAACCTTTTTATCGCGCCGTTAATAAATTGAGTTATTGGCGTGGACACCACCTGACCGAAGCCTTATACTCTTGTAATCCACTCCCCATTCCAAACCGGAAATATCGCGCAAGTCCTTCGCGGCTGCCTGGAAACCGGCGCCTCCAGCCGCTGGGAGGCGTTCATTGGCCTGGCACAACCCGTGATCGCCGCGGCGGTTTTCAGAACCATCGGCCGGTGGGGAAGCCGCGATCGCTCGGTCGCCGACGATTTGATTCAGGACACATTCGCCCGGCTCTGCGCGCACGATTTTCGCGCATTGCGGAACTTTCGCGGCCAGGATTCCAACGCGTTGAACGCTTATCTGAGAGTGATCGCGGCGTCCGTGGCGACGGACCGTTTTCGCGCGGAACATGCCCCTGCATTGTCTTTGGACGATCCGGACGGAGCTCCGGCGGTGGTCGACGACCGTCCTTCGCGCGAAATCGAGCGGAATCTGCTGCTGGATCGAATCGACAAATGTCTGGACACTCAAAAAGAAAGGGACCGCCGGATTTTCTGGCTGTACCATCGTCACGGATTCGCGCCAAAGTCCATTGCGGCTCTGCCGGCGGTCGGAATGGGGACCAGCGGCGTCGAGACGCTGCTTTACCGTTTGACGAAGGTAGTGGCCGATTGCGTGAAAAAAGGCGGTCATTTCCGCACGGCGGTTGAAGGAGGTGTGGCCTGAACCACGTCTTCATAAATGTAGAAAAGGTGTTTCTTGTCTGAGCATGAGACGGCGCACCTGACGGACGGGCGGATTATTGCCCTGTCGGACGGGGGCGGCGATGCGGCGGCCGAACTGCATCTCGAGTCGTGCGCGGAGTGCCGTGAACGCGTGGCCGAATGGCGCGACGCCCGCGCCTGGATTGCGCCTGTGCGCGCCGGCCCGACGGCTCAGGAGACGCCGGATTGCCCGACCATGGAAGACTTAGCCAGCTACGCCAGCGGAGGCCAAACGGACGCGGGCGCGAGTCCGATCGGCGAACACGCCGCCGGTTGCGACCGCTGCGCGGCGATCCTCGGTGACAGCTTGGAAGGTCTTTCGGAGACTGCCGAAGGCGCGGCTCCGCTGCTGAAATCGAGTGGCCGCGAATGGCGCCGCCGGATGGCGGGAACTTTCGATTCCCAGGGGCAACCTGCCAGACCGCACTACTGGAAGTATGCCGCCGCCGCGGCCATTTTTCTAACGATCGCGGGCAGCCTCGCGCTGTGGTGGAGCAGCCGGCGCTCCTCCGAGCCGGCGGTTTTGCTGGCCAAAGCTTACACGGCCGCCCGGCCGTTCACCTACCGGCTGCCCGATGCGGGCTATGCGCCGGTGCGGCAACAGCGCGGAACCAGTTCCGCGTTCGATCGTCCGGAGGCGCTGGAATCCGCCGTTGCGGCAATTCGTCGCGGCCTGGCTGCCCAGCCACAGGCGCCCGTCCTGTTTGCGTTGAAAGGGCGCGCGGAGTTGCTGGAGCGGGACTACGAATCCGCCATCGCATCGTTGACTCGCGCGACCTCGTCCGCTGAAAGCGATCCGGATGCGGTGGCCGATCTGGCCACTGCCTATGCCCTCCGCGGCGAAGCCGAGAGCCGGCCCATCGACTACGGCCATGCCATGGAACTGTTCCTGCAGGCACTGCGGAAGCGGCCTGCCGACCCGCGCATCCAGTTCAATCTCGCGCTCACCTACGAGAAGCTGTCGCTCGTTGACGAGGCCATCGACACATGGCGGCAGTTCCTGCGCGAGAGTCCAGCGGCGGGATGGCGCCAGGAAGCCGGGACGCATCTGGCCGCGATGGAAAAGATCAAGGCCGATAAGAAGAAGGCGGACGCCCGGATTCTGCGCGATCCCGCCCAATTCCTGGCTGCCTACTCCGGAACGGCTTTCGATCCGCTCCCCTGGTACGACGTGTTTTGGACCGAATGGCTGCCCAAGACGGCTTCCGACAGGGCCGCGGCCGGCGCGGCACGCCTGATCGCCACCGGCTTCACGCGGTTTGGAGAGTATTCACTGATCGAAAGCCTCAATGCCGCACCTGGCGCCGCCAGGGACGCCGGTCTGGCGTTGCTCGCGAGCGCCATGGCCGCCAATCGAAAAGGACATCCGGGCGATGCGCTGGCTACTGCGCGCGAAGCCGCCGCGAAGCTGGACGCCGCTGGCTTACGCGGCGCCGCGGCGCTCGCGCGGAATGAATTCGTCTACGCCGCGCGCTGGGCCGACATGTACCGCGAATGCCAGGGGACTTCGGATGCGATCCTGCGTGTCATCGGCCCAAGGTATCCATGGCTGGAGGGGAACGCGCATCTTGAACATGCCGCCTGTCTGGTGCGCCTGGGAGAGGACGGTTTGGCCCGGAGCGAAATCGAAGGAGCCGAAGCTCGGTTCATCCGCGCCGGTTTATGGCCGCAGGCCTTGCGCGCTGCGCAGTTCAAGGGCGTCGCGGACGGTTACAGCGGGAACTACGTTCCCGTCTGGGATACAGCGCCGGAGGGCCTGCGGCGCTATTGGACCACGCAGGCAACCGATTACCGGGCGCAGGCTTTCGAAATTGCCCTGCAAGAGGCTGCGTCGGGATTGGGGTGGCGCGAATCCTCCGTAGTCCTCTATCGCGCGGCGATTCGCTCCGCGCGCGCCACCGGCAACGGCGAAATCGAAGCTGCCAATCGTTCCGGCCTCGCCCAGTTGCTCCAGCAGATGCGCCACTATCCGGACGAAATCCGCGAACTGGATGAAGTCAATCGGTTGCTCGATGGCATGGTTCAAACGCAGGACGTGCGCACTCTGCGCTGGGAAGCCGCCTTGCGGCGCGTGGAGTCCGATCTGTCAACGAACGCATCCCGCGACCCGTTGCCAGAACTGGAACGGCTGGCCTCCGACGCCGCCAGCAGAGAAGTGGCGCAGCGCATCGATCTCGAGCAGACGTTGGGCATCGCATTCCAGGCGCGCGGCGATTTCCCGCACGCCGAGGCGGCCTTCCGCCAAGCGGTTCAGCTGAACCTAAACCGGACCGAGTCCATCCGATCATGGCTCTTTCGGTCTCCAGCCATCGAGTCGGCGGCGCTCTCATATCGAAATCTTGCTCAGATCGCGCTAATCCAGCAGCACGATCCGGCAAAGGCCCTGGCGACTTGGCGGCAGTACCGCCCCGGCTCCCGCGTTGCGCGGCGTTCGATCGCCATGGCCCTCCTTCCCCAGGGAATCGCGATTTGGACGGCGGCCACAGGTACCGTCAATGTGCGCTGGGCGGAAGCGCCAGCCGATGACCTGCGGCGCCTCAGCGAACGGTTTCTGGCTTTGTGTGCATCGTCCGCCTCTGACACGAGCGAAATTCGCCGGCTGGGGAATCGGTTGTATCGCGAGCTGGTACGCCCGGAGTTGAA
>Ga0187871_10000205_pt1 | contig 54668 bp, 42 predicted proteins | sample June2016WEW_16_1_FD_132988 | JGI IMG/M metagenome (GOLD analysis project Ga0187871, IMG submission 132988) | Peatland microbial communities from SPRUCE experiment site at the Marcell Experimental Forest, Minnesota, USA - June2016WEW_16_10 | ecosystem: Environmental > Terrestrial > Soil >...
GCTGGAGGCCATTCGCGACGTGCATGGGGGCGGGTCGCCGATGTCGAGTTCGATTGCGCGCAAAGTCGTCGCGTCCCTTCAAAAAGCGGGAGAGGCGGATGGAGAGAAAATACATCTTTCATCGCGCGAACAGATGGTATTGGACTGTTTTGCCAAGGGTCTCACCTACAAGCAAACCGCCGACCTGTTGAACATCAGCATTGACACGATACGCACCTATGTCCGTCGCATTTATGAAAAGCTGCATGTTCAATCGCGCACGGAAGCCGTGGCGAAGTACATGCGGCGCTAGGATTTGCGGGGTTTTTGCGCTGTGGTCACTTCATGTGACTATCGTAAAATCACAATAATTGCTAGATTACTGCCCATAACACATTAAATCACGAACGGTTTTTTAATGTTGAATAACTAACAGCACGAAAACCATGAAAACTATGAAGCAACAATCAAAATGGCTGACGACCGTGCTTGCCGTCGCGGGCGGGTTGATCCTGGCTGCCTCGGCCCAAGCGCAGTACGTAACCGGCCAACAGTACCTGTCAAACATCAATCCTTCTGCCCCGTCCTATAGCGGCAATTGGACCGCCGCCGGGGCGTCGGACACCGCTACCGGCTTCCAGATCACCGCCGCCGGCGGCTCCGGCTCGTTTAGCACTTTGTATTACGCGCTCCCTGCCGGGCAAGTGACACCACTCAACACAGCCGATAACGCAGTCACGTTTACATGGACCTGGAATTCCGGGGATGCCGTTGCGGGTATTAATGTATTGTTTGCACTGGATGATAATAATGGCGGTGTTAATTACTATGATGCAATCAGCCCCGCTTACAGCTTAACCCCGACACCAGGCACTACGTACTCTATTACCCTCCCGCTTCAATCTCCCAATCAGGGTAACGTTGCAGCCGGCTTTCCTATCGGCGGTCTCAACTTCCAGATCGACCCGGCGAACGTTAATGGTAGTTACACCATGACGTTCAACAGCATCGAGTTGGTTCCGGAACCGGCCTCGATGGCGTTGCTGGGCTTGGGCGTTGCCGGCCTGCTGGCCATTCGCCGTCGCAAATAAGTGGCGTAATGGAAATCGCCTTTTCATAGCCGCCCTTCGGGGCGGCTTTTTTCGGCCCCGGCTCAAAACGAATTTTGATTCGTCAGGTGTTGGTTGCCAGAGTCACTCTATGCGACTGTCCCAAAATGGCTTTGAGTGCCAGCTCCCAATATAACCAGGAAATCGTCGGCGATTTCGTGAAATAATAAACCAAACAAGAACAATAACCTAGTATGAATATCAAATCCCTGATTAAACAATTGATGACTGCGCTGGCAGCAGTGGGCGGGTTGACATTGGCCGCCTCGGCGCAGGCTCAAGACGTTTATCTCACCGTAACTATCACCTATCCCTTTGTGGCTCCCACCACATTGTACCCCGACTGGGGTAATTATAATCAAACTCCGACGCAGAATATTTTCGTTAATTACAACGGTTTGGCCGGGTTGGAGGCGGCGTCGACCGGTGCTTATGGCAGCGGTTATTTTGGCCAGAGCAGCGGCGTCACATTTTTGCCCAACGGCAATACGGCGCTCGCTACCAACGACACTGAATGCATCCTCCGTCTTACAGTCAATCCCACGGCGACCATGGCGGCCTCGGGTCCGATGTTTTATACCAATTACAATTGGATCGGAATACAGTTTCTCTTTAATCTGGACAGCGGTGTGTATTCTTTTCCGGTGCCCTATGGTGGGTGGAACAATCCCGGCAACTCAAATGGAGTCGTGTGGGATAGCACCACCGCCAGCAACTTGACGATTACGGTTCCTATGGCCAATCTTCCGAACTTTACGGCCTACACGACTGGCGGAACTAATCACTTTTACGGTTTCAACTTTGGGATTAATCCGGCGGTCATATTTAATGATGGCGGCTCAAATGCTTTTGACATCACGTTGCACTCCATCACATTCGCTCCGGCGCCGACGCCGCCGCCGAACCTGTCCATCGGCCAAGCCGGCACCAATCTGGCAGTTACGTGGCCCGATCCCAATACCAACGCGTTCACCTTGTATCAAAGCGCCGCGCCACTGACGCAGACTGAATTCAGTTGGGCGCCTTGGGCTTTTGCGCCCGCCTGGAGCAATGGCACCAACACCATCACCATCCCGCCGCCCTTCAGCGGGTTCCTCTGGCTCCGTTTGGCCAACACCAATGTTCCGGGTTCCGGTTACTGACGGATGATTCAGTCCGGCGGGTGGGAACTTGAAACGCGAGTCATCCGCCGGGGAGCTGAGGATGGGTTGTGGATGGCTTGGGCCAAGCCGGCGAGCTTCGCTCGCCGGCTTTTTTTATGGCAGGTTTTGGCATGATAAAGTTTTGCAGGATTTCAAGCGTGCTGGTGCTCGCGCTCGTGTTGCGGGCGATGTTTACCAGTGCGCCCGCCGGGGCAAAGCCGGTGATGGTTCACTATATGCCATGGTTCGAATCTGAACCCTATAGCGGTTATTGGGGATGGCATTGGACAATGAATTATTTCAATCCCAGCGTCACCAATACGATTGGCAACGGGCAAATTGCCTCCTGGTATTATCCACTGCCAGGTCCCTACGATTCGGCCGACCCGGCGGTGCTCGAGTATCACGTGCTGCTTATGAAACTGGCCGGGGTTGATGGAATAATCGTGGATTGGTATGGCACCGATAATTTTAATGATTACGCCCTGATCAATCAGCGAACGGTCGATTTATTCAACTATGCCCGGAAAGCCGGCTTGAAGTTTTGCCTTTGCTACGAAGATTCCACCATCCAGCAGGAGGTCAATGGTGGATTTATAACCGCAGCCAACGCCGTCTCTCATGCGCAACAGACCATGCTTTATGTGCAAACCAATTACTTTGCTGACCCTGATTATCTCCGTTTAAACAGCATGCCGGTCCTGTTAAATTTTGGCCCTCAATATTTCACGGCCAATGCCAGCTGGGTTTCCATCTTTTCGGTCCTGAACGCAACGAATCAGCCCGCCTTTTTCACGGAGGACAACCGTTTGCCGGTTGGACAAGGCGCCTTTGATTGGCCGCCCATGTGGATGAGCCAGACAAATGGAGGGGTGCTCAACGATTTTATGATGCAAAGCTATTTATCCAGCTTTGAACAAAAGGCCCTCGCTTCGCCTGCCTGGCCCGCCTTCATCAGCACCGCCTTCCCACGCTTCCATGACATTTATCAGCAGGCAGGGGTGGGTGCTTCTTATGGCTATCTCGACGACCAAAACGGCAATACCCTTCGTGAAACCCTGAGTCGGGCGATGACCAACGCCTCGGCCATCGTTCAGGTCGCCACCTGGAACGACTTTGGTGAAGGCACAATTGTCGAACCCATGGTTAATGGAGCAAGCGGTTGTGGCCTGGTTGATACAAATAACACAACAACGCTTTACGGGTATTCTGATTTGGGGATTATTCAGGATTTTCGACGCTTGTACCTGGACGCCAGCTTTCCCTATCACACGAATGATCTCTCGCTGGCCCTGCGACTTTTTAATTTGCGTGAATTCTATGCGAGCTCAAACCCCGTTGTCTCGGCCGAATTAGACCGCGTTTTTAGCAATATCGTCTCAGGCAATTTGACCGTTGCGAATCTTCAATTGGTCGGAATTGAAACCAACGTCCCGGTCATTTACAATTTATCGCTGGCGGACAAGCAGCTTCAATTTTTCATCGGCGGCTTTTTATCCACCAATGGCATTCAAATTGAGACTTCTTCGAATCTGTTGACCTGGCAAACAATCATCAACCAGACGGTCGACACAAACCAGGCCACCTTCAACACCTTGGTATTACCGACAGCCTCGCCCGTTTTTTTTCGGATCCAGAATAATTAAACCACGTTAAACGCCGTCTCACCAGGATGGATTGGCAGGGAGATCGATTCGTTTGCCGGATTGAATTGATTCCCGTGCGGCATCGAGAATCTCGGTGGTAATCAAATTTACCTGCAAGGATGACGGTCCGGTTGGCTTGACATCACCGCGAACGATTGCGGCAAAATAGGAAATATCGTCGTCCGACTCCGGCTGGGCCTGCAGTTCGATATCGCTTTCCTCGGTATCCGCCAGGCGAACCCGCAGTAAATCCATTCGTGGCGCAAATATGTACCCGGTTTTCCCATAGATTTTCATGCTCCTCTCGGCAAATGGCAGATTCCAGGAAGCTTGAACAAACCCTTGTGACTGCGGATAGGTAATAACAATGGCCGCTTCATCCTCCACTTTGGGATAGATTTCCGGTTTAATGTGTTGAGCAACGGCAAACACGGAAGCGGGACGTTGGCCGTCCATGAACCATGTAATCAGGTTGGCTCCGTAACAGCCGAAATCCGTGAGCGCGCCTCCCCCGTTAAGTGCCGGATCCGTCAACCAATCCAGAAATGTGTCTGAGCAACCGGCTTCCTTGGGCCCCTGATCTCCTGCGGTGACGATGATCTTCCGCATATCGCCGACAGCGTGCCGGTCATGCGCAATCGCATACGCCGTTTGAACACTCGAGTACCAGGACGTCTCATAATCCACGATGATCCGAATCCCACCTTTGTTGGCAGCAGCCGCAAGGCCCAATGCCTCTTTCATGTCAACGGCCAGAGGTTTTTCCAACATAACGTCTATTTTATGAGCCGCGCAGGCCTCCACCACGCGACGGTGTTCGATCGTGCTGGTAAAAACCGCCGCAGCTTGGACGTTGGTTTTGACCACCAAATCTTCAAGGCTTGAGTCAAAGAAATTGGTGCTCAAATTGAAAAGTCGCGCATAACGGGTCGCCAATATCTGATTCGATTCCACGATGCCAACCAACTGGACATCGTGATCCTGGCGCACCCTGGAAATAAAGTCACCCACGGCATCATGGCCGAGGCCGATGATCGCCAGATGTATGGGAGGCTTGGGTTCATCCGCTCGGACCGGATGGATGACAACCACCCAAAGCAAAATGATGCCAAGGAGTCTCTTCATAATTTGGTGGAGCATCTCATTTTAATTTCCCATTCTCAACCATGGCTCGCTTCCGGTGGACTCATCTTTTGATGCCACTAAAATCGAGAGCAGGCTCATGATAATTTTTGGCTCCCCTTTTGTCCATCTCCGGTGGAGGAAAAGCATGGCCGCCAGAAACCGGTCGGACAGTTTTGCATTGTAGACCGTCCCCCGTCCCGCAAGGCGGGCTAAAACCGCCGCAGCTTACAGCAGCGGCAAGCTTGCGCTGGAAGGGATCTTCGATCGGCCCACGGCCAGTTGGCGCGTGGAACGTGACCGCTTGGCATGGTCTTTTGAAACAATGGCCAGGAAAATGTCGGGTTTCCGCCGGCCCCCACACAACCGCCGGCCTAAGGCGAAACCGGCATTTGAAATTCCGGGAGCCCGAATTGCCACAGAAGAAATGACCAGCTGTCAGCCGTCTGTTCCTCCCTTTGCCTCTTCGTCGAACCAATGCCGTGTCCCGCCTCATAGTCCACGCGCAAAAGAACGGGTTTGCCACTGGTCGTGGCGGCCTGCAAACGCGCCGCCATCTTCGCCGATTGCCAGGGCTCCACCCGCGGGTCGTTGATGCCGGTCTCCAGCATCACGGCGGGATATTTTGTTCCATCCTGGACGTGAGCGTACGCACTCATTTCATACAATTCCTTGAATCCGTCCTCCGTCCTGACGCTTCCAAATTCGGGAATGTTCGGCACCCCGTTGGGCGTTGTCTCGATCCGCAACATGTCCAGGCATCCGACCTGGATGATGGCCGCCCCGAAAAGATCAGGACATTCAGTGATGGCCCGGCCAATCAGGATGCCGCCGGCGCTGCCGCCTTCGCCAGCCAGCTTGGCCGGCGATGTGTACTTGTGCTCAACCAGATATTCGGCGCAGGCGATAAAATCCTTCCACGTATTGGGCTTGGTCTGCTTGTAACCGGCCTTGTACCAATCCTCGCCGTACTCACCGCCACCCCGGACATGGGCGATGGCAAACACGCCGCCCCGCTCGCACCACGCCAGCAAGACCGGATTAAATCCCGGGTCCTCCGAAATGCCATAGGCTCCATAACCCCAAAGCAGCGTGGGATTTGAACCATCCAATTTGATACCGCGTTTATAAACGATGGACAACGGAATCATTGCCCCGTCGTAACTTCCGGCCTTGACCTCGACCGATTCCAGATCATCCGGCGCGTCGAATTTGCCCAAGGGTTGCAAACCCGTGTTCGTGATCCTTCCCGTTCGCGGATCATACGAATAAATCTGGCCGGCCCTGGTCCACGAACCCATGTCCAGCCAGGTACCGGCCAGCCGCGGATCCAACGCCATCAGCGACACCGACCCATCGAACGGCAGTTTGATGGGTTCGGCGTTTCCATGGAATGGCACGCGGATCGGACGGCCAAGGCCGCCATCGCGCAGTTGCACGTAGAGCGCGTCTTTGGCCGCCGCCAGTCCAGTAATAACGGCGTCGCCGGCCGGCACGACCGTCCTGGCCACCGCCAGATCGGGCCTGGCCAGGGAAGTTGTGATGATTTTGAATCGCGACGCGCCCTGGTGCGTCAGTAGAAATATCTCCTTTCCTTTGACGGTGAAATCCGTGACGCCGTCCTCGACATCGCAAATTTTTTTCCACGGCGCATTGGCCTTGCCCACGAATTTCAGCGGGGCCGCGTACAAGGTCAATTCCTGCCGCGTGCCATGCTCAATCGAACCCAGGGCGAATGGGGAACCCGGCGTGGTGTTGATGAACGGATCGTCCGCCGGATCCATGTTCACCCGCGGCGAAATTTCATAACCAAAAACAGGCGGCTCCCGGTCGGCATCGGCGCCGATGACATGCAGATACACACGGCTCTTCTGGTAACGTTCGGTCTCCGGCATTCCGGGTTCCATTGCCTGCAGGCGGTTGTAGAAAAATGATTTCCCATCCGGGCACCAACTCACTCCTCCGAACTGGGCGCGGTCGATTGGTTTGTCCACTTCCTTTCCGGTCGCCGTTTCCAACACGTGAATCACCGCGTCCTCGGAACCACCGGGGGAAAGCCCGCAAACGACATGGTCCCCATTCTGCGACGGCTGATAGTAATTGATGGCAAACGGCTTGCCGGCGGCTTTGGCAAATTTCTCCGGGTCAAACAGCAGTGTTTCCTTGCCGGTCAATCCTTCACGCACGTAAAGTTTGAACGTGTTGTCCTGGGGCAACCGCTTCAGGTAGAAATACCTGCCGTCCGGCAGCCGGAGGACATCGTCCACGCGCGCGGCAACGGCGTTGTCCAGTACCTGAATCCGCGTCAGCAACGCCGTTCGCCCGGAAATCTGGTCCAGCAGGGAATGGGTGTAGTCATTCTGGGTCTTCAGCCACGCCGTCACGTTGGGGTTTGACAGGTTCTCCAGGTAACGGTACGGATCAACGACCGTCGTCCCGAAATAGGCGTTGGTCACGGCTTCCAACGGAGCAACCGGCGGGCCCGCCGGAGCCGCCCAACCCGGCCCCGCCATCTGCATGCCAACGACCGCCGTCAGAAAGAGTCGCACCGCCCATTTCGAAAAGTTCATGTGTTTTTGCCGTTTCGGCTATGGAGTAAATTGATTCAGTTCCTGGCGAACGCGTCAACGAATTTCATCATCGCACGCACGTCGTGGTAGTTTGCCTTCCAACTGTTCGCCAGCGTCGTGTCCATGGGCTGGCCATCGGCGGTCACCGCGTACAGCCAGATGCCGGCCCTCGGCCCGACCTGATGGTTTTTTATAAACTGCAACTGCTGGCCCAACACGATTTCGTAATGCGGGTCGTCCTCGTGCTTTAAAGCGTCCGTGAGCGCGGACAACATTTCGGCCTGGACCCACCAGATTTTTTCCGTGTCAGTCGCCGGATGGTCGTCAAAGCCGCGATAATAAAGTCCGCCACGCTGGTGGTCATAGCCGTTCTTGAGTGCGTGGTCGAGCAGCGCATAAAAATGATCCCACGACATTTTCTGGCCGAGCACGCTTTCGGCGCGAAGCATCAGCCAGGCAAATTCGACGTTGTGGCCATAGGAAAGCCCGGCGCTGCTCGGAACTGTCACCGGCTTCCAATCGAACTGCCGGTGGAAGGCGCACCGGGCCGGGTCCGTCGGATAAAAAAACGTCGCGTTGACATGCAAAGCCTCCTGCAGCGATTCTTTGACGTCCGGGTCGTGGGTCGCGTCGTATAATTCGGTCAGCGCCTCCATCCAGTGCAAATGCGAGTTCGCGCTTTTGTAGCCGACCACTTCGACCGGATTGCGCGGGTCGCCGGGCGAAAGCGGTTTCCAGTTCCGATCCGCGTGTTCAAACCAGCCGCCGTGCCGGTTGTCGTGCAAATGCGCCTGCACCGTATGGTAAAGCTCCAGCGCGTGGTTCAACGCCTCCCGGTCACCACTGGCACGGTAGTATTCAACCAGGGCATAAATTGTAAACGCCTGACCATAAAGAAACTTGCAGTCGTTCACCGGCTTTCCCTCCAGGTCGGTCGTCCAAAAATATCCGCCATTCTGCCGGTCGAGAAAATGGTCCAGCAGGAAATGGTAACCCCGCGCAGCCGCCTGCAAATAATTCCGGTTGGTGTCGCTGTAACCTTCGATTTGGGCGAGCGAAAAGGCCCAAACCATCCGGCTTTGCGTGACGACTTGTTTTTCCGACGGCGTGCCACGGCCTTTCACGGCGTCATCGTCCAGCAGATAGCCGCCGCGATTGGTATCCTGCGCGGTGTCAAACCAGTACGGCAGGATTTTCTCCGCCAACTGCGCCTTCATTTCGCGCGCCGGGATGGAAAAATCCATCGCGCGCCCCGTGGCGGCCGGGATGGAAAAGATGGCCGGAATGATCACCAAAAGCAGCCACAGGCAGGGTTTGCGGCAGGGAAAAGCAGCCCGGACGGCGAATGGTTTGATGCACACGCGCAAAGGGTTACATTTTCGGAACCGTGCTTCAAGGTTCATTGAGTCATTTTCACTCTTGGCTTTCGCCGCTTCTCGCGTAAACTAAAGGTTCCATGATTGATACTGATATTGAATTGTTGAAGGGCATCGCCAATCAGTTGCGGATTCACTCGATCACCGCAACGACCGCGGCCGGCAGCGGCCATCCGACCTCGTGCTGCTCGGCGGCGGATGTGGTGGCGGCCTTGTTTTTCGGCCACATGCGTTACGATGCGAAGAACCCCCACTACCATAACAATGATCGTTTCATTCTGTCCAAGGGCCATGCCGCGCCGCTCCTCTATGCCGCCTGGGCGGAGACGGGTTTGTTCCCCACCGGCGATTTACTGAAACTCCGCACTTTCGGCAGCGACCTCGAAGGCCATCCGACGCCGCGACTGTCGTTCGTGGACGTGGCCACCGGCTCGCTCGGCCAGGGTTTGAGCGTCGGGGTCGGCATGGCGCTGGCCGCGCGTCTCGACAAGCTTGATTACAATACCTACGTTCTGCTCGGCGACGGTGAAATCGCTGAAGGCTCCGTGTGGGAGGCCGCGTCGCTGGCCGGCGTTTACAAATTGAACAATCTCATAGCGATCGTGGATGCCAACCGCCTCGGCCAAAGTCAGGCGACGGCGTTCGGCCACGATATTGGTGTTTATCGCAAGCGATTTGAAGCCTTTGGTTGGCGGGTGGAAGACATTGACGGGCACGATCTTGAGGAGATTTCGGAGGTGCTTGGCGGCGTTGGACTAAACGACCAACCGCTGGCCATCATTGCCAAAACCTACAAGGGGGCGGGTGTTTCCTTTTTGCAGGACAAGGATGGCTGGCATGGCAAACCGTTGAACAAGGAAGAAGCCGCCAAGGCCATCGCCGAACTTCAGCCGAGCTCGAAGTCCGGCATCGGTGTGCCGATTACCGCGCCGAACCAATTGCCGGCGCCAAACCAGGCCGCACCCGCGGGTTATCCCCCGCTCGATTACAAGACCGGCGATTCGGTCGCGACCCGCGAAGCCTACGGCACTGCCCTCGCGCGCATGGGCGAGGTCGATCAACGCATTGTGGCAGTGGACGGTGACACGAAGAACTCCACCTATGCGGACAAATTCTTCAAAAAATTCCCCGACCGTTCAGTGGAAGGTTATATCGCCGAACAAAACATGGTCAGCCTGGCGACGGGCATGGGGGCGCGCGGCAAGGTGCCGTTTGCGTCCACCTTTGCGACCTTTTTCAGCCGCACCTTCGACCAGATTCGCGTCGCCGGTATTTCGCAGGCGAATCTGAAACTCGCCGGCTCGCATGTCGGTGTCAGCATCGGCGAGGACGGCCCGTCACAGATGGGACTTGAAGATCTGGCCATGATGCGCGCCATTGCCGGGAGCATCGTCTTGTATCCGAGCGACGCGGTCAGCGCGGAAAAGCTGGTTGAACAGATGGCACAAACCAAGGGCATCTGTTATCTGCGCACGTCCCGCCCCAAAACGCCGGTGATTTACAACAATGACGAAGCGTTTCCCATTGGCGGCGCGAAGGTGTTGCGCCAGAACGCCGGTGACAAGGTGACGGTGATTGCCGCCGGGGTGACACTGTTTGAAGCGCTCAAGGCCGCCGACGCGCTCAAAAACGAGGGTATCGGCATCACGGTCATTGACGCTTACAGCATCAAACCGCTGGCCAAGGACGTCATTCTGGCCGCCGCGAAAAAAACGAACAACACCGTCATCACCGTTGAAGATCATTACACCGAAGGTGGTCTGGGTGACGCCGTCGCGGGCGAATTGAGTGTGGATGGCATCAAGGTCCATAAACTGGCCGTGACCGCGCTGCCGCGCTCCGGCAAGGCGGAGGAATTGCTGGCGCATTTCGGCATTGATGCCGCGGCGATTGTAAAAAAGGTCAAGGCGCTGTAACCGCCGGACAACTTTCAAACCACCCCAAAAGCGCGGAGATATTTTTCCGCGTTTTTCCTTATATTTCCGGGCCTCGTCGGTTTTCTTTTTGCGAATCCGGCGGGGGTGAGGCAGATTGGCGTGGGATATGAGCGCGAACGGGAAGTTCCTCAAAGGCCAGTTGCTGCTGGACGGTGGTAATTTGAGCGGTTCTTTTTTCCACCAGTCGGTGGTGTTGATTTGTCAGCATGACGCCGACGGCGCGTTTGGCCTCGTGCTCAATCATTCACTGGGCAAAACCGTTGGGGAGATGGTGGTGGCCGACCTGCCGGACCGGCTCAAGGAATCGCCCTTGTACCTGGGCGGACCGGTGCAACCCGCCGCCTTGAGTTTTTTGCACACGGATGATTTCATCCCCAACGCCGATGTGCTGCCCAATCTGGCGCTCGGCCATTCGATCGATGAACTGGTGGACATCGGCGAGTCGTTCGCGGCGGGGAAAAAGGTCAAAATGTTCGCCGGCTATGCCGGCTGGTCACCTGGCCAGTTGGAGACCGAAATGAAACGCAAGGCGTGGCTCACATTTCCCGCATCGCTGGAACTGGTCTTCGAAACGCCTCCCGATCAACTCTGGCAAAAAATCCTGAAAAGCAAGGGGGGCTGGAAAAACAAACTCCTCTCCCAGATGCCGGAGGATTTGTCGCTGAATTGAAACGGATCTTCGTAGCAGCCGACGTCAGTCGGCTCTAATCTTTTCCGGATTTGAAATGAGCGGACTGACGTCCGCTGCTACCAGTTGCATAACCCTTCAATTCGCCTCAACGCGCAATAATGCCGCGTTAGATTTTGCCGAAATTTCCGTTTGCCCCAGGGACGCGGGCACCAGGCAAAATTGACCGTCGGCCAGATCGACGGAAACCGAACCGCTCTTGATTTCAAGTCGACCGCGAACCGCGGCGATGATTTGAAGCTTGAGCGGCTTTAAATTCAAACCCGCGCCGGCTTTCGCCTCCAGGGCTTCGACATTGAAAAGCGGGTCGGTTACGAGCGGACGCGATTTGACATCGCCGCCCGCAAACCGGCTTTGAATCAGCGGCGGTTCAAAATCTCCAAAATCGATGCTCGCCAATGATTCGGCGACGTGCAATTCGCGCGGCCGGCCGTCCAGCCCCACGCGGTTCCAGTCGAACACGCGGTAGGTGGTGTCCGAATTCTGCTGTATTTCGAAAATGACAAGGCCGGCGCCAATGGCATGGACGCGGCCGCTGGGCAGGAACATGGAGTCGCCGGGTTTCACGGGCAGGCGATGAAAACATTCAGCCACGCTGCCATCCCGGATTTTCCCCTCAAATTCCGCCCGGGTGACACCGTGTTTGAGGCCGACGTACAACTCCGCGCCGGGCGCAGCATCGGCAATAAACCACATCTCGGTTTTCGGCTCGCCGCCGAGTTCGGCCGCCTTTGTCGCCGGCGGATGGACCTGGAGCGAAAGTTCGTCCCGTGCGTCGAGGATTTTGCACAGCAATGGAAAACGATTCCCGCCGGCGGCTTTCGCGTCACCGAGCAACTCGCGCGCTTGATTCTCCATCAGCCAGCGCAGGTTTTTCCCGGCGAGCGGGCCGTTGGCGATCACGCTGGCGTCACCGGGCCGGTCGCTGATTTCCCACGATTCGCCAATGGGCGCACCGGGTGGGAGTTTTTTGCCGTAGAGCCGCTCGATTTCGCGCCCGCCCCAGACGCGTTCCTTGAAAATCGGCTGAAAAGTGAACGGATAGAGCACGGAGATTATGCCGTGGCTACCGCGCGGGCCGTGACACTGACCGCCGGACCAAGGACCGGCCTGGCTTCCTCGGCCGGAGGCCGGACTTTTTCGAGAAAATGTCCATGGGCACGGTATTTTTCGTACCGCTTTTTCAAACGCACGGGGGCCGGTAGCGCCGCAATTTCCTCCAGGTGCTTGAGCAGGTGCTTTTTCAAATTCACCGCCGTTGTCTCCGGGTCGGTGTGCGCGCCACCGAGCGGTTCGGGCACGATTTCATCCACGAGTTTCAATTCGAACAAATCCCTGGCGGTGATTTTGAGGGCAGCGGCGGCCTTGGCGGCATGCGCGCGGTCCTTCCACAGAATCGCCGCGCAACCTTCCGGACTGATGACCGAATAATAGGCGTTCTCCAGAATCAACACGCGATCCGCCACCCCGATGCCCAGCGCGCCGCCGGAACCGCCTTCGCCGATGACCGCGGTGATGATGGGCACTTCGAACAGCGTCATTTCGCGGAGGTTGACGGCGATGGCCTCGGCGATATGGCGTTCCTCCGCGCCGATGCCGGGAAAGGCGCCGGTCGTATCAATGAGCGTGATGATGGGCAGGCCGAATTTGTTCGCCAGCCGCATCAAACGGAGGGCCTTGCGATAGCCTTCGGGATGGGCGCAACCGAAATTGCGCAGAATGTTATCCTTGGTGTCACGGCCCTTTTGCGTGCCGATAACCATGACGCGGTGTTCCCCGAGCCTGGCAAAGCCGCCGACCATGGCACGATCCTCGGCAAACAGGCGGTCACCGTGCAGTTCCTGAAAATCGGCAAACGTCTTTCCGAGGTAATCCAGTGTGTACGGCCGTTTGGGGTGCCGCGCCAATTGCACGCGCTGCCACGCGTTGAGGTTCAAGAAAATCTGCCGCCGGGTCTCCTCCAGCTTCTTTTCGATGAGCTGGATTTCCTCCTCGAAACTGACGCCCAACGAATGTTTTTCCGGGTGTCCGCGGAGCTCATCAAGCTTGCTCTGCAGTTCGATAATCGGCTTCTCGAAATCGAGCTGATGTTTCATGTGTCGGGGAATTTATCCGTTTTTGGCCTGATAATCAATGGGGAATTCCAGAAATGCGAAAGGCCGGACTTTCGTCCGGCCCCCGCGATGACGAGGTTTATACGCCTTCACCGAGGCGCTCAGAAGGGTGACGCGACCAACTTGGGGTCGCTGTTCGAGCCGCGCCACGAGCAAAACCTCTATGCCAACCCTAAACGAACAGCGAAATCCTCAATCTTCGTAAATATAGACGATGGCCGGAACAAAAGGTTCAAATAATATTCAAATAATTATTTACCGGCTCAATTTGGCCTGATTTCGCTGTAAATCCGGGTGCTTTGACGCAACTGAATGACCCGGCCCAAAGGGGTTTTTCCTGAACCATCCACCGATTCCCGCAACGCCTTTTCCTTGCCCGCGCCCGAAATCAACACCCAAACCTGTTTCGCCTCCGCAATCGCCGCGTAACTCAACGAAAGGCGCCGGGGCGGCGGTTTGGGCGAATCTTCCACCGTCAGAAAGGGAGCGGTATTATGGACAATTCCCGCCGGAGCACCGGGAAACAGCGAGGCCACATGACCGTCCTCACCCATGCCGAGCAGCACCAGATCCAGAACCGGCTGGCCGGCCGGGTTGGCGGGCGCGATTTGGCGGAGTTCCGCTTCGGCTTCCTTCACGGCGACGGCCGGCGCCTCTTCACCGCGAAGACGATGAATCTGGTTTTCCGGGATTCCCAGCGGCGCGAACAAAAGCTCCCTCGCCAGTTTGAAATTGCTTTCCGGATCACCTGGCGGAACGCAACGCTCGTCCGCCCAGAAAAAATGGACGTTGGTTGGGAGGGACGGCGTGCCGCCGTCCCCGATTTTTCGGGCCCTGGCCTGTTCCACAACCGATGTGAAAAACTTTTGCGCGATGCGCCCGCCCGACAACGCAACACCATGAAGTTTGCCGGCGTGATGGGCCGATTCGATTTCGTCCAGCCACGCGCCGGCGGCGGCCCGGGCCAGTTCATCGGCAGTGGCGAAGAAAATCAGTTCAAAGTTTTTCACTTAATTTGGGAGGGACGGCGTGTCGCCGTCCCTAATTTTATTTACCACGGCAAAACATTTATTCGTCCTTGAAACGGCCAATCGTCGGGTTGTTTCGCCAATCCCGCGCGAACCGGATTTTCACGTACGTAATTCCATTTCTGGTCATAATTTTCGCCGCGTCGCAGACGCGTGTCCCAGAAATCCCGCTGCCATTGGCCGGTTTCAGGCAGATGGAGACAGCTCAATTCACGTTTCCAAAACGAAACCCATCGTTGCAAGGTCACGTTCAAGTCTCGCGGTGCACAAAACAGGTGGATGTGGTCCGGCATCAGCAAATAATCGCCGACGAGCCAGGTGTCGTTTGATCGCCAGATTTTGCGGAGGGCGTCGTGGACGTTGGGCTGTGCCAGCCATGACTGACGATCCTTCGCGCAAACGGTCAGAAAAACAATCGGCGGTTGCTGAAGCGAAGTCAAAACGCCGTGCACCGGATGTTTTCGTCCGGGTTCGGAAAACGGAGCATAATCGGGCATATAATTCCGGGAGGGACGCCGTGTCGGTGTCCCAAATCCACTCTGGGAGGGTTGGCGGGTCGCCGGCCCAAATTCCTGAATGATTATTTGACAAAGAAAATATGGGGACGGCGACACGCCGTCCCTCCCAAAAACTTATTTTACCATCTGCGGCTCGTGCCAGACGTGGCCGCTTTGGGCCAGTAAATCATCCGCGGCAATCGGGCCCCAGGTTCCGGCGGCGTAAAATTCCCGGTTCGTCAACGGTTTGCCCTCCCAGCCGGTGCGAATGGAATCCACGATCTGCCACGCGGTTTCCACCTCGTCGCGGCGGATGAAGAGCGTCGCGTCGCCGGCGATGGCTTCCAGCAGCAGCCGTTCATAGGCTTCGGGTGTGTAAGCGCCGAACTCGGAATCGTAACTGAAATGCATCCGCACAGGCCGCACGCCAAGACTCATACCGGGCACCTTGCCGTTGAACCGCAGATAAATGCCTTCGTTCGGCTGCAGGCGCAACGCAATGGCGTTGGAGTCCAGATGTTGCCCACACTGCGCGGCGAACAAGACGTGTGGCGTGGGACGGAACTGGATGCGCACCTCGCTGGCGCTCATCGGCAGGTTTTTGCCGGTGCGCAGATAAAACGGCACGCCCGACCAGCGCCAGTTGTCGATGAGGAGCTTCAACGCCACATAGGTCTCGACATTGGAGTTCGGCTTCACTTTCGGTTCCTGCCGGTAACCGGGCCGCGCTTCGCCGTTGACGATGCCGGCAAAGTATTGTCCGCGCACGACCTGCCGGGCGACGTCCTCGGGCGTCAGCGCGCGGATGGATTTGAGCAGCTTGACCTTTTCGTCGCGGACGGATTCAGCGGCCAGCGACACCGGTGGTTCCATGGTCACCAGCGAAAGCACCTGGAGCATGTGGTTCTGCACCATGTCGCGCAACGCCCCCGCCTCCTCGTAATAACCGCCGCGGTCGCCCACGCCGATTTTTTCGCTGACAGTGATTTGAACATGGTCCACGGATTCGCGGTTCCACAGCCGTTCGAAAATCGAGTTGGAAAAGCGGAACATCAAAATGTTCTGCACCGTCTCCTTGCCGAGGTAATGGTCGATGCGGCAGACCTGCTGTTCGTGGGCGTAGCGCGTCAATTCGCGGTTCAAGATTTCGGCGGAGGCGAGATCGTGGCCGAACGGTTTCTCCACGACGATGCGCTGCCAGCCGGCGCCGTCCTTGTGCAACAGCCCGGCCCGGTGGATTTGCTCGATGACTTCGCCGAACTGGCTCGGTTGCGTGGCGAGATAAAGCAGCAGGTTTTCCCGCAGCGGACCGCTGCCGAATGAGGTCAGCAGCTCTTCCAGCTTTTTGTAGGCCGCGGCGTCGGTCAGGTCGCCCCGGCAATAAAACAGGTTTTTGCCAAAGTCCTTCCAGACCGCGTCGTCCACCGGCTGGGTGCGTGAGAATTGGTTCAGCTCCTCGCGCAATTCGTTCCGCCACGATTCGTCCGTCTTGTCGCGCCGGGCAAAGCCGATGACGCGAAACGCGGACGGCAGTTGCTTGTCCTTGCACAGATGATAAAACGCGGGGATGAGCTTGCGCGCGGTAAGGTCGCCGCTCGCGCCAAAGATGACGATGGAACAGGGTCCGGGTGGTTTGCGCTCGGCGCTGATGTTGCCCGTAGCCGGTTCTTCCAGTGAAATCGAAGTATTCACGGCCACAACAATGGCGCAAGGGGCGGACAAATTCAACGCTTCTTGCAACCGGCACCTCAAAAATTGTCCGACGCTCAAAAATTGCTCGCCCGGCGCGGTGATTTTCCGCAAAATTCCGGCGTCAGGCCCCGGATTCCGGGGCGCGAAGATGAAAGCAAAAATTGTCATTACTCCAAAGAAGGCCGTGGTGGATCCCCAGGGCAAAACCGTCCGGAACGCGCTCGAACAGATGGGGCACCAGGGCATCAAGGCCGTTCACGTCGGCAAATATCTCGAAATTGAACTGGACAGTACGGACCGGGAAACCGCGCGCAAGTCCCTCGACGAGGCGTGCCACAAATTTTTAAGCAACCCGGTGATTGAGGACTACAAACTGGAAATTGAATGACCCGAAGAATTTGCGATATACGATTTACGATTGACGAGCCGTCTACCGGTTCGCACGTAAATCGAAAATCGTGAATCGTAAATCAAAAATGAACTTTGCTGTTCTCCAATTTCCCGCCTCCAATTGCGACCAGGACGCCATTCACGCCCTGCGCGATGTGCTGGGCCACTCAGCCCGTTATGTCTGGCACAAGGAAACCTCGCTCGGCGACGCCGATGCCGTCATCGTGCCCGGCGGTTTCAGCTACGGCGATTATCTGCGGTGCGGTGCGATTGCACGGTTCAGTCCAGTGATGCAGGCGGTGAAACAATTCGCCGACCACGGCGGCCTAGTGCTTGGCATCTGCAACGGTTTCCAGGTCCTCACGGAAGCCGGCCTGTTGCCCGGCGCGCTCGTCCGCAACCGTGACCTCCAATTCCATTGCGAACATATTTTCCTGAAGACCGTCACGCCCGAGTCGCCGTTTACGAACAAAATCCCAGCGGGCAAGTTGCTGAAGATTCCCATCGCCCACGGCGAAGGCTGCTATTTCGCCGATGAGGAAACCTTGGGCCAACTCAAGGCCAACAACCAGATTTTGTGGCAATATTGTTCTGCCACCGGCGAGCTGACCGAAGGCGCCAACCCGAACGGTTCGCTGCTGAACATTGCCGGTATTTGCAACGAACGCCGCAACGTGGCCGGCCTGATGCCGCATCCCGAACGCGCCTGCGAACCGCTGCTTGCCAGTGACGACGGCCGCTGGATTTTTGAAAGCATGATTGCCGCGTTGCAAAACAGGACTGCGGCCAGGGCAGCATGAGACGTTTTTCCCCATGACCGAACCCGCCATCACCCCTGAATTGGTTGCCAAACACAACCTCACGCCGGACGAGTATAAAAAAATCCTCGAACTGTTGGGACGCGAACCGAGCTATACCGAATTGGGCATCTTTTCGGTGATGTGGAGCGAGCATTGCTCCTACAAAAATACGCGCCCGCTGCTCAAAACTTTTCCCACCAAATCCAGGAAAATCCTCGTCGGCGCGGGCGAGGAAAACGCCGGCATCATTGACATCGGCGACGGCCTGGCGATCGCGTTCAAGATTGAATCGCATAATCATCCCAGCGCGGTGGAGCCGTTCCAGGGCGCGGCCACGGGCGTCGGCGGCATCGTGCGCGACATCTTCACCATGGGCGCCCGGCCGATTTGCTCAGTGAATTCCTTAAGATTCGGACCAATCACGGACAATCGCCCACCTCGCCCCGGCCCTCTCCCCCCTTCGGGCGGAGAGGGAGAAACCATCGGCGGCAACAGGATAATTTCCACGAATCCAGCAGGGGCGTCCGCAACCGGTCTCCCTCTCCACGGGGGAGAGGGCCGGGGCGAGGGCGAGCCAACCTTCGCCGCAGGCGCTGATTCTGAAATCGCAAATCGCAAATCGCAAATCGCAAATAACAAGCGCCTGTTCACGGGCGTGGTGGCCGGGATTGCGCATTACGGCAATTGCTTTGGCATTCCGACCATCGCTGGCGAGGTTTATTTCGACAAATCCTACGAGGGCAACCCGCTGGTGAATGCCTTCTGCCTCGGCGTGCTGCGGCATGAACAAATCGCGCGCGGCGCGGCCAAGGGTATCGGCAATCCCGTCTTTTACGTAGGCCCACCGACTGGTCGTGACGGCCTCGCGGGTGCGTCGTTTGCGTCGCAGGATTTGACCGAGGAATCCGCCGAACAGCAGCGCGGCGCGGTACAGGTGGGCGATCCCTTCATGGAAAAGCTCGTATGCGAAGCCTGCCTGGAACTACTGGCCACCGGGGCGGTCGCGGGCATTCAAGACATGGGCGCAGCGGGGTTGACCTGCTCGACCTGCGAAACCGCCGCCCGCGCGGGCACCGGCATCGAGATTGAACTGGACAAGGTCCCGCAACGCGCTCCGAACATGACGAGCTACGACCTCATGCTCTCGGAATCGCAGGAGCGGATGCTCATCATCGTTCACAAAGGCCGGGAAGAAGAAGTGAAGCGCATTTTCGACAAGTGGGATTTGCCGTGGTCGGAAATCGGTTTTGTCACCGACACCGGCCGCATGGTGGTAAAGCAGCACGGCAAGGTGGTGGCGGACATTCCGGCCAAAAAGATTGCCGACGAATCACCGGTGTATCAGCGCGAAGCCCAGGAACCAGCGTATTTGAAGGAAGTTCGCGCGTTCCGGCTTGACCAGATTCCCCAGACGACCGACCCCAAAGCCGATCTTCTGACCCTTCTGTCATGGCCGACCATTGCGTCGAAGAACTGGGTTTACCGGCAGTATGACCACATGGTGCGCGACGGTTCGGCGGTTTGTCCCGGCAGCGACGCCGCGGTGCTGCGCATCAAGTCGGACAGTCTTCCTGATTTGGGGAGCGCGCCCGTCTCGGGCGCACAAGATGGCGTCTCGCCGTCGGCAGTTGCGGTTGGCGCGACGCCAACCGCTGCGAACGGGACGTTCGCGCTCCCTGAAAAACTCATTGCGCTGACGGTGGACGGCAACGGCGCCTACGTTTATCTCGATCCCTACGAGGGCGGCAAAATTGTCGTGACCGAGGCAGCACGGAATCTGGCCTGTTCCGGCGCGGCTCCGCTGGGCGTGACGGACAATTTGAATTACGGTAATCCGTTCAAGCCGGAATTGTTCTGGCAACTCAAGGAATCCGTGCGCGGGCTGGCGGATGCATGCCAGGCGTTCAACGCGCCGGTCACCGGCGGCAATTGTTCGCTCTACAACCAAAGTCCCGCCGGGCCGATTGATCCGACGCCCACCGTGGCGATGGTCGGCCTCATTGAAAAACCGGAACACATCACAACGCAATGGTTCAATGATGAAGGCGATGCCATCATTCTGCTCGGTGAACCCGTGGATGCCGGCGACCCGTTGCTGGGGCTTGGCGGTTCGGCCTGGTTGCAGGCCGTGCACGGAAAGAAAACCGGCACCCCGCCACGTTGCGATTTGGAACCGGCAAGAACCCTGCACACCACGCTGCTGGGCCTGATTCAGTCGGGCCTCATCAAAAGCGCACATGATTGCAGCGAAGGCGGACTGGCGGTCTGCCTGGCGGAAAGCTGCATCAGCCAGCTCGTGGCGCGCGCCACCCCTCGATTGATTGGCGCCGCGGTGGATTTATCAATATGGGAGGGTCGGCGTGTCGCCGACCCAAATATCAGGGACGGCGGCACGCCATCCCTTCCTAATGTCCAGATTAACGCTTTGCTGTTCGGCGAAACACAGAGTCGCGTCGTCGTCACCTGCAAACCACTGGACGCAGTGAAAGTGGCGGAACGCGCAAAACTGCTCGGTGTCCCGGCGATGCCCATCGGCCGGGTTGGCGGTGATCAGTTGTCCATCAAGACGAGCAACGGCGAATTCGGCGTACCGGTGGCGGAATTGCACGACCGGTGGTGGAACGCCATCGCGCGGGCGATGGCTTGAACCTCATTTTGAACGAAACGACCGGCCAGACGCTCCATTTTCCTGAAAACTCAATCATGACCCGCGCGTTGAACGGATTAACCGCTGGCAATTTGCCGCCAGTTGCGTAACCTGAGGGAAATTTATCATGCGACAGTTCTTCACCATCGCCGCCAACGCCTTCATGGAACTGATCCGGCAGCCGGTGTTTTTACTGCTGATGACCGGGTCGGTGGTCTTCGAACTTTTTTTGGCGGTGCCTTATTACTTCGCCCTGGGTGACGAACCCAAGCTGGTTGAAAACAGCGCGCTGGCGGTGATGCTGCTCTCGGGGTTGTTCGGCGCCGTGCTGAGCGCTTCCGCATCGCTGGCCCGCGAAATCCGCGTGGGCACGGCGCTGGCGGTGCTGTCCAAACCGGTCGGGCGCGCGCAGTTCCTGCTGGCCAAATACGCCGGCCTGGCGGCAGCGCTCATGTTGCTGACGTACGTGAACCTCATCGGCGTGCTGCTGTGCAGCAAGATGGCGTTTGATGCCTATGGCAGCACCGACCTGGCCGCGCTCGGTATTTTCGCGGCCGCTGTTGCCGTCGCCTATGCCCTGGGCGGGTTCAGCAATTTTTTCCTGCGCCGGCCGTTTGTGAGCGACGCGGTTCTGGCCCTGGTGGTGACCGCGACCCTGGCCGCCTTCATCATCATCCGGTTCACCCAACAGGAACAAAGCCTGTTTACGGCGGGGCACGTGGACTGGCGGCTGGTGCCGGCGGGAATTTTAATTTTGTTTGCCGTATGGATTCTGGCGGCGCTGGCGCTGGCGTGTTCGACGCGGCTGGACACCATTCCGACGCTGGCGGTTTGTTCGGCATTTTTTCTGATCGGGCTGATGTCCGATTATCTCTTTGGCCAGCGGGCGGAAGCAGGCAATTGGTGGGCTTCAACGCTTTACACCGTCATTCCAAACTGGCAGCTTTTCTGGCTCGCAGACGCCCTGGACATGGGCAAAAGCACCTTCCACTGGGATTACGTGGCCAAGGCTTTTGCCTACACCGTCGGCTACGCGGGCGCGGCGCTGGCCATTGGCACGGCGTTGTTCGAAGAACGGGAATTGAGCTGAGATGCAAATCGTTAACCGGTTGAACCGCTGAACCGGACGACCGGTTCCGACGATTGGGCAATCTAAAGATTTAACGAAAATAAATGGAACGCAACGTTCAAAAGACCGGCCTGGTGAATCTGGCTGCCGCGTTGGCGATTTTCATCGCTGCGCTGGCCGTGACCGCCTACGTCAATTCGCTGGCAGGGCAGGCGGCCACGATTTTCCTGGGTCTGGGAATGCTGGTGGCGTTTACGAGCTGGTTTCAGATGCGGCTGGAGGAAAACGAACGGCTGGAAAAGCTGGAGGTGGAGGAACTGGCCCGCACCCGCGGCACGACCACGCTGTTTGAAACGAAGGACGCCGGGAGTTTTCCCGCCCGCCAGTCGCGTGAACTGTTTGAGAAGTTTCTGGTGCCGTCTTTCAGCGTGCTGTTGTTGCTCCTCGAGGGCGGCGGCGCGTATCTGCTCTGGCGCTGGACTTCCAAAATCACCGCCGGCATTGCCCCCGAACGCGCCCTGCCGGCACTCGCCCTGTTCGGTATTTTCGCGCTGGTGTTGTTCCTGGTCGGCCGTTTCTCCGTAACCATTGCCCGGCTGGGCAATCACCGGTTGTTGCGGCCCGGCGCGAGTTTTTTGCTGGCCGGCGCTTATATTTGCCTTGTGACGGCCCTCGGCATCGCCGGGGTCAAGACTGAGTTTCCCCAAATTGATTTCTATCTGGCGCGCGCCTTGTGCGTCCTGCTGGGTTTGATGGCGCTGGAAACCCTCATGCTGCTACTGCTGGAAATCTACCGCCCGCGGGTGAAGGGCAAGGTCGCCCGCCTGCTGTACGACAGCCGGATCGTCGGGTTGCTGGCCCAGCCGGAGAGCCTGTTTACCACGGCGGCCCAGGCGCTGGATTATCAATTTGGTTTCAAGGTTTCGGAGACCTGGTTTTTCCAACTGCTGAAAAAAAGCCTGCCCGTCCTGTTCCTGGCGCAATTGGCGGCGCTGCTGCTGTCCACCTGTGTGGTGATCATCGAGCCGGGCGAACAGGGGGTGCTGGAACATTTTGGCCGGCTGGCCGCCGGGCAGCCCGTTTTGGACCCGGGCGCGCATTTCAAATGGCCCTGGCCGGTTGACCAGGTCCAGCGCTATCGCACCGGCCTGATCCAGACGTTCAACGTCGGGTTCACGCCCACGGCGCAAAGCGAAGCCGAGCCGACGGTTTTGTGGACCGTCGTTCACACCGAGGAAGTCAATTTTCTCGTCGGCAACCGGGCAGCGGAGACGATCACCAACTCAACCGCCGACAGCGGCGACCGGGTGAAAGTGGCGCCGGTGGGTTTGATCGACATCAGCATTCCGGTGCAGTTCCAGATCACCAACGTGCTGGATTGGGCCTACCATAACGCCGACCCGACCAACCTGCTGCAAGACCTGGCCACCCGGGCGATTGTTCATTACCTGGCGGGCGCGGACATGAACGCGGTCTTGTCCCAATCGCGGGTGGAGGCGGCCCGGCAGTTGCATGAAAAAATTCAATCTGATGCGAACCGGCACCGGCTCGGCGTTAAAATTCTTTTTGTCGGGGTGCAGGACCTGCATCCGCCGGTGAAGGTGGCAGGCGACTATGAAAACGTCGTCGCGGCCACCCAGCAGAGGATTGCCCTGACGAATGCCGCGGTGGCCGGAGCCATCCAGACCAATGCGCTGGCCGGGGCGCAGGCCTTTACCGACATCAGCCAGGCCGAGGCGGAGCGGCAGCAGACCGAGCTGGCGGCGTTTGCGCGGGCGGGCTTGTTCACCAACCAGATGGCCGCGTATGCGGCCGCGCCCTCGGTCTACCGGCAGCGCGCGTATTTCCACATGTTTCCCGAAGCCACGGCCAACGCGCGCAAATACATCCTGCTGGTGACCAACACGTACAATGTGCTCCAGTTTGATCTCGAGGATAAAATCCGCGAAGACCTTTTGAACCTGAATGTGTCATCCACCAATTCACCATGAAACGGAACCTCATCACCCTCATCACCGGCGCCGTGCTGATTGTCATTTTCGCGCTGCTGCTGTTCACCTTTCAAGTCCGCCAGTCGGAAGTGGCCGTGGTCACGACGTTCGGCCGGATCACGGGTCCGCCCTGTGAACCGGGGCTGCACCTGAGGTGGCCGTGGCCGGTCCAGCAGGTCTATAAATTCGACGAGCGCATCCAGAACTTCCAGGAAAAATTCCGCGAGACCCTGACCGCGGACCAGATCAGCCTCATCACGAGCATTTATGTCGGCTGGAAAATTTCCGACCCGTCGGCTTTTTTGAACAGTTTCAAGGATGGTTCCGTGATCGCCGCCCAAAGCCAGCTGGAAAGCCTGCTGGCCAGCGACAACATCACCGTCGTGGGCAAACACCCGCTCGCGGATTTTGTGAATGTCGACCCGCAGCAATTGCAATTCGACCAGATTCAGGCGGAAATGGAACAGATGGTCCAGGGCGAGTTGCAGACCAACAACTATGGCATTCAAATCGAGTTTCTCGGCATCCAACAGCTCGGCCTGCCCGAAAGCGTCACCCAGGCGGTGTTTGACCGCATGAAGTCGGAGCGCAACATTCTCATCAGCCGGGCGCAAAACGAAGGCCAGGCCGAGGCCATTAAAATCCGGGCCAACGCCGACCGGCAGGCCAATGAAACCCTCGCCGACGCCCAGGCCGAGGCCACGCGGATTGAGGGCGAGGGCGTGGCGGAAGCCGCCAAAACCCTGCCCGTCTTCCAGGAAAATCCGGAACTGGCCAATTTCCTGTTGAGTATTGATGCGATCAAACAGGCGCTCAATCAGCGTTCCACCTTGTTTTTCGATGACCGCATTCCGCCGTTTGACTTGTTCCATGGCACCCTGACCAATCCGCCCAGCCATTGACCATGAATGATGAGCACGACCATCACGATTCCGCGCCCGAGCCTCCCGTGACCCCGATGGCCCAGGAGGACGCCAGTTCACAGGCGCTGGCCGAGGCGTTGCGCAGCAGCTTTGCCATTGTCAAGTTTGTGATGGTGGCACTGGTGGTGATCTTTCTTGGTTCCGGTTTTTTCCAGGTCGGAACCCAGGAGAAGGCCATCATTCTGCGCTTTGGTAAAACCGTGGGCCAGGGGCAGGCAGCCTTGCTGGGACCGGGGTTGCACTGGTCGTTTCCGTATCCAATCGATGAAGTGGTCAAAATCCCAATCACGGAAATCCAGAAGATTTCGTCCACCATTGGCTGGTTTGCCGAAACCCCGGAGCAGGAACTGAGCGGCAACCTGCCGCCGCCCGGCCCCTCCCTGATTCCGGGCGTGGACGGTTACGTGATTACGGCGGATCGCAACATCATTCACACGCGCGCGACGCTTTATTATCAGGTGGACGATCCAATCCGCTATGTATTCGGGTTTACCTCGGCCTCCAACACCATTCAGAATGCGCTGAACAACGCGTTGCTGGACACCGCGGCCCGTTTCAAGGTGGACGATGTCCTCTACAGCGACGTGGCCGGGTTCCAGGAAGCCGTGCAACAGCGCGTGGGCGACCTGGCCGACCAGGAGCAACTCGGCATCACCGTCAAACAATGCAGCGTGGAAAGCATCCCGCCGCGACAATTGAAGGACGTTTTCGACCAGGTCACCGCCGCGCGCCAGAATCAGAACAAGGTTTTGGACGATGCGCACAGCTACGAAAACCAGGCCACCAACAGTGCCGAGGCGCAGGCCTCGGCCATCATCAATCAGGCCCGGAGCGCCCGCACACGCTACGTCCAGTCCCTCCAGGCGGACGCGAAAGCCTTTAGCGCCCTGTTGCCGAATTACGAGATCAATCCCGGCTTGTTCAGACAGCAGGAGCTGGTACAGGTGATGGGCCAGGCGCTGACCAACGTGGATTTCAAGACGTATTTGCCGACCACCGCCAATGGCAAACCCATCGAATTGAGGCTATTGTTGAACCGCGAGCCGCCGGGGCCGAAAACCGGCGCGGCGGGTCCGTAAAATAAAAGTGCGGTTTGAAGCGCGATCACGTCTCGGACTGCGGACTGTAATGGCAGACTGAAGCGCGTTCGCAAATCGTAAATCGTCAATCATAAATCGTAAATTGGTATGCAAGTGACATCGCTTTTGAGTCGTCAGGAACACGGGCACGAGCACGGACCGGAGTGCGGGTGCGGCCACGACCATGAACACTCGGTCACGCATCTTTGGCAGGCCGTCGCGGGCGTCGTGCTCGTCATCAATGCCTACGTGGTGGACGCGTTGTTTTCACAGGGCGGCGCGGTCGCCAGCGCCAGCGCCTGCCTCGGCTCGATGATTCTCGGCTACCCCATCGTCGTCACCGCCATCAAGGATTTGCGCGTCGGCCGCCTCAGCATCAATGAACTGGTCGCCATCGCCGTGCTGGCGGCGTTCGCGTCCGGCAATTACAAGATCGCCGGCATCGTCGCCTTTTTCATGCTCACCGGCGAAATCATCGAGAGCCGCACCGCCGAGGGCGCGCGCGCCTCGATCGAATCGCTCATTCAACTCACACCCACCAGGGCCCGCCGCCTCAAAGCGGACGGCAGCGAGGAGGAGGTTGCCGCCAGTGAACTCGCCGTCGGTGACCTGATCCGTATCCGCCCCGGCGACAACGTCGCGGCGGACGGCGTCATCGTCAGCGGCCAGGGCTCCTTCAATCAGGCCACCATCACCGGCGAATCCCTGCCGGCGGACAAAAAGACGGGCGACGAGGTCTTCGCCGGCACCCAAAACCTGACCGGTGTGCTGGAGATCAAGGTCAGCCGCGCCGGCACCGACACGACCCTCGGCCGGGTGCGCGAGCTGATTCTGGCGGCGGAAAAAACCAAGCTGCCGCTCATGAAAATTGTGGACCAGTACATGGGTTTTTACACGCCGCTGGTGCTGGTCATCGGCGCGCTGGTCTGGGCGTTTACCCACGATTTGAACCGCGTTATTGCCGTGTTCGTGGTTTCCTGCCCATGCGCCTTCATCCTGGCGACGCCGACAGCGATGGTCGCCGCGCTGTCTGCGGCCGCGCGCTTGGGCATTCTGATCAAAAACGTCGCCGACATCGAGCTGGCCGCGAGAATTAATGCCTTTGTATTCGACAAAACCGGCACGCTCACCACCGGCCAGCTCGCCGTCAGCCGCCTGGCCCCGGCCGGCGAAATCAAACCTGCCGAACTCCTGCGGCTGGCCGCGTCCGCCGAAAAGTACAGCAATCACCCGACGGCCAAGGCACTCGCGCAACTGGCGGATGAAGCCGGCGTGCCGCTTGTCGAACCCAGGGATTTCAGCGAGGCCGCCGGCCGGGGCGTCAAGGCCCAGGTCAATGGTTCCACCGTGCTCGTCGGGCGCGCGCAATGGTTGAAGGAAAACGGCGTGACCGAGGATTTTCTCAAATCCGTGGATCTCAACGAGACCGAGGGCTGGAGCCTGATTTTTGTCGCACGCGACCACCGGTGCGTCGGCTGGGTCGGTTTGCAGGACAAAACCCGGGCCGAGGCCAGGGAATCCCTGGCCGGGTTGAAGGAAAACGGTGTCCGGCGCGTGGCGATGATTTCCGGGGACCGCCAGGCCGTGGTCACGCGGGTGGCAGCCGAGATCGGCTGCGAAGAGGCCAAGGGCGATTGTCTACCGCAAAACAAGGTTGAATTCGTGCGCAGCGTGAAGGCCAAAGGCTATCGCGTGGCGGTGGTGGGCGACGGTGTCAACGACGCGCCGGCATTGGCGGCGGGCGACATCGGCATTGCGATGGGCGCGGCGGGCAGCGAAGTGGCCATTCACACCGCGACGATCGCGCTGATGAACAACGACCTGCGCCGGTTGCCGTTTCTGATAAAGCTTTCGCGCAGCACCCGCGCCGTCATCAACCAGAACTTCCTGTTCGGCCTGCTGTTCATTGTCGTCGGTCTCACGGTCACGTCGCTCGGCTACATCGGCCCGATTCCCGCGGCCATTCTGCACAACGTCGGTTCCTTGATCGTGATTTTCAACAGTGCCCGGCTCGTGCGCAAAGGCGAGGAACTGGAACATTTCCACCTCGAACCGGTTGAACCGCCGCGCGCCGCACCCGGCCAACTGACGCCCAAAATGGCGTAGAGTCGCTGCGTCCGCTTTTGTTTATGCCCGTCACCGAACAGAATCCGCCATCCGCCATCCGCCATCCGTCATCCGGCGGCGAGGTCGTTGTCTCCGTCCGCGGGCTGACGAAGGTCTTCAAGGATTTCTGGAACCGCCCGAAGGCCCGCGCGGTGGACAATGTGGATTTTGAAGTCCGGCAGGGCGAGGTGTTCGGGCTGCTCGGGCCCAATGGCTCCGGCAAATCCACGACCGTAAAGCTGATGCTCGGTTTGCTGTATCCCACCAAGGGGCACATCGAAGTCTTCGGCCATTCACCGCGGCACGTGCAGACGAAATCGCGCATCGGCTATCTACCGGAGGAATCCTATCTGTATCGCTACCTCAATTCGCGCGAGACGCTGGATTTTTTCGGAAACCTGTTTCACCTACCCAAGGGTGAACGCAATAGTCGCACGGAACAATTGCTCGAAATGGTCGGCCTGGGCAAGGTCCAGACGCGCGTCGTCGGCGAATTTTCCAAGGGCATGCAGCGCCGCATCGGCCTGGCGCAGGCGCTGATCAATGACCCCGACCTAGTGATTCTGGACGAGCCGACTTCCGGCCTCGACCCCATCGGCTGCCGCGAGGTGAAGGACCTGATTCTGGCGCTGGCGCGCCGCGGCAAGACGGTGATTCTGAGCAGCCACCTGCTGGCGGATGTGGAGGACGTCTGTGACCGCGTGGTGATTTATTACGGCGGCAAAATCCAGGCGATGGGCACGCTCAAGGAACTGCTCGCCACGCCGGACACGCTGCGCATCACGACGCCGGTGCTGCCGCGCGAAACCCTGGAGCGCGTCCTGGAAATCGTCCGCCATGACGTGGCTGCCGACAAGGTGCGCGTGGACAACCCGACGCAAAATCTGGAAAGTTATTTTCTCGACGTGGTGCAGCGGGCGCGTCAGGCCGCGGCGGAAACGAGCGGTGCAATTTCCGGCGCCCGCGTGGCGCCGTACCTGCGGGCGGGTGCCCGGGAATCGCCACCGGCCACGGAAAAAATCCTGGAACGTCTGGCCCTGCCGGAATCCGCCCGACCGGTGGCCAAGCCATCCGCCCCGCCGGCGGAACCGGCCGTCAACGAACAGAAACTTGAAACGTTGACCAAGGCAACGGAACCGGCAGCCCCAGCCAAGGCCGCTCCCGCCGCAAAGTCAGAACCGGTGGATTTGGCGAAGGCAGATGAAAAATTGTCGTCGCTGTTGGGAGACAAAAAGTGATTTCAGCCACAGATTCACACAGATGAGAAAGCCTCCTTTTGGTGTTGAAATAAATCTTTGCGCATCTGTGCATATCTGTGGCTTTAACCTGAAATGCAAAAAATACTGGCCATCGCCTGGTTGACCTGGAAGGCCGCGTTTCGCTTCCGGCTGTTTCTGGTCATCGCCGTCCTGTTGCTGGCGGCGGTCGTCGGGCTGCCACTGTTGCTCAAGGACGACGGCACGGCGCGCGGGTTCACACAAATTTTGATCACCTACACCCTGAGCGTCATCACCGCGCTGCTCGGGCTTTCCACGCTCTGGCTGGCCTGCGGCACGCTGGCCCGAGACATCGAGGAATGCCAGATCCAGGTGGTCGCCACCAAACCGGTGGCGCGCTGGCAAATCTGGCTGGGCAAATGGCTGGGCATCGTGTCGCTGAACGCCGCGTTGCTGGCGTTGTCGGGCGCGAGCGTCTATGGCCTCCTGCAATGGCGCGCCACCCGGTTGCCGGCGGCGGAACAGGAAGTTTTGCGCACGCAGGTGCTGGTGGCGCGCGGGGTGGCGCAACCGCCGGACCGGAACGCGGAAATTGACGCCCGGACGGAGCAACTGTTGCAAGAACGTTTGAAGCAAACCCAGATTTTGGGCGCAGACCTGGAATTGGCCCGGCAGCAAATCCGCGAGCAGGTCAAGGCGGTTTATCAACTGGTGCCGCCCAGTTATACCCGTGAATGGCAGATTGATCTCGGGTTCGCCAAAAATTTTCTGCACGGCAAACCGCTGCAACTGCGCATAAAATTCAATACGGCGCAAAGCAACCCGTCCGGCACGTTTGTCGGGCTGTGGCAGGTCGGCGTGCCGGGAACGGCCAACGTCTGGCGCAGCGAACCGATGAGCCTGTCGCCGGACACGTACCACGAGTTTGAAATCCCGCCGGACCTTTTCGACAGCCAGGGGGTGCTGACCATTGCTTTTTTGAACGCCAACAACACAACATTGCTGTTCCCGATGGAGGACGGGATGCAAGTGTTGTATCCCCAAAGCGGTTTTACGCTGAATTTCGCCCGCGGCCTGGGAATTCTTTTTTGCTGGATGGCCCTGCTGGCGGCCATCGGGCTGACCTCGGCCAGTTTTCTGTCATTTCCCGTGGCCACCTTCTTTTCGCTGGCCCTGCTGGTGGTGGTGTTCTCCGGCGGAACGCTGGCCAACGTGGTGGCTTCGGGGACAACCGGCATCGTCGGTCAAAGCACCGGCCCTTCCGTGGCTGACATGGTGTTGCTTCCCCTTTACCGGGTCATCCTGCCGCTTATCAATCTGGTCAAGGATTTTTCGCCGATTGATTCGTTGAGCACCGGCCGCGCCATTCCCTGGAGCGAGCTGGGCGCGGCTTTCGGGCAAATCGTGCTGCTGCTGGGCGGCATCATCGGCGGGATTGGCATCGGCCTGTTTGCGCGCCGTGAACTGGCCACCGCGCAGGGAAACCAATGAAAAGCCGCGCCGGACATCCGGCCCCCCGGTTCCCATGAACAGTCGTTTCAAAAAAATCCTGTTGTTGCTGGCGGCGGCCCTGCTGGCCGGCTCCGGCCAGGTGCAAACGTCGCTGAATCGCGACCGGCAGAAACTGGACCTGACCCAGACCGCGCCGCTTAAAAACGCGCCGCCGCTGCTGGCGTTTACGACCGTGGCGCTGGGCGGGTTCCGCGGGTTGATTTCCAATTTTCTCTGGATTCGCGCCAACGACCTGCAGCAGGCGGGTAAATATTTTGAAATGGTGCAGCTGGCCAACTGGATCACGGATCTGGAACCGCACTACGAACAGGTCTGGTTTTTTCAAGCCTGGAACATGGCCTGGAACATCTCGGTGAACTTCAAGGACTTCTCCGACCGATGGCGGTGGGTGGAGCGCGGGATCGAATTGCTCCGGGACGACGGGCTGGCCTACAACCCGAACAGCGTCCTGCTTTACCAGCAGTTGAGCTGGATTTTCCAAAGCAAGATGGGGCAAAACATGGACGACGCCAACCTCTACTACAAGGAACAATGGGCCGAGGAGATGACGCCTTTTTTCGGCCCCAATGGAACGAATTTCGACGGGCTGATTGACCCGCAAACCGCCGAGGCCAGGGCCCGCGCCGGGTTGTTCCAGAATAAATATAAAATGGATCCGGTTTTTGCAAAAAAAGTCGATGCGGAATGGGGCCCGCTCGACTGGCGCCTGCCGGAGGCGAGCGCCATCTACTGGGCCGCGCTCGGCCTGGAAAAGGCGGCGGAAAATCCGGGGAAAGTGGCCAAAAAATCCGATTTGACCTCGCTTCGCCGCTCCATCTACCAGTCCATGCTTCAGGCGGTCTATCACGGGCGCCTGGTCATCAATCCCTTTGATCGATCGTGGGCTCTTTACCCGGACCTCGACCTGATTCCCAAACTCAACGATGCCTACGATACCATGTACGCCGAGGAACCCGACTCCGGCCAGAAAGACGGCATCCGGACCGCGCAACGGAATTTCCTGCGTGACGCCGTTTATTTTCTTTACGAAGCCGACCGCCTGGCCGAGGCCGCGAAATGGTTTCACTTCCTGGGTGAGAAATATCCCGACCTGCCGCTCCTGGATACCAATCCGCACTCCCAGCCCTCACAGATGACGCTTGACCAATATGCCATCGCACGCGTGCAGGAAGACATCGGCGAAACGGACCCGAACCGCATCATGACCGCCGTCGAAGGATTGCTTTCCCAGGCCTATTATGAACTGGCCATTGGCCAGGATGACCGCTACGCCGGGTTCAAACTGATCGCCGGCAAAATCTACTCGAATTATGAAACCAAGGTCGCCTCTTTTCAGGGGCAACAGCGCGTCGGGCTGCCGCCGTTCGCCGACATCAATCGCAAGGTGCTCAACCAGCTGCTCGATCCCAAACAGGGCATGCCCTTCGACGCGCGCGCCGTGCTGCGTACCCAACTGCAACTGCCCCCGGAAACCGTTTCCACCAACGCAGCGCCCGCGACGATTACGTCCACCAACGCGGCGGAAACCGTCGACACAAACACCGCCAATTCCGTCGCCAAATAATTTTCGACGCCGCCCGGCGTCTCACGTAGCTTGACCCAACTGTGACGAAAAAACCTTCCAGTGAACGACCATTGCGGGTCGGTCTGATTTCACTCGGCTGCGCCAAGAACCTCGTGGACGCCGAAATCATGCTCGGCTCGCTCCTGAAAAGCGGCGTGGAAATCACCAATGACGCCGCCCAGGCCGACGCCCTCATCGTCAACACCTGCTCGTTCATTGATTCCGCGCAGGAGGAGAGCGTGGACACCATCCTCGAATCCGCCGAGGTCCGCGAAGCGAACCATCGCGGCCAAAGCCTGATCGTTTCCGGCTGCCTGCCCCAGCGTTTCCGCGATGAACTGCCCAGGCTCCTGCCCGAAGTGGACGCCTTCATGGGCATCGACCAGGTCGCGCAGGTCGGCGAAATCGTCAAACAAGCGATGGCGCGGCGGGCGGAACGGATTCGGAAACATCGAACACCGAACATCGAACACCGAACATCGAAGGGGAAAATCACCGGACGGTTGGCTGAATTGGAGAAAAGCCGCACCGCCAGCGAACACGAAAAGGAGGAAACCCTCCGCGGCACGAAGAAATTCGGCAAAACCAAAACCAACGCGGCTTTGCCCTCGATCCTCGACCCTCGACCCTCGACTTCACTGGTGGATGTCACCCCGCGCCCGACCTTCATTCCCGATTTCGCCACGCCGCGTTTCCGGCTTACGCCCAGGCACTTCGCCTACGTCAAAATCGCCGAAGGCTGCAATCATCCGTGCAGTTTCTGCATCATTCCCCGCATGCGCGGTTCGCATCGCAGCCGGCAACAGCCGGATATCGTGGCCGAAGCGAAGGCGCTGATTGCCGATGGCGTGAAGGAAATCAACCTGATTTCGCAGGATTCGACCTATTACGGACTCGATTTGCGCGCAAACCACAGCCGCGCGATTTCGTCGCCGGAGAAATTTTCCGCGGCGGCCAAATCGCTGGCCGCCGATGCCACCACCATCTGCACGCTGCTGCGCGAGTTGAATGCCCTGCCCGGCGATTTCTGGATTCGCCTGCTCTACACCCACCCGGCCCATTGGACGGACGAACTCATTCAGACCATCGCCGGATGTCCGAAGGTGGCGCGGTACGTGGACATCCCGCTCCAGCACATTCACGAAAACATGCTCGAACGGATGCGCCGCGAAACCTCACAATCATACATCGTGGATCTGATCCGCAAAATCCGCGCCGGCGTGCCGGGCATTGCGCTGCGGACGACCTTCATCGTCGGCTTCCCGGGCGAAACCGAGACCAGCTTCAACACGTTGCTCGATTTCATCCGTGAAACCAAATTTGAGCGGCTCGGTGTGTTCGCTTACTCCAAAGAAGACGGTACCCGCGCCGGGGCGATGACCGGTCAAATTCCCGACAAGGTGAAGCGACAACGCCGTAAACTCGCGATGGCCGCGCAGCACAAAATCGCCCGGCAGGTTTCGGAATCCTTTGTCGGACGCGAAATCAAGGTGCTCGTTGAAGGCAAAGCGGACGCGAAACAATTACAAGCCGCGAACGTCAGTTCCTGGGAACACGGCCTCGTCCGCGATGGCAATTCTCGACACTCGACACTCGACACTCGACACTTTTTAGTCGCGCGAGGCGAGGCCGACGCCCCGGACATTGATGGTCGGATTTACATCCGCGGCTTGTTGCCAATTGGTGAATTTGCCCGCGTCAAAATCGTCGGCCACACGGATTACGATTTGATTGCCGAGCCAGCCTCTCACCGTCATGCTGCGACTTAAATGAGCAAACCGACCAAATCGCAATGGGATTTCGGCGAACTGTTTCCGCCTTCGCCGGGAAGCCTCGGCGCGACAGGCCCGACGGAATCCCGCAGTGAAGGACGGACGATTTTGTCGGTCTCGGAACTGACAACGCAGGTCAAGCGGTTGCTGGAAAAATCGGTCGGCTTGGTCTGGGTGACGGGCGAGGTCACCAATTTGCGCGCGCAGAGTTCCGGTCACATGTACTTCACGCTCAAGGACGCCGGGGCGCAATTAAGTTGCGTGTTGTTCCGGGGCGAGGCGATCAGGAACCGGAGCGTGTTGCAGGACGGCCAAAAGCTTCTGCTGCAAGGCGACGTGACGGTCTATGAAGCGCGCGGACAATACCAGCTCATCGTTCGGGCGGTCGAATTGCAGGGCGTCGGCGCGCTGCAATTCGCCTTTGAGAAACTGAAACAAAAGCTCGCGGCGGAAGGCCTGTTCGCGCCGGAACGGAAACGCCCCCTGCCTGTATATCCGCAACGCATCGGCCTGGTCACGTCACCGACCGGCGCGGCGATCCGGGACGTGCTGCACGTGGTGCAACGACGGAATCCGGTCCTGGAAATCATTCTCGCGCCGTGCCGCGTGCAAGGCGACGGCGCGGCGGCGGAAATCGCGGCCGCCATACGGCTATTGAATGAGTTCAACCTTCAACCTTCAACCTTCAACCTTCAACTCATCCTGGTTACTCGTGGCGGCGGCTCGCTGGAGGATTTGTGGGCGTTCAACGAGGAAGTCGTGGCGCGGGCGATTTTTGAATCCGCGCTGCCGGTGGTATCGGCGGTTGGACACGAGATTGATTTTACCATCAGCGATTTTGTGGCGGACGTACGCGCGGCCACACCGAGCGCGGCGGCGGAAATCATCACCGAAGGCGTGTTCGCCAGCCGCGAGTTTGTAGCCGGGGCGCCGGGCGCACTGCGACGAAGGGTCCGGCAACGACTGGAAGGCGCCGTCACGGAATTCGAGCAGCTTCACGGACGATTGACGCGGGCGCATCCGCGCCGGCGGTTGGATGAATTCCTGCAACGGCTGGACGATTTGCAAACCGGCCTGCTGCGGTGCGCGAAGCAGGGTATCAAGGAACGGCAGGTGACCTGGCAGAATCTGGCGACGCGGCTTTCGCGCGTGCATCCAGGGCAATTGTTGAAACAACGGCGCGAGCTCTTAAAAATCAGCCGGCATCGGCTGCGCGAACTGGCACAGGTTCATTTGCGGAACTGGCGCAATCGTCTCGGCGCCACCGAGGCCCGGCTGCGCTTGCTCGGTCCGGAGCAGGTTTTGTCACGCGGTTATTCCATCACCACGGATGCCACCACGGGCAAGGTTTTGCGCGCCGCCGCCGAAGCAAAAGGCGGCCAGCGTTTGAAAACGCGGCTAAAGACCGGCGAAATTTTCAGCCGGACCGAGGAATAACAACGGCGATTCCGCGCCAGACTCCGCGCTGGACGGGCACAGCGGTTTTCCTTATCCTGTCGGCATGTCAAAATCAGCCAAGGCCGACGCGGGCAAAGGCGGGCTGCCGTTTGAAGATGCCTTGAAGAAGCTAGAAGCCATCGTCGAGGCGATGGAGTCCGAGGAATTGCCGCTGGAAGCCTTGCTGGCCCGGTATGAAGAAGGCACCCGGCTTGCGAAAGTCTGCCAGGAAAAGCTGGCCGAGGCGGAATTGAAAATCCGGCAGTTGGAGAAGAACGCCGCGGGCGAAATGAAATTGAAACCGTTTGAGACAAACGTCGAAGCGTGATGGGTTTAAGCGTTGAAGCGGCTCGTTCCGCTTTAACCCTTGAACGCTTTAACTCTTCAACGACCATAACTATGAGCCGATATCTCGACATGGTGGACGGACCGGAGCACGTGAAAAAACTCACGCTGCCGCAACTGCAGGAACTGGCCGCCGAAATCCGGCAGGACCTCATCTCGGTGCTGGCTCGAAACGGCGGGCATCTCGGCCCGAACCTCGGTGTGGTCGAACTGACGCTCGCCCTGCACCGCGTTTTCAACACGCCCAAGGACAAATTCGTCTGGGACGTGAGCCACCAGGTTTATGTGCACAAGCTGCTGACCGGCCGCAAAAACCGTTTCCCGGCCATCCGCCAGACGGGCGGCCTGAACGGATTCGCCCTGCGGACGGAGAGCGAGCACGATTGCTACGGCGCCGGCCACGCGGGCACGGCGCTGTCGGCGGCCCTCGGCATGGCGGCCGCGCGCGACAAACGCGGCACGGACGAAAATGTCGTCTGCATTTTCGGTGACGCGGCGCTGACCAATGGCATTTCCTACGAGGCGCTCAACAACATCGGCCATACGACGAAAAAGTTCATTGGCATCCTGAACGACAACGAATGGAGCATCGCCAAGAACGTCGGCGCGATTTCGAATTACCTGAACAAGCTCATCACCAACCCGCGTTACAACAAACTGGCCACAGATTTCCAGAATTTCCTGCGCCGGTTCCCCAAGGGTGACGTCGCCATCAAGCTCGCCCGCAAGGCCGAGGAAGGTGTCAAGGGCGCCATCACCGACGTCGGCCTGCACCAGACCGGCAGTCTGGTGGACGCGGACGGCCGCGGCGGTTACGGCAGCCCGGTCATTTTCGAGGAAATGGGGATGCGCTACCTGGGACCGATCAACGGACACGACCTGCCGCTGCTCATCAGCACGCTGGAATTTGCCAAGACGTGCAATCATCCCATCGTCATCCACATTCTGACCCAAAAAGGCAAGGGGTTTGATGCGGCCATCAAGTTCCCGGAAAAATTTCACGGCACCGGGCCTTACGACGTGAAGACGGGAGATTCCCCGCCCGCCAAGGCCGGCGCGCCGCCGATGTATCAGGACGTGATGGGCCAGACGCTGGTGAAACTTTGCCAGAAAAACAACACGCTCGTCGGCATCACCGCCGCCATGCCCAGCGGCACCGGCATGAAACATCTGGAACGGGCGATGCCCGACCGCTATTACGACGTGGGCATTGCGGAGGAACACGCCGTCATTTTTGCCGCCGGCATGGCGACGATGGGTTTTCATCCCGTTTGCGCGATTTACTCCACGTTCCTGCAACGCGCCTATGATTGCATTCATCATGATATCTGCCTGCAGGATTTGCCGGTGATTTTCTGCATGGACCGCGCCGGCCTTTCCGCCAATGACGGCCCGACGCATCACGGCCTGTTCGATATTGCCTACCTGCGCTGCATGCCGAACGTCATCGCCATGGCGCCGAAGAATGAGGATGAACTGGTGGACATGATGTTCACCGCCACGCATCAAAATCATCCCACCTTCATCCGTTACCCGCGCGGCGCGGCAGAAGGCGTGCCCATCAAAGACCAGCCGGAGTTGCTCGAAATCGGCAAGGCGGAAGTCATCCAGAACTTTTCCAACACTGGCAAGCGGAAAGTCGCCCTGTTCGGCCTCGGCCCGCTGAACACGCTGGCGCGCAAAGCCGCGGAGCAACTGGTGACGGAAGGTTTTGATTGCGCGGTCGTCAATCCGCGTTTCACCAAGCCGCTCGACGCCGGCACGCACGAATTTTTCGGCAAGGCCGCCGATGTGGTCGTGACGCTGGAAGACCACGTGCTGATGGGCGGCTACGGCTCGACGGTGCTGGAATTGTTCAGTGAAAAAAGCGTGACGACGCCCGTCGTCCGCATCGGCTGGCCCGACCAATTCATCGAACACGCCACCACCCAGGACGAACTGCGGAAGAAATACGGCCTGACGGTTGAAAACACCGTGGCCAAGGTGAAGGCGCAATTCGGCGAGTCCCCGGCAAAAGTGACGCAGTTGATTGAAGTGGCTTGATGAAAGTTCAACGGCTAAAAGTTCAACCGGCATTTACGTTGGTTGAACTTTTGGCGGTCATTGTAATCATTGGAATTCTGGCGGCGCTATTGCTCCCGTTAATTTCTCAATCCAAAAAAAGAGCGCAGCAAATTCAATGTATCGGCAACTTGCATCAATTGGGTTTGGGCATACAAAATTTCGTGGCGGACAATCACGCTTATCCTTCGATCTTTACGGACACGAATGGCCATAATCCGGGAACTTGGATTAGCCAACTGGAACGCGGAGGTTTTGACATTTCCAAACCCAAAAGAAAATTCTTCGCGGAGGGTGTGTGGCAATGTCCGTCAGCGCGGTGGCCAGGGAATTGGCCTACTAATGCAATCCCCATTTGCTATAGTTACAATGCTTGCGGTTTAGGAAGTCTCACCAACTCGCTTGGTCTTGGCGGTCGCTACATTCCAAGCCCTTTCTCATTTGCGCCCCTAAGCGAGTCGGAAGTGGCTAATCCAAGCGATACGATGGCCATGGGCGACGGATTTAGTGGTGGAATCTTTTTTGTGCGCTTAACGTTCATTGCGAATTCAAAACGCGCATATTCGCGTCACCAAGGCAAAGCCAACGTGGTGTTTTGCGACGGCCACGTGGAATCGCCAACGCTGCAATTTCTTTTTGCCGACACGAGCGATGCCGCCTTGAGCCGCTGGAACCGCGACCATCTACCGCACCGCGAACTACTGGCCCCGTAAAGTTGGATTGTTGTCCTCCCTCAACCCGGCCTTCTCCCCAGGGAGAAGGCGAATCGTTTGTCGCTGCTTTGAAAATTCGTGCGACTGGATTTGCGGAACAGCCGTTCGTAAAATCAGAAATGCGGAATAGGTGTTTCTTCTCCTGGGGGGAGAAGGTCAGGTTGAGGGCGAACGTTCATTACTCAGCGAGCCATTTTCTTTCCTTGCTTTCCTTGATTGTCAGCCCAATTCTACGCGAATTAAGGCTTTGAGAATCATAAATCGCGAATCGTAAATCAAACATTCTTAGCATGGCCTATAAAGACGTGACGCCGCCTGCGGGCGGAAAGATTTCAATTCAGAACGGCAAGCTCAACGTGCCGGAAAACCCCATTCTCCCGTTCATTCGCGGGGATGGCACCGGCCCGGACATCTGGGCGGCCAGCGTGCGCGTGTTCGATGCGGCCGTGCAAAAGGCTTACGGCGGCAAACGCAAGATTTCCTGGTTGGAAGTGTTTGCCGGCGAGGCCGCCAAAAACAAATTTGATAACTGGCTGCCGGATGACACAGTCGAGGCGTTCAAGGAATATCTGGTCGGCATCAAAGGCCCGCTGACCACACCCGTCGGCGGCGGCATCCGTTCGCTCAACGTTGCGCTCCGCCAGATGCTCGATCTCTATGTCTGCCTGCGCCCGGTGCAATGGTTCACCGGCGTCCCGTCGCCCGTGAAACATCCGGAGAAGGTGAACATGGTCATCTTCCGCGAAAACACCGAGGACATTTACGCGGGCATTGATTTCGAGGCGGGCAAGGAAGCAGCGCTCAAGACGATTGAATTTCTCAAGGCGAACTTTCCGAAGGACTTCAAAAAAATCCGCTTTGGTGAAACGCCGGATGTGGTTGGCATCGGCATCAAGCCCGTGTCGAAGACCGGCACCCAGCGCCTGGTGCGGTCGGCCATCCAATATGCCATCGCCCAAAAGAAGAAGTCGGTGACGATTGTCCACAAGGGCAACATCATGAAATACACCGAAGGCGCGTTCCGCGACTGGGGTTATGAGCTGGCGAAAACGGAGTTCGGCGCGGTGGAAATGGACGGCGGGCCGTGGTGCAAGATTCCCGAAGGCAAACCCGGCGCGGGCCTGGTCATCAAGGACGCCATTGCCGACATCACGCTCCAGCAGGTGCTCACGCGGCCGACGGACTTCGACGTCATCGCCACGCTCAACCTGAACGGCGATTATTTGAGCGACGCGCTGGCCGCACAGGTGGGTGGCATCGGTATCGCGCCCGGTGGCAACATCAATTACATCAGTGGCCACGCCATTTTTGAGGCGACGCACGGCACCGCGCCAAAATACGCGAATAGGGACGTGGTGAACCCCGGCTCGGTGGTGTTGAGCGGCGAAATGATGTTCCGTTACCTGGGCTGGACGGAAGCCGCCGATTTGATTCTCAAGGGCCTGAACGGTGCGATTGGCAGCAAGCGCGTCACTTACGATTTTGCGCGTTTGATGGAAGGCGCGACGGAGATCAAGTGTTCGCAGTTTGGCGATAACATCATCGCGCACATGTAGCGCCTTTGTCTGCGAAGCGGTTATTGAGCGGTTGAATTGTTGTTCCCGGATTGGAGCTTTTCCACCTGCTTCGCCAAGTCATTGTATTTGCTGACGATGTCGTTCCGGTCTTTGACCTCGTCGTTGTATTTCTGCACTAGGTCGTTGCGCTGGGAAACGAGGTTGGAGATGGTGGTATTCTGCCGGTCAATGCCGGTGTAGGCGTCCTTCAACTTTGCTTCCAGCGCATCCACGCCGGCCTGATATTGCGCAATTTCGTTGGTCAGGTTTTCGTTGGCGAATTGCAACTGCACGATTTCGGCCTTTTGCGAAATGATAAGCTGTTCATTCGTCGACGCGACCGCCTTCATTTCGGTGAGGCTCGCATCCATCTGGTTCACCTGATGATTCAGCGTGGCGAGGGAGTTGGTATAGCCCTGGATGGCGGCGTCGCGGTCATAGACCATCCGGTTGAGCGTCTGGATTTCGGTGCGCTGGATGGTTTGTTCATACCATTGCCAGGCGCACAGGCTGCAAAGGCCAATGGCGAGGACGATAAACAGGTTTACCTGGAAGTTTTTCATGGGGTTGAATGGTCGGGAGCGGCATCGACGGCAATGGCGACGTGCTGGATGCCGGCGCGTTTCACCAAATCCAGCACGAACATCACCGAGCCGTGCGTGGCGTCCGCCGCGCCGGTGATATAGACCGGCAGGTTCGTGTTCAGGTTGTAACGGTTTGTGAGCATCGTGAACAATTCGGGGAAGGCGATGGGTTTGTCAGCCGCGGAAACCTGGCCATCCGGGTTCACGATCAGATTCACGATGTCCGGTTTCTTCGAGGGCGCGGCGAGTGTGGCGGTGGGCAGATTGGACTTGAGCGTGCGGACAATCTGCATCTGCAAAGTGACCATCATGAACGACGCGAGCAGGAAAAACATGATGTCAATCAGCGGGATGATTTCCAGCCGCGACTTCTTTTCCGGGATGGGTGTGCGGATTTTCATTGAATTACGTTTGCCACAGATGAACACAGATGAACACAGATGAAGCACAGATAAAAAACGGATTGAAGTCGCGCGAAGAACGCGAAGGTGGCGAAGGCTTTAAAGAAAACTTTACTTCGCGCTCCCTCGCGGCCTTCGCGCGGAGCAATCTGTGTTTCATTTGTGTTCATCTGTGGCTCATTTTTGATTTTCATTGCTGTCGGTCATAAACGCGACCTTCTGAATGCCAACCGCGCGGACGGTTTGGTACACCTTCACCATGTCGCCGTGCAACGTGTCGCGGTCGCCGCTGATGTAAACCGGCACATCCGGGTTGGCGTGGAAGCGGTCCTTCAAAACCGACGCGAGGTCGGCCAGTGAAATCTCCTTTTTCTCCAGCCAAACGGAACCGGATTTGTCCACGGCGATGTTAATCATGTCCGGCCTGAAATCCTGCCGCGACTGCGAGGCGGGTGGCAGGTTGACCTTGATGTTTTCCGTCTTGCTCATCTCCAGGGCCAGCATCATGAACGATGCCAGCAGGAAAAACATGATGTCAATCAGCGGAATGATGACAATCCGCGAACGACGTTTCGGAATGGGCGAGGGGATTTTCATCGAATTGTTTCAACCACGGATGGACACGGATGGACATGGATTTTCCAGATAAACCAAAAACCTCCGGCGGTCCAAACTGACGGTTTTAACAGCATGGTTCCAAATTGGCATTTCTTCTTCATCCGTGTTTATCTGTGTTTATCCGTGGTTGTTTATATTTTTCAGGAAAATTTCAATGGCTGGTGGCCTGACCCGGCGATTCGGGCTTGTGCAGATGGACGGTATCGCCCGTTTTTCCGCCCCCGACCAGGACTTCGACATTCGTCGCCGCGGTTTCCAGGTCGAACTGCAATTGCGCCACCCGGGCGGAGAAATAATTGAACGGAATCAACGAAAAGATGGCGATGGCCAGTCCGCAGGCGGTGGCGATCAGCGCCTCGCCGATGCCACCGGTCACGCCGACGACGGACAATTCGGCGCTGCCGATGTTGAGAAAGGCGCGCATGAGGCCGGTGACGGTGCCGAGCAGGCCGAGCAGCGGCGCGAGCGTGACGAGCGTGTCCATGACGGTGAGAAAACGCCCGGCGCGCTTCAATTCAACGCCCGCCGCCAGTTGCAACGCGCCGATTAACGAGCCGTGTGCGTGGCCGACGTGGTTGAGGCCATGATGAATCACGCGGATGATGGGGTCATCTGAGCCGGCGGCGATTTGTTTGGCGGCCGGCACGTCGGTATTTTCCAGCGCCGCGAGCAATTGCTCCATTTTTTGCGGGTCGCGCCTCTGGCTTTCACGCCACCACCAGAAGGCGCGTTCTCCGACAACGGCGACGGCAACGATGGCGCAGATGAGAATCGGCCACATGACCGGGCCGCCTTTGAGGAAGAATTGGAGAACGATGTTTGCGAGCATAGTTTTTTTGTGTGTTAGACGTTGAAACAGTGAAAGGTTGAAGCGCGATGCCGGGAGCGCCGGCATCTTGCCGGCGAGCTGACGTTTCCAAGTTTATAAAAATCGCCGGCTGGAAGCCAGCGCTCCCAGGGCGATGGATTAATTCGTTTCAACATTTCAACCGGTTTATTCTTTGTGTTCATTGGATGGAATCATTTGATTTGGTCAGTTCAATTGCAGCTTGTAGGTGATGCTGGTTTGAAAAAGCCGCGTGACGGTGTCGGTCGGAAGCCGCCAATGGCGCTTGATGAAATCCACCGTCGCGCGGTCGAGGAGCGGAAAACCGGGCGATGTCTTCACCTCCACGGAAATGACATTACCCGCGGCGTCGCCGGTAAGCACCAGAACCACCGTGCCCTGTTCGCCGGTCTGTTCAGCGATGGGAGGATATGGCGGTTCGGGCCGTTCACCGCCCGCGCCGGTGTTGTTGAGCGAACCGATACGCACCGGGGCCGCCTGCGGTGCGGAGGCGAGCGCGGCGTCCGCGACCAGCGTGCCCACGGTGGGAACTCCGAAATTGACGTTCGGCGCATTCGGCAGGACGACGAGGACGCGCGGTTGATTGTTTTGTTCCGCTTGTACCGGTTTGGGGGCGACGGCTTGTGGCGGCAACACCGCCGGCTGGACAACCACGGGAACCTCTTCCCGGATGGGTTGAACGGATTTGATGGAAATAACGCCGCGTCGGGCGCCGAGAATGCCGATCAACAGGAAAAGGATGCAAATCGAATTCACCCAGGCGAGTTTGCGTTCCGGCTCGCGGCGGGCCGTGGACAGGCACAACCGCGCCAGTTCATCCTTCAACTCGTAGCCGGGCGCTGTTCGATTTGCATCCATGTGGGCTATCGGGTAGTCGATTTGTTCAGAATGTCAAACTCAGCGAGCCGAAAAAGCCGAGCCGCTCGCCATATTGCGCGGCGTTGACGCCGACGCCAGTACCGCTGCGGAGCTGGTAAATGTTGTCGGTGAGGTTGACGACATCGAGCCGCGCCACCAACGTCTGGTCGTGGGGCAGTTTGAAACTCTGCGCCGCACCAAGGTTGATGGAATAATAGTCCGGCACGCTCGCGCCGTTGGGAACCGGGTCACCCGCGGGATCGATTGTTCCGCCACCATCCTGCCGCAATCCGCTGCCATAGATCGCGTCGGTGTAAAGCTGCGTGCTGTAGTGCGGCCCTTCCTGCCACGTGTAGGACATGCCGAACGAGCCGGTCACCCGTTGGTCGTGGTCGAGATATATCCAATGATTTTGCACATAAGCCAGGGCATTTGGATCAAACAGGAACTGCGCCGATTCCCAATCTTCGCCATACGCCTGCGACCAGGCAACGTTGGCGTAGGCGGAAAAACCGCCTTGATCGTAGGAGCCGGTGAATTCCACGCCATAAACCCGGCCTTTCGCATAGTTGAATGCCGAAAGGATGAGCGTCTGCCCAAACAGGCCGTCATCCAGTTGATGCCGGGCGGTCTTGTAATAGCCGTCCACGCCCACCTTGAGGTGTTTGGTGATTTTCTGGCTGATGCCCGCGTCAAAATAATTCGCGCGCTCGGCCTGGACGGGATCGTCCTGCTGAACGGCGGATTCATTTGACGTGTTATTGAAAATAGCGACCGAACTCGCCGGCACGTTCTCCACCGGCGGCGGCGTGAAATAACGCGCGCAACCGGCGTGCAGCGTCGTCCAGTCCGTCGGTTGATAAATCACGTTCACGCGCGGACTCGGTTGATTGGCTTTGAGGAAGGAAGAATAATATTGATCAAAGCGCGCACCGTAATTGATGGTCACTTCCGGCAGGATTTTCCATTCATCCTGTACATACGCCCCGGCAAACAAACCATGAAGCACTTCGTTGTCGGGGATGGCAAACGGCGCGCCGGTCGGGTTACCGGCCCCATCCAGAGCGAACACCGTCGTGGTCGTAACGGCAGAAACGTATTCGTCCAGCAACAACACGCCACCACGAATTGTGTGTTTGTCGCCAAGGGCGTAACTGGCATCAGCCTGGAATCCGCCGGAGTAGAGATCACGGGCCACATCACTGGCCACGCCATTGAAGTAAAGGTCGCCCACCGGGTCCGGCGTAAAATGCACGTCGCTGTTGCGGCCAAAAACGGAGGCTTGAAAATTCAAATCGCCCGCCGATTTTTGATAGGTGACCACGCCGTAATAGTTTTGCTCATTCTGATTTTCATTCAGATTGGATGAATCAAATGTGCCCGGTGGCGCCCATGTATCCCCGCCGGGTGCAGTACCAACCGGCTGACCCGGCGTGTTCGGTACTTGAAAATCGCTATAGGAGGCGCTGCCCATGACAGTAACCCGGCTCGTGTCGCTCAGAATGCGCGAGGCATAGAGGAACGATTTATACTGTTCCGTCTGGTCGTGGAACGCGTTTTTGCTGCCGGTTGGATTTTCAATGCCGAGACTGTTCTGGTCGAAACTGCCGTCCACGAAGTAATCCCATTTCCCCTGCGAACCACCATACTCGAAGCTCGGACGGAACGTATCATAGCTGCCGCCATACAGGGACATTTGACCACCGTTTTCAAACGCACCACTTTTCGTGTGAATGTCCACGACGCCGGCGGTGCGGAAGCCGTAGGCCGCTGGTAATGCGCCGGTGATGAGTTCCATGGAATCCACAAAACGCGGGTCCAATTCCAACCCGAACCCGGTGATGCCCTCCGGCAACAGCACGTCGTTGATGCGATATTGCAGGTTCGCGTGCTCGCCGCGAACGTGCAAATCGCCGTTCACCGCCGAATCCTGCGCCACGCCCGGCGCGCGCAGAATGACCTCGTTGAACGGCGCATTGGCGCCCTGTGACAGGGTTTGGATTTGTTCCTGGGTGAAGGTATGGGCGGTTGCCCCCAGATCGGGAATGATCTGATTCCGTGCCTGGTCCAGCCGGCCAATGACGGTGATGTTGCCGAGATTGGCGACATTCGTCGAATTGTCTGACACACCGGCATTGGCCGCCGACACATTATTGGTCTGGGCCAAAGCCGTCCCGCCACCGGACAGGGCCACCGATGAGATGACCGCCCAATAAACCCTGCTCTTTCTACGCTTAAATTTTTTCCGTTCTCCAAAAATTTTCATAAATTCAATGGGTTAAAATTTTCAAAACACTTCCGCGAATCTCCACGGACCCGCGCTTTGCGAAATGCCACACGGCACAGCACAAAGATTTGGTTCAAGAAATATTTCAGACCCGGCGATGGCCAAAGTCCGAATCCAACGGGAATTAAGAAACGGAGCGGAGAGCGGGCGGGGCGCGGCCTGGGGGAAGATTTTCTATGACCGGGCTGAAAGCGGAAACAACGAAGGATTGGGTGGTTTCGACCAAAATCGTCGGCGGGGGAATGACGATGTCACAGGTGGCCGAATCCATTTTCCCCGCAGCGAGCATCGTGACCGCACAATCGTGGTCCTCCTTGCCCGCGTCATGGTGGATCATTTCGTGCAACGCGGGGCACGCGGCCATCGCGTCCAACAACAGGACGATGCCCACCAGCAAGGCGGCCAGGACCGGTTTGCCGAACGGAACAAGATGGCTCTTTACGTATTGCAAATCATTTGCAACCTAGCAGGCGACGTGCCATTGGCAAGTCATTTTTGAAAACGCCGCCGCCGGAGCCAGCCGCTGCCTGGAACGAAGATTTCAGGGGATTCCATTTGTCGGTTGAACGGCCTGGGGAACCGGGGATGATGCCGATTGACCCTCGGCTTCGAACTGTTTGATCAGCATGGCGATGGCCAGACCGGCCAGCAAGGCCAGCGAGAGCTTGAAGCGGTCGTGGGAGTGAAATTGCAATTCCGGCAGCAAATCACTGCTGGCGATGCACAGGAACGTGCCGGCACAGAACGCCAGCGCACCACCGAGGAAGGTCGTATCCGAACCGGCAAAATGACTCGCGCCGAAATAGAACAGGACCGCCCCCAGCGGACTGGCCAGCGCAAACAGCCCGTTTAAGAGGTGCCGCGAAAATCGTGAACTGCCGCCCGCGGTCATCAAGGTGGAGATGGCCAGCGCATCGAACGGTTTGTGGAGAATCACCACCAGGGCCACACCCAGGCCCGCCAGCCGGACATGGTTTTGCGCGCCGGCCTCGACCGCAGCGGCCAGCGCCAGGCCATCGAGCAGGGAGTGAAAGGTCAAACCGAGTGCCGTACCCACCCAGGACAGTTGCTGGGCGGATTTGTCGGCCAGTGTGTGGGCGTGATGCGCATGGTCATGAACAGGATCTTCGGGCTCGGCCTGTCCGTGGTCGCAATCTTCCGGATCGCCTTCCGCCGAGTCGTGGTGATGAAAATGAAAGAACCGTTGCAGGAAGAACATGCTCAGGAATCCGCCGAGCATCCATGCCGCCGTCCGATCCAGCGAATGCAATTGCTCGTTGGCATCCGGCAGGAAATGCAACAAGGCGATGCCGAGCATGAGACCGGCCACGAAGCTGATGGCCATCTGGATGCGCCGGTGGGTGGGGCGGATGACCAGCAATAGCCAGCCGCCCGCCAGCGAAGCCAGCAACACCAGCAGACAATAGATGATCAGCAGACAGACGGGGGTCATGGTTTTAATTGCAAATCGTTTGCAATCTAACAAATAGGCGGTCGGTCGCAAGTCTAAATTGTACCTCGTAGCCGTCTTTGCAAAACGCGGTTGCCGAATTTCCCCGCGTTTACAAGCGCGGCTGCCCGGTTCACTTGCCGCAGCAGTGCTTGTATTTCTTGCCGCTGCCGCAGGGGCACGGATCGTTGCGGCCCACCTTGGGGCCGGTGCGGACCGGCCGGGCCTTTTCCGCCGCCGCCGCCGCTTCACTGACCACGTCGCTGGGTTTGGCCTCGGCCCCGCCGGGGCTGGCAGTGGTCGTGCCGCCGCCGAAGGCACTGGCGGATTGATGCAAGGTCTGTTGCGGAACGTTCCGCAGGAAATTTTCAAACGCCATCATGGAGGACGCGCTGCGGAAAATGTTGTGGCAGATCTCGCTTTTGACACTGACCATCAATTCGTCGAAAATTTTGTAGGCCTCAGCCTTGTACTCCACCAGCGGATCGCGCTGGCCGTAACCCCGCAGGCCGATGCTGTAGCGCAGGCTGTCCATCTCGTAAAGGTGTTCCTGCCAGAGCTTGTCAATCGCGCTCAAAATCGTGTAGCGCTCGACCACCGCGAGTTTCTCGGGTTCCTCGAAGCTGATTTTCACCTCGTACGCCTTGCGGATGCTGTCGCTGATGAAATTACAGACGGCGAATTGCGCCGGGCTGAGCCCCTCGAACACCGAACCGGACACGGGCGTCTCCTTGCCGGAATCGGCGGCCTTGATGATTTCGGCCTCGGGCATGCCGAGCGGGAAATTCAAATTCACCCAGTCCGCGAGTTGACGCACCTTCCATTCGTTCGGCTCGTCGTCGGCGGAGGTGAATTGCTCGACCTTCAGGATGACGACTTCCTCGATGATGTCCATCAGGCGGTCGCGCACGTCCGCGGCATTGATGATTTCGTTGCGGAAGCCGTAGATGACCTCGCGCTGTTTGTTCATCACGTCGTCGTATTCGAGCGTGCGTTTGCGGATCTGGAAATTGTGCTGTTCGACGCGCTTTTGCGCCTGTTGAATGGAGCGGTTCAAGAGCGGATGGGACAATTCCTGGCCTTCCTCCAGGCCCATTTTCTCCATCATCTTCACGATGCGATCGGAGCCGAACAGCCGCATCAAATCATCCTCGAGCGAGATGAAAAAATGCGATGAGCCGGGGTCGCCCTGGCGTGAGCAACGGCCGCGCAACTGGCGGTCGATGCGCCGCGACTCGTGGCGCTCGGTGCCGAGCACGTGCAGGCCGCCGACCTCGGTGACCCCGGCCCCCAGTTTGATGTCGGTGCCGCGGCCGGCCATGTTGGTGGCAATCGTGATGGCACCGCGCTGGCCCGCGCGCGAGACGATTTCAGCCTCCTGCTCGTGGTATTTTGCGTTGAGGACGGAGTGAATCAACCCGTCGCGTTTCAACATCCGTGACAGCATTTCGCTGGTTTCCACGCTGACGGTACCGACCAGAATCGGACGGCCCTGGGCGTGCAGCTCCTTGATTTCCGCAACCACGGCGGTGAATTTCTCACGCCGGGTTTTATAGACCGAATCATGCGTGTCCTTGCGGATGTTCGGCTGGTTGGTCGGAATCGTCAGCACGCCGAGCTTGTAAATGTCGAGAAATTCCGTCGCCTCGGTTTCCGCCGTGCCGGTCATACCCGCCAGTTTTTTGTAGAGCCGGAAATAATTTTGAATGGTGATGGTCGCGAGCGTCTGGGTCTCGCGCTCGATTGCGACGCCTTCCTTGGCTTCCACGGCCTGGTGCAGACCGTCGCTCCAGCGGCGGCCGGTCATGAGCCGGCCGGTGTGTTCGTCCACGATGATGACCTTGTTGTCCTGCACGACGTATTCCACGTCCTTCTGGTAAATACTGTACGCCTTGAGCAATTGCGAAATGGCATGGATTTTCTGGGCCTTCGTCTCAAAATCCTGCTGCAATTTGGTCTTGGCCTCCATGCGTTTGCGCGCATCGGTCTCCGGGCCCGTGTCAATTTCGTGCAGCAACGTCGTCAAATCGGGCAGAACAAAGGCTTCGGGGTCCTTGGGGCTGACCACGTTGCGGCCTTTTTCGGTGAGATCGGCCTCATGGCTTTTTTCGTCAATGGCAAACAGCAGCTCCTCTTTTTCCCGGTAAAGGTCCACTTTTTTCTGGTCCCGGTGCAAATCCAGCTCGGCCTGATTCATCAGCCGCAGGTTTTCGGGATTCTCCAAAAGCTTCAGCAGACCCTCGGATTTTGGCTGGCCCGTCTTGACCCGGAACAGCAGCCGGCCGATTTCACTTTCCAGCGCCGCGCCGTCCTGCGCGTTGGAACCGTCGGTCGGGTTTAATTTCTTCATCAACGACTCGGCTTCCGACAAAAACTGGCCGCACAGCCGTTCCTGCGCCCGGACGAGCGACTCGACGGTCGGCTTCCATTGCGCGTATTGCTCGTCAAACGTGTGCAGGGACGGACCGCTGATGATGAGCGGCGTGCGCGCCTCGTCGATGAGGATCGAGTCCACTTCGTCCACGATGGCGTAATAATGTCCGCGTTGAACCTGGTCCTCCTTGCGCACCGCCATGCCGTTGTCGCGCAGATAATCGAAGCCGAACTCGGCGTTCGTACCGTAGGCGATGTCGCAGGCATATTGTTCGCGGCGGACCTGCGGCGACTGGTCATGCAGAATGCAACCGACGGCGAGGCCGAGAAATTTGTAAATCGCGCCCATCCATTCCGAGTCGCGCGCCGCCAGATAATCGTTCACCGTCACCACGTGAACGCCGCGGCCGGTGAGCGCGTTGAGATAAATCGGCATGGTCGCAACGAGCGTTTTACCTTCACCGGTGGCCATTTCGGCGATTTTTCCCCGGTGTAGCGCCATCCCGCCGATGAGTTGCACATCAAACGGAATCATCTCCCAAACCACGGGGCGTCCCCGCACCACCACTTCCGCCTTCCGTTCGGTCAGGCGGCGGCAGGCATTTTTGACCACGGCAAAGGCTTCGGGCAAAATTTCGTCGAGCGCCACGGCCAGCTCCTTCCGGTCCTGAATGGCCGCCAGGCGCGCCTTCCAGTCGGCGGTTTTCTGACGCAGTTCGTCGTCGGAAAGTTTTTGGAGTCCGGCCTCAATCTCGTTGATGTGGCGGACCACCGGCCAGAATTGTTTCAGTTCGCGGTCATTCCTCGACCCGAAGATCATTTTAATGAGCCCAATCATGACAATTTGCGAAAATAGCAGGGGAAACGCTACGCGAGGAACTGCCCACCGTCAAAATGAATCGGCGGCGGCGAGGGGTATCGTTTGCGGGAACGGCAGCGCGAGTGGTCACAACTCGCGAAGTTGCACGCACCAATCCGCATATCATCAAATCATCAAATGAAGCTTGAGCCGGGACGCGGGGGCTAACCCCCCGAAAAAATTTGGCGGCCGGCCGGCCGGTGCGGAGAAGAAGGCAACCGTTATGATTTCTGGCTTGCGTTGGAGCAGGTTAACTTACAGGCTCGGCAGCCGAAACTGACGGTGTATTTTTTAATGAGCAATTCAGCGGAACTCAAAAGGCAAATCAAACGCATGCTGGTGGAAAACCTCATGCTTCAGGGCACAGCGGATGAAATCGGGGATGCCCAGCCGCTCTTTGGTCCGGGCGGTCTGGGGTTGGATTCGGTGGACGCGCTCCAGATCGTGGTCGCGGTCGATAAAAATTACGGCCTGAAAATTCCCGACCCGGAAACGGCGCGCAAGATTATTTACAGCGTCAACACCATCGCCGCCGCCATCGAAAAACACCAATCCATCTGTTCGTGAACGGTGTGCTTCCGCGATCCCGGGCGAAACGCCGTTGGGTTGCGGAAGAGTGCGTTTACACCCACCCCATGATTTCACGCTCGGCCTGGAGCCAGTCATCCAACTCATGGCCGGACTCGGCACCGCGATCAAGGTAAATTTGGTGGGCACGGGCTTCAATTTGCTCGTGGAGGCAAGCAGCCTCAAATATGCCGATCTTTCGATTCGGTGATTTCTTATCGTTTTTCTTGCTGGTTGTTTGCATCGTCTGCCTTTCGCTTCGGTTCAAGAGGTTGAGGTAAAAATTTCGTTACGGCGGGAACGTTTTCAGCACCTTCCATGCCGGGATGGGTGCGATTGAAAACCTGTCGGAAATCCCTGAATTTACAATGCTTTCCATAACAGTGATTGCCCCCATCTGATTTTTCAAATCGTTACCCGTGACGGCTGTTCGACATCAAATTAGGGGGAAAAACCCGCGATTTTTGGCATGAGTGGTGCTTTTTAATGGCGCAGAAGCTGGTTGCGAGTTGTAACTGCGCCGGGTCTTTCGCGGGGTGATCGAGTTGTACCGCTCGTCGCAGAGTTAATGCGGTGAATTGCAAATGGAACCATGATAAGTGTTAAAACCATTCTCTTTGTTGAGAACGACCCGGTTTCCCAGACCATGTATCAAAAACGTCTGGAGCGCGAAGGGTTTCACCTCGAATGCGCGCAAGACGGACAGGCGGCCCTCGATATTCTTTCCGAGCGCGCGCCCGATCTGGTCCTTTTGGACCTGATGCTGCCCAAGGTCAGCGGAGCCGACGTGCTCAAATACATGAACGCCGACCCGCGCTTGACGACGGTTCCCGTCATTATTTTTTCCAACGCACCGATGACCGAGGTGCCGCCGGACAGCCCGCTGGCCCGGGGCACCAAACGTCTGCTCAAAAGCGACTGCACTTTCCCCAAACTGCTGGAAACCATTCAGGAGACCCTTGCCACCACCCCTGAATTTGTGGTGATTGAAGCAGACAAAACGTCCGCTGCCCGGTCCAACGGGGAAAGCAAGGGCGGCCGTTCCAACACCACTCTGACGGCCGATTCCGAAACCAAAACCGTGTCTGAAACCAAGGCCATGAAACAACGTGCGGAATTTCTCAAAGAAGCTTTGCCGGTCATGCCAAAGATTCGTGAACACAGCATGGGATACATCAAAGCGCCGGAGTCGGCGGCCAGCCAGGCCCACCTCTCCGGACTTCACCAGCGCGTGCATTTGCTGAATACCGCTGCCACCCAGGCTGATTGCGCCCGGGTCGCCCTCTTGACGGGCACGTTTGACGCTTTGCTTTCCGCGATTATTGACAAACCCTCGACCGTGACCCCGTCAGTGCTGCAAACCATCGCCCAGGCGGTGGATGGCCTTGATGGTTTGTTGAAAAACAAAGACGGCTACTCCACCGGGCCGGCATTTCAGGCCAGGGTATTGGTGGTGGACGACGACACCGTTTGCAATCATGTCAATGTGACTTCCCTCAAGCGCGTCAATTTCGATGCCGTCGGCGTCAAGGATCCGGCCGCGGCGTTGAGCCTGCTGGAGACCACTGAATTTGACCTGGTCGTGCTCGACATCAACATGCCGGGCATGACAGGCTTCGATGTTTGCGAGAAAATGCGCAAGCTGCCGCATTGCAAGAAGACCCCGGTCGTTTTTGTCACCGCTTTCAGCAACTTCGACAACCGCAAGCAAAGCGTGCTCAGCGGCGGCAATGACTTCGTTTCCAAGCCGGTTTCCCCCCTGGAATTGGCGCTGAAAGTGACGGTTAATTTGATCAAGGCACGGGTGCAAGGCGTCCACACGACACAACAACAAACCAGCTCCGCGGCAATCAATGGTTCCTCGCACACGCCCCAACCTGCAGCCAGGACCAAAGCCGACCAGCAGGTCAGCGCGGAAACCGCGCCCCCGGAACCTCCTTCCCGGCTGGCGCCGACCGCCGGGCTGGGAGCCCGAGATGCCAAAACCGCAAATCCGCTCCCCGAGATAAACCCCGAACCGCCATCCCCATCGAAGGCCCCGCCACCCGCCGGCCCGCCGGGCAATGGTCAGCCGCAAGGCGGGGAAATTTTTGAACGTCTGCGCCAAAGCACCGCGGCCCTGGAAAATGCCAAGGTCGGCCTGGAACAGGAATCGGTGGAACGATCCCGCATCGAGTCGCAATGGCGCGAACAACTGAACGCGGCCCGGGCACTGCTCGGACAGACCGAGACCGTCATCAAGGACAAGGAGGCCCGGTGCAGCCAGTTGGAGAAGGAGCTGGCCGAATTGCGACGGGGCCGCGACGAACTGCAGAACAAGCTCAAGATCGAGCAACAGGCCACGGCGAAATCGCAACAGGAAATCAAGGAAGTGCAGGAACGGTTGCGCCAGGGCACGGCGGAATTGGAAACCACCAAAGCCGCCCTGGAAAAACAGTCCGCCGAGCGGACCCGCCTGGAATCGGAATGGCGCGAGCAATTGAATGCCGCAAAGGCGGCTGCCAGCCAGACGGAAGCCACGTTGAAGGAAAAAGTGGCCCAATCCGCCCAATTGGAAAAGGAACTGGCCGGATTGCGGCAGGTCCGCGATGAACTGCAAAACAAATTTACGACCGAGCAACAGGCGGTGGCGAAGGCCCAACAGGAAATCAAGGAGCTCCAGGCCGGTCTGGGGCAACAGGCTGCGGAACGGATGCGTCTGGAATCGGAATGGCACGAGCAATTGAATGCAACGAAGGCGGCCGTCACCAAGACGGAAACCACCCTCAAGGAAAAAGAAGCCCGGTGCGGCCAGTTGGAAAAGGAATTGGGCGGATTACAACAGGTCCGTGAGGAACTGCAGAACAAATTTACCGCCGAGCAACAGGCGGTGGCGAAGGCCCAACAGGAAATCAAGGAACTCCAGGAACGCCAGCGCCAAAGCGCGACGGAGTTGGAACGCGTCAAAACCGCCCTGGAACAACAGTCCGCCGAGCGCACGCGTTTGGAATCGGAATGGCGCGAGCAATTAAACTCGGCGAAGGCGGCCACGGGCCAGATGGAAAATGCCTTCAAGGAAAAGGCGTCTCACTGCGGCCAACTGGAAACAGAACTGGCCGGCCTGCAACAGGCGCGGACGGAACTGCAAAACAAGTTTGCGGCCGAACAACAAGCCACGGCAAAATCCCAACAGGAGATCAAGGCGCTGAACGAACGTCTGCAACAAAGCGCCACGGAATTGGAGCGCGCCAAGGCCGGCCTGGAACAGGAGTCCGCCAAACGCGCGCATCTGGAATCGGAGCACCAGAGTCTGGTGCAGGCCCGCGAAGCGCTGAATGCGGAGTTGCGCGGCTTGCGGGAGAACCAGGCGGCGCGGGAAGCCGAACTGCGGGACCGGCAACGAAAGCTGGCCGAAGGTTTGCGCGAAAACATTCAACTGCTGCAATCGAGGTTGCAGGAAGCCGAGGCTTTTGGCGGCGACTCCAACGGCGCGACCCATGGCAAGTCCAACGGACGTTGACCTGCTTCCCACCCGTAATCATCCCACGGATCGCAGGCCGTGATTGGGCCAAAGTGGGCGTTTACATTTCAAGTCTCTCCCCCTCGTAAAGAAACTTGCCTGCGGCGCGCATTCGTGTGAAATACCTGTCCGATGAAATGTGGCGGACCAAAGCCGATGCCGGCACTATGTTCGTTGATTACAGCCCATTCAAAATCAATAACGTCCCCGTAGCTCAAATGGATAGAGCAGCGGTTTCCTAAA
>Ga0187871_10000208_pt1 | contig 54418 bp, 38 predicted proteins | sample June2016WEW_16_1_FD_132988 | JGI IMG/M metagenome (GOLD analysis project Ga0187871, IMG submission 132988) | Peatland microbial communities from SPRUCE experiment site at the Marcell Experimental Forest, Minnesota, USA - June2016WEW_16_10 | ecosystem: Environmental > Terrestrial > Soil >...
CGGCACTATTACAGTGCCGCCGATGTGAGCTGTCTGCCCAGCCGCAACGAAGGCTGTCCCAACGTGGTGCTCGAGTCGCTCGCTTGCGGCACGCCCGTGGTAGCAACGCGCGTGGGGGCCGTCCCGGAGATTCTGGCCGATACCGAAACCGGAGTCGTTGTGGATCCGACGTCGGAGTCGATCCACCAGGGCTTGCGCTTCGCAATGGGGCGCGAGTGGAACCGGGCTGTCATCGCGTCCAAAGCGAAGCTAAGGAGCTGGGAACAGGTCGCCGAACAGGCGGAGCAATTTCTGCTGCGCTCAATCCGAAAAGCTCCTGGACACTCGCACGAAGCGACGGCTTACGAGGATTCCAAGTCACTCGAGGTCAATCGATGACAACCAGCGTCAAGCGTCGACTTGTCCCGCCTTTGCTCACGACGCCTAAGACACAGAAAACACGGACCCCAAGCTCCGCTGCTGCGCGACATTGCCCAACGCCAAGGTGTGGTATCGCGGTGCCGCTCTTTTGCTCGCGTCCGAGTTCCGCTTTGTCGGGGTGCAAAATCTGTCGATAACGACTTGCCAGTTTCTTGGGTAGAGGCTTGCATATGTCCTACTGCGTTTCGCCTACCTTCGCTATAAACCATCACAAAGCAATAACTTAGAATGCACGGAATTTGGAATGAGAAGTGCTACGTCCAAGGTGAGTTCCAGCGTGTTTCGTGTATCTGTTGACCAAGAACCCTCTACCCAGGACACGGAGGTGACAGCAAAATGAACCGGAAAGTGCAACTTCTTCTACCAGTCTTAGTCGTGGGATTGCTAATGGCGGCATCCACTACGGCGTGGGCTGGCACCAACTTGGGACTGCAGTTGACCGCCGCGGCTCCCAACCCGGGCCAAGCCACAATCTGCGACAACAGCATCAATTTCGCAGGCTGCACGGGTACTGCGTCGGACTTGAATCCAACGCTGGGCCAGATTACCTTTATTGGCGGGGTCGGCGGTTGGACCTCGAACGTGACCAGCGGCTTTGGACCGCCATTTGAAAACCTCGTGCCGCTATTGGATATCAGTTCGTTCAATACCTCGGTTGGCGCGGGTGCGGGTCCCATGACGGTACTGCTTTCCGTCACCGGACTGACTGGACCTACTGGGCTGCAAGCTTTCTTGAACTCCATCGGAGGAACCAATTCCTACGCTGGCACCACAATCACCACCCAGGCGTTCCTCTCGAACGCGAATATGGCGTTCTGCGCGCAGGGCTGCGGCGTGGCACTAACCTCCGCGCAGATGTTGACGGGAGCTGCGTTTAGTGGCTTATCGAGTGGTAGCGCGTTGTTGGGCAGCGGACCATTCGCTATCACTTTGGAGGTCACGATTAACACTGACGGCCAAGCGGACACCACTAGCCTCGATGACTCGCTGGCTCTGCCTGAACCGGCATCGCTTTCGCTTTTGGGTTCCGGATTGTTCGGATTCGGTATGGTGTTCCGGAGAATGCTGCTACGCGGCTAGTTCGGCTCGTCGCCCAGCCACGTCACCTCTTGTCCCCCAGAGAAACCCCGTCCAGGCCATGGGACGGGGTTTTCATTTATGACGCGGCTTCGGCTTGTCGCAGAACTGGGTGCTGTTTCTACGGATCCGATCTCTGCATGGCTGATCTGGGCGGCACAGTTCTTGGAACACGAATCGCCAGATGGAAGCAGATTTGTCCGAAATAAATAATTCTTGCCAGTTCCGGCCTAGTAATAGTCGTAAAAACCAGCGCCAAACCTAAGATTTGGAAGGGTATTCCACTCCCGGCTGAGATTGCTGCCCCGTTACTTTTGGTGCGCCTCGTGCTTTAGAAGCCCATGAAGGCCGAGTACCGCACCGACAGAGCGATGCAACGCAAGCCACATAGCGCGGACCTGGTTGTGCCGCCGGACGAGATCATCTTTGGTCGCTCGCAGGCGATGCGCGACCTTCGCCCCGTTGTCGAGCAGATCGCACGAGCGCAAGTTCCTGTTTTGATTTACGGGTCGACAGGTGCGGGCAAGGAAGTCATTGCCGGTTTCATCCACCGCAGTTCGCACCGCAACAATGGACCGCAGGTGAAGATAAGCTGCGGCGCCATTCCCACCCCGCTGCTCGAGTCCGAGCTGTTCGGCTATGAGCAAGGCGCATTCACCGGAGCGTACTGCAAGCGCCGCGGTATGGTTGAGCTCGCCCATGCGGGGTCGCTCATCGTGGACAACATCTCCGACCTCGACCTCGGCGTTCAGGCGAAGCTCCTGCAACTGTTGCAGAATGGCACCTTCACGCGCCTCGGCGGCGAGGAAGAACTCAACATCGATGTGCGCGCGATCTGCATCACCACCCGCAACCCTCAGGATGAGGTGGCCGACGGCAAACTGCGCCCGGACCTCTATCATCGTATCAACACCACCAGCTTCCGCGTTCCTGACCTCCGCGAACGCGCCGATGACATCTCAAGCATCTCCGACTACCTGATCAAGAGCTTCAACGAAATGTTTGGGACCAAGGCGGCGCCGTTGCCCACCCAGGTATGCCGGGTCTTGCGGCGGTATCACTGGCCCGGCAACATTCGGGAACTGGAAAATGTGATCCGGCGTTACGTGGTGATGGGGCAAGCCGAGCCGATCGCCGAGGAAATTGCCCAGCGCGCGCTGGCGTTTGCCCCGGCACAAAGATCCGGAACCGAGAATCTGTCATTCAAGAGCCGCACGGAACGACTGGTGCGCGAGGCTGAGGCTCAAGTGATTCTCCGAGTGCTCCACCTCAATAACTGGAACCGCAGGAAAACCGCCGAGATGCTGAACATCAGCTATCGCGCGTTGCTGTACAAGATCCGCAATGCCGGGCTTCGGGACTATGCCTCGCCGAAGGGCGCGCGCGGGGGCGACGGCGCTGCGCTGATCGATTACCGCACCTCCTCAGGGGCGTGAGCCCTGTGCCTCGGAATCGGAATGCGACCTGCCTGGTGCACCGGGGTCTTGCGACTCAGGTTTGCCATTGAGGCGCAGGATCCAGGCATCGCAATCACGGTTGCTGACCGCTACGCCCAACCATGCCCGTGCGCTCCGCCGCCACAGACGATTAGCGATGATGAACATCCGTCTGGCGGCCCGCCGCTCCGGGGCGTGATCACCATACAACTGAAGGCGTACGAGGTCGTCGCGGTCATAGCATCGGTGAACATGCCATCCGGTACTTCGCCGAGACAGGCGGACCTCCGCATTTGCGCGTCGGGCAAACGGTGCCAGCCAAATCCGGGTGGCAGCGTGTCAGCCGCCGAAGTCGCCTGGGCCGCAGCCAAAGCCGCCGATGCGGCGATCAACAGCCAAGGTAGATTCTTAAAGACGACTCGTTTCACGAGTTTTGCGGGCGCGGATTCAGGGGCAAATCGCCTCCCGGCCGGCTTGGATGTGCCCCTGTTGGCGCAAGTTGACGCGTCGACAAGAGTTCCCACTTAGCACGAATGTTTGCTAACATTTGCCGATTTGTGGAAGACCAAACCGGGAAGGGTCGCCTATCAGGGCAATAAAGGTCTAGCTTTTGTCCGTAAACCTGAGGTACTCTCATCGCAGATGGCCCGTATCAGTAACATGGGCTGATTGTCCCCTACGCAATCCGACTTCCCCGGTACTTTCGTTCCGGAGAAAGTTGTGCGCCACTTGAATCCGATGCTGGATCCAGAAGAGACGGTACCGTTGCCGCCGTCCCCGAGTCCTTCAACCTCGCCGGAAATCATCCGAGTCATGATTTTCGAAGCGACACGCATGGGCGCCGAACTGCTGAAGCGCATGTTGGAAACTTCTAGCTATCCGCTGAGCGTGACTGCGGCGTGCGAAGAGACCAAGACGACGTCGGAGCTGCTTTTCCCCGACGTCGATGTCGCCGTGATTGCAGCGGGCGCGGAAGACCTTGCTGTCAAGGCCAAGCTGTTGCGCAAGCTCCGGAACAACAATTCCAATCTTCGTTGTGTTCTATTGATCGACGAGTGCAGTCGCGAACTGGTTGTCGAGGCCTTTACCTCAGGAGCAATGGGCGTCTGCGGCCGGGACGAGAGCTGCGAAGTCCTTTGCAAGTGCATCGACCGGGTACACCGCGGACAGGTGTGGGCCAATAGCGAGCAACTGCGATACGTTTTGGACACGCTATCGAACGGCCATCGCCGGAGGCTGACCGATGTCCAGGGACGGGTTTTGCTCACCCCGCGGCAGCAGGAGATCGTTTACCTCGTGGTTGAGGGATTGCGCAACCGGGAGATCGCAAAGCGTCTCAACATAAGCGAACACACCATACGAAATTATTTGTTCCGCATTTTTGAAAAGCTCGGCGTCTCCAGCCGCGCCGAGCTAATCCTCTACACGCTAGCCAATTCGAAGAAATAAGCGCGCTGCCCTTGTGCTCCACTTCTTCCCGCCCCACGCTGCAGGCACCATGGTCCATGAGGCGTAGGGCAGCCGGTCGAGGCCGAGCGCCATTTAACCGAGTAGCTGTGCAAATTGTTGCCGTTGCCGCCGGAAAGTGCTGCCTGAGATCAGACAGGTTGGCACACCTACCGTCGCGGACTGGCAACCAACTGCCATTCAACGGAATAACGCCGCTATTCCAAACGCAGTATCCATGGGTTGGTCGGGTTGGGAATGTAGAGATAGACATCCTCGTTCGGGAAATACTTGAACCGCGAATAGACTCCGGGGCCGAAGGACATTGGAGGCGTCGGGCCGTAGCCGGCCGCGAAGCACTGTTGTGGTTGGATCGTCTCCTGCTGGCCCTGATACGTGATCGTCACCGGATTGTTGGGATCGGGGTTCAGCAGATAGACGGTGTTGAATGGGCCGGTGCATCCCGCTCCGCTGCAGTTCGTCGAGGACGGGAAGATGGCCATCACGTCGCGCTTGGAATCCCACGTCACCCCCGCCCAGTAGCCCAGCGCGCCCGTGCACGAGGTAGTGTTGTCGAGGTTGATGATTTGACAGCTGGTGCCGTTGCAAGTGTCGATGTACAGGATACGCAGGTGGTAGCCGCCGTACTCGTCGCCGTTTTCCATCACCAGGTAATGGTCGATGGGGTCGAGATCGAGATTGGCGTTGTAGCCAATGTAGGGTAATTGATTCGCCAGCACCGTGTAGGTATCGTTCGCGGCGTCGTAGCTATAAAGCGTATGGTCTTCGTCGAAGACCAAATCATAGCCGCTGGTAGGATGGCCAGTGGTGTAGTCGTAGACCGCAGCGGTCCACCACTGGTAGGAATTGTTCCGCAGCCGCGTCCACTGGGGCGGATGCTGAGTGAGATCGAGCGTCCAGTTGCTGAACATGGGCCCGGTGGGATCGGCTGCGGCCGCTCCGCCCCAGGCGAACAGTTTGTTGACCGGCGTGTTGTACACCAGGCCGGCGTAGGTCTCGCGCGCGTTGGGCGTGAAGCGCGCGCCGTAGCCGCAGGAAGGCTGGCCGAAGCTGCCATCGGGCGCGGGTGTGGATTCGAAGATCGCTCCACTATAGCCCGACTCGGAGTAGGGATTGTTGACCAGCTGACCAGCTCCGTTGTGCCACATTCCTTGGCCGCAATCATTGGTACCTTTACAGGCGCAGTCTGCGGGAACGTCGGTATTGTCAACTGTCCAATCAGGATCAGTGATGCGCTGCGCAGTTGGATCCGTGCCTTGCAGATTCAGGAGATACATCTCATTACCCTGGTAGTTGCCGTGGCCCGACGTCCACAGGAAATAACGGTCATTGGAGGTGTCAGCGGCGCCGCCTCCGTAGGCGACCATCTGGCCGCCGATGCAGTTGCTGAGGAAATCGAAGGCGTCGACCTCGCCGACTTCGGGGTTGTAATAAGTGTAGCCCGGGCTGACATTGCAGAAGTTGGCGTCACTGCCCAACTGCAACCAGCCAGTGCCGGCGGGAAGATTGACTTGTCCTGAAGCTGAGACGGTGAGCGTCACCGTTGCCGTCTGATTGCCCTGCCCGCTGGAGGCGGTGACGATGATGGCATAGCTGCCATACGGCGTGCCCGAAGCAACGTTCACGCTCATAACTGAGCTGCCTGAGCCGGGCGCCGGAATGGTGCTGGGATTGAAGCTGACAGTCGTGCCTTGCGGCGCGCCCGAGGCCGACAACGTGATCGCGCTGTTGAAGCCGTCAGCGGCCGTGGTTGCGATCGTGCCCGTCACCCGTCCACCGCTTGCCGGACTGCTGAGCGACGCGGGAACGCTTAGGGTAAATCCAGGCATACCGGCCACGGTGACGTTGAGCGTGACGGTCGCGTGCTGCATGACTCCACCGCCGTGCGCCGTCACCGTGATGGGATAGCTTCCGAGCGAGGCGCCGCTTGGCACGTTGATGGTCATAATGGAAGTGCCCGCACCCGGAGCAGGAATGGTGCTGGGATTGAACGTGACCGTGGTTCCTGCCGGTCCACCCGAAGCCGAAAGACTCACGGCGCTGTTGAAGCCGCCAATGCCGACGGTAAAGACATCGGCAGTGGAATACTGTCCCTGCCCTACACTGATCGAAGCCGGCGCCTGCAGCGCGAAGGTTGGACCGGTGGAGACCTGCGTGACACCGAGATAGGCAATGGGAGTGGTGTTCCCGTTGTACTGATTCATGCCAATTTGTACGGTCAGCTGCGTTCCGGCCAGGGTCATCTGCTGGCTGACGTTATTGGCCGGCCATTGCGCCGCCGACCAGCTGTTTCCCTGCATGTCGTAGAAGTAGCCTTCATTCACCGCACTGCCATTGACCGTCCACAGCAGATTGTTCCCGTCATAGAAGGTGATCTGGCAAAGGGTGAAGCAGGCCTGATAACCGGCATCGCCCATCGCCAGCGACAGGTTATAGGTTCCCGGCGACGGTAGATCGACATAGAAGTTGGCGGGCTGGCCGTTGGTGGTGGAGTTGATGCCGGCCAGGCGCGGATCGAACGTGTTGTTGCGGTCCAGAGCCGAGAAGGTCGCGCCGTAGTACCAGCCGTAGGTCGTGAGGTCGCCCATGGTTGGATAGATGGTTGTCAGAATCACGTAGGTGTCGCCCACTGGATCGGTGACAAATCCGGATGAGCCGCGGAAGTCGAAGCCCTGCTGCCACACAGAAGAGAGCACGGTCAGCTGTAGCGTCGTATTCTGCTGAACACCGCCGCCATTGCCAGTAATGGTTATGGGATAGACCCCTAGCGGAGTAGTTGCTGCTACGGTAATCGTCACGGTGGACGAACCGTTGCCCGGAGCAGGAATGGTTTGCGGGTTGAAGCTGACGGTGGTGCCTGCCGGCATGCCTGTCGCCGACAATCCGATCGAGCTGTTAAAGCCGTTCAGCGCTGTGGTCCTCGCCGTCGTGTTCCCGCCAGAGCCTTGCGCCACAGCAATTGCCGGAGGCGAGACGCTCAGGATGAAGTTGGGCTGGGCGGCCGCGGTCACGGTCAGCGTGATGGTCGCGGTCTGCTGCACACCTCCGCCGTTGCCGGTCACGGTGATGGGATAGGTGCCGGGAGGCGTGCTCGCTCCCACCGTCACGGTCATGGTGGAACTGCCCGCACCCGGTGCGGGTATGGGATTGGGACTGAAGCTGACGGTCGTGCCGGATGGTGCGCCCGCAGACGACAAAGCGACGGAGCTGTTGAAGCCGCCACCGATCGTCGTCGTGATCGTTGAAGTCCCCTGATTACCCTGCATTACCGTCAGCGAAGTCGGGGCGGCCGAGAGGAGGAAATTCGGCGCTAGAGTCACCTCGGCCAGGCCCAGGAATGCGATTGGGGTTTGATCGCCGGTAGTATCGCTAGTTCCTACTACTACAGTCAGTCTCGTACCCGAAATAGCGATCTGCCGGCTAATGTTTTGCATGGGCCATTGGGCTGCCGACCAAAGGTCACCCTGCGCGTCGTAAAAATAACCTTGGTTGATTGGTTCGCCGACAACGGTAGCTACTACGGTGGTACCGTCGAGAAACTGGATCTGGCATTCGACGCTGCATTGGGCGTAACCTTCGTCGCCCATCGCCAGCGAGAGATTGTAGGTGCCCGAAGCCGGCAAATCAACGTAGAAGGTATCCGGTGTGCCGTTCAAGGCATAGTTGACGCCAGCCAGTCGTGGATCGACTAGCGTGTTGCGATCGCGCGCGTAGATCTTGGTAATATCGGTCCAACCGTAATTCGTGCCGTTGTAGGTGGTCGGATACGCCGTGGTGGCGAGAACATAGGTGTCGCCAGGAGGATCGGTAACGAAGGTTGATGTGTTGCGGAAGTCAAATCCTATATACCAGGCAGCGCCGGAAGTGACGTTCAGAGTGACCGTGGTGTTCTGCTGAGTCCCGCCGCCATTCCCGCTTACCGTGATGGGATAACTTCCCAAAGGCGTGCTCGCTCCCACGGTAATCGTCATTGTAGAGTTGCCCGAGCCCGGTGCTGGTATCGTCTGCGGATTGAAGCTTACTGTTGTTCCCGAGGGCACCCCGGAAGCTGACAAGCTGACGGAGCTGTCGAAGCCGCCGCTGATTGTGCTGGTAATGGTCGATGTACCTTGATTACCCTGCTGAACCGTCAGAGATGCCGGCGCAGCCGTGAGCAAGAACTCTGGCGAGCTGGCTACCGTCAGGGTGACCGTGGTACTTTGCTGGATCCCGGCGCCGTTGCCGGTGTCTGTAATGGGATAGATTCCCGTCGGCGTGCTCGCTCCCACGGTTATCGTCATGGTTGAACTGCCCGCTCCCGGCGCAGGGATCGGATTGGGACTGAAGCTGACCGTCGCACCGGATGGGACGCCCGCCGCCGACAAACTGATTGGACTATTGAAGCCGCCGCCGATCGTCGCCGTGATCGTGGACGTGCCATGGTTGCCTTGTGCAATGGTGAGCGAAGTCGGCGAAGCGGTCAGGCTGAAGTTCGGCGATAGTCCAATCGCTTGTGCCACTCCCAGGAAAGCGATGGGCGTTGAATCTCCTGTGCTCTGGTTGGTTCCGACCACCACTGTCAGCTGGGTGCCTTGCAGCGTCACCTCCTGGCTTACGTTGCTGGTTGGCCATTGCGCTGCCGACCAGTTGTTCCCCTGCGCGTCGTAAAAATACTCCAGGTTCGTTAAGCCTTCGGTAATCGTGGCGAGCACCGTATTGCCATCCAGAAACTGGATCTGGCATTGCACCCAGCATTCCTCGTAGCCGGCATCGCCCATAGCGAGGGACAGCTTATAAGTGCCAGGCGATGGCAGGTTCACTAGGAACGTTGCCGGAGAGCCATTGGCGATGAGATTGACTCCGGCGAGGCGAGGATCGAGCGACGAGTTGCGATCGCGCGCCTGCACCAGGTTGGTGTTGGCCCATCCGTAATTAGTGCCATTGAAATTGGTGGGATACGCTGTGCTAGACAGAACATAAGTGTCCCCGGGAGGGTCTGTAACGAACGTGGAGGTGTTGCGGAAATCGAAACCAATTGCCCATCCCGCCGCTGCAGTCACTGTCAGCGTGACCATAGTGTTCTGCTGAATGTCGCCACCATTGCCAGTCACGGTGATCGGATAGGCTCCGGTCGGTGTGCTTGCGCCGACCGTGATCGTCATCGTCGAGTTGCCGGAGCCCGGCGCGGGAATCGGATTGGGATTGAAGCTGATCGTGCTTCCGGAAGGCACTCCTGCGGCTGACAGGGTGATCGAGCTATTAAAGTTGCCACTGATCGTGGCCGTGATCGTAGATGTACCTTGATTGCCTTGCTGCACCGTCAGCAAGGCCGGCGAGGCCGATAATGTGAAGTTGCCAGCGGGAGGAGAAATCTCGAAAACCACGCCTTTGCCATCCACTCCTGCGTTGAGGGCTGTGCTGTACAGATTGCCGTGCCCGTCCAGCACCACGCTGCCTGCCGGATTGCTTCCATCGCTGCCGTCGGTAAAGTCGTGAAGCGAGGTGCCGGACCAACTGCCACTGGATGGGGTCAGTTCGAAAACGTTACCGAATCCGTGAGCCCCATCCTGGTACGTGGTTCCATAGACGTTACCCGCTGTGTCCAGCGCCAAGCCGCCAAGCGGTCCAGGTGAATTCCCCGATCCGACGAAGCTGTAAACCGTACTGAATGTCCAACTGTCGCCTGATGGGACCAGGGGAGGGAAAGTGCCATCGCCTTCCCGGCCTCCAACCGCGGTCGTCCCGTGCGCATTGCCTGAGGCGTTGAAGATCAGCCCACCGCGTGGGCTCGACCCGTCGCTTCCATTTTGAAACATGTGGAAGCCTGACTGGACCAGCGTGAAAAACGTGCCGCCGCCTTCCCAGCCTCCGACGGAGGTCGTCCCGTATAGATTGCCCGAGGCGTCGAGGATCAGCCCACCGCGCGGGTTCGCCCCGTCGCTTGCGTTTTGGAAAGTATGGAGAAGATTCTCCGTCCAGTTCGACCCTGAGGATGCCAATTGGAAGACTGTCCCACAGCCATATGGTGCATTGCAGCTTAGATTGCCGCCACTAGCTACGGTGCCATACAAATTACCGGTTGCATCGAAAACTACCCCCGCAAAGGGATTTCCACCGTCATTGCCGCCGGTAAAGCTGTAAAGGACGCTCTCCGTCCAAGTGCCGTTCGAGGACGTCAACTTGTAAATAACGCCACAGCCCGTTCCATACTCGCAGTTTCCCGAACCACCCGAGATCGTGGTGCCATAGATATTGCCCACGGCATCGAAATGGAGGTCGCCATTGCCAGGGACAGCGCCGTCGCTGCCTCCCGTGAATCGATAAATGACGGTTTCGGTCCAGTAACAGAATACGGACTGGCAGACATTCGGCGGGGGCCTCAGACTGAAGACCGTGCCGCAGCCATCCCCACCACAGCCGCTACCCCCACCCTGCTGTGTCGTGCCATACAGAATCCCGTCCGGTCCGAGAACGACTCTGGCATAGGGAGTAGCTCCGTCATTACCGCCTTGGAAGTCGTAAAGCGGCGTCAGAATCCAACCCGAGCCTTTGTATGCCAGCTTGAAAACGAGTCCGCAACCGCCCAGAGCGGCGCAATTTCCGCTCGTGCTGCCTCCGCTGGTGGTCGTTCCGTAAAGGTTCCCGAAGGCATCCAGGGACAAACCCCCATAAGGATTTGCCCCGGTTGCTCCGCCAGCGAAAGAGTGTAGGAGGGTGTACGTCTGGGCTTGGGCAGGCTGTGTTGCCACAGCGATGAGCACAAGCATGAACGCTAAACTCAACGCAACGGTTGTCGCACGTAGCCTGGTCGCGAAAACCTGACGATCTCGCACTAACCTTCTTATGACGATCCATTGCGTATGAGAGCCGAGACCACTGGTGTGACCATACATTCGCATAGCGCCACTCTTGGTATTACGCTCCAGTCTGATAACAAGGAATCTTCCAATGCGTATAATCCGCGGCGGTCAGACATGGCAAGGTGCAAGTTCGCTTAGTAGTGCCTTGTCACGCCAACGCAAGTGGAAAAGCCTTCTTGAACGATCCCGAGCTGCATGCATTTGATTGCAAACATTCAACTTAGGACAAGCACGTCCCTGACCAAAGAAAATACATGCCAATTGACAAGCTTTTCCACATAAGTGCCGGTCAAATTAGGAAGCGGTTTAACCATGCTCCGGAAACATATTGCTTATCCGTTGTGTTTTTAGATATTTGCCTAGTGGTATTACGGACGTCGGTGGTGCGATCAGACAAGGTTCCTTCACCGAACAGGAGCATCACCTGGGCCACCTCCACCCGTCCGTTCGAAAGAACGGAATCAGGTTGGGAGATTCATCGGGCGTTGGGTGTTACGCAAAAGACGGCGTGGTTCATGCTGCATCGCATCCGGCTTGGAATGAAGGATGAGCGCACCTTCAGGCTCGGCGGAAATGATGGCGGTGGCCCCGTAGAAAGCGATGAGACATTTGTTGGCCCGAACCTGCGAAGGATGCACAAGGATCGCAGGGCTAGGGTGTATGAGTTCCGAAGCAAGCACGTGGAAACTTACGCAGGCAAGACGGTAGTCATGGGAATGCTTGACCGCGAGTTGCGACGGGTGCGCGCTAAGGTCGCACATTCGGCGCAAGACATTGCAGGATAATGTCCTGAACAACGTGGTGCGGGGAAGTAAGCTCTATACTGACGAAGCAACCGCATACGATAGCTTGGGTGACAGGTTTGTTCACGAGGTCGTGAACCACACAAGAGAGTTATGTGCGCGGCCAAGTCCACACTCAGGAAATCGAAAACTTCTGGTCGCTGTTGAAGCGCACCCTGAAGGGAACATATGTTGCTGTCGAGCCGTTCCACCTTGATCGCTACTTTGACGACCAAGCATTCCGGTTCAACAGCCGCGCCACAAAGGATAATCCGCTGAATGACGCAGATCGCTTCGACCTGCTCTGCTCTCAGACTGTTGGAAAGCGTCTCACGTATGCCGAATTGACGGCGAAGGAATGCGAGCTTTACACATCTCGCAGGTTTGAGCGTTATTTAGCTCGTGTTCGATAAACATCGAGTTCCGAACGTGAACCGCTACTCTGGGCGAACGGCGGACGAAAGGCCAGTTCGATTTCGGCTTGAGGATTGCCAGTACATGGTCGAGGAGGTACTTGACCAGTGGTACGGCCCCCAGGATGCCTTTTACAAAGTACGCGCAGACGACTGCAATCTCTACATCTTGCGTCGGGAAACGTCGACACCCGACGGATCTTGGCACCTGATCCAGAAATACCAACTGCTGCGGGTCGATCTGGCTTATGCTTTCCCGCCGCGTTTGCCGGCGCTGCTGCGCTTCCGGCGTTTCTTGTTCCTGGGCGTGGAGTGACTTTTATTAAGTCGCAGTCCCATCTGCCGCAAGGCCAGCCACAGCCGCCCGATGCTCAAACGCACGCCCTGCACCGCTTGCAGTTGCTCCTGCAACTCCATCAGGGTCAGCTCCGGTTGCTGGTGGATTTGCTCCCGCAGCCACGCCTGCAACGCCACTGTCACCCGACTCACCGGGCCGCGTCGCCATGGCGGACGATCGATCTGCCCCGTGCGCGTGCGGGTCGAGGAGACTTTCTTGGCCCAGCCTTCGCTCACCCCAAATTGTCTCGCCAACTCCCCCAGGGTCCCTTTGCCCTGCTCATAGGCCCGCAGAAACTTTCGCCGCAAATCATTCGCATAGGGTCGTGCCATCGCGTGGAGCGGAGAATCGCCACCAACAGTCTACACTATCTCTGAAAATGCTCGAATCCTCGCTGCGACTCGCCGTGTGCGAGCCCGTAGCAGTCTCAGTGCAGCCTCACCTATTCGCTGCACTTCAAGGCAATCTGGTCAATAAAATGCAAGCCGATATCTTGGCGCCCGGGTACGAAACATGAGTCGGGAGGGGATGTGATCACCGGACCATTCAAAGCGTTGGTACGGCACGCAGGCGACTGGTACGTCCGCCGCCTCTGTTCGAATGAGTTCCGGGAGCAGCAATTCACATATCATACCGAAAGGATGATTGAGTACCGCTTTGCTCTTGACTGCCTTACTAGGGTGCGTCCCGAAACAGTGCTGGATGTGGGGACTGGCACCACGGCTTGGCCACATCTGTTGGCAAATTGCGGTTTCGTCACCAGCGCCATTGACAACATTCGTGATTATTGGAAGAACGACATTGTAAACCGCCATTGGACAGTGCTTGACGTGGACATTGCTAACCCCGGGAAATTTCATGGCCCATTCGATGCTATTACGTGTATCAGCGTAATGGAACATATTGAAGACCACGAAAATGCGGTTCGCCAGATGCTGCGACTGCTTGCTCCTGGGGGGCTACTGGTTATCACAACCCCGTACAATCAGCACGAGTATTGCGCAAACGTCTACAAGCATCCTGATGCGCTATACGGGCAACATCTGCCCTATATCTGCCGATCGCATTCCGCAGAACACATCGAAAAATGGCAGAAGCTTGGAGCGCGCCTCCGACGGAAAGAAATGTGGCGCCTTTTTAGCGGCCCAGTGTGGGCGACGGGGCGGCGAATTCCTTGGGAGCAAGTGCAATCGGAAGACGCACCGCACCAGCTCGGGTGTTTTGACTTCGAAAAAGTCTAGTCGGCAACCTGCCAATTCAGACGGATTGATAGACGGACACGAGTTCTTCGTAGCAAAATGCACAAACAGCGTATCTCAAGAGCGTGATCTAAACGTCATACCGCATATGCCTTTTGTGTGGTGTGCTCGGCACGGTATAGAAGGAGATTCAAGTTGCAGATGGCACGGACCATTCTAGGGTGGGTTGTCTTGGCAGCTCTGACCGGTTCGAGTGCCATCAATTACAAGCTGTTAGCCCGCGGGACTGCCGGCGCGCTGAATTCCGGGGTAGATTCATCATCCGCAGATGCATTCGGCAAATCTAGCTATACCGCAGAAGAGAACAGGGTAACCATCTCCGGGCACTCTCAGCAAGACCGGTTCGTTTCCTTTCCACGGTTCTTCAGGCAGGGAGATATTCCGAAATTCGCGCAGGCCGTCGTGGAGGGATCTCCCGTGCTGACGCAATGCGACGTAAAGAACCGTTGGCCGGATGGTTCGTTGAAGTTTGCCATCATCAGCTTCATCGTTCCGAAAGTGACATCTCGTGGAGCAGAGATATCTTTTGGAGACCAGCCTACGGGTAACAATGACGGCTATCTCGATATCGACGGCATGCTGCAACCAGCCTACGACTTCGACGCTACGATTAACGTCGATGGCTCAGTAAAACACTCGATCAGTGCCCGGTCTATCTTGCAGGCGGGCCACATGCGGTACTGGCTGCGCGGACCTATCGTTACGGCGGTGATTATTGAAGATCGCGAGCAGCGCAGCTATGACGTGAACACAGATGGAAGAGAAGGCAATCCCCTGCATCCCATCTTTGAAGCGTGGTTTTATCCCGTTTCTCACAAGGTGGAAGTCGGCTTTACTCTTGAGAACGCGTGGGGTTCCTCGGTTCCGTCGCAGAGCGCCCGTAATCAAGAGTTCGAGATGACACTGTCCACCGGGCACGCCTCGCCGGAGATTCGGCTCAAGCAGCCGAAGTTTACGCAGCTTGTCTTCACCCGCTGGCGCCGAGGATTCTGGATCGGCTCCGATCCCGCGCCAGTTCGCATCAACTGGAATCCGAAATATCTGTTACGCACTGGAGCGTATCCCAATTGGGACACGGACGCGTTGCCAAATTCCAGTGCTCTTGCCGGCGAGAGCGCCGCCAATGCCAAATTAAATCCAGCTCGGTTTACCATAGCCGGCTACGATGACATCTACGCCAGCAAGGACAAAGGCCTGGGCGGCATCGGACGCTTCGATCAGGCGCTCAATGCGGCAGGGCAGGCCGACTGGATCGGCCCTGCGAACACATGGGACATCATGTACTTGCTCACTGGCGACCCGGCCATGGAGCAGATGATGACCACTAATGCCGATCTCGCCGGGCGGTTTCCAATCTGGTTTCGCGAGGCTGACCATAAGGCAGGCACAGGGCATTATTTTGATCATCCGAAATCCGGGGCTGTCGATACATACGGCAGGGTAGTTTCAGTCAATGCTCGTCAGCAAGTGACTCTCAATCTTAATAACTGGCGCCCAGGTTGCCCGGGCGAGGAACGGGATGGAATTAACGTGCCGGGGAAGCAACCGGTTGGCGGGTGGGGCGCCTCACTTGATACCAGCCATGCCCCAGACTATGGATATATTCCCTATACCCTGACCGGAAAGTACTACTATCTGGAGCAGCTCCAGATGCAGGCCGCCTGGTCGGTCGGCACATATATTGGATGCTATATTGCCAACCCCGAGCAGGAAAGCTATTATCGGCAGGGATCGCTGGGAGTGATTCCAAATGTCAGCCGCCTGGAAGCATGGGCTATCCGAACTATGGCTTATGCGGCATTTATTTCGCCCGATGACGAACCCGAGGGCCGATACTTCGCCGATAAAGTCCGCAACAATATCGCTATGCTGGAAGGAGAGCATGGCGTAGCTCTTTCGGTGCACGATAGTCCCGACCGAACCACCGCCTACAATTACGGCAAGGTCGAGCTTTATACCCAAGCTGCGAATCCTTCGCCGCTGGGCGCTTGGAGAGCCGACGACTGCTCTGGGCCAACGGCATGGAGCCAGGTGGGCTGTTATGCTACCCTGGGCAACAACATGACTGCCGCTGCGTACGGAGCCGAAGCGACTTTCATGGAGGGCTTTCTCCTGGTTACTTTGGGCATGGTGAATCAATTGGGAGTCGCCGATACCACGCCGTTATTGCAATTCGTTGCGAAGCGGTACTTCCACGTGCTCGCCGACCCAAGGGTGAACCACTGGCTCATCGAACAATATGTCTACCCCACCCGGATCGCTTCGGGCTGGGTGAAGGACTGGGACACATACCAGAAATTGTATGGGCATATGCCTCACGGCGGGGCTGTTCATGAGTCGCTGCAGGATACCGATAACTCTTATGAATTCATTGCGATGAGCGCACTCAGCTACATGAGCCGGTTCGAGGTCGATGGATATAAAGGGGAAGAGGTTTGGAAGTCGTTCAGCGCGGCGCTTCCACATCAACGAGCCTGCTCCAATTACAGCCCTAAGTTCTGCATCAAGCCGTTCTGATGTTCCGCCCCAAAATGCTGCTCCCCCAAGGCAGTTAAGAGCGGCTCCCGAGTCTGCCGGCAGGCAACCCGTTCCAGCTTATGAAAGGGATTCGCGACGGGGTGGAAAGAAATTTCCTACTCGGCTGTTAGATATGCTGGTTCTCGCCCGATATCAGCATTTTTAGGGACGCCGTTGAATGGCAGTCCGCTTGCCTTTCGAGAGACACGAGGTCTGGTATGTCTCGACAAAAGATAGGCGGCTGTGTCGGCTGCGCTGCAATTCTAATGCTGGCGGTGTTGGTTCTTGGCTGTGTTTGCCCACTTTCAGCTCAGGTTCAGACCTCTCCCACGGGTAAAGGTGTGCAACCGGCGCTCCCGGGTTCGTCGGGCAGTGGTAACTCCACCAGCAACGTCGCCTCGGCGAATCCCAATATAGCTATCCCCGCGTCACTGCCATCGGCTGCCAAAGAGACTTTTCCGGCGGACGTGAAGACGCCGGCGACTTCCGCCGTGAAGCAAAACGACAAGGCTAAGCCTGATGATTCGTTCACGGTCGGAATCGCTGATGGTCTTTATATTTCCGTCTGGAAGGAACAGGACTTGTCGGGTCTGGTGGTGGTGCGTCCCGACGGAATGATCACCGTGCCGGTCGTGGGCGACGTGCACGTGGCCGGCCTCACCACGCCACAAGTGCAGGATCTGCTGACGGAAAAGTTGAAGGACGTCGTCGCGGAGCCGCAAGTGACGGTCATTGTCCGCGACATTAAGAGCCGCAAGGCATATCTGGTCGGCAAGGTTGGACGTCCCGGTGCGGTCGAGCTAACCAGCCCGGAGACGGTCCTGGAGCTTCTGGCCGAAGCCGGAGGCCCAGCGCAGCTTGCCAAGCCGCAGAAGATGTATGTCCTGCGCACCACGGATGGTAAACAGAAGCGCATTGACTTCAACTACAAGAAGGCTCTGGCCGGTTCGCAGCCGGATCTGCAGGTGATGGTAGGCGACATAATTGTGGTCCCATGACGATGTGTCAGGATGCCCGCCATGCGTAACGGTTTTGCAGGTTGTATCGGGATGGTGGCGCTGGTATTGCTGTTTACCACTGGAGCAGCCTTCAGCCAGACAGCTTCGCCGCAGCCGCGCACGGCTATGTCGTGGGGATGGAATCCGGAGCCTGCTCCGGATTCTCCACAGTCTGAAACCACGTCAACTTCGTCTTCTCCGGACTCCGCCCAGCTTGGCACGCAGGCTCAGGCAGAGCAGAACACGGACGAGCAGACCGATAAACAGGTCAAGAAACCAACCGACAAGCTGATGGGCGATCCTGAAGGCCAGAGCGCCCAAAACCTCTCCGCCACCTCGCCCGCTGCCGGCTCAACCGGTAGCGCTTCGTCGAGCTCTTCGGCGAGCACTTCGGACTCAACGAGCAGTTCTTCGCTGAGCAGTACAACCATTGCGGTACTCCCGCCGGACGGCATTTCGCCCACCGGGAAAGGCGGCATCTTGCCGGACTTGCAGAATCCTTTTCAGGTGCAGACGCAAGGCCTTAAGATCGGCCCAGCGTATCTGACGAGTATTTCAGACTCGTTTTTCTATGCGATCAACACGACGCCTGGCAGTCCTACGCAGACTTACTACGGCAACTCGCTGGCCGCGACGATTGTCTACAACAAGCAATTCGGCCAAGGCAATCTTGCTATTCAGGGAAAGGAACAGTTTTCGACGTCGGAATTAACTCCCTACTTCAATCAGTCGGTGGGCGCCGTCTACACCACTCAGTTGACCGATCGCTGGACCTTGAACACCTCGGCGACGTTTACTTACTTCCAGAACACCATTTTGGCCAATCCACAATATTTGCTTGTGCCTTCCAACAACGGCCTTGTCTTGCAGAACTTGTTCACCCTTCAGCGCTCATCGTCAATATACGAGTCGAATGCCATCAGCTTCGATTATGTGATTGACGGCCGCACGCAGGTGACCCTCAGTCCGATCCTTGGTGCAACGTTCCTGGATACCGGCGGAAGCGGATGGACTTCCTCGACCCAGCTGGGCGGCTCGATCGGTATTAACCGGGACTACTCCTCGAATCTAACTCTGGGTGGCTCGTATAGTTTCGCGCATACGATTGCGACGGGACTTCCCGGCACGCCAAGCTGGAACAGCCAGTCCCTGGGTATCAGTGTCCAGTATCGGCCAGCTCCGACCTGGAACATCTCCGGATCTGTTGCCGCCAGCGTGCAGCAGATTTCGGGACTCTGGACTTTGTCGCCCACCGGAAGTGTCAGGGCATCGAAGTCCTTTAGTGACGGATCCGTTATTTTCGGCGCTTACACGCGCACCGAGGCCACCGCAGTACTGGTCTCCACCGGCTATTATAGCCAGTCCGACCTTGGCTACAGCCGCAAAATCAACCAGAAGATGAACTTCAGCGTGACTGTTGGTGAATACAAGACATCTGACCTTGACCTTAAACAAAACGGAACCCACGCCGGCTCATTCTTCACCTATCGCTTTCGGCCTAACCTTAGCCTGAGCACGGGATACAATTACGTGCACCAGGCCGGTGCCCAGAACTTGACCTTGTCTCCGTTTGTTGGCACCACCAGTTCCTTCAGCATTGGGCTGAATTGGATCCTAGGCTCACCGTCCCAATAGTGCGATGCCCTCGCTCGGTGCCGTAGACCGCGAAGGAGCCGGGCTCGCGGACTATTCTGCGGCGCGGGCCGCAGTCGGAGCCGAGCGCTGAGTGCCATGTTCCTGCCATTCGGTTTTCCCGGCGAAACCACCGGTTTGGGGCTGCTATTTCAGGCTTTTCCGCCGGGGCCAGAAGGTTACCGATAAAGAGGAAAAAATTTTCTTCAGGCGCGTGGTTTTAGGAGGCTTTGCGCCCTTCAACCCTTTCCAAACGTCATTGGAGAAACCCCGAGTTTGGAAGCAAATCTGCTTGAGAACAATAGGAGATGGCTGGAGCCCAGCCAGGATGATTTTATGACCAATGCAGCCCGCGGGGCGGCGACCGGGTTAGGAGAAATGACTCTCCAGGATTATTTTGGCCTGGTTCGGCGCCGAAAATTCTGGATTATCTTCCCTGCCTTAGCTTTCGCGCTTGCGGTCGCTGTCACCGCCCGCAGGTTGCCCAATGTCTACCGTGCCGAGGCTGTGATCCTGGTGGAACCGCAAAAGGTCCCCACCAGTTATGTCGCCTCAACCGTAACTACCGGGATGTCGGAGCGCATGTCCACCATCTACCAGGAGGTTACATCACCAACCAGGCTGAAGCGGCTTATTGACACTATGGGATTGTATCCCGAGCTCCGCAAACAGCAAGGAGAACAAGAGGCGGTGCGGGAGATGGCCAAGGCCATCTCGGTGGAACAAGTGAGTGCATTGGGCTCACAGGCGGCCGCTTTCCGGGTCGCCTATAAGGGCAGAACTCCGGCCGAAACCGCGCAGGTGGCCAATCAGATCACCGCGATGTTCATTCAAGAAAATCTTAAGGTGCGCGAGGAACAGTCGTATGGAACGGCTGATTTCCTTGAAGGCGAGTTGCAGAAGACTTCTCAGGAACTACAGGAGAAAGGGAATGAGCTGCTTCAGGCCCGCGCCCGATATGGCGAGGGCGGCGCTGGAATGGACGTGTTGAGTGTCCAGGAAATCGAAGGGCTGCGCCAGCAGTTAAACGCGGCACAACGGCAAATTACCCAGGATGAGAAGCAGAAGGCGGACCTGCAGTCCATCGCCGCCGTCACCGCCCCAAGCGTAGATCTCGATCTGGGTGCTAACGCCTCGGCGGAAGATGCCGAGGTGCAAGGGTTGCAAAGCCAATTGAATACTCTGCGGAGCCGTTATGGACCGAAGCACCCCGATGTGCGCAAGGTGGAGGCGGAACTAGAGCAGGCGAAAGCCAAACAGGGCGACAATCCAGCTGCCGCCGCCGCCGCGCCCACTCCAGCAGTGCGCAAGGTGCACAATCCCGTGATCGAAGCTCAGCTGGAACAGTTGGATCAGGACAACGAAAAACAGAGCCAATTAGTGACCCAGGTCCAAGAGGAAATCAAAGCGCGTTTTGAGAAGCTGCAGGAAGCCCCGGCGTCTCAGCAAAAAACTGCGGACATCCAGCGGGACTATGACGCCCTGCAGGGCCGGTATAGATCGCTGCTCGATAAGAAGATGTCGGCGGAAACCGCCACTGCTCTGGAAAGCCGGGAAAAAAGCGAGCGATTTGTGCTGCTCGACACGGCGCAGGTGCCGGACAAGCCATACTCTCCGAACCGCCCGATGCTGATGATGGGCGGTGTATTTCTAGGTCTATTAGTCGGATTTGGAGTGGCATTGGCCAGGGAAGTCTTAGACGACTCCGTCCGTAATGAACGCGAGGCGGAACGTATTCTAGGCAGCCCGGTACTTAGCGCTGTCCCGGAAATCCTGAATCCGAGGCAATTACGGCAGAACACGTTAAAGGTTTGCGCCGTCGGTGTTGTGACGGTGGTGGTGGCAATCGGGTTAGGAATTGGACTGGCGAATTTCGGCGTAAGGTTCCTCTGATATGTACTTGTCTTATTACGGCCTCAAGGAAGAACCGTTTCGGCTCACACCCGATCCGAAGTTCCTGCAACTGGCCGAGCCGCACCGGGACGCACTTACTATGCTTGTGCGCGGCGTCTTGGAGCGGCGCGGACTGATGGTCCTCAGCGGTGCGATCGGGACAGGTAAGACTACCATCCTGAATGGCATGTTGAGCGTGCTGGATCGCCGCGAGCCACGCACCCCGCTGCCTACGGCGCTGCTTGTGAATCCGCGGCTTACGGCGGACGAGCTGCTGGAGATGTTGCTGATTGAGTTCGAGGTGTCGGGCAACTCACCCTCGCGGGCGGCCCGCCTTATCGCTTTGCAGCGGTTGCTGTTCAGCGCTTTAGCAAATCGAGGAACCAGCTTGCTGGTTGTAGACGAGGCACATCTGCTCTCCAAGGAAGTGCTGGAAGAGATCCGTCTGCTCATGAATATGGAGTCCCACGGCGAAAAGCTTCTGCAGGTTGTTCTCTGCGGGCAGCCGGAACTCACAGAGCTGTTGAACGAGCCAGAAGCGAAGGCATTGCGGCAGCGGATTGCGCAAAGAGCTGTGTTGCGCGCTCTCAGTCAGAGTGAAATGCGGATGTACGTTCGCGAACGTATGCGGACTGCGGGATTGAATCAGGCCCTCCCTTTCACCGCTTCGGCACTGGACAGGGTGTATGAGTGTAGCGGCGGTGTGCCACGCCTGATCAATCTGATTTGCGATGCCTGCCTGCGGCTGGGGGCCGAAAGCCAGCGCCGGCAAATAGCTGACGATATCGTGGAGGAAGCGGCGGTGGTGCATGCATTGCCGATGCATGAAGATTCTGGTGAGTGCGAGGCCGACGCTCGCCAGAGTGAGGAATTAGATCCCGCCCCCCTGCCGCTGCTCGGTGGGTTGTCGCAGGTATTCAAAGCCACCGGACGAGGAGAGTTGTGAGCAGACTTTTTCAGGACATGCAAGACGCAGGCCGAGGCTCTGGAGCACAGCCGGCGAACGCCGAGGTGCTGGCACAATTGCTGCAGGAGGTTGGTGCCGGCCGCGAAACAGCTCGAGATGGCGAGTCGGGCATCAACGACAACGGTCTTCGGCTTGAACTGCCTCCCCTGTCCCGGCCGTTCCTTACCGCGACTGACGAGACACCTTGGACCCATACCGCCTTTGAAGGCTATCGCGCCTTGCGGACCAAGCTGGTCCGGTTCCAGGCGACACAAGGCATTCACTCGCTGGTGCTTACCAGCGCCGAGGCCGGCGCGGGCAAGACGGTCTCGATCACAAACCTGGCCTTTTCTGTCGCGCAGCTCCCCAGCCAGCGCGTACTTCTGGTCGATGCCGACCTGCGAACCTGTGGGCTCAGCAGGGCCCTTGGGGCACTGCACACACCTGGACTGGCGGAAATCCTGGCGAATGAAGCGTCATTCAAGGCGGTGACGGCCTCCACCAACGTGCCGAATCTCTACATCGTCGCCGCGGGCCAAGCAAAGAAACCAGCTGCCGATTTGTTTTCCGGCCCAAGGTTCAAAGAGTTCATCGGCTGGTGCAGTGAGACCTTCACCATGATTCTTGTAGACTGCCCGCCGATGATAGGCCTGGCCGATTTTGAAGTGGTCAGCGCCGCGTGCGATGGGGTACTGCTGGTGATCCGGGCACGCAGGACAAAGCGCGAGCGCCTAGCAGATCTACTGCCGCAACTACGAGACAAGAAAGTGCTCGGAGTACTCTTCAATGGGCAGGAGCGCCAGCACTATAAGTCACGTTATGGTTATTACTACTCGAAAGTCGGCAAAGGCCATGCAGGCTGACAACATAATGTCAATAGCGAGGTGCACATCTTTGTCTGATCGAAACTTCGAGGGTGAGTGACTATGTATCCCAACCTAAAACTGCAGATCTTCAAGCTCGGCATACGGCAGAACCAGATCGCGAGAGATTTGAAGTTCTGTGAAAGTCAGTTGAGCAAGATTATTCATGGATATCGCGAACCCTCTGAGGGCGAGCGGAGATTATTGGCAGGCTATCTGAAGGTCGATGAATCATGGCTGTTCGACCGGCACGAGAACCTGCCCACTCCGCACTCGCCGGTCTTCGCGAACCTTCGGGGAGACAAGAATGGCGGCGGTTAACTGCCAAGCCGTTGTCCAGGGACTGGAACGTCCGCCAGTTGTTGCGAAGAATTTCGATGGCAGGATCGCTCGTGAATGGGACCTCTTCCTTGGTTCGAATTCACAAGCCACTCCTTTTCATTGCACCGCGTGGATGCGAGCGCTTGAAAGAACCTTCCCGTATGTGAATGTCTCCTTGTACGCCGAAAGAGGCGGCAGAATCAGCGGTGTGTTGCCTCTTTTTCTCGTGACCAACTGGGTTGTCGGGCGGTGTTTGATCTCCACTCCATTTGCAGATTATGGAGGAGTGTGCGCGGACGATGAAGAGTCCGCGGATGCTCTGATCGCCCGCGCAACCGAGATCGGCTCAGCCGAGAGGGCGGAATTTCTCGAACTGCGCCAGAAGCGGAGTAATCCGCGCCCCCGCTTTTATCTTCGGGATCTCTACGTATCCTTCGATACCGAGCTCGCGTCGGACTCCGAGACTCAATTGAAACGACTGCCTCGCGATACGCGCTACATGATTCGGAAAGGGGCCAAGGCGGGACTTGCGCTCACGGCTGGCGTTTACCAGTTGGAGGAGTTTTACGAGCTGTTTACCATGAACTGGCGACGATTAGGTACACCAGTTCTGCCGAAGAACTGGTTGCAGGCGCTGCTGGATGAGTTCAAGGACAGCGCTGATCTGGTAATGGCGCGCCTGAACGGCCGGCCCGTTGCAGGGGTACTTTCTTTCGTGTTTCGGAATACTTTATTTCCACACTATTCTGGCGCATCTGCCGATGCCAACAGCTTTGCGGCAAGTAACTTTATCTATTGGGAGCTGATGAGGCATTCTATCGAGCAAGGACTCCAGGGTTTTGATTTCGGACGAAGCAAGAAGAACACTGGTGCATACCAATTCAAGTCGGCATGGAACATGCAGCTTCATTCGCTCGAGTACCAGGTGTGCATGTTAAGAGGGAAGAGTGTTCCGAACTTTTCCCCCACCAACCCAAAATTTGCACTGGCCAGCAAGTTATGGAGCCATATGCCGTTGCAAGCGAGTACCTGGCTGGGGCCTCACATTGTACGTTGGTTCCCCTGATGCGAGGAACTTACAGTCACCGAGCATGCAGATACTCTTCTTGGCGCACCGCGTTCCCTATCCGCCCGACAAAGGCGAGAGGATTCGTGCGTTTCATGAGCTTGAGTATCTAGGTGCCCGCCATGATGTAGATCTGGTTTGCCTCGCCGATTCCGAGGACTGGGTCGAGCACCGAAGTTTCCTGCTGAAGAAGTGCCGCAGCGTGCACGCAGAAGTTCTCCGGAAATCCTCCAGGTGTTTGCGTGCGGCTGTAAATCTCGCCGCCGGGCGGCCTATGTCATTTGGATTTTTTTATTCTACGGCATTGGCAACCACTGTTCGAGAGTTGCTGCAGGCTCGCAGGTACGACCTGATATTTGTCTATAGTTCGTCGATGGGACAGTACGTCCCTTGGCCGGCGCCGGCAACCGTAGTCATCGACTTCGTAGACGCCGATTCGCATAAGTTCCAACAATATGCCGCCAGGTCGCATGGGCTCGGCCATCTTCTATATTCCCGTGAGGCCAGGGCCGTCGCATCGTGTGAGCAGGCACTCGGGCGCCTGGCTGCAGTCTCGTTTGCTGTAACCGAGCATGACGCTCGGGAGCTGGAAGGACCCGGCGCCTCCGGTTGGAATGTCCGGGTAATTCCCAATGGCGTTCAAGTACCGGAGCAGTGTGAGCAAGTAGAGCAAGCTAAGCTTCGGCGCCAGCAGCCATTCCTGCTGTTTGTCGGAACCATGAACTATCCGCCGAATTCAGATGCAGCGGCATATTTCGCTCAAGATATTCTTCCGCTGGTTCGCAAGAACCATTCGGACATGAATTTTGTGATTGCTGGCCGCGACCCCGACCGCCGCGTTCGCGATCTGGCTTCTATACCCGGGGTGACGGTTACAGGCGCGGTGCTGAATGTTTTTGACTATTTCCGTGCTGCCGAGGCTTCGGTGGCTCCCTTTCGAATCTCTCAAGGTTTCCACAACAAGATTGCAGAATCGCTGGCAGTGGGAACTCCGGCCGTTACTACCAGTCGGGCCAGGGCGGGAATTGGCCTGTCCGAAGACGAAGGATTATTTGTTGGCGATTCACCAGAGGAATTCGCGGAACAAATATCGCTGGCGGTGGAACCGGGGCGGAGAACGAAGCTACGGCAAAATGTGTCCGTAGTACGAAAGCTGTTGAGCTGGGATGCGAGCCTGGCCCGAATGGAGCAGTTAATCCTCGAGGCAATCGCGAAATCGGATAAATCGAGCTATCAGCTGGTATCCGAGTACTAGTTATGAATGCAGCCCCTGACTTCAGCTCGGCAAAGCGAATTGCACACGAGGATGCATTGACCTCGTCCTTATCGGAGCAGACGGATGCGCTAGGGCCGCTGCGGGTCATGCACGTTTTGGACCGGCTCGATGTAGGGGGAACCGAAAAAACCGTCATAAAACTGATCCGAAGTTTGGATCCCGGATTATTCGAGCACTACATCTGTACCTTGCGCGGTACTGCGCAAACCGCGAGACAGTGGGCGCCCAACGTGAAACTGCTGAATGGGGGTCGCGAAGGAGCGGCTTTTCAATTCAATGTTCCCCGTCTGGTCAGAATTATGCGGGCAATCCGGCCGGCAATTGTGCATTCGCGCAACTGGGGAGGAATCGAGGCGATTGTAGCGGCTCGTCTGGCCGGGGTTCCGGTCGCGCTCCACAGCGAACATGGCTACGAACTTGATATGCGACTGGGACTCCCGCTCCATCGCCGAGTGCTCCGGCACTTGGTATACCGCATGGGTGATGCCGTCGCCACCGTCACACGGGAGCTGCGAGACTACCATTCCGCGCAGGCTTGGTGGAAGCAGAACTGCATTAGAGTTCTCTACAACGGGGTAGATGCTCGTGAGTTCAGGCCGCAGCCGCAGGTGCGCGAGGCCGTTCGTCGGCAGCTAAGTTTGCCTGCTGATGCCCTCGTGCTTGGCTCCGTCGGGCGCATGGTGCCTCTCAAGGATTTTCTCACTTTGCTGAAGGCGGCGCGAAACCTGGCACCGGAGGTTTCGAATCTACATGTGGTGCTCGTAGGCTCCGGTCCTGAATTAGACACTTTGAGGAACTATGTGGCCGATTGCCAGGAGCTGAGCAGGCGGGTTTTGTTCGCCGGAACGCTCGACTATGTAGCGGACGTGCTTAATGCTATGGACATATTCGTGCTACCTACTCTCATCGAGGGCATGTCGAACACTCTTTTGGAGGCAATGGCAGTTGGGCTGCCGGTGGTCGCCACACGGGTCGGAGGCAATCCGGAAGTCGTGTCGGAGGGGGCTTGCGGCTATCTGTTCACACCACAAGATGTCTCCGGCCTGACTTGCCTGTTGAGAACGCTACTTCGAGATGAGCATCTGCGGAGAGAATTTGGCAGTGCAGCAAGACAACGAGCGCTGCAGGAGTTCAGCTTGGAAGCCATGGTTGGACGCTATAGCAATTTATATCTCGATTTAGCTTCACGTCGCTCGGCGTTTTGTGCGTCAAGGTCCTATGTGCGGAATTAGCGGAATCTTCGAATTTGATCAGGCACGCCCTGTCGAACGCGAGACCGTCCATCGCATGAACGAATCTCTCCGTCATCGCGGCCCGGACGACGAAGGGATTTTCGTCGGCCCTGGCATTGGCTTGGGACATCGCCGGTTAAGCATCATCGATGTTGCCGGCGGCCATCAACCGATCGGCAACGAGGATGGCACTGTCTGGGTGCTATTAAACGGCGAAATCTACAATTATCCCGAGCTGCATGCGGACCTTACTTCGCGTGGACATAAGTTCGTTACGCGGTCGGATACCGAGACCATCGTTCATTTGTATGAGCAATACGGTGAGTCGTGCTTCGCGAGGTTGCGCGGCATGTTCGCTGTTGCCATATGGGACAGCAACCAGCGACGCCTGTTGCTGGCGCGCGATCGGGTTGGCAAGAAGCCGCTCTACTACTATGCTGACGACCGCCGGCTGATCTTCGGATCTGAATTGAAGGCGGTCTTGGCTGCAGACGGTTTGCCACGGAATGTCGATCCGCTGGCAGTATGCGATTATTTTTCTTTCTCCTACATCCCGGCTCCGAAGACGATCTACAAGAACATACGCAAATTGCGCCCTGCCCATTACCTGGAGGTAAGTGCTGCGGGCGTGCGGGAGAAGGAATATTGGAAATTGTCCTTCGCCGAGCCGCAGCAGCGAAGCGAAGCGGAATGGTGTGAGCTTATACGCGAGACGCTTCGGGAAGCCACGCGCATTCGATTGATGAGTGAGGTTCCGCTGGGGGCGTTCCTCAGCGGGGGCGTGGATTCCTCTTCGGTGGTGGCGATGATGAGCCGGCTGATGGACCGGCCGGTTACGACCTGCTCCATCGGATTCAGTGCCCAGGGTTATGACGAATCAGCCTTTGCACGCAGAATTGCCAAACAATTCCACTCCGACCACCACGAAGGAATGGTGGAGGTGCGGGCGCTTGAGGTGCTGGACAAACTGGCCTGGCACTATGACGAGCCGTTTGCCGATTCCAGTGCAGTACCCACGTATTATGTCTCAAAAATCGCCCGTGATCAGGTTACGGTAGCGCTTGGCGGAGACGGCGGCGACGAAAATTTTGCCGGGTACCGTCGCTATATGTTCGATCGCGTGGAAAATCGACTGCGAACGCTGGTGCCACCGTCCGTGCGGCGCACCGTGTTTGGCCCGTTAGGCCGGGCTTATCCCGCCCTGGCATGGGCACCGCGTCCGCTGCGGGCCAAAGCTACTTTTCAGTCTCTCTCGCGATCTCCAATCGAAGGTTATTTTAATTCCGTCTCAGTATTCAGAGCGGACGAGAAACCGCGTCTCTTTACCGAAGACTTTCGTCAGCAAATTAAAGGCTATGACTCACTCGAAGTTCTCCGGGAACATTACAATGCGGCAGATACCACTGATCCTCTTTCCCGCATTCAGTATGTCGACATCAAGACTTATCTTCCAGACGACATCTTGGTAAAGGTTGATCGTGCAAGTATGGCTGTGTCCTTGGAGTTGCGTGCTCCCATTCTTGATCACCGCTTCATGGAGCTAGTCGCTTCTATTCCCTCCACCATGAAACTACGCGGCACCACGGGCAAGTATATTTTCAAGAAGGCAATGGAGTCGCTGCTGCCGGAGGAAATTCTCTATCGCCCGAAGCAAGGGTTTGCAGTACCTCTCGCACAGTGGTTCCGCAGGGACCTGAGGGAGCAGGCATACGAGTTAGTCGTGGCCAACAATCGCGATGGAATTCTTGAGGGCGGCTTTCTGGGACATATTTGGAAGCAGCACCAGGCCGGCACGTTTGACAGGTCAGCTTATCTGTGGACGGTACTGATGTTTCGCAAGTGGCAGCAAGTGTTTGGCGTGTGAAATCGACTTATGCATGGGATTTACGGAATCTGCGAACCCGGTGCTGAGGTCTGGCCATCGGAGATAGCTCCGATGAAGGTGGCTATGCGACCGGCTGCGGAACAGGCGCTCGACGCTCCGATCGGAAGATATGGCGCGCTTCTAGGTGTCTCACGCGGGCTGTATACGCCATGCTTGGCGGAACGCTTTGGGGTATATGTCGCGACCGATGCCGATTTGCGTAATTACGAGGAATTAAGGACTGAGCACAAGAACCGGTATGGCGACGAGCCAGCATCGGTGGCAGATATCATAGCGGCCCTGTATGAGCGCCGAGGTGTGGACTGCATTGGCGACTTGGAGGGTGCTTTTGCCGTAGCTCTTTGGGATGCACAGCTGCACCGGCTGCTACTCGGTGTCGATCGACACAGCTTCAAAACGCTGTACTGGAATTACGAAAATGGGAGACTGGTATTCGGGTCTCGGCTTAGAGCCGTAGAAAGCGTCAAAAACCGGCTACAGGTGAATCCCGCCGCCGTAATGCAGTTTCTGGTGCATACAGTAGTCCCGGCGCCGCTCACAATTTACAAAGAGATCGAGCAGCTCGAGCCAGGATCGCAGTTGATATTCGAAAAAGGACGGGTGAAGAAAAACCGATACTGGGACGTGAATTACCAGGAGTCGACAATCCGCGAGAAGATTAGATGGCGGGAGGAGCTGCGCGAATGTATGCGCGTGGCTGTGCACGACCAACTGGGCGACTGCAGTCCCGAACATACGGGCGCCTACTTGAGTGGCGGCACAGACAGCAGCAGCGTTGTGGCCTTCGCCAGCGAAAGATGCGCGCCGGTCAATACCTTCTCGATTTACTTCGGCAACCGCCGCTATGACGAGATAGAGTTTGCGCGGGCCGCAGCCGAACAGTTCGGTACTCGTCATCATGAGCGCTGCCTGGAATCAAGCGATGCGGCCGAAGCCATTTCCAAGATCATTGAACAGTATGATCAGCCATTCGCCAACTCCTCCGCAGTCGGAGCGTACCATTGCGCGAAACTGGCCTCTGACAATGGGGTAGACCTATTGCTGGCTGGCGATGGCGGCGATGAGTTGTTTGCGGGAAATGAACGCTATGCAACTGATAAAAAGTTCGCTGCATATCATCACGTACCGAATGTGCTCCGTAGTCGGGTCATCCGGCCTTTCGCCGATCGCTTACCTGAAAGTGGTCTATTGTCTCTGCCGGCACGATATATTCGGCGTGCCGAGCTCGCTAACCCGCAAAGAATGTTCTCTTACAATTTTTTTCTTACCCAGGAGGGAATAGGCGCGATGGCTCCGGACTTCCTGCGAGAAGCAAAGCCGGAGACCGCAATGGGAATAGCGAAGGCGCACTTCGATTCAGCGCCGCAAGCCCAGTCTGAACTGAGCCGGTTGCTATACCTGGATGTCAAAATGACTCTATCCGACAATGATCTCAGGAAGGTCATCGACACGGCGGAGATCGCAGGCGTTCGGGTTCGGTTTCCACTCCTTGACCGTCGGCTGGTTGAGTTGTCGGGCCGGATTCCATCCCGTCTCAAGCTGAGAGGATTGCGCAAGCGCTACATTTTCAAGGAAGCGATGAAAGGTATTTTGCCGGACAAAATCCTTTACAAGAAGAAGCACGGGTTCGGTATCCCGGTGGGCTATTGGATGATGAACGATCCCACGATGAAGGAACTCGCCGGTGTCCTAAATGAAGCTCAATCGCGTGAGCGGGGCTATTTTAGGCCGGACTTCTTGTTGAGTTTACGAAACCTGAACGAAACGCATCCTGCCTATTTCGGGGAAGTGATGTGGGTTGTGCTTATGTTAGAGCTGTGGCACCGCCGGTCGCGAGTATGTGTAAGCGATCAAGCTGAGTATCTGCGGGTCGGAGCTGCTCATGCGGACTAACGGTACAAGCTTAGCGCCTCAGCAGGGCTGGCGGCATAGGCTCGCTGATGGCATGTATCAGACAGGCCTGCTGGGAGCCTTTCAGGTCGCTTGCAGATATTGCGAGCTAAGTGGAAACGGAGGCGCCAAACGCCTGCAGAGGGTTCGCAACCCGAAATATATCGTCCTCGGCTATCACAACGTCGGGGAAAGTGGGCTTCCATTGTACTGCCGGTTGCCGAAGCGGATTTTCGCTGAGCAGATGAGCTATATCAGGCGTCACTATCGAGTTATATCCCTGACCCAAATGGTGGAGGAGCTTCGTGATCCGCCGGCTAGCGGCCAAAGCGTTGTGGTTACCTTCGACGACGGCTATGCCGGAACTTACTTCGGAGCATTCCCTGTATTGAAGGAGTATGCAATTCCGGCGACCGTGTATCTAACGGCGGGTTCGATCGAGACCGGTGAAGCACCGTGGTATGACCGTATTTTCCTGCACTTGCAGCAAATGGCTCCGCAATTGGCGCTTCGGCTGGACGTTGACCACCAATTTGAGCTGAATAATTTCGGCAGCCGGGTGGAGGCGGCTACGACTGTGGTGATGTACTTGCGAAGTCTGCGGGATGATGACCGCCGCCGCTGGTGTGAGTCGCTGGATGAAATCACGCCCTTGATATCTCGGTCTCAAATGCAAGGTGCCATGATGAATTGGGACCATATCCGGGAAATGCAAGCTGCAGGAATTTCGTTTGGGTGTCATACGATGACCCATCCCGTGCTCAGTCGCCTGGATGCAGAGGCTATGCGGAAGGAAATCGTTGAGTCCAAGCGCTTGATCGAGAATCGGCTGGATACCTATGTCAGGGACTTTGCCTTTCCTTTCGGTAAGCCGAACGACTGCAGCTCGATTGGCGCGTCTACACTGGAGGAGTTTGGTCTAAAGACGGCGATGACCACTGTTGTCGGGGTCAACCAGCCGGGAGCCGACCTTTTTCGCCTGCGGCGAATGGTTCAAGGAAATGAGACATCACTACCAATGTTTGTTTATCGACTCCAGCGTCTGCTCTTTCATCCTGTAGATGAAGAGCGCGAGATCTTGGCGAACTATACTTCGAGATAGCTGATATGGCCATCCGTGATACTGTCGTAATTGTCGTCATCCTATTATCTGCGCCGGTTGCGCTGTTCAACCCCTATTTCGGGGTCTTGATGTGGACTTGGATCGCGTACTTTAACCCGCATCGTTATGCTTGGGGGCTTGCAAGATACGGCTACTTTCAGCCCGCCGTCATTGTAGCTGTTCCGACACTGATCGGGCTGCTATTTGCGCCTAAGAATCTTCGTATCATGACCCGCGAGACTGTGCTGCTGCTCGGATTGTGGTGTTGGTTTGGGTTTACGACTTTCTATATCACCCGTGTGCCCGAGTTTGCCGGGCATGTAAAAGACGCCAGTGCGCACCTGGAGGAAGTCAGCAAGATACTGCTGATGACATTTGTAACAATTGTCCTCATCACGTCACAATTCAAGCTACGGCTCTTCACGTTTGTGATTCTCGCCAGCTTCGGCATCAGAGCTGCCGTCGCCGCAGCATGGTATATCCGCACGGCGGGACAGTTCACAGTCTGGGGCCCGGAGGGATCGTTTATTTACGATAACAATGATTTTGGCCTGGCGCTGAACATGACGGTACCTATGTTCTTCTTTATGGCGCGGGCCGAACCGAAGCTCTGGGTGCGAACCGGTCTCAGGATCCTGATGGTCTGTGTCATCATATGTATCGTGGGTACGTACTCACGAGGCGCGCTGGTTGGGCTTGCTGTCATTTCGCTCGCTTTAGTGGTCAAGTCACGTCACAAGGTGGTCGGCTTGCTGGTGATTGCTTTGGCTGTGATTACGTTGGTAACGCTGACGACGCATGCCTGGCAGGACCGGATGAGCCAATTCCTTGAGGGAAATCTGGATGCATCGGCGTATTCGCGACTCATAGCTTGGGGCGGCGGCTGGAATCTGGCAAAAGAGTATCCCATCACCGGCGGCGGCTTTGATGTATTCACGGACGAACAAATATTCCCGAGCTTTGTGCCACCGAGCCTGCGTGGCGCACTATACGGCAAAATCCATCATTTGCACAGTTCTCACAGTATCTATTTTGAGATGCTGGGAGAACAGGGATTCGTGGGCCTGGCACTTTTCCTCCTGCTGATAGGCTCCTGTTTTATAAGCCTTTCGGAGTTACGCAGAAAAACCAGGCTTTATCCAGAACTGGAGTGGGTCAACCCCTATACCCATATGCTGCAGGTGACGTTGTTGGCATATATGGCTAATGGAGCTACCCTGGGCCGCGCATATTTCGACTTTTTTTATCAGGTGGTTGCACTGGCGATTGTGCTAAAGATACTGGCACAGCGCCAGTTGAACGAAAGCGTGGCACTGGAAATGGAGCCCGTTGAGGAACTTGAGCCGGTCACAGCATAAGTTAATAGCGGGATGTCGAGAAGGCGAGGCATTGGCATGCGATCTCATTTGCAGAACTTAGCTAACCGAGGGGTGATGACAATCTTGGTTCTGGTGCTGACACTTCCGTCGATGTCGGCGCAGGATTGGACGTGGACTACGGAAAAGGTGGCGAGAGGGACGACGACATCGCTCGTGCTTGATTCCGACCACAATCTTCACCTAGCCTATTTAACGCGCGATGCAAGAGTGTATTATGCCTTGCGCCCGGCGGGATCGGAGAAATGGTTTTCGCTACTTTTATTAGAGTCTACGCACGCTAATACGAACGTCTACCCTAAACTTGCTGTCGACAAGAACGATATTCCACATCTGTGTGTCTCGTTCGGAATACTCGAATATGTAACGTTGCAGAATCGGGAGTGGGTCAGACAGCAAATAGATCCCGGATCGGGTACCATTTCTTATCATTGCTCCATCGCGGTGACCCCGGATGGGGTCCCGCATGTGGGCTGGTATCATGAGTTTTTGCCTGGCGGAACTCAGTACAGCCACTTCCGGCATGCCGACCTGGAGGATGGAGTATGGATGGTCCGATCGGTTGACGGAGGCATTTCGGGCAAATGGAGTTCCATGGCGGTAGACACAAAAGGTTTCCCCCATGCGACCTACAGCCAATTTATCCATGGCGGAGACATGGATTATGCGGAGTGGGACGGCGCCAATTGGGTCCTAACTACGGTCGATTCCTCGCATAACGACAGCAGCTATCGCGGCTTCGATAACGATTTGGTCCTGTGGCCTGATGGGTCCGCCCATATCTCGTATTTCGACGGCAAGACGCTGAAGTATGCAGAGCAGGCCGAGCACAAGTGGAATATCGAGAAGGTAGGGGTGGTTGCTTCGGGACATGATGTGTATGGTGGTAGTACCACGTTGTTGCGGGACAGTCATGGCAATCCGCATATTTTTTATGGTGATTTCGGCGCGTTGCGGCATGCTTTTCGCGAGGGGAAGGAGTGGCATATCGAAACCGTTGTCTCCGGCGCTCTGCAGCAGTACGACAATGTCGACGCGGCGATTGGACCGGGCGATACCTTGTATGTTAGCTATCCGGACCCGGATGACGGCTATATAAAAATCGCTACGGGTAAGCTGATGTCGGGAGCTGTAGCGAAGAAATAATGACGCGCGACTGCAATTTCGACCTTCCGATGTCCGCCGCGCCTGGTGAAAGTGTCAGCGGGATACCGACAGTATGTGCGCTCCATATTCTGGATCACTCCTGGCCGGTATTGAGTGGGTATAGCGTGCGGAGCCGCGGCCTCATCCACGCGCACCAGCGCGCGAATTTGCAAGTTGTAGCCGTAACTAGTCCGCTTCACGAACTGGACGACGGGAATAGCTGTGAAGTGACTATCGACGGCGTCTCGTATTTGCGGACTCCTATACCTGCCGGTTTAGCTGGTTCGGCTTTGCGGCGGCGATGGCCACTCATAAGGGAATGGCAGACTGTCCAGTTGTTGCGCAATCGCATTCTTCAGGTAATCGACAGCCGACCGGTATCCCTGGTGTACTCCCATTCCCCCGCACTGTGCGGGCTCGCGGGCCTTCAGGCGGCGCGGAAGAAGGCATTACCTTTTGTCTACGAAATTCGAGCATTTTGGGAGGATGCGGCGGTTGACCAGAAGCGCACGACGGTGAGCTCACTACGTTACCAGTTCACGCGCCGGCTTGAAGAATACGTCGCCAATCGAGCAGACGCGGTATCGGCAATCGCGCAGCCCATGCTTGAGGACTTGCGCGCGCGCGGTTTGTCTCCTAAGAAACTGTTCCATGTTCCGAATGGTGTGGATCCCAGCCAGTTTGCTCCTCTCGCAAGGAATCAAAAACTCGCAGAACACCTCGGAGTACGAGACGATATCGTCTTTGGTTTCTTTGGATCTTTATATCGCTATGAAGGCATTGCGTGGCTGATCGGCGCGCTTTCGGAGCTACGTTCCAGGAGAAGGGATTTCAGGTTCATCATTGTCGGCGGCGGTGAAGATGAAGCAGCGATACGCCAGGCAGTTCAAAAATACCATACAGAAGCATATGTCCATATTCTCTCGCGAGTGTCACACGAAGAGATAAAGAAGTACTACTCGATTGTGGATATCATGGTTTTTCCACGCCTGAGTGTTCGCTTGACCGAGTTGGTAACGCCATTGAAGCCGTTGGAAGCGATGTCGCTGCAGAAAGCTGTGCTAGCAAGTGATGTGGGCGGCCATCGTGAGTTGGTACAACACGAGAGGACGGGCTTATTATTTCGCTCGGGGAACATCTCCGATTTTTGCTGCTGCGCGGAACGGCTTCTTAACTCTAAAAACCAGCGTGAGCAGCTAGGAAAAGCGGCACGCCAAGCGATCTTGCGCGAGTGGGACTGGAAGGTAATCGCTCAACGCTATCGTGACATTTACGACTTTGTTTTACGGGGGAAGGCTGCTTCCGAATGCGCGCTGGCTAAGGGTAGCTGGGCGCATACTTCGGGCAGGTGAGCATAGTGGCTGTGGGAAGCAACAAGGCGGTCTGGCCGACTGGGATATACCACTGGCTGGCTCAGGTCGATGCGCAACAGAAGTCGGACGTCATCTTCGTACTTGCGGGTAGGCAGTCGCGCAAGTGCTTTGGTTTACGATTGCTGAAGGAAGGTTGCGCAGACAGGTTATTGCTCAGCGTAGGGCGGTTTGAAATTCGGCAGTTCTGTGATTTGCCGCTCCCGGTGTCGCTGGATCTGCGGACGATTGCCGCCAAAACGGCGCCCGAGGAGCGCCACTATTTTGTTGACGTTGATGGTGGTAGGGCCGAGTGCCAGCGGATAGACATAGGCTGCTTCGGAACCTGGTCTGAGGTATTAGCGTTCTCGAATTGGCTGCACAAGAATCAGGCGATTCGCTCGGCGACAATCGTCAGCAGCGGCTTTCATATTAGGCGCATCCGCAGTTGCTGCCGCTCGCTTGTGCGGGACAATTCCAGGGTAGCTTTTCTAGCTGTCCCTGAAGAGGACGACCATTTTCGAACTAGTTGGTGGCGAGATCAGAAATATAGGCAACTCGTGCTTAAGGAATTGGCAAAGCTGCTGGTGTACAAGATTTTAGGCAGCGTACGAATTATAAGCATGTTTTTTAATGACGGAAGCCCCGGATGCGGCAGATCGGCTGGCAGGCAGAAGGCGGACAGGGTAATAGCTCGTCGAGGACCTAATACGCAATTACGGGATTTAGTCGGCTTTGTTAGCCGGAGTGCGATAAAGCATTTGGCCGGAAATAAGGTATGGAGGAGGTTGTAATTTGGCATCTTCCACTTCCTCCGCGCGATTTTGTCCTGCCGAACTGTCCAACGCGGCCCCCGGCCAGGTTGTGAATGCTTGGTTGCGGCCGCTGCTGTTACTTGGACTAGCGGCAGTCATCACTTTGTTCCTGCTACGCTCGACCGTCAGCTCGATCTTCGCGATCTGGTCAGGAAGCAGCACTTACTCCTATGGATTTGTCATTATCCCCATCTCGGCATTCTTGGCTTGGCGCCGACGAGCGGACATTATGAGTTTGCGCCCAGCCACGTCTCCAATGGGGCTGGTTTTCTTAGCAGCCTTCTCGGGAATTTGGGTCTTAGCCAATGTTGCCGACGTGCAAATGGTTCAGCAACTCGCGCTGGTCGGATTGCTGGAAGCTCTCGTCTGGACGTTGTTGGGAACCGCAACGGTTCGCGTGCTGATGTTTCCGCTGGCGTTTCTCTTCTTTGCAGTTCCTGCAGGCGATAGTCTTGTTGTTCCGTTGCAGCGAGTCACGGCAGTTTTTACGGTCAATGCGCTGCGGTTCTGTGGTATTCCGGCGGTGCAGGATGGTTTCGTGTTCTCCACACCTTCAGGCAATTGGAAAATTGCTGAGGCATGCAGCGGCTTGCGATTCCTAACGTCCTCATTGGTGGTGGGCGTGCTAGTGGCTGGCGTGGCGTTCCGCACATGGAATCGGCGCATCACTTTTCTCCTGCTCTCAGCTGTAGTACCAGTCCTTGCCAATGCTCTGCGTGCATTCTTGATTGTGGTTTTGGCGTACTTCACCAGCGCCAAGTTAGCAGAGGGGATAGATCATATCGTTTATGGTTGGATTTTTTTCTCGCTGGTAACCGCAATCTTGATAGGTGTGGCTTTAAGATGGCGTGAACCGGTCGTCTCGCAGCCGGAGCCTTCACAGACGGTTTTTCATTCGCTGTCGACAACTAGCGGGAACGCTCGTCTGGTTTGGTGTACCGCGGCGGCGATCGCTATCGTGGGCTCGGGAAGTTTCATTGCTGATGCGCTCTGGTCTCGCAACCCGACTAATCCGCCTGACACCCACCTGTGGTCATCGCCTGCGAATTGGGTTGGCGTCGCCGATCCCGAGCAGACCTGGATGCCGGGTCTTAGGAGCTTAGAAACGCAAACGCTCAGTAACGGTTCGGGCACGGTGTCTGTATTTGTGGGCTTCGACGCAAGGAGGCGACGCGGGGTTGAGCTTGTGAATTCATCCAATGCCACGGGGAACTTGCAGGAATGGGAAGTGATGGAAAGTGGGTATAGGCAGACGATGCTCGCGGGCGGGACGGTGAAGGTAGCTGAATATCTGCTCGCTTCCCTTGGCCAGCGTCGTTTGGTCTGGATGTGGTACTTGAGCGGGGACGAGATCGCTGCTGAACCTTACAAAGTCAAATGGATACAAGCGAAATCGCGCCTTGAGGGACATCCCGGCAATGTCCTTATGTTTGCTATCTCCACCAATGTCGATGGCGACCTTTCCCGGGCCGTCGCAAACCTGCAAGAGTTCGCGCGAGGAATGAATTTTGCAACGTACGCCAGCCCTCTGCAATGAGAAGCAGCAACTGCGCTAAGTACCGCAATCCGCCCTGCTCGGCAAGGATATTCTTTTTCTTTGGGTAGGATTTTTCCGTCAGCTAGAGACGATCTTGCACTGCTTGCAAAGATTTCCGCCAGCTCTGAAGCGGGTCAGCATTGAATCTTGTTGCCATATGGCATCGGCTCTGACGACCGTCACTTAAACGCTACCATCAAGCCGTGGATATAGCACTTATATGCTGACTACAGTCATAGAAATGTGCAATTTGATATGAGCTTGCTTCTAGGCGCATTCCTGACATCGCCAGCAGATGTGGGACCTCCGGCTGGACTCGACACGCGCGGCGCAATGTCTGATCCGGGTCAACGAGTTGCATGCAATATCCAGCAACTTTCTTCTTCTAAACTAAGTTGCGACGGATTGGCGAGTCGATTGCACCTTCCTGCCTGAATTCTCCGACGAGGGCCGTGTTACTCCCGGCAATGCACTTGCAGAGTGTCGTTCGATTCGCTGACGAGCTGACATGCTATTCGATTCCCCAGCTTTCGCCATCTTTCTGATCGTAGTCGTTCTGCTCTATTGGAGATTGAACCGGCGCTGGCAGAACATATTCTTGCTAGGCGTCAGCTATTTCTTTTACGGCTGGTGGGACTGGCGGTTCTTGCTGCTGATGGCGGGCAGTACCTCGATCGACTATCTAATCGCGAAGAAGATCCCTGGCCTCAGCAATCCGGCGCAGCGGCGCGCGATGCTGATTTTGTCCTTGGCGGTCAACTTCAGCTTCTTGGGGTTCTTCAAATATTTTAACTTTTTCGTCCAGTCTTTTGCGACGCTGTTGTCCACAGCAGGATTCCACAATGTTCCGACCTCACTATTACGAATATTGCTTCCGCCCGGCATATCTTTCTATACGTTCCAGGAAGTTGCCTATATCGTCGACGTCTACAAGGGAAAACTTCAGCCTTCCGACTCGCTGATTGATTACGCTTTATTCATCGGTCTCTTCCCGCACCTGATCGCAGGACCAATCCAGCGCCCGAATCACCTGTTGCCGCAAGTACAACGGGAACGAACTTTGGACTGGGACAAGTTCTTCGACGGCCTGATGCTGATTCTGTTTGGGCTCTTTCAGAAGTGCGTTATTGCCGATAATTGTGCATTGATTGCAAATTCTGCCTTCAATGGCTATTTCGGGACGACCACTTTGCCGGTCGTTTTGCTGGGGAGCTACGCATTTGCCTGGCAGATTTATGGTGACTTCGCAGGCTATAGCAATATCGCCCGCGGAGCCGCACAGCTTCTCGGTTTCCACTTCATGGTGAACTTCCGCCAGCCATATCTGGCGACTTCCCTTCAGGATTTCTGGCGGCGTTGGCACATCAGCCTCAGTTCATGGCTACGTGACTACCTTTATATCCCGCTGGGTGGCAATCGGAAGAGCGAACGAAGGACCTATGGCAACTTGCTGACTACGATGCTAATCGGCGGGTTGTGGCACGGAGCGAATTGGACATTTGTCGTTTGGGGAGGAATCCACGGCGGAGCGCTGGCCATTGAGCGCGTACTCGGGTTGGGCAGCGACGAACCGGAGCGCGCGGGTTGGCTCACGACGTGGCTGAAACGCATATTGCTCTTCAATCTGGTCTGCGTGACATGGGTGTTCTTCCGTGCGCCTAGCATTCATGAAGCATTCGCGTTCCTAGGCGGATTGAGCCACTGGGCCTGGCAACCTGAGTATCTGACCGCATTCAAGTTTCTGGCCTTATTCTCCGTCCCCATGTTCCTGATGGATCTTCGGCTGGAAAAATGGGATGAAGAATATATCTTTCAGCGCGCGTCGGCATGGCTTCGAACGGGAATGGGTTTCACAGCGATGGTTGCTATTGCCTTTTTTGCTGCAAACCAGGCGAATGCGTTCATCTATTTTCAGTTCTAGGAGTTGATGTTGCATCGCTATAGCGCAATTCTGCTGGTACTCTGCACGATCTTCTTCGCCACGCTGGAGGTCGGAGAGCGTTATGTTATACCGCGCATTACAGCTATGGACGCTCGCCTGGACCGCGAGCATGCCCGTGCGGAGGAACTCAGACCGATCCCCGGCAAACCGGCTCCTGTGCTTATCGTGGGGAACTCCTTGTTAAAGAAAGGCGTCGTCATTCCGCTGCTCAACGAGCAGATGGGCCCGGAGTATACGGTCACCCGCTACGTTGTAGAGGACACCAATTATCTGGATTGGTATTACGGGCTGCGTCGCCTGTTTCGCGCAGGCGCCCGTCCCAAGGCTGTGATCCTGGTGCTCAATGCGAGACAGTTGATATCACCTGAGGTCCATGGCGATGCCTTCGCTTCTCTGCTCATGGACGTGCGCGATCTAATGGACGTCAAACGAACCGTCGGAAGCGACAATACTGCCACCAGCAACCTGCTCTTCGCGAACTTGAGCCGCTACTACGGAATGCGCAGCGAAATTCATAAAGCAATTCTGGTGCACCTGCTACCGGAATTTCCAAGCTTGGCTGTTAAACTTCGCCCCGCAACCGCGCCGCTGCCACCGGACGACGATATCGAAACGAAGGCGGCGGAACGTCTGTCCCAAATGTCTCGTCTGTGCGGCCAGAATGGCTCACAATTCATACTGGTAGTGCCGCCCAGCGCCGCGACTAGGGATGGTTCTTCTGCCATCGAATCCGCGGGCAATCGCGCGGCTGTTCAGGTTCTGGTGCCTTTCCGTCCTCAAGAACTACCGAATAACCTGTACGCTGATGGATTTCACCTGAACTATCGGGGCTCCCTGGTTTTCACCCAGGCGTTAAGCTCAGGGCTGCGGAAGACGCTCAATAACGACAAATTTACGCAGGCAGCCGGGTCGGATGACGGGGCTGTTAATTCTGCAGGTGTCGTGATCGGCGGCACGACGGAATCAATGAAAGCCGAAGATCCCAGCGTATGCAACTCCGGAAGTGATGATCGGAATAAACTCTGCGCGGGATCGGTCTGGCAAAGTGGTCAATAGCTTGCTTCTATTAGATTATGCCTGAATTGACGCTGTCACGATCGGAAATGGCAAAGCGAGATTCTAGTGGTGCCCATAGTAGTGCTCCATGGCAGGACATCGTTTGGCTCGCGTTGCTTGCCTTGGCCGTGGCCCTTCTCTTCCACACCACTCCCACAGCCGGAGACTTTTGGTGGAGCGATGCGCCACGCCATGCGATGGACGGGGTGTTTTACCATGATCTCGCCCATGACGTACCCATTACTCACCCAAAACAGTGGGCGATGGATTATTATCTTCACTATCCAGCTATCGTTGTCCTTTTCTACCCTCCGGTCTTCGCTCTAGTAGAAGCTATATTCTTCACGCTCTGTGGAATATCACACATTACTGCCCAGCTAACGGTCAGCTTTTTCTTTCTTGCCGCCGCCTACGGAGCATACTTTCTCACTCGCCAGTGGGTCGGCGAGGCCGCAGCATTTGCGACAGCGCTGCTATTCATCGGAACACCCAGCATGGCCCTTTGGGGACGGCAGGTGATGCTGGAGATTCCGACATTCGCCTCTCTGATTTGGAGTTGCTATTTTTTTTCCCGGTATCTAAACACTAGAAGGCCACGCCACCTATATCTGACCATCGCCTTGCTTGTCGTGGCCATCTACACGAAGCAGACGGTAGTGTTCACACTCGCAGCCTATCTGCTGACACTCTATTTCGTTGATAGAAACGGCTTGTTTCGCCGCAGGGAGTTCTGGTGGGCCGCTGGGGTCTTCGCGGTCGGAGTGACCCCGCTGGCGGTGGTTACATTGTTGTGGGGACGGCTTAATCTGCAGACTGTGGCGGGGGGAGGGTGGGTACAGTACTCTCGTCTAAGCTTAAGCGGTTGGCTTTATGTAGCACGCCAGTGGCCCTACCAGGTCGGCTGGCCTGTTCTGGCGCTGGCGATCATATATTGTGCGGGAGCGATGGTTTGGAGGAAGTGGCGGCTCTCCAGCCCTGTCCTCTTCTTCCTCATGGTGTGGCTGCTGACCGGTTACACGTTCTTCACTCTCATCGCGCTGAAGTTGCAGCGACACACAATATTTCTAATATTTACACTCGTTTTCTTCGCGGTGCTCACGATTATGCGAGCTCTGCCCGCGACTGTAGCTCCGTATGCAGCGGTTATTCTAGCGGTCGTTGTTTTCTCTCACACCCTGCTGGTCGAGCATGTGCCCTGGGTGTCCGGATACCGAGCCGCCGCCCAGTATGTCTGTTCGATCGCGCCGCCGGATAGTGTAATTTTATTTTCGGGGCTACGGGACGGATCATTCATATTCAATGTGAAGAGCACACCCCAATGTAAGAATGCGACGATAATCCGCGCTGACAAGCTGTTGCTCAGGGTGCCGGAAGACCGACGTCTATTTGGAGTCACAGAGCTTGGGGTTAGTGAAAGTGACTTCAAAGACATGCTAAGACGCTATGAGGTGCGATTTGTGGTGCTGGAGCCGAATTTCTGGAATGACTTGCGATCGATGCAGATGCTTGTCAGTGTGCTTCACGGAAACCAATTCAAGCTGTTAACGACGATTCCTGTTGCTGGTGATCACGAGCCGACTGAGTCGCATTTGGAGGTCTATCAAAATCTGGGCCCGGTTGCGACAGGGCAGAATGTGCTTCGGGTCGAGCTTCCCGCGTACGGCCTTACAGTAGAAGGCAAGGTCGGAGAATCGAAATAGCGAGGCACGCCGGGTTAAAACTGCCGCACCACGGCGGTGAGTCAATCTGTTCTGGCTTACGTGTATTGGAGGGACAAGATGATCTTTGGAGCGAAAATGCGCCCCTCCCCTGGTGAGTCGTCATCGACGTCGCGATGGGCGGACCTCATCTGTCTTTTTTTGCTGGTCTGTGCGGTGGTCCTTCTCTTCGAGACCTCACCCATACACGGAGAGTTCTGGTGGAGTGATGCTCCACGACATGCCATGGACGGTGTCTTCTACTATGACCTGGTTCGCTCCATGCCTATTGACCATCTGAAACGATGGGCGATGGATTACTATGTCCAGTATCCAGCTGTTACTATACTCACTTATCCCCCTTTATTCGCCATAGTAGAGGCGGCATGCTTCGCCGCCTTTGGTATTTCGAACGCGACGGCGCAGCTAACAGTTAGTCTTTTTTTTCTGGCGACAGCGTGGGGAGCATATTATCTCGTGCGTCGTTGGTTGCAACCGATGGTCGCGTTTGCGACGGTGCTGGTGTTCATAGGCACGCCGGTTATGGTGCTATGGGGCCGTCAGGTGATGCTGGAGATACCAACGTTTGCCTTTCTTCTATGGAGCGTCTTTTTCTTCTTCAAGTACCTTGACTCAGAGAGGCCGCGGCATTTGTATCTGGCGGTCACTCTGGTCGTGGCTGCAGCATACACGAAGCAACCGGCGCTGTTCATTATCCCTGCATATCTGGCAACACTTCTCGTGGTATACAGGGCGCGTCTATTTCACCAGCGCGAGAGTTGGTGGTCAATGGTGCTGTTCGTGGTCGGACTGGTGCCCCTGGTGACATATACCTGGTTTTGGGGCCGCGCGAACATGCAGCAGGCGGTAGGCGGTGGCTGGGTCAGACACTCGCGACTAAGCCCGACTACCTGGTCCTATGTAGCTCGATTCGAATGGCCACACCAGCTCGGTTGGGGAGTCCTGGCGCTCGCCGTCGTATACTGCCTCGGTTGTCTCATTAATAAAGAATGGCGGTTGCAGCGACCAGCGCTGTTCTTTGCTTTGGCATGGGTGGCTATGGGATATGCGTTCTTCACCCTCATTGCGGTGTCGTCCCAGCGCTACACCATATTCCTGATCTTCCCCCTGGTGCTGTTTGCGATGCTCGCTATTGTCCATGCCGTTCCACGAAATGTGGCGCCATACGCCGCTCTGGCGTTTGGCATTGTCAGTTTTACCTATACCCTCGCCACCAATCATGTACCTTATGTGTCCGGGTACAGGGCTGCCGCGCAGTATGTGTGCTCCGTGGCACCACCGGGCAGCGTAGTTATGTTCTCCGGCTTGCGGGATGGATCGTTCATCTTCAACGTGAAGAGCACGCCCGAGTGCAAGAACATAACCGTCATTCGCGCTGACAAGCTCTTGTTGCGGGTGGCCATCGACCGCCATTTGTTTGGCGTCCAAGATTTTGGGGTAAGTGAAGTAAGATTCAAGAACATGCTGGAGCGATACAGCGTCCACTACATCGTCATTGAGCCAAACTTTTGGTCGGACCTGAAATCGATGCAAATGCTGCTCGCTGTTCTCCATCAAGACCAGTTCCGGCTGTTGACGAAGATACCAGTGGCAAGCAATCGCGAGCGTATACGGTACAATCTTGAGATCTATGAAAATACTGGTCCGCTATCGCAGACGAAAACTTCCTTACGTGTTGAGCTGCCGGTGTCCGGAATAGCGGTCCAAGGCACCGTCGGGCAGAGTAGATAAGCAGCTTCGTCGTGGAGGTGAGGTGGGTATCTTCTTGGTGCTAGTGCCGCATGCTCGAGAGGCGCTGAAGGTCGACGATCTGCTTGCCCGCTCGGACATAAGCACGGAAAAAGCCATCTTCACGGCCAGCAACGACTGGTCGAGTAGTGTTTCATATCCCCGCCTAGATGGATTGGCGGTCCCGATTGCGATAGACCATGCGAGTGGAAGCTGGTTAGCTGCTCTGGGAACGTGGTTTCATCAATCCGGAAATGGCCGTACTGACTATCTGCTGGAGCGGTATCTAACGTATGGCGCCGAACTCCTCGCTCGCGAACTGCACGGGTTTTTTGTGGTCGTGGTTGGGGACGCCACCACGCGCGAAGTCACTGTTGTGACGGATATCGTGGGAAGCCTGCACTTCTATTATCGCTCGTTGTCTGTGGGTGCAGTGCTCTCTACCTCCTCGCTCGTGCTGGCACGTCTGGGGAACACCACGCTGGATCCCGTCGGCTGCCAGGAATTTCTTGCAACGGGAGTCATGTACGAGGATCGCACCTTCTACAACGAGGTTCGAAAACTCCCGCCAGCTTCGATAATCGCATTTCGCGATGGCAAGCAGGTCCGTCAGCAACGGTATTGGAATCCGGCAGATCTACGTCCGGAGTCCTTCTCGGCGGAGCAGGCAAGCGAGATGCTGTGGGATGGATTGTCTGCCGCAGCGAGAACCATCCATAGGCAGTACAGGGCTATTGCATGTGACCTCACAGGAGGATACGATTCACGCGCGGTTGCGGCAGCGCTTTTGGGCGAAGGAATAGATTTCACTGCGGTTGTTTCCGGTCCGGCGGAAAGCCGAGATGTTATTGTCTCCGCCGGACTGGCCGCAACATTTGGCTTGGAACACATTCACTATCCACCGTCCACCGTGTCCATCCTGCCGGAGGAAATGAATTGGATTGGGTCTTTGACTGATGGGGAGTGCGATCTGACGGAGTATGTCAACGTAGCGCGAATTCATCACGACCTCAGTCATCGGTTTGCGATTAGCATAAATGGCTCTTTCGGCGAGGTTGCGCGGGGATATTGGTGGGAACTGCTGATCCCTCATGTCGGAGCAAAGCTGAAGCTGGATTCCTACAAACTAGCCCGTCTTCGTTATGCTGTAGGCTCGCACAATAGTTTGTTGCAGGCACGTTGTGAATTTGACTTGATCGAACATTTCAAAGCGATCATTGATCGCGCCATTGAAGGCTCGGAGGACTACCCGAATACCTTCCAAATGGACCTAGCTTATCTCGGAATGCGAATGCAGCGATGGCAGGGGCGCCTTGCGAGCAGCACCGATCGAATCTGGCCATGTCTATCACCTTTCATGTTCCGGCCGGTTTTGGAGACCATGCTACAGACTCGCTTCGCCGTACGCGAGCGTAGCTTCCTCATTCGCCTTATGCTGGCAAGACACCGGCCTGCATTGGCAGAATATCCGCTCGAGCACGGATATCCAGCGCTGCCGGCTACATGGCGAACATTCCCAAGATTCTGGCCTCTGCTCCCCCACTACTCGGGAAAGATCATACGAAAGCTAAGAAACCGCTGGGTTCTAAATGGGAGGAGTGCGTCAGAGAAAACTCGCCTCGAGCTCTGGCGCTCCGATCGAGTTACGGACTTGCTCCAACCATGCTCCATGAGGACGACCGAAATCTTGGACTTGGGAAAACTAGAACAACTTCTACAAGCTTCGCGAAACGCGAGCTTTCCGGAGGAGAAGCTATGGAGCAGGTTGCTCACGATGGAATATGCGCTTTCGAAGGCGAGTGCCAATGACTTAATGCGGTACCACGGAAACGAAATGCGCGCATCGGTTCTATAAATCGCAGCAGTGACCATTGCTGCCGACGTGAGCCCTTGCCCTTTGTGTCCTGGCGCAAAAAAAACCTCATCTTGTGGACGAGGTCGGAACATCGACTGTCGTACGGTGTTAGTCTCGGCTACACACCGTCTCCGCGTATCAGCGTCAGGACGTCTCGCAGGCGATCGCGCTCCTTGAAGAACAATACCGCCGCATAAGCGGCGATCCCGGCAGCAACCGCGATCGTGAACCGGACCGCGACGGGAAAGGCTTGGGGCGTAGCGAGTCTGGCAGCGACGACAGCGACCATCATTATCGCAGAGGTTTGTAATGCAGGTAGAAAGGCTCCCAGATAGGTCCGAGTGCGCAGGTCAATTGCAGATAGCGTGCGCCATATATATGGGGCCGTGATAATCGGGTACATTACGATCCAAGCCCAGGCAATTCCGGAAGTCCCCCAGCGGCTGCCGACGTAGAATGCAGGAGGAAAAACGACGGCAGCGAGTGCGGTATTCCACATCACGAAGCGGGAATCGCGTATGGCAAGGAGCATGTTTGGTAAAACGGTTGTAATCGATCGCAAAGCAGCACAGATTGCCAGAAGCTGCAGGGGAACGGTTGCGGGGATCCACTTTGGCCCAAGTACCAGCAAGACGAATTCATCCGCAACCAATGCCAAGCCGATGCACGCTGGGAAGGTCAGCAACGATAAAGCCTGGGTGATCCCGAGTAAGTAGCCGCGCAATCGCATCTTGTCTTTTTGTGCGGCAGCAAAGAAAGCAGGCGTCACGCGCGTCATCATATTTGTGATCTTTTCTACTGGAGTGGATGCAATAGTCCACGCGATCGTATATGTGCCTAAGGGAACTTGCCCCAACACACGACCTGCGACAAGGAAGTCAGAGTTGGAGTAGGTGTACCAGGCGACTCGAGAACTGAGCACATCTCTACCAAATCGCAAGGCATGCTTAATCTCGCGCCATTTCGGCCGAGCCAGTGAATGGGGTCGTGCAATTACCGCCATTACCGCTCCCGCGACCGCGGCGGCCAGCGGACCAAAGGCAAGGCTCCAATAGCCGAATCCGAGTGTTGCTAATCCCACCGTGGTAAATGCCTGAATGATGGCCCGCGTTGTATCGAACCACGCGAGCAGTTTGAATCGCAGGTCACCTTGCAAGAGTGCATCGGGGATTACTTGAGCTCCTGAAACGAGGAAAGTGACACTCATCACAGCAACAACTGCCGGCAGCTTTGGACTATGGAAGAACTTGCCTAGGGCAACCGAGGCGCTACATGACAAGACGAATAGCGAAGCGCCTGCAATGATGCAAAGGGAGTTGAGTTGAGCGATGTGTTTCGACGACAGTTCACGAAGTGTTATGGCCGCCTGGCCCAGCCCTAATTCGCTGATGAGCGCAACCAAGCCCAGGTATACGGTCGCCATTCCAATCAGACCATAATCGGAAGGCGCAAGAATTCGGGCTGTCGCAATCGTAGAGGCCCAGGTTAGCAACTGGACTGCCCACCGACCTGCCCCGGTCCACGCAACTGCATGCAGCAAAGTCTGCTCTGCCGGTGTTGCGTCCGAAACTCGAGCGGAGGCCGGTCCCGGCAGTTCCACAGTTACCGCTGGTGAAGAGTCAACAGGAATCAAGCAGGGCCGGCCTTTGCGGAATACATCGGTAGCATTGATTTAGCTGGACGCAGCAACTCGTAATTGAATTTCCTCGAATGGATTTCCGGTACCCTGGTATTCAAATCCTGGGGCCCTCATCTGCTCGCAATTGAGAAGATTGCGGCCATCCAGAATGACGGGGCGCGCCATAGATTTCTCAATCGCCCGCCAATCCAAATCTCCGGCCTGCGGCCACTCGGTAACGATCATCATATCGTCGGCATCGCCGTCCTGCATCAGTGGCGTGCCCACACAAACGAAAATGGCCTCCCCAAAGCGTACCGCGTCGCCTATGTTCGCCGTGAACGCGAGTCTCTGCGCTTTGCTATTGCGCAGGATGATATCGCCGAGATTCGGCTCGTAGATGGGCAGAGTTCCTCCATCCAGCGCCGAATCTTGGCGGAATCGTTGTCCGTGCACAGCACTTCGTGGCCGATTGCAGCCAAACAGGCACCCGTGACCAGCCCTACATAACCGCAACCTAGGATTGAGAGCTGCACTGTAATCTCTTCTCCCGCCGTTGAGCTAACTATCAGACAGATTGCAACAACTCTGCCATAGAATCCGATGCAACTACTTATTCTCGAAGATAGACAACTTCGAGCGGACTTGGGATTCGTACCGAGACCTTAAGGCCGGCATGGCCAAGCGCATCCAAGAGCTCCGGTCGGGGATCAACCAGCGCGGTTTGCCCGGCGTGGAGTCGCAAGTCATCAAGTTTCCAAATATGTAATGGGGAAAACTGTGCCAGGTTCGCCTGAACCCGGACCGTAGGACGTTCGTCCCTATCATTGATTCCCAGCAGGAGCCCGCACTGTTCTGGACGATGGGAGTAATGGACCGCTTCCAGAAAAAGCATGGGGTTATCGAATAAGACGAATTGCTTACCGTCGGAAAAGACAGAACTTTCCAGTTCAAGATACTGTCGGGTTATAGTTTGCTGTCCGAAAGGATCGACCCGCTCTGGATGCAACATTGTGGACCACTGTTCTGCGATCCCGAATAACATCAAGAGTGCTACTACTCCCGTTGAAACATGGTAGCTTCGGGAAAAATGACGTGACACCAAGCAGGCAAATGCGAGAGCGATTCCGGGCAGGGCTCCGACGAAATAGCGAATGAGGAACGCATTCGTCTTCAGTTCTGCCAGCACAAACCCGAGAATCGGAATAGAGAAAAAGAGCCAGCCCAAGGATTCAGCGGAGTGCCTGGCCGTCACAATGGCGCCGCCATTCCGGCTGTGGCAGAGGACAATCCAGATTGTCATCAGGGCAAGCAGAAACATGCCGGCAGGGAAAAACTCCAGAAAGCCTTGGCGGAGCCGGAAGAGAGAAGGGCTCGCCCAGAAATGGGCGCCAAACTGTCGTGAGTACGCTAGAGCCAGCGGGGCTACAAGAGCGCCCGCGAGCGCTATTCCTGAAATCCCAGCAAGCGTCTTCTGAGAGAGCTGCTTGCCTGAGTTGAATTGCAACAAGTCCCAGAGCACGTACGGTAGTACACACAACGCCGCGTAGTAATGAATAGTGACGGCAAGAAACAGTACAGCCCCGAAGAGTAGTGCGTACCGGGTGCTTGTCCGCGACGTGCAGACCCAGATCCATAGAGCAAGCGCGGACAACATAAAATAAAGCGCATATGGCCGCGCCTCGTACCCATAGTAGGGAAGCAAAGAGCAAGTTAGCAGTGAGAGAGCAAGCAGCCCATGCAAAGTGTCTGTGATTCGGCGCGCGCAATCGAACGTGAGGAGCAGGCCGATAACCAGGCCCGCGGCGGATGGGAGCCGCATTGCTAATTCGCTGTAGCCAAATGTATGCCCTACAATTCTCATGAGAAAGTGATATCCGGGAGGCATGGTGTCGCTGGCGTGAGCGAGACATTGCCACATAGCCGTGAGACTCGGAAGTTTCGCGATCCGGATGACAAATAGTTCATCGAACCAGTAAAGACGATGTGCAGCTATATACAAGCTTGTACAGAAATAAAAAATGGCGAGACTCACGGCCGCTGTAAGGCTGGCCGCCGGCAATGCCTTCGCCCAGCCACCGGCCTCTTCTCGCCAACTGACCTGCATCACCGACGCACTGACCCGAGTTGTTACGGAGGATGCCACTTTTATTCTAGGCAATACTACGAGGGTGGGAATGCTTATCCCATCAGCTGAACACGAGCATTACTTTGTTACTTTCGCGAGACTGGAACTTGGTGCGTGCAGGTCCGACAGTATGGTGTCGCGCAATTGAGCCGCAATGAGATGATTTGCCTTAGCATTTGGGTGGTCGTCCAGCGGTGTAACCCACAACGTTATTTCTGGGCCATGGTTTTTCAGGCCGTCTCTTAGCTCGATCAGCGGCACCTGTTGATCCGCGAGAATTTCCTTAATCTTCTGGTGAGCCGCAGTGAAAGGATAGCTGTCGTTGATTTCGTGTAGCTCTGGGAGCAGTGCAACTAAGAGCCTCGCATGATCGCGTTTTGTGGACTGTGCCAAATCGCGCAGCGCAGCTTTGCATGCCTGAAATCCCGGTTTATCGTCGTCGTACAAGGAGGCATAGTACGCCTTCCAGTCAGGCCGTGTGCCCAGCCGGCGCAGGACGCCGTCCCATCGGTTCGTCACGTAGGCAACAAGATACGAGCGGTCGATGAGCGGGATGTTTTTCTGCACCGGCACCGGCTCCGGGTCGTTGATGAAGTACATTAATACGACAAGGTCGGGGTGAAACTGCCGGCCCTGCGTTTTATAATAGGTGACTTCCTGAACTGTATCGTAGTTTCCGACCCCGGTATTCATGACTTCAAACCGATCATAGCCGGGAATGCGCATCGAGTTTAGTTGCTGTTCCAGAAGTTTGGCCGAAGTGTCATCCTCCGCTACCCCCCACCCGAACGTCGTAGAGTCGCCGAGTAGCATGATGCGGTAGGTGCCGCGCGGCTTGTCGAATGTGTACTCACGGTCGCGCAGGCCCTGGCTGCTGATCTGAACGTCCTGTCCCATTAGAAACGCATTTCCGTTGGGAAGATTCGAGAAGCTTAAGTTCGGGTCGGCCATGGGGCGCTTGAGCTGAACTGCGTACTTCCACATCTCCATGGAGAAGTCGAGGCTGTGGTAGTAGGCCACGCGGAGGGCAAGCTCCAGCAGGAGCGCCGCCATGAGCAGCGAAGTCAGGACTAGTATGGATTTCTTTAGCAGAGTGTGTAACAAGGGGTCATCTCCATCGTAAGTCAATTGCCCACGGAACCGTGGTGCAGCGCCAGCGAGCCAACCTGCTCTCCGGGAATGTAGTAGAGCAGTATGGATCGCCCGACTCGTACCACTGGCTTATACCGTTCCAGCCATGCATAGCTATCGATCGGATCACCCAGTTCTCCCACCTTGAGACACAGGAAGCTTATGGCGATCCACCCGGTCGTGGTCTGGTGGGGTGGCAGCACGCTGAACCTGGGCAAACCGAAATTGTTTAGGTCAAGATTCTTGCTGCCCGCGTAGGCTATCGAAACTTGCTCGATATGGCGTTCATGCAACACTGTCGAAAGCCGGAGCAGGTCCTGGCCCCAGTCCAGGTCGCTGTCGATCAGTATTTTCTCCGGATGCGAGTCCGCGAATTCATTAAAGTAAGCTAGATAGTCCGGGTGGCTACGCACGGAAGCCATGACCTGCCAGACGAGAAGAGCTGCAACAATGGCGCGTGCAACATATCTATGATTCTCATTTCGCCACAGGCGACATGTGGCCACTCCCGCGGCAATGGCAAGCAACGGATACATGGGCAGAATGTGGCGCACGCCGATGTTAATGTGACTGCGCATGCAAACTAGCAGGACAGCAATGGAAATTACGATCGGCGCTGCCAGTATCCAGTCATGCTTCAGCCAGGCTGACTTACAGAGATAGCAGGTTCCTACAAAAGCCAAAATCAAGAACGGTATCGTGGACTTTACGGCGACAGCCACCAGGAAGAAGTACCACCAGCCGGTTTGCCGCACCTCACCCAGCAAGTAGCTCCTGTGGCCGGTGAAGTTCTTGAAGCGAACCTTGGCAAGGCCTTGAAAGAAAGCCGGCGCGGGGGCGAACGGGAGTTCGGCAATTTTATAGGCGGCGTCATGCAGGGCGCCTTTCGTACCGACCATCTGGTCAATCGAGTAGTGGGGTCGGTCCGCGACCGAGGTTGCCGCACTTAAGGAAAAACGGTATCCAGCCCAAATCACCAGAAAGGCGGCGGCCACGGCAACCGCAATCATCGCTGCCCAACCTAATCTGGTGGTTGCGTTCGGCTCTTGCCTCTTGCGCCCGGATAGCACCCAGCGGCTTAGCAGGAGAAAGACATAGGAGGCGATCAGGAATACGACGCCGCTGAACTTTGCGATTACGGCGAGTGCGCCGGTAGCGCCCACAATGCCGGCCAACGCGAAACTTGGTCTCTCCAGGAATGCCACACACGCGAGCACGGCCAGGATAAAAGTTGCGACTTCGGGCATGTCCGTCGTCGCCATGCCGGCGTGCCCAAGGATGACGGGAGTCGTGGTGAAAAGAAGGACGGCAATCAGGGCGGGAGCTTCGCCATAGCGAGTACGCGCCCAGTACCACACCAGAAAAACCGCGAGAAGGAAAAAGGGAAGTATTCCAGCGCGAGCCAGTGCCAGATTGTAAAGGTATCGTCCATTCAACTGGAGAAGCTCGTTGGCTTCCGTCCACAAATTGCGGTGATCCTTCAGCCTCAGGCCTGCGAGATATGGCCCAAGCGAAACCGCAACCCGCGCCAGTGGCGGATGCAGAGGCTCAAAGGTGTAGGTCCCGTATTGCAGCCACTCCATGCCCGGACCTAAATGGTCGGGCTCGTCGGTGCTCTGGCTGAAGACATGGTAAGTCGACACAATCCGAGCGACGGCGATGAGCGCGAGAAGTACCGCGGCGATAGCCATCCAGGAGCGGCGCCGGCCCGCCAGCAATGACTGCGCGGGCTGGGATACTTCAATTTCGGATAGAACCGCGGTTTGCGAGTCGGAGGTCATCTAGTTTGCAGATGAGCTTTGGTTTGATTTGTCATGACGAGCACGAGGGAGCTATTGACTCTTTGGAAGGTAAAGAATCGCCTGCCCACCGGCTACTTCTATGGTTTCTGCTCGCTGATAGTTCGCAAGCGACGCCTGGATCGCAGCCGGTAGCTCCGGCTCATAGTTGTAGAACCATAGCGCCCATACTCTTGCGTGAGGATGGTTGCGGGTGGCCTTGTCGTAATCACGGCCAACGAAGTGGCTCCAACCGGAGTTCATGTCGAAAAACAGCGGCGTGGAGTAGAACTCGGGATGGAGAAATACCAGGTCAGCGTTTTCGACCTGCGGCACCAGTGCAGCCGCGAGGGATTTGTAGTCCGCGCGGCCGGTCGTCATGCCACTGTACTGCCGTAGCCCGATGAACTGCGCGGCGCCAACAGCCAGCAACAGTACCGTGAGCACAATGGGATTCCGGCCCAAGCGAACAATTCCGACCGATAACAGAAGAAGGAGATACGGCGCCAAAAGAAGCATGCCTCGCGCGTTGAGAATGGGTTTTCCGAGCGAAATGATTGCCAGCAGCAGAAGCGGCACCGTTGCCAGTATCACCATCAGTCCCTGTTCGCCGCTGACTAAGGGGTTGTGAACTAACCTGAAGGTGCAGGACGAAAGCTTTGCCCAATTCTTCTCGATGAGGATTGCCGCGATCGCCAGTATGAATGGCACAGCGATCATCCGCTCTGTATTTCGCAGGGTAGCGCTCGGGTGTGCGAAGCTTCTGGCGACCCAGATGAATGCCAGGATGCTAAAGGTTCCCAGCGCCCCGGCCCAAAGCCATAACCTCAAGGAGGGTCCGTGGGCGTCCAACAGGAGCTTTTTCCGAGACTTCGGAGCCGCTCCGCATCCTGCTACGAACAAGATCAAGGACAACCCAAGGAATAACCAGCGAGCGAGCGAAAGATGGGGATTGTTTTCAGGAATTGCTCCGTAGTTGCGATATAGCCCTGACGAAAAACCCAGCAGGGGAAAGGCAAGCGCGAATTGCACGAATTCGCGGGCGTATACCAGTGTGTTGCTGCTTAAAGTCGCCAGCGTATTACCGGTTTGGTAAGCGGAGAAGGCGAGCAGCGGCGAGCCGAGTATGGCGGCAACAAGTTGGAGCCGGAGCATCGCAGGCATCGGCTGTCTTTCGCGCCACGCATTTGCGGCAGTCCACAAGATTTGAGACGCCAGAATCAGCCAGAAGAATAAGTGAGTGCACAAGCCGAACAGAAGCACGCCAACGTACGACAATTTCAACCATCGGGAGGTATGGTTCTGCCGCGCTAGCTTCAGCAGGAAGATTGTCGCCAGCAGCCCGAGGAAGCATGAGAGCGTGAACATGCGTGCAACCTGGCTCCAGAAAATCTGGTGTCCGTTAATGGCGAGCAGCGCGGCAGCGATCCATCCGGCTTTGGCCTGGTTAGTCATCGCACCCAGCCAGAACACCAGCGGAATGGAGGCAATGCCGAACAGCGCCGACGGAAGACGTATCGACTGGGCGCTCGTGCCGAAGATCTTCGTCCATACCCACATCAGGACGTAGTATGCCGGCGGATGGGTGTC
>Ga0187871_10000211_pt1 | contig 54129 bp, 54 predicted proteins | sample June2016WEW_16_1_FD_132988 | JGI IMG/M metagenome (GOLD analysis project Ga0187871, IMG submission 132988) | Peatland microbial communities from SPRUCE experiment site at the Marcell Experimental Forest, Minnesota, USA - June2016WEW_16_10 | ecosystem: Environmental > Terrestrial > Soil >...
AATCGCCGATTTTCTTCTACTTCAGAGCGGAACGTCAGTCAGCAACGGTGTTCCAATTGGCGAGACGGCAACGACCTAACGGATTGAAAACAAAAACGTTTGGTAGGGGCGGTGGGGATCGAACCCACGACCTTCGGCTTAAAAGGCCGCTGCTCTACCACTGAGCTACGCCCCTAAACTTTTTATTAGACAGCAAGCGGAACGACTGCGTGATATGTCTCTGGCTGGCGTCCCTTGTGGTGTTAATCGCTCTCAGCAAGGATAACACGCGAAGCGCTAATTTGCGGGGCGCTTCGGTTGGGCTCAGGGGCTTGGTTGGGACTTGGGTCGGGGTAGGGCGCGGGTCGCGCCTGTGGAGATTCCGCCGTCGACGAGTAGGGTTTGGCCGGTGATGTAGCGGCTGGATTCGGCGGCAAGAAAGACCACCGCGGAGTCGAGGTCGTGGGCTTGGCCGGGGCGCTTTACGGGGATGCGGTCGGTGATGTAGTCGACCCACTCTTTGTTTTCGTACATCACTTTGTTTTGGTCGGTGCGGAACCAGCCGGGGGCAAGGCAATTTACGGTGATGCCATGCTTGCCCCAGTCGTCGGCGAGGCTCATGGTGAGTTGGCGGATGCCGCCGCGGCTGGCGCCATAGGGGCCGAGGCCGGCGTATCCCTGAACGCTGGTGACCGAGCCGACGTTGATGATGCGGCCGTAGTTGCGCTGGACCATCCCGCGAGCTACCGCCTGGGCTACGAAGAAGCTGCCTCGGAGATTGGTGTCCAGAATCAGGTTCCAGTCGTCCCAGGTGACTTCGAGGGCGGGTTTGCGGACGTTGCAGCCGGCGTTGTTGACGAGGATGTGGATTTGGCCGAAGGCGGATTCGGCGTCGGCGGCCATTTTCTGGATGCTGGCGAGGTTGCGAACGTCGAGCTCGAGGGAGATGGCGCGACGGCCGAGGGATTTCATTTCCGCTTCGAATGGGGCCAAGTGATCGCGATGGCGGCTGGTCAGGATCAAGTCGGCACCGGCTTTCGCGAGAGCGCGGGCGAAATGCTGGCCTAGGCCGCGGCTTGTGCCGGTTACGATGGCGACTTGGCCGGAAAGGTCGAAGAGCTCGTTGCTCATGCGCCGGTCCCGGGAGTCAGGACTACTTTTAGCAGGTTAGGCTCACCAGCGTGCAAGCGTTCGAACCATGCCGGTCCATCGTCGAGCGGTGCTACGGCGGTGATCAGGGGTTTTACTTTAATCGCGCCGGAGGCTAGCAGCTCGATCGCTTTGGGATATTCGCCGGAGGAGGCGCAGGAGCCTTGGAGGCGGATTTGGCGGCTGACAACTTTTTGGAGCGGAAGGGTGACTTGGGGAGAGATGTTGCCGACGAGCGTTACGGTGCCGCCTTTGCGGACGCAGTCGATCGCGGCGGCGACGGTTTCCGTTCTTCCCACGGCTTCGAGGGCGACGTCTACGCCCGCTCCGTTCGTTATTTTCATTAGTTGAGCGACCAGGTCGGTTTTGGAGTTAAGGATTTCTGTTGCACCGAGTTCCTTCGCCATTTTCAGGCGGGAGTCATCGAGGTCGGCTACGAAGACTTGGGAGCAGCCGGTGGCGCGCAGCGACTGAAGAATCAGAAGACCGATCATTCCTGCGCCAATCACCAGCGCGGTATCGTCCGGGCGCATCTGTGTCACGGCCACGGCGTGGAGGGCGACGGAAACGGCTTCGAGCATGGCCGCTTCGGTGAAGGAAAGCTGGTCGGGGAGACGATACACGATGCGCGCGGGGACGACGACGAATTCGGCGAAGGCTCCTGCGCGGCGATAATCGCCGCAGGAGACGCCCAGCACTTGGCGATTGTCGCAAAGATTGATATTGCCACGCAGGCAGTGCGGACATGCGCCGCAGTAGATGGTGGAGTCGAAGGTGACGCGGTCGCCTTCGGCGAGACCGTTGACGTTTTTTCCGACCGCAGCGATTCGCCCGGCGGCTTCGTGACCCATCACGATTGGAGGTATGCGGCGACCTGAGGAGCCATCGTAGCCGTGGACGTCGCTGCCGCAGATGCCACAAGCGGCGACTTGAATCAAAACTTCATCGGGCAGCGGAGCGGGTTTCGGAAGATCGGCAATTTCGAGGTGCTTGTATTTGGAGAGGAGAAGAGTTTTCATGCTTGCGGGTCGCACCTTCCAAGAAAGAATCGAGCAAATTGGTCGGTACTCCACTGTAACGCACATGCGTCGCTTTCTGAAACAAGCGGAATTTCTGCGGCTGGCTCGGTCCGGATGGCGGCGCCTAGTTCAGTTGGGCCGAATCGCTAACGAGATCACTACGTCGCCGTGAAGGTAGGCGATAGAATGGTCTCCGCCTTACTATTCGAATGAGGAGAACCCATCATGCAAATCGCCGGCAACACTATTTTGATTACAGGCGGGGGTTCCGGCATCGGCCGAGCTCTTGCCGAGGCTTTTCATAAGGAAGGCAACCAGGTCGTCATTGCTGGACGCCGCAAAAAGCTGCTGGACGAGACGATCGCGGCGAATCCAGGGATGAAGGCTGCAGTGCTGGATATTGAGAACGCTGACGCGATCCGGAGCTTCGCAAAAAAACTTAAGGAAGACTACCCGGCCCTCAACGTCGTCATCCACAACGCCGGCATTCTGAAACCGGAGTCCTTGCGGGATGGCGCGATTGACGACGCGGAGACGACGGTGGCGACGAATCTGCTAGGACCGATCCGTCTGACAGCGGGTCTGCTGCCGCTTCTTCTAAAACAGCCAAAGGCTACGATCATCACCGTTTCGTCTGGGCTGGCATTCGTGCCGATGGCGATGACCCCAACCTATTGCGCTACAAAGGCAGCGATCCATTCCTATACGCAATCGCTGCGCTACCAACTCCGGAACAGTTCCGTGCAGGTCCTCGAACTCATACCGCCGTACGTGCAGACGGAGTTGGGGGGAGCGAGACAGGCTAACGATCCTGACGCCATGCCGCTGAAAGACTTCATTGCCGAGACCATGAATATCCTCAAGACTTCGCCCGATACGACGGAGATTTGTGTCGACCGAGTAAAGCCGCTGCGCTTTGCCGAAGCAAACGGCGGCTATGATGCCTTTTGCAAGACGTTCAACGATGGGGTGACTGCGGCCGCGGCAGCGCATTAGCCCAGAGGCGGTCATCCGAGCCATCAACTTGATGGTGGGCATTTGCGAGGAACACCGATGACCAAGAATCTTGCGCCACGGCGGGCTCGGATTTAGCAGCCTAAGCCTCGGGCGGGTCGCGATAAAAGAAGAGCGCCAGCACGGACCCGATTGCGACGGCGATGAGAAGGAAAAATGTGAGCGACAACAAGACGCCTGACGGCGTTCCGGATACGCCGCGAATGCCAGAGATTCGACCGCACAGAAGGCCCACGATGAAGCCGAGAAATGCGAGACCGACGTAGCCGGGGATGTGAAGGCGGCTTCGCGCCGCGGCGAAAGGCAACAGAATGATGATGGCAAAACATGCGAGGGCTAGCGGGACAATGAGGGGCAGATTCGTTCCGCCTAGTGTCGGACGTGCAGCGGGCACGGCGTTTGTCAAAAAATGCGCGAGGAGCATAGTTTGGAGCGGCGATCCGATCAAGGCGAGTTCTACGCCGGGAGGGGTTGCGTCCGAGATGCAACAGCTTCTATTCGACCAGGACGGCGTCTTTAATCGGGGAACCGCCCGTCAACGAGGAATAGTCGCTCCTTCCCAGATTCACAGTCCCACTGAATGCCAATGTGTCGGCAACCGTGATGGTGTAAGCCGCCGCATTAATGTTCGAGAGGTTGAGCGTGGCCGCCGGAAAAAAGAGGGCGCCCTGCAGTGTGGAGGTTGACTTTCCGTTGATTGTGGCGGCCGATGCGTTTCTGGTGTCCTGGTAAAACAAGATTCCCGTGTATGTTCCGTTGGTTGGAGCGCTGAGCGTGAGTTGCTCGGCGCTCCCTGGAGCAGTATTGATCAAGACTTGCCCGGCACCTCGCGCAACATAGATGGTCACGCCCCCGCCGGCTACGGTGACGGTCCCAGCACCATTCCAATTAATGCCGTTTGCTCCTTGGGTTCCGGTGATGACGTAGGTGCCTGAATTCAAAGTCACGTTCGCTCGGTTCGTGATGGTTATCCCCGAGCAATACGTACCGGGATTGAGCGTAAAGTTCCTGGTGGGAGCGAATCCGGTCGCTCCATTTAGCGCCCCACCAGGGAAAGCTGTTTGGCAGCCGCCCGCGGCGGGTGCCGTTAGACGGTAGAGCGGATCGCCAGCTTGCACGATTCCTGTGACGGCGGCTGGATTGGTGGGAGCGCCGGAAACCGTGCCATGAACGGCGACGGAAGCGGCATTGATGGTCCCGGTATTTTGCAGGCTGGCGTCGGCTACGATTCCGCAACCTGGGGCAGGGTTGTTAGCCGTCAATGTTCCGCTGTTCGATATAACGGTGCCAAACGTATTTAGGGCGTAGACGCAATTCTTAGCGCTGTTGACGATGGCCACCGCGGTTGTCGAGACGGTAGCGTTATTGACGCCGAAGATGCGCATGAAGAAGGTGGGGTGTATGGCACTGACCTGCACTTGAACGCCGGTAACGGCTCCGAATGGAAAGGCCGGATTTACGGTTACGGTGACGTTGTTGACGCCGTTGGTGTAGCCGTTCAGCAAGGCATCTTCCCTCGCGGCGGCGGTGGCGTTTCCGGCAGCAGACTCCGCAGCGCCAGCCAGCGCGGCGCTGTCTGCCGCAGACTGCTGCAAACGCTGCTGGTAACGCAGGTATCCCACATCGACGGCGAGTCCGGCACATCCCAGAAGTACGACGAGCCCAAAGGTGGCAGCTACCAGAGCTTGCCCCGACTCTCTCTGACGACTTTTCACGACGGCTTCTCCGTTGCGCCCGTTTGACGAATCCAACTGGAACAGGAAATGGGCTCTGTCGCTCGGTTTTCCACAGATTACAGCCCCCAAAACCGGGCTCACCAGCGGGTGGTGGCCGGTGAAATGTAAGCAAAAGACAGGCCACACATGACGTGCTTCGACGCATCCTTTTACGCCGAAGGCCGAAACTTGCAAGTTGGAACAGCGATTGCACTTACAGGCGAGGCAGGGTTCGATCCCGGCGGAACACTGCGGATTCGTTGTACAGATGCGGCGGTGAGCGAAGTTCGTTGCAAAATATAGGCAAATAATGTCTTACCGCTGGCTGACGGGAAGACGAAAACCCCGGCAGTCGCTGTTGGAAGCGCAGCCGCGTCCTCGAATGTGAACGCTTCCAGGTCCCGTTTGTATCCGTTCGTGGACCGGAGCGGAGCTTTGGGAACAAGCCTGCGCCGCGTTCCTGGTGGAAAGGGTATTGCTCCCAAGCTGCGAATAGCTTGAAGATCCTCGATATGAACGTCCGGGAACCGAAGAATATTGGGACGGCGGGCAATCGCCGGTGGAGTCGCCATGCACTTGTGCATGAGGGGCGTGAGCGCGGCCAGAGCTTGGTGGAACTGGCGTTCGTGGTTCCGTTGCTGCTACTGTTGTTGATCGGAATCATCGAGATCGGGCGCTTCGCGTTTTACAGCATTGTGGTGTCGAATGCCGCTCGGGCGGGTGCTCAATATGGAGCGCAGAGCCTGGCCACCGCGGCGGATACTGCGGGCATTGCCACAGCAGCGAAGAATGATGGGCAAGGCGGCACGGGCCTTACGGTCACGTCGAGTCAACTTTGCGGGTGCTCCGGAGCCACACTGAGCGGCACATGTCCGGCAATCCTGTGCGCTCTCCCGAACCATGCGCTGGTCTACGTTCGGGTGCAGGTGGTCGGGGCGTTCCCTTCCCTTTTTCACTATCCCGGCTTGCCGGCGGCCATCAATGTGACAAGCGTCGAGGAGATGCGCGTAGCTCAATGACTTGCGAAGTCCAACGCGAAGGGTCCAACCAGGGAGCGCGAACGCGTCGCGCCTTCAAATCCAGGGCCCGAGGCAGCAGCCTGGTCGAGCAAAGCTTCATAATTGTTTTTCTGCTCACCATGATGTTGGGCATTATTGATTGTGGGCGCGCGCTTTATACGTATCACTTCGTCTCGAACGTGGCGCGAGAAGCGACACGGTGGGCCAGCGTGAGAAGCCTGACCTGCGACGGCAGCGCATTGTCGGATTGCCCAGCGAGCAACGCCAATGTCCAGACGAACTTCACGACGAATCTGTCAACTATGGGGCTCGACCCGAGCAAGGTTACATTCGTCACGACCTGGGTTCTGCCGCCGGGAGTGGGTGCGGCGTCCTGCCCTGGGTCCAACCAAAACAAGGTTGGTTGCATGGTGCATGTCGACGTGACATACAATTACACCTTTCTGTTTGCGCCGTTTCTCGCCGCCCCGCCTATCACGATGTCGAGCAGCTCCGAAATGCTCATAACGCAATAACAGCTACGCTCCGCCGTCGCGGATGGTGAAAATGGAAATAACGACACTAATGGTTCCGCACCAGGTGCAGCGCACCGGGGTGCGGCGCGGACTCCTGGAAGACCTGGCGCTGAAGCTTCTGTATTTGCACGGTGAGATGTCTTTGCTGGAGCTAAGTGAGCGGACCTGCCTGAGCCTGGGAGTAATCGAGGAGATTTTCCAATTTTTCCGTAAGGAACAGCTTTGCGAAGTTAAACGCATGGCCGCGGGCAGCCACGTGATCGTGGCCAGCGCGCAGGGCAAACAGCGCGGCGCGGAGCTGCTGGCCATGAACCAGTACACTGGGCCGGCCCCGGTATCGCTGGCAGATTACACCATGCGCGTGGGCATGCAGAGCGTACAGAAGATCGCGCTGAAGCCTGCGGATATCAGCCGAGCGTTCTATCAGCTGGTGCTCGACCAGGACATGTTGACGCGACTGGGAACTGCGTTGGTTTCCGGGACTTCGATGTTCCTACACGGCCCGTCGGGCACGGGTAAGACCAGTATTGCGGCTACCATTCCGGCGGTCTATAACGACAGTGTCTGGATCCCGCACGCGATTGTGGTCGACAATCAGATTGTGTCGGTCTTCGATCCTGGCGTGCATTTTCCCAGCTCCGTCGAGATTGCGGCCGAGTCCGACAAGCGATGGGTTTTGTGCCGCCGGCCCTGCGTGCTTGCGGGTGGCGAGCTGTCCGCGGAAATGCTGGACCTGCAGTTCAACTCCATCAGCCGGTTCTACACCGCGCCGCTGCAGATGAAGGCGAACAACGGCATTTTGATTCTGGATGATTTCGGGCGGCAACGGATGCGTCCAGACGAGCTGCTCAATCGTTGGATGACCCCACTCGATCGGCGCGTGGATTTCTTTACGCTGCCCGGGGGACGAAAATTCGAGGTTCCCTTCGATCTCTTCATTGTGTTTGCAACGAACCTGGACCCTAACCAACTGGCCGACGAGGCGTTTTTGCGCAGAATCCCCAACAAGATTGCGGTGGAATATGCGACTCCCGAGCAATTTATGGAGATCTTCCGGCGGGAGTGTCAGGTACGCTTGGTGGCTTGCGACGACGGAGTGGGGGAGTATCTGATCCAGTGCATCAAGGACCTGAAGCAATCGCTGTGTCAGTGCCATCCGCGCGACCTGATCAATCATATTTTTTGGGCGGCGCGTTATGCGGGGCTCGAACCGCACCTTACGCGCAAGAGCGTCGAGTTGGCGTGCAAAGCTCACTTTTTACCGGTGCGGAGCGCCCGGGCATGAGTCTGGTAGTCTGTACCCGAATGATGACTCTGCTAACGATGCCCGGCGGGCGCGATAACAAAATACAGGGTTTAAGCGCAACGGCACGCCGCGTGCACCTTGGCGTGGGTTTCGAGAGTACAGCCTTGCGCATCCAACCCAGCCGACGGCTTAGACAAGAAGAGGTGTCGGTTCTGGAACGATGGGAAGGGTCCGGTTGGTTAGCGTCCGGGCGGACAAACGGATCTATAGATGGGCCGGTAAACGGACGGATAAACGCTTGAGTTTTCAGATTGAGAATTCGTCGCTTACTACCTTTCGGGCGCGGCCTCCGATTCCTGCGGGCATTCCGAAACGCACCGTGCTGCGAGCGGCACCAGAAGCGCGCATGCCACGATTCCCGGTTTCGGGGGAGCGCGTGCGCTCCGGCTGGTGGAGTTCTCTGACCGCGATCTTCGAGCGGGTGAATTTTCCGGTTTTGCGCGAGCCGATCAAGCTATTCCGCAGCACTCCGGTAGCGCCGTTCCGGTTCGCGGGGCGCGCGATTTCCGGCTCGGTGGTTTTGCATATTTGCTTGATCTTGCTGCTGCCGCTGCTGCTTTCTTACACCGCCACGCAGCAAATCATGGCGGATGCGGCCTACGAAGATCCGCAGAAGATTATTTATTATCAGATTCCGAAGCACGATCCGTTCGAGAAGCTTCCTAAAATTACGCCTGCTGGCGAAGGTGGGCAGCCGGGAGCAGGGCAGTTGCAGGCCCTGCTGCAGAAAATCGGCAGCGAGACAACCGCGCGGAAAATCGTGATCGTCTCGAAGCCCGTTCGTCCAGACAACAAGCGGCAAACGATCTATCAGCCGGCCACGCCGCCCGACTTGCACATCGACATGGATCTGAAGCTGCCGAACATCGTCGGCGGACCGTCGACGCCGGTGCCTAAACCTCAGGTTCATATGAATCCGAACGACTCGAGGCCGATCCAGGTGCACCGAGCGGCGGCCAAAGCGGTTGCCCCAACGCTCGCGGCAATCAACGCCGCTGTGGCGACGAGCCTTCCCCCGGCAACCGTGGCTAAGCCTCACTTAGCGGTGCCTTTGAATGAGTCGCGGCCGATGCAGGCACAGGTGGTGATTGGGCAGGTGAGCGCGCCATCGCTTTCTGCTTCTAACGAAGCCACTGCTTCAAATCTTGGAGATACATACCGAACGGGTCAACCGACGGCACCGGCCGCGCCAGCAAACGACGCGGACGCTTCTGGTAGCGCTAAGACCTCGAAGAACGACGTGGCGCAGACTGCTGGAGATGGTAGCGGTGTTGTGGTCATCAGCGTAGATCCATCGGAAGAAGCGGCGCTTGCGAAGTTGCCCGCCGGCAACCGATGGGGGGATTTTACGATCGCGCCCGGGGGTGGCCAGCCTGGAGCAGTCAATGGTAGCCAGGACGGTGTGGCTGGCGCAGGCAGCCATGCGACTGGCGGCGGAGGGGATCTTGTCCCAGGAGTGGGCCCAGGGTTCGCGGGTGGCGGAGGCGGGAATTCAGGCTCCTCAGGAAGCGTGAGCATCACCGGGGATACTGGTGCAAAGGGCGAGGCTATGCTGGACGCGACCATTTTCCGAGAAATGGTTTACCCCGTGCCTTCGACCGTGGTGCTGCGCAAGAACGCGCTGGTTGTTTCGGCTGGACCTATGGGCGGAGGCGGGCTCAACGTCTATGGTGCGCTCCGCTGCGGCAAAATCTATACCGTTTTTCTGCCCATGCCGGGTCGACCCTGGACTCTGCAGTTCTGCCAATCGGGTGCGGCAAAGCCCGCGGATCAGAGTCACTCGGCCGTTGTGCATATGGAACAAGGGATCATTCAACCGGATGTCACGACGAGATTTGATTTCAAACGCTTGCCGGTGCCGTTCGAGAAAAAGAACAAGCCCATCGTGTTGAAGGGTGTGATCAAAGACGATGGAACCGTGGCGGACCTGAAGGTTTTTCAGGGCATCGTTCCGGAGATGGACGAGGCCGCACGCGTGGCGTTTAGCCGCTGGAAATTCAAGCCGGCGATACGTGACGGCAAGAACGTGGCCGTGGATATTCTGGTCGGAATACCGACTGGCGCTGACGCTGATAAGTCCCAGTAGTTCTAGGACTTACAAAGGAAGTCTCGTCCTTGGGGGAGAAGAACTTTTCACATCTTTACCACTGAATTTTCCACCCTACCGAGATCAGGCAAAGATTCCACAATGCAGCGGACTGATTCGATGCATGTTAGCTGAGTTATCCTCAGCACTGCCTGTGGGAACTATTGGCCCTCCGTATGCACTCGTGCTTGCTCGATAATCCAGTGCTAGTTCTGCGCGTCCCGGCTCACACTGGCTTTGCTCGTCGTCAGAGCGATTTGGAAGTCCTCGTCACACGAAAAATCAGAGGCTTTGGGATCCTGCTCGGCTCCCCAAGCAACGCTTGCTCAGAAACGAGTATGGCTGCGTGGGCCTCTGATTAGGTGTCAGGAGATCGGACAGTTGGACAAGCAAGTGATCCGGGTTAGCTTCCTTACACAAGATTCGGGATTGGGAGAAGCGATCGCTCGCGCGTTGGGAGAGGACTTTGCGACGCGCACGATCAATCAGTGGCAGTTTGACCAGTTGACCGATGTTCGCGAGGCATCGGACGTGATCCTTCTGGATCTGCGGTCCGCGAATACGCAGGGCGACGACGAAACGGTTTTGCGGCTGATGGATGAAATCAGCAAGGTCCCCTCGCACCCTCCCCTTGTGGTTCTTTGCGAGGAAGAGAATCGGGCGCTGATTTTCCGAGCGATTGAACATGGCGCCGACGACAGCGTCACGAATCCCCCGAACATGATGGAGTTGCGGCTCATCCTGCGGCGCGCGTTCCGGTTTCATGCCGCCGAGCGTGAGGTGCAACGGCTGCGGGCGAACGAGCGACCCACCGGCAGACTGCATGAGTTGCTTGGCACTTCGGCACCCATGCAGGAACTATTCGGTTTGGCGCGCAAAATCGCGCCGTGCGACGTGAACGTTTTGGTTACTGGTGAGACGGGTACCGGCAAGGAGCTCCTCGCGCGCGCGATCCATCATCTCAGCGGCCGCAACACCGGCCCGCTGGTGGCCTTCTCTTGCGCGAACTTGCCAGAGAATCTTGTCGAAGACGAGTTGTTTGGACATGAAAAAGGGGCCTTTACGGGCGCGTTGATGGCACGCCGCGGCAGAGTGGAAGCTGCGGACCGAGGAACCCTCTTTCTTGACGAGATCGGCGACCTGGGTCTGGGTCTGCAACCGAAACTATTGCGCGTGATTCAGGAAAGGAACTTCGAGCGCCTGGGAAGCAACAAGACCATCAGCGTCGATATTCGCCTGATTTGCGCGACGAATCGCAACCTTGCGGAAATGGTGCAGCAGGGAAAATTCCGCGAAGACTTGTTTTACCGCCTGAACGTGGTGCAGATACATTTGCCTCCGCTGCGCGAGCGCCGCGACGACATCCCCTTGCTGGCACAACAGTTTTTGTTGAAATCGGCGCAGCAGTTCAAGAAGAAGGCGCGGCGATTTTCTCCCCAGGCTCTGCATGCCCTCGAAGATCATGCCTGGCCGGGTAATGTGCGCGAACTCGAAAACGTGGTGCAGCGCGCCATTGTGCTTTCCGAAGATCAGACTGTCGAGGTCAGCAGTTTGCCTGCGTCCCTGCGAAGTGCGCGCTTGGGCGTCGAGCTCGGCGCCGGGCCGGACGCTGCTCAACTGAGCCATTCCTACGAAGACGAAGTGCGCCGCTTCAAGAGAGCGTTGGTCTTGCGGGCGTTGCGCGAGTGCGGCTGGCGAAAAGCGGAATGCGCGCGGACTCTGGGAGTGGCGCGGGGTTATCTGCATCGCTTGATCAACCAACTGGGGATTCAAGAAGGGGAAGGCGATCCGAGCGTGGAACGCCGTGACGACTATCCCCTCGGCCCGGTAATGTAAGGTTACCAAACCCCAGATTGTTATGGACTTGGCCTAGCCTCCCGCATTAGTTTCTTGCGAGATGGAAGCCGACCCTGAAAATTCCTTTCCTGAGCCCGAGAATTCTTTTCGCCTAAGCGTTTGCCTGCCTTTTCTGCTAAATGCACAAAATGCCGATGGAGGCTGGGGATTTCATCCGAAATCGGAAAGCCGTGCGGAGCCTACCTGTTGGGCTTTGCTGGCCTTAAGGGAGACCTCGACTGCCTCGACAGAAGCCGTGGCGCGAGGTGTCCGGTATCTACGAGCGGCTCAGCTTGGTGATGGTTCCTGGCCTTCTACACCCGATGAGAGAACAGGCTGCTGGGTGACGGCGCTCTGCTGCTGGGCGCTGCGAGGCGCGCAAGACTCAACTGATGCGCTGATGGCAGGCCTCGGATGGGCGTGCAACGATTGGCCGCAGGACAGTACACCCTGGCGGCGATTTCTCACGAAATTTTCGACCAGGAGTCAAGTGCAACCCATCAACAACGCCTATCGAGGATGGGGCTGGACGCCTGGAACCAGTAGCTGGGTGGAGCCGACCTCCTTTGCACTGATCGCTCTGGAAGGGCCTGGCGATGTGGTTCCTGCCGAAGCGAAGCGGCGCCGCGAGCTCGGCGAAGCCATGCTGTATGACCGGATGTGCCCCGGCGGCGGTTGGAATTGCGGCAACCCCCGTGTCTACGGCGTGCCAGGAGTGCCCCTGGTAATTCCGACCGTTTGGGCTCTTATCGCTCTGCGGCATTATGCGACGAGGCGAGAGAACGTAATGAGCCTAGATTGGCTCGACAGCCAGATCGTGAATATTCAGAGCGCTGGGTCGCTCGCCCTGGCGAAAATCTGTATGGAAATGTGCGGAGGAAGGTGGCCGGCAGACGCGCCCGTTCTGGCAGATCTCTATGAGAGAAACGGATTTCTTGAGAGCATTCAGGTGGCGGCCTGGACCTATCTGGCATTAAGCGCACGGCCCCGCTGGCTTGCCATGAATCCAAAGAAGACGGCCTAATCATGCGCCGGCACACGTTAATCCCCTCTTTTCAACGGCCTCCATCGCAGGTCGCAATTCGGCGGGTGGCAGATTACGAGCAAGATTTGTCGGCGCTGATCCACGAAAGCCTGGCGGCTTTCAACCTTCCGGTCAAAGGCAAGACCATCCTGCTGAAACCAAACCTCGTCGGTTTGGACCCGCTCGGAGTAATGAATACGCACCCGGCCGTAATTGCTGCCACCCGCGAATCCTTCTTGCGCTCGGGCGCGGCGCAAGTCTTGATCGGCGACGGCCCTGCTCTGGACCGTGACACTGAGGCGATCATTGAGTCAGTGCGCTTGCGCGAGTATATCGGCGCCTTGGCTGCCGTATTCGTCGACCTAAACGTGGACGACGTAGCCCGTGTGAGGCTCAAGACCCACGCTTCCCGGCTGAAAGAACTCTACCTACCCAAAACCGCTCTAGGCGTGGACTTCCTCGTCTCCATGCCCAAGCTTAAGACCCACCATTGGGCTGGCGTTACGCTATCGCTCAAAAACATGTTTGGGATTGTACCCGGGAGCTGCTACGGATGGCCCAAGAACGTCCTCCACTGGGCTGGCATCGATCGAGCCATCCTGGACATAAACGCCGCCTGCAGGCCCGATTTCGCTATTGTAGACGGGATCGTGGGAATGGAGGGCGACGGACCTACGCAAGGGACGCCGAAGGCTAGCGGAGTACTGGTTTTGGGCAACGATCCGGTCGCGGTGGACGCGACGAGCTGCCGAGTCATGGGGCTCGTGCCCGAAAGAGTCAAATATCTCTCGCGGGCTGGAACCCTGCTCGGACACCTTCAAGTCGATAAAATTCAACAACTTGGAGAGCCAATCGCAAGCGTAAAGACGTCTTTCTGTGTACTGCCCGCCTTTCAGTCCATTGTGGCGTAGGCACGACGGTTTGGAATGAAACCTGCCCTTAATGTCCGTGCACAGCCGGTATGGCGGTGGGGTGTATCCGAACGTGGACGCCATGTTCAAAAGGGTGGGCATAAGTCCGTCTTGGGGTTATTTTTCGAAATTGAGCATGAGCGAAACTGATATCACGAGCGCCGCCGCACTGCACGGGGTACCGGTCCTGGTCACCTCCGAACCTGCGGCAGTCGGTTCGGCGTCAGCGCCCCGATTTGCGGGCGCGACAACGGCAAGCGCCGAAGGGTCGCTGCTGCGCACGGTGTTTTCCTTCCCGGTCATGCTCGCGACGTTTCTGGTTGGCCGGGTCTTCTACGAGGCCCGCGCGTTTTATGTGGACCCCGATCTTTGGTGGCACATCAAGGTCGGGCAGGACATCCTGACGACCCACCATTGGCCGACAAGCGATCCGTTCTCCTACACGGTCGCGGGCAATCCCTGGATGGCGTATGAGTGGCTGGGCGACGTACTGTTCGGCGCCGTGGCCCGCTGGGGAGGCCTGCTGGGACTCGAGATTCTCCTCTTCGCCTTGGCTAGCGCGGTGATGCTAGCGCTGTACGCCTATGCGACACTGCGTTCCGGCAACTCGAAAGCGGGGTTTGTTAGTTCAGGGCTGTTGTGCTCGCTAGCTTTCGCTTCCTTTAACTTACGTCCGCAAATGCTGGGTTACCTGTTCCTGGTCCTGACCCTGATCGCTCTTGAGCGATTTCGCCAAGGCAAACAGCGCTCTGCGTGGTTTCTACCGGTTCTGTTTCTGATCTGGATTAACGCCCATGGCTCCTGGGTAATCGGCCTTGGCGTCCTGTTCGTCTTTCTGGCAAGCGGACTTGTTGAGTTCCGTTGGGGTGGCATTCAAGGGAGACGGTGGAGTTCCGCCGAGCGAATGCGTCTCGAAGCCATTTCATTGCTGTGCTTGACAGCCATTCCCCTCACGCCTTACGGCACCCGGCTAGCAGCTTACCCTTTCACCGTAGCATCAAACCTGCCACTGAATGTGGGAAACATTCTGGAATGGCAGCCGATGCCATTCAACACTTTGGGTGGGAAATTGTTTCTAGCGGCGGTTCTGGCTTTCTTCCTGGCGCAGATGGTAACTCCATTGACCCTGCGGCTTAGTGAGGTTGTGCTGTTGTTCGGCGGGATCGTGATGGCCTGCCTTCATGTACGATTCCTACTACTGTTCGTACCTTTCGCCGCGCCCATTTTCGCGGTTGTTCTTGCCCGCTGGTTGCCACCATACGACAGAAAGAAAGATCATCCCGTCTTGAACGCGGTCTTAATGGCCGTGGCGGTAGTGGCGATCGTGAGATATTTTCCGACCAACGCGGGGCTCGAGAAGATTGTCGCACGGGTCTTCCCGGTACGAGCCGTCGAGTATCTGCGGCAGCATCCCGTGCCGGGTCCGATGTTCAACAATTACGGTTACGGCGGCTATTTGGTCGGGAAACTGCCAGAACAGAAAGTCTTCATTGATGGCCGAGGGGATCTCTATGAAGACGCTGGTGTTTTCGGCGAATATCTGGAATTGGCTCAGCTGAAACCGGCGGCGTTTGAGGTCTTGCGAGCCCATAACATTCAATCCTGCCTGTTGGACAGCAAAGAACCTCTGGCTACCGTGCTTGCGGTCCATCCGGACTGGGACAAGCGTTACAGCGACGGCGTGAGCGTGCTATATGTTCGGCGCTATCCTCTTTACTCGCGGGACACGCCCACGGAACGAGCGCCCCGGAGCCCCAAGGAGTGACCATGGACGGGCAATCATTCGAACGGGCGCGAGGGCCGATACAACTCGCTCCCTCCACTGCTGGCGAACGCAGTACGCTCGTCTCGGTCGTAGTGCCGTGCATGAATGAGGAGGAGGTCCTGCGCCAAACCCACCAACACCTTGTTGCCGTTTTGCAAGAATCCGCGATGAATTTCGAGATCGTTTACGTTGACGACGGCAGCGCGGACTCCACGCCGGAGGTGCTGCGGGAATTGCAAACGAGCGATACGAGAACCCGGGTCATCCAGCTATCCCGGAATTTCGGTCACCAAGTGGCGATCACCGCCGGCCTCGAGCACGCCTCCGGAGACGCCGTCGTTATCATCGACGCCGATTTGCAAGATCCCCCCGAAGTCATCTTGGAATTCCTCGCGAAGTGGCTCGATGGCTACGATGTCGTTTATGGAGTTCGCGCGGAGCGTGACGGCGAGTCGGCGTTCAAGCGGTTGTCAGCTAAGGTTTTCTACCGCTTCTTCAGCCACATGTCCGACACGCAGATGCCGCTGGATACGGGCGATTTCCGGCTGGTCGATCGGCGGGTGGTTGATGCCCTCATCTCGATGCCTGAACGCGACCGCTTCGTGCGCGGCATGGTCAGCTGGCTCGGCTTTTCCCAGATCGCGGTTCCCTACCACCGTGCATCGCGCGCCGCCGGCATGACGAAGTTTTCGCTGTTCAAAATGGTCCGCTTCGCGCTCGACGGCATCTTTTCTTTCTCCATACTTCCCTTGCGACTCGCAACCTGGATTGGATTTGCCGCTTCGGGCGTGGCTGTGGCCGGAATTATCGCCGTTTTACTCGAACGATTCTTCCAAGTGCCCGGGTTAGTAAAAGGGTGGCCGAGCGCGGTGATCGGGGAACTTTTCATTGGCGGGGCCCAGCTCGTTTGCCTGGGAATCATCGGCGAATACGTTGGACGAATCTATGGAGAATCGAAGCGCCGGCCGCTATACATTGTGCGAGAACGAATCGGGTTTGAGACGCGCAGTCCGATAGCCGCGTCGAGCCGGCGGGCCACAGCCGCAGCCGGAAAACGTTGACGCACAGGGGAAGCACCCACCAAGCGAAAGGCATGACCCCGGAAACCATTTCTCACCAGCGCGAGGCCGCTTTTCATGACTCCTGGGCCAGCAGCACGAGCCTTAGCGAAGTGCTTGTCCGGGAGTGTTTCGAAGCTCCTACGGCGCTGGAAAACCAATTCATCCTGAGCCAGATGGGCCCATTGGCTGGTAAGAAATTGCTCGACCTCGGCGCAGGGCTCGGCGAATCCTCCGTCTACTTTGCGCTTCATGGCGCATGCGTTACCGCCGTGGACATCTCGCCCCAGATGGTAGCAACTGCCCTCAGCCTGGGGAAAAAGTTCGGGGTGCAACTGGAAGGCATCGTATCGTGCGCTGAGAATCTGAACCTGCCGGCGGAAACCTACGACATCATCTACGCCGCCAATACGATTCATCACATTCACAATCGCGCGTCCTTGTTCGAACAGATGAGTCGCGCCCTGAAGCCAGGCGGCATCTTCTTTTCCTACGACCCCCTGGCATACAACCCGCTGATTAACATCTACCGCCGCATGGCCACCGAAGTCCGGACACCGGACGAAGCGCCACTCACTGCGGCGGATATCGCGCTGGCGCGTAAGTATTTCACCGGAGTGCGGCACCGCGAATTCTGGATTTCTGCGCTGGCTTTGTTCCTTAAGTACTATCTCGTCGACCGTATACATCCCAACCAGGACCGCTACTGGAAGCGAATTCTACGGGAAACGCCGAAGCGACTCCGCTGGTGGACCCCGCTGCGAGCCCTTGATAACGTCCTGACTCGAACGCCGCTGGTACGGTGGCTGGCCTGGAACGTGGTGGTCTGGGGCCGAAAGCCACCGCGCTAGGCGAAATCAGTTTGGCGCGCACAGTACCTCCGCAAGAAGAGCGACCGGAGATTCGAGTGACTCTTATTGTCCCCGGGGCAACCCACCAGCCAGCCCGATTCCTCGTCGCGGAGAACGGCCCTCAGCGTCACCAAATCAGACGAACAAACGCCGCTAGGTGTCAACAAAGGGGAACGGTTCTAGGTCCCGCGACCCGTATGCCTGAGCGGAGCGGACCGCAAGCTACTTGTTATCAGTTATTTACGATGGGTTTCGATAGCTTGGGGGTTGGTGTCGGAGATGCTTTAACAAGCAGCCACAGAAGAGGATACCGGTCTCCGTACGGCGTCGGTTCTCTACTACCTTGAAGGAGAAAAAAATGAAGAGCTTCCTCAAACGGCTTTGGAATGATGAACAGGGCCAGGATTTGACCGAGTACGCATTGCTGTTGGTGCTCCTCACACTGGCGGCGATCGGCTCTCTGAGCACCCTCGCGACAGCCGTGAATGGTGTATTTGCCAAGGCAGCGACCAACCTGACTACGTAAGTTCCTCGATTGGAACGTTCAGGCCGCTGTAAGGCGACCCCCGATTTGAGACTTGAGTAGCAGGTCCCAGTGCCAGCCATGGCCTGGACGTATTTAGCGATTCCGGAGAAACGCATGAAGCAGCTCTTAGCACGGTTGTGGCGGGAAGAAGAAGGGCAAGACCTAACGGAATATGCCTTGCTGTTGGTGCTGCTCACTCTGGCGGCGATTGGCTCACTGAGTACTCTGGCGACCGCGGTCAACGGAGTCTTCGTCAACGTGGCGACCAATCTGACGACGCCGACGTAAGCAGTCGCCATGGCATGTTTGGCTTAAACGCTCGGCTACTCAGAACGAAGGCTTAGTAGAAGTTCCGAGTGGACTGTGCGGCCGTCCTTTCCGATGAAAGCGCAATACATCATCTGGGTCTTCACCATCGGCGTTACGTTCGTCGCCGCGTTTGTGGATTTTCGCACCCACAGAATACCCAACTGGCTCACCGTGCCGGCTTTCTTCCTCGGTCTGGGATTGCGCACGGCCATTTCTGGATGGGCCGGAGCCAAGGCCTCGCTGGAAGGAGCGTGTCTGGCCCTGGTGCTTTTGCTTCCGCTGGTTTTGATGCGGGCGCTTGGCGCCGGCGACTGGAAACTGATGGGCGCCGTCGGGGCTTTCGTGGGCCCGGTGATGTTTCTGTTTGTCCTGCTTGGCAGCGTCTTGGTATCGGGACTCATGGCGATGGTCGAAATGATGCGAACGCGGCGGGTCAAGGAAACGTTTCACAATCTCGTAGTACTGGTGCAGGGATTTTTTTCGTTCGGATTGCGCGCTCACCCCGAGATTTCGCTCGACAATCCAGCGCTGCTCAAGCTGCCGTTCGGTGTTGCCGTTGCGCTTTCCACATTGGCCTGTTTTTGCGCGGCACGCTGGGGCGTCTGAAGGAAACCCCGAAAATCGGGGCCGTTTGGTGTTTAAGGCAAGGAGACTGACTTCATGAACCAGAACCGCATGATTCTCGGGTTGGCCGTGGCGGTGGTCGTCGCCTTCCTACTGAGCACCATCGTCTATCGTCAATTCCAAAAGGCGAGCAGCGTCAAGCCTGTTGTCACAGGACACATTGTGGTCGCAGCCAAACCGCTGTCCCTTGGTACGCGCGTCGATGCCAGCAATCTCCGCTTAATTCCTTGGCCGGCCGGCGAACCCGTTGTGGGCATGTTCACCCGCATCGAGGATTGCACCGATCGAGCGCTTATGGCGGACGTTGCCGCTAACGAGCTTATTCTGGATAGCAAACTCGCTCCGAAAGAAGCGGGCGCCGGCTTACCTGCGGTTATTCCGCAGGGAATGCGAGCCCTTTCCGTCGCCGTTAATGACGTGGTGGGAGTGGCTGGATTCGTGACGCCTGGAACGATGGTGGATGTCTTGGTGACGGGAAAAATCGAGGGCGGAAGCCACGGTACCGAAGACACCATCACGCGCACAATCCTCGAAAACGTCCGCGTGCTCGCCGCCGGGCAGAAGATTGAACAGGATCGCGAAGGCAAGCCGCAAACGGTTCCAGTGATCACCTTGCTGGTTTCTCCCGAAGACGCCGGCAGGCTAGCAATGGCCAGCACCGAGGGAAAAATCCAACTGGCCTTGCGCAATACCGTCGACACAAAAAAGGTTGGGCCGCCGTCCATACTCGAAGCCACTTTGTTTTCCGGCGCGGCGCCCGCAGCGCCAAAGCGCCCAGGTCCCGTCAAAGTTGCAGCTCCACCCCCGGCATCGCCATACGTAATCGAGGTGATCACCGGGAACAAGCGAGAGAACAAAAGCTTTCCGAATCAATGAGAAGGCTATAAGGACAACGAATGTTCGCCAACCAAACCGGATCCAATCGGTTGAACGCGTCACGGCAGCTCGATAGCCTACGGGGGCTTGCGTTTGCTCTGCTGGCAGCTTTGTTTCTCGGAGCTCCAGGCGTCCTGGCTCAACAACAGCCCGCGCAATCGCAGCCGGCTGCTACGCCAGCCCAGACTACTTCCCCGACGCAAGTACCCGCCGAACAGCCGACCGAATCCGAGGCGCCGCAGACGCTTCATTTGTTAGTGGGACGCTCGATCGTTATTTCCTCACCTGGGCGAATCAAGCGGGTCTCCCTGGCCGATCCGAACATTGCGGAGGCGATCGTTGTCAGTCCTACGCAAGTCTTGGTCAACGGCAAAGCGCCCGGGGGGGTTTCGCTCATCATTTGGGATGAGTCGGACCAGAGTCAGGCCTTCGAAGTGTCCGTGGATATCGACGTCCTCGGGCTAAGCCAGAAGATTCACGAAGTCTTCCCGACGGAAGATGTGCACATCGACACCTCGCGCGACGTGGTGATGCTCTCCGGAAAGATTTCTTCGGCGGCGGTCGCCGACAAGATCCTTGAGATCGTGAAGAGCACTACGCCGAAAGTAACCAGCTTGATGCAGGTGCCTGCCACGCCTACCGGACAAATCCTGCTGCAAGTACGCTTCGCGGAAGTGAACCGCTCGGCCATCAACCAATTCGGGATCAACCTTTTGAGTCTGCCTGGGGCCAAGAACGTCGGGACGATCTCGACGCAGCAGTTTTCTCCTCCCCAGCTCACCACCGCGAACGGCGTTGGCACGACTCCCACGACCGGCAGCGCGATCGGCCTCAACGATTTGCTCAATATTTTCATTTTTCGCCCGGACATAAATCTCGCGGCGACAATTCAGGCGCTGCAAGAGCAAAACGTTCTGGAAATTCTCGCGGAACCCAATCTGATGACCGAGTCCGGCAAAGATGCCAGCTTTCTGGCCGGGGGCGAGTTTCCTTTTCCCATCCTGCAATCCACGGGAGGCACCAGCGGGTTTGCTGGCATCACCATTCAATTCAAGGAATTTGGTGTGCGCTTGAACTTCACGCCGACGCTGACTCCCGATGGATTGATCCACTTGAAGGTCAAGCCCGAAGTGAGCTCATTGGACTTCACCAATGCGCTGACATTGCAAGGTTTCGTGATTCCGGCGCTCGCGACAAATCGCGTGGAATCGGAAATGGACCTGAACGACGGACAGAGTTTCGCGATCGCTGGCTTGATGGACAATCGCGTGACCGAGCAATTGGAGAAGATACCCTGGATCGGCGATATTCCGGTGCTTGGAAAACTGTTTCAAAGCCGCAGCGTAAACAAGAGCAAGAATGAGCTGATGGTCGTGGTAACGCCGCACATCATTCATCCGCTGCCGGCCGACAAACCGACGCCAAAGTTGAAATATCCGTCTCCATTCATGGCGCCGACTAGCGGCGCACCACCTCGGGACGAGCCTGTACCGGGAACACCGGGATCGGTCGGAGCTCCCAAGTAGCACGATGTGAAGACTGACAATTATTGGGGCTGTTCGAACGCAAGAGGAATCGGAAAGAACGGTTGATGCTGACGGTAGCGATAGCAAGTGGTGACCCGGCGAGTTCCGCACAATTGCTGGCTAGTTTGCAGCAAACGGGCCTGGTGAAGTCGGTCAAGCAGTGGGCGGTTCCCGCCGACAAGCTACCCGACCCCGCGGACTCATTGCCGGAGGTTGTCTTCTTAGATCTCTCCCGCGATCCGGAGCCCTATTTCCAACTTGGCGCGCAAATTCACCGGGCGCGGCCGGCTGTCAAGCTTGTGGCTTGCTCGGCAGCGGTTCCCCCCAATCACCAGCTCTTGCTGGAAGCGATGCGCGCAGGCGTGCAGGATTTCCTGGCCAAACCTGTTGAGGCAACCGCGCTCAAAGAAATTCTCTTGCGCTTCACGGAAGACATCGACGCGAGAGACCGTTCTTCGCTCGACCGGTTGATTGTCGTCATGGGAGCAAAAGGGGGCGTGGGCGCTACGACTGTGGCGGTAAATATCGGCGTCCAACTCTCCACCTTCGCTCGTAAGCGCGTGGCGCTTCTGGACTTCGCCAATCCGCTTGGCAACGTACATCTGTTGCTCGACCTGCACCCGAAATTCACGGTTCGCGACGCCGTCGATAACATGGACCGTCTCGACAGCCACTTTTTCGCCGGCCTGCTGACCCATCACAAAACCAAGCTGGAGATACTCGGCGGCGTCACGCAGCCCGAGGAATGGCAGTCTATCCACATCCCGTCGCTCGAGCGCGTCGTCAACGTCGCCCAAAATACCTTCGACATGGTTTTGCTCGACATGGGCTCTCAGTTTTCTTCGGAGTGGACTTCGATCCTACGCATGGCCCGCATGATCCTGATCGTCGCGGAGGCCAATGTTCCCGCGCTATGGACGCTGGAGCGCCGCCTTCTTGCGCTGAAGGGATTTGGCATCGACCCGGAGCGCGCGCGCGTCATCATCAACCGCTGGCACAAAGGCGACGAAGATGTTCTCAAAGGCGTCCAGAAAGACATCAACCGTCCCGTGTTCGCTTCCCTTCCCAACGATTTCCGCATGGCCAACGCCGCCGTCAATTTAGGCACGCCATTGCAAGAGAATCACAACAACGTCCTCAGCAGCCGCTATCGGCAGATCGCCGCACAGTTGGCGGGTCTCGACGTTGTGCCCATCACCAAGAAAGGCTCGCTTGGCGGGTTCTTTTCGTTCCCGTCAAAAAGGTGACTTAGATCATGGCCCCGATCACAGCACCCGTAACGCGCACTGACTTCGGAACCGTAAAGGCTACGATTCACCGCAAGCTGATTCAAAAGCTGAACCTCGATCGTCTGACTGAAGTCAACCGTGAAGACGTGCGTCGCGAGGTAACGCAAATCCTGGAAGCTCTGGTCGTCGGCGAATCAACTCCGATGAACTTGCAGGAGCGCGAGCGCCTTGCCCAAGAAGTTCTAGACGAAGTTTTTGGCTTAGGACCTCTCGAGCCCCTTCTTGCCGATCCCACCGTGTCGGATATTCTGGTCAACACGCACAAACGGGTGTACGTCGAACGCAAAGGTATTTTGGAGATGACCTCCATCCAGTTTCGCGACGACATCCATCTCATGGGTATCATCGACCGCATCGTCTCCGCGGTCGGGCGTCGCGTGGACGAGTCCTCCCCAATGGTCGATGCACGTCTTGCGGACGGTTCGCGCGTGAACGCCATCATTCCGCCGCTGGCGGTTGATGGACCTTGTCTCTCCATCCGGCGTTTTGGCCGCGACCCGCTCACCGCCGACGATCTGCTCCAGAACAACAGTCTCACCCCAGCGATGCTGGAACTCTTGCGCGGATGCGTGAAGGCGCGGCTCAACATCTTGGTTTCCGGCGGCACGGGTGCCGGCAAGACCACGTTCCTCAATGTGCTCTCGTCCTACATCTCCAACCGTGAACGCATCGTCACCGTCGAAGACGCCGCAGAATTGCAATTGCACCAGGACCACGTCGTGCGTCTCGAAACGCGTCCCGCCAACATTGAAGGAAAAGGCGCCGTCCAGCAGCGTCAGTTGGTTATCAACTCTCTGCGTATGCGCCCCGATCGCATCATCGTGGGTGAGGTTCGCGGTGAAGAAGCGCTGGATATGTTGCAGGCCATGAACACAGGTCACGACGGTTCATTGACCACCATTCACGCCAACACCCCGCGTGACGCCCTGAGCCGCCTGGAAACGATGGTTGCCATGGGCAGCCTGAACATTCCCGAAAGCGCCCTGCGCCGGCAGATTGCCTCTGCGATCGACGTTGTCGTGCAAGTCAGCCGCCTGAGCGACGGTACGCGCAAAGTCATCTCGCTTGCGGAAATTACCGGCATGGAAGGCGACATCGTCTCCATGCAGGACATCTTTGTGTTCCGGAAACGCGGCATCCGCGATAACGGCGAGGTGCTTGGTGAATTTGTTCCCACGGGCATTCGACCGAAGTTTGCCGAGAAGTTGCTCGTCTCCGGCATTCAGCTGCCGATCCCGATGTTTGAGAGTGCTCACGCTCTATAGGGGATATTGATGAAGAGCCGTTTTCAATTCGTCTCGAAAGGCTACTCGCTCTAGAGGACACCTATGGGTATGTTCGTTTTTGCGCTCACGTTCCTGATCGTCATGGTGATCGTTCTGGGTGTCTGGATGGTCGCCAGCGGTGACAACAAGCAGGAAGTGGTGCGCCGCCGCATGGAAGCAGTGCGCAAGGCCGAGCGCCGTGGCGACGTTTCGCTTGGGTTAAAGCTGGCGCGCGACGAGATGCTCAGCAGCGTCCCTGCGGTCCATCGTTTGATGCTGCACTGGCAATGGTCCGTGCGGCTTCAGGAACGCATCGCTCAAGCGGGACTCAAAATGAAGGCCGGCAAACTCATCCTCATGAGCGCGTGCTTGGGTTTGGGAACCTTCGTCCTCATTGGACTCTTCTACCCTCAGTTTTGGGTGGGACTCATCCTCGGCGTCGCAGTGACTTTCGTCCCCTACGGCGTGGTCTCTTACCTCCGTCAGAAGCGCCTCCAGCAATTCGAGGAGAAGTTCCCCGAGGCCTTGGACCTGCTAGGTCGCGCGGTTCGCGCTGGCCATGCATTCACGACGGGCCTGGAGATGATCGCGAGAGAATCTCCCGATCCCATCGCCAGCGAATTCCGCACCACGTTCGAAGAGCAGAACTTTGGTCTCCCGTTGCGCGACGCGCTGCTAAACATGACCGAGCGCATTCCGTCGATTGACGTCCGCTTCTTCGTCACCGCGCTGCTCATCCAAAAAGAGACCGGCGGTAACCTGGCGGAAATCCTCGATGGGCTGGCGCGCGTCATTCGCGATCGCTTCCGCATTTACCGCGAGGTCCGGGTTCGCACCGCACAAGGCAGGTTGACGGCTGGCATCCTGATCGCCTTGCCTGTTTTCATGATGATCGTGCTCATGGCCCTCAACCCCACGTACATGAAGGTCTTGTTCCAGGATCCCAAGGGCTCAGTGATTCTGGCGGTGGCGGCAATCATGCAAGTCATCGGCTCCCTGCTGATTTGGAAGATTATTCACATTGAGGTTTAGCCGGTAAGGAGTGTTGCAGATGCTTTGGGCCATTACAGCGCTGACGTTCGTGGCCACCTTCGCCATTCTGGCGGCGGTCTTCTACGCTTTTGCGCCGGGTGGGGCGGGAATCGCAACGCGTCTTTCGCGCATGGCGAACACCGCGGCACCGCCCATCCAGGAAGCCAGCTTCGCCGAAAAACAAAAGGACCGCTTGCGCGACACGCTGGCGGGCCTGGGCAACTTGGTCCCTGGCGACGCCGGACCCACTCCGCGAACACAGATCCTGCTGATGCGCGCGGGCTATCGCAGTTCCCAAGCCCTCTCGGCCATGCGCGGCTTCAAGGTTTTGACGCCCATCGCGTTCGTCGCGCTGGTTTTCGTCACCGGCATTTACAAGTGGAATCCTTTCATGATTCCCCTGATTGCCGTCGCGCTCGGCTACTTGTTTCCCGACATGTTCCTCAATTGGAGAATGAAAGCCCGCCAGCACAAACTGCGCCGCGGCCTTCCCGACGGCCTGGACTTGCTGGTGATTTGCGTGGAATCCGGGCTCGGCCTCGATCAAGCTTTGCTGAAAGTAGCGCAAGAGCTGCGTATCACTCACCCGGAGCTAAGCGAAGAGTTGCAGTTGGTGAACCTCGAGATGCGCATCGGTAAGACGCGCCTCGACGCGTTACGTGAACTCGCGCGCCGCACCGGTCTCGAAGACATCAAGTCTCTGGTCGCCATGCTGGTGCAGACCGATCGCTTTGGTACCAGCGTCGCTCAGTCCCTGCGCGTTTTCTCCGACGACTTGCGCATCAAGCGCCGCCAGCGCGCGGAGGAAATGAGCGCGAAGACCTCGGTGAAGATGGTTCCACCGCTCATTTTTTTCATTTTCCCCGCTTTAATGGTGGTGATTCTGGGCCCAGCTGTGATCACCCTGCTCCGGCAATTGATGCCGGCTTTGCAACGGTAGTCACAAACCTCGCGACCTCACAGAAGCCGTGAGGCCGAGCAGTAAAAAGGAGAAGCGCAATGGACAACGTAACACTGATTCGAGTCGTCGCAGGAGCACTGGCGGTTCTGGTGCTCTTCATTATCATCTGGCGCCGTAAGCGCAAGTCGATCGAGTAGACGCCAGGGTCGGATATTTTTTAGGGGACACCCGAATAGGGTCGATGGATTATGGCCAACAACGGTCAGAATCGTTCATTGTACGTTTATAACAAAACACGCGAGACCTTTGTTGCCACGGAAGCGGTGCTCGCCGACAGTTATCTTCGTCGGCTTGTCGGCTTGCTCGGAAAAACGCGGCGCTGGGCGCAGCTCGGTCGTGGTCTATGGATTGTGCCGTCCCGCGGCGTTCATACCATCGGCATGCTCTTTCCTATCGATCTCATTTTTCTCGGCAAGGACAAAGAAGTCGTCTACGTCGAGGAGCATGTTCGCCCTTTTCGCATCTCCAAGGTGTCCCTGAAAGCGACCAGCGTGCTGGAACTCCCTCCGCACACGATCTATCGTTCCGGCACAAAGATCGGCGACCGGCTCGAAATCGCTCCCGTGCGCTGAACGCACCGGTCCGATTGAGCGCATGGTTCGCTCCAATGAATTCTTGAGGGGTTGGGTAGCGTTGAGTTACACGGGGTTGATATCCGGGCGTGATGGCTCCACTTGCGACTGAGTAGCCTCGGTCCGCGCTTCCCGGGCAGACAATCGCCGGTGCGTGAAACAAACGAGGTGAATTTTTCGACGAGAAATCTTTCAGCGTGAGGTCGGGCCTGAGCGCGAGCCGCAGAAATAGCGGCCCGGCAACCCTCAATAACGGTCGGTTTCTTCCTCGATCAATTCTTCCGCCGTTCCCATTTGTGGCCCGTCTTGCCCGGATTCCTTCAGCGCGACCTTCTCAATCTTCCGCTGCACCCGCTTCTGTTCTTTCATCTTCCGCTTTTCGATCCGCTTCATCTCTTTTTGCCGCTTTTGAAAAGTCGTCGTCATCTCTTCGCCTCACAAGAAGAATGCGATCCGGTCAGCGCCGGACCGTCCAGCGAATCTATCCAACCAGCTACCAGCGCGGTTCGCGCGGCTGCCGCACTGCCTCGCTATAATCCTCGTTCGAGAACCGGTTTCGCCCGCCGCCTTTACCTTTGCCGCCACCACCGCCGCTGCTGTTGCCGCCGCTAAATCCGCGAGGGCTCCGTGGGGGTCCGCTCTCGCCCCTGGGGCGCGCTTCGTTCACCTTCAGATTGCGACCGCCGGCTTCTTTTCCGTCGAGTCCCGCGATGGCCTTCGCTGCTTCCTCGTCGTTCGGCATCTCTACGAAAGCAAAACCGCGCGCTCTTCCGGTTTCCCGATCCATCGCCATGTGCACGCGCGTCACCTGCCCGAACGGCTCGAACAAGGCCCGCAGATCGCTCTCGCTCGTCTGGAAATTCATGTTTCCTACGAAAAGGCTCTTCATCCTAATTCTCCCTGATCTTGCGAACCGTCGTTTGTGAGGAAAGCTCGGCATTCCGCCGGTCTTCAAACATCACAAGCCGTCGGCCTCGAATCGGCTGAAGTCAATGGAGGGAAGGCCGCGAAGCGCAGCCCTTCAGGGAACTCAGGCAATCCAACTCGGCAAGTCTACCCCGCCACAATATCACACCTGCCCGAAAAAGCCTCCTTCGATCCTCTCGCCGCAGCAGCGTGCGGCTTCCGCCGCCCGTGATCAGCCCGCGAACGCTCTTTCAACTGACTGCCTCCAACAACATTGTTCTTGACAACCCCCAAGTTAACGAGCGTAAACTCCCGCCGGGTTACTTGGGGCTTGGGCAGCCCGCCGCTCCGAGAATTGCGAGTCTCGCCGCTGTTAGCGTGGCTTGGATTCGGACGCTAGCTTTTTGCCTTCAACCGTCCAACCCGAAGTGCCCGATCACTACACGGCTCAAGAAACGTTACCCTGCTCTACGCTCCTAGCTTTGGCTGGTGAGCGACTGACGCCGGAACAGGAGGTTCCTGTGGAAACTGCCATTGGAGTATTTGCCTCGCGCGAGCGCGCTGAAGGGGCCGTCAAGAGCCTGCTAGAACAGCACGTTCCTGAGGAATCCATCGCTTATCTCACCCGCTCGGAAAGCGAGGCGCAGAGTGTCGGAAAGCAGCTCGGAGCCTATGCGGGGGGATTTGTAGGTGGCGCCGCCGGCCTTTCTGCCGGTGTTGCCGCGGCGACGCTACTCGCCGTTCCGGGCATCGGCGCAGTCTTCGCCCTGGGTTTCGGTGCCGCTGCGTTGCTCGGGCTGGTAGGCGCTGGGACAGGGGCAGCCGTCGGCACGGGTGCCTCCAAAGATCACGGTGCCCCTGAACCCACCACCGGCACCGGTACTTCGGCAGATGCGGCTTTCTTCCGCCAAGTGCTGAATGACGGTCACTCCTTAATCGTTGTTCGAACGGAGTCCTCCCAAGTTGCTGCCGCCGCCTGCGCCATCCTCGACAAGCAAGGCATGAGCATGAGAAAGGGCGCCGAGCAGAAGAGTAAGGTCACCACGCGCCAAGTGGATGGCGCGGTGGTTGCCGATATTCTTGGCAGGATCGCGCTTGGCGAGGGCACAGCGTTGCTTCGCGATACGATCCGGGAACTGACCGAGCAGGGTAGCCGTCTCATCTTGCTGAATTTGAGCGGTGTCGATTTCATTGACAGCGCCGGGCTCGGCGAACTCGTCCGGACGCATGCGTCCATTCATAATCACGGCGGCCAGCTGAAACTCGTGAACCCCAGCCGAACTGTCTACGACTTGCTTCGGGTTACCAAGCTGGATAGGGTCTTTGACATCGAACAGGACGAAGCCGCCGCTTTGAAATCGGCTCGCGCAGCAGGGGCCAGCTCGTAGCGTACCGAGTGAGAATCTAGTCGGCGAACTTGGTGTCAAGTCAGCACGTCGGAATTTCCAGATTCTCGATTGTCCGCTTGAATCGAGGGTTACCCACAGCATCCGGACACTTTCACTTGGTATGATGCTGCTGCATCTTTCACGGTGCGATTTTCCCGCGGATCACGGTAACTGACGACGCCGGCAGCGTAAACCTGGTCCCGGCGCCCGAATTCATTGTTGATTTCGCCGCGGGTCCATCTGGATCCGCAATCCCTCCCTTCGCGTTCGCGTGCCACTGATATTGTTCTTTCCCAAATGTGATCACGCTTACGAGTCCGGTAAAAGATTCGCTCTTTGCTTTACCGGCGCTGTCAAACGCAATCTCTACCACGTGGGCGTTTTCCTGATCCTTGTTCACTATCATCAGCGACCACTGTCCGTCCGGTCGCAGCACCGCGTACGTCGTCACGAGCACGTGTCCCGCGCCGTCCTGCACATCGCTAGCCGCCGGAAACAATCGATGCGTGCCATCGCCCGGCTGCACCCACTCCAGATTAATCAGCTGGCTCGCAAAATACTGGGACAGCGGCTGAATTATCTTGAGATCTTTATCCGCGGAAAACATCTCAAACGTCCCTATCGACCCGTTATGCCCTCGCCCCAAGCCTAACGGCAAATAGTGAAAGTAATAGACAGCGTCCCCACCTCCACTTAAAAACGCTCCGATGTAGTCCGCTAGCCAAAGCGCTCCCCAGATGTCCGGGAAGGCCTCCGACGACTGCCACGAAATATTCGACTCCGTGATGAACAGCGGCACATTCGCAGGTACCCCGTCCTGCCGCCACACGGCCATGATGTGCGTCACCAGCGTCGCTTCGTCATACAGGCTGCTCCACGCGATCTTTCCCGGCTCGATCGGGTAATGCTCGAACGAAAAAAATCCGAGCTCGCCTAATTTTCCGTGCGCCTTCAGATAATTCACGAACCGCCGCGTCCACGAGGTCTGCCCTTCCGCGTCTGGCCAAGTCTCTATATCCTTGTTCACTCCCGTAAAAATCGGCCCACCTAATTTCAATTTCGCGTCTACGCGATGCAGCGCCGCTGCGAACTGCATGTACAACGCTGCGTAGTCTTCCGGCGGCGTGTAGTGTCCGTCAGCCTCTTCACCCATCTCGACGTAGGAAATCACGTACTCGCGCTTTTCCAAATAGGCGATCTCCGCCGCCGCATCTTCCGGCGTCCCGTAAATCATCGCGATGGGAATCATCGCCGGAAGCTTTCGGGTGACGCCGCTCGTAAAGAACAAATCGAATCCCACCTGATCCCCGGCGCGCTCGTCCAAATCTTCCGGGGCGTGCCACGGATCCACCGAAGAGCAGTAGGTCGCCGTCTGGTCCTGGTCCGCCGTGTGCCGAATCAAATCGTGAAATTTTCCGTCGTCCGTCGTCGTCCCGAGATACAGCTCGCGAATCGCGTATCCGACACAATTCCGTTTGTCCGCCGATCCGTGCGTGTCGCAGGTATTCGAAGACTGCGTCATCAAGATCCGCACCCATTGCACGCTGACCGGCTCCTTTGCCAACTGCAGCGTCGCATTCCCGCCCTTGCCGTCATTCACCAACCCGCCCGGAAACGTCTGCCAGACTCCGAGCGTCGGCTTCTTGATCGGATCCTCTCCGGTCCAGTACTGCACCTCATACTGCGTCGCGAATGGCTCCGCCCAGGCGATACGTATCGCCGTCACCGGTAGTGGGCTCGCCAAATCCAGGAACACCCACTGTGGGTGCGCCGAGTCACTCTCACCCGTAAACGCCTGCGTCAAATACGGATTGCTCTTCCAATAGGACCCCGTATCCCCGTCGGTCAACCGCGAATACCCTACTGTGTCGGTCCCATCGTCCCGTGTGACGCCGCGATGCGGAAGCGGATAGCCGTACGAATGCCGGATCATCTCCGCGCCCGGTGTCGCACTCCCCGTAAAGTAGCCCTTGCCAGCCGGATCACTCCACGTCCCCTGGGGATTCCAATGCCACGCTTCTATATGCAATTCCGTATTCTGCCGGTAGGTCAGCGTTTGCCATCCCGCCGACAACACCTGCTGAATCGTCGCGTCCACAAACAATTTGTCCGCCGCCCCATAGGGCAAGCGGTCAATCCCCGCCCCCAAGGCTTTTGTTGGCACGATGCTATTCGTCTCGTGCCCCGGCGTAATGTCCACGCGGATGGTCTGCCCCAGCGCGCCCCCGGCCCCAACTATAAGGCTCGCCTGCCCCAGAGCCAGCACCCATAGCACGAACCGCGCCACCGGCCTTTTCGCTGTCGCCATCTCCTGCCCCCGCTTAAACCGTTTTAACACTCGCTATCCATATAGTCGTTGCTGCTCGCCTCGTCAAGCATTTCTTCCGCTTGTCGACCCAGGCCCTCCCGCTTGCCCCGAGTTCTCTGCGAACTTTTGGTGAATCCTCCTTCGATTTCCTTGCGTTTCGCAATCCACCCCGAATCAGCTAAACTATCCGCAGAATTGCACCCGTACGGCAAAATTTTGTAATTTTCTCTACCGCCCGTACGTAATCCCAGTGTGCAACCCTCTTTGAAGGAAACCCGGCTGATGGCTACGCCTTTAGGTTCGGCGCAACATGATCTCGGCTCTCTGCGCATTCACGAAGGGCAGCGCAAGGGCAGCAAGCTCGGCAAAGGTCTCGCGATTTTCTTCGGCGGATTGGTAATCCTCGGCGGTATCGCCGGGGCGGTTTATGCGTTTTGGAACCAGAAGCCCCTTGTGGAAGTTACCACCGTGCACAAGCCGGTCGGCGCAGGTGGTCGCGAAGCGCTCCTGAATGCCAGCGGCTATGTGACCCCGCGCCGCCGCGCGACCATCGCCGCCAAAATCACCGGTCGCGTTACCGGTGTCTTCTTTGACGAGGGTACCCGCGTTCAGGAGGGGCAACTGCTCGCTACTCTCGACGATTCCGACGCCCAAAAAGCGTTGGGTTCGGCCAAGGCCGATCGCGATTCTGCTCAGGCCGCTATCGCCGATTTGCAGGTCCAGCTTAAGAACGCGCAGATCGAACTGCACCGCGCCGACCAACTGCAAAAGGCCGGCGTGCAAACCCAGGAACAACTCGACACCGCCAGCATGAACGCCGACAGTTTGAAAGCAAAGATCGAGCTCGCCAAAGCGCAGGTCGCGGGCTCGGAAGCGCGCATTCTTGAGGCCCAGCAAGTCGTTGACAACTGCACGATTAAGTCTCCCTACGCGGGCATCGTTGTCTCCAAAGACGCTCAGGTCGGCGAAATGGTCTCCCCCGTCTCCGCGGGCGGAGGCTTCACTCGCACAGGTATCGCCACCATCGTGGACATGAACTCGAATGAAATTGAAGTCGACGTCAACGAGTCCTACATCGCCCGCGTCAAGGATGGCCAGCACGTGACGGCGATTTTGGACGCATACCCGGACTGGGAAATCCCCAGCCACGTACGCACCATTATTCCTACGGCTGATCGCCAGAAGGCCACCGTGAAAGTCCGCATCTCCTTTGACAAACTCGACCCGCGGATTCTTCCCGATATGGGCATCAAGGTCACCTTCCTCGGCGATGAGCACAAGGAAGAGCCTGGCGCCAAAGCCGCGGCAATGCCCGTCATTCCGCAAAGCGCCGTCCACGACGACGGCGGTAAGAAGGTCGTCTTTCTCGTGAAAGATGATCACCTCGAGCGTCGCGCCGTAACTTTGGGCGGCACTCGTGGTTCCGACACCGAAGTGGCCGCCGGGCTAATGATCGGAGACACCGTGGTCGTAAAAGGCCCGGCGGATCTGCACGACGGCCAAACAGTCGCGATTAAGAGATAAGAAGCAAGAATCAAAAACAGGAGCGATCAGACATGGTTCGAGTCGATGGCAGCGGAAGAACCAATAGCCTCATCCAAGTGCGTGGCCTGGACAAAACCTACCGCCGCGGTGGCGAGGAAATTCAGGTCCTGCAAAGGCTGAACCTTGACGTAGACAAGGGCGATTTCGTCGCCTTCATGGGCCCCAGCGGCTCCGGCAAGACGACTCTGCTCAATTTGCTCGGTGGGCTCGACGTCCCCACGCACGGCAGCATCACCGTCGCCGGTGACGAAATCACCCACATGTCCGGCAACAAGCTCACCCAATGGCGTGCCCGTCACGTTGGCTTTATCTTCCAGATGTACAACTTGATTCCGGTGCTCACCGCGTACCAAAACGTCGAGTTGCCCTTGCTGCTCACAAAACTGTCAAAATCTGAACGCCGCAAGCACGTGGAGACCGCGCTGGGCGTGGTCGGCCTCGCCGATCGCATGAACCACTACCCGCGTCAGCTTTCCGGCGGACAAGAACAACGTGTCGCCATCGCCCGAGCCATCGTCGCTGATCCTACGTTCCTTCTCTGCGACGAGCCTACCGGTGACCTCGACCGCAAGAGCGCCGACGAAATCATGAGCCTGATCATTCGTCTGGTGAGGGAGTACGGCAAGACCGTGCTCATGGTCACGCACGACCCTGTCGTGGCCAAGCTGGCCGATCTCGAGCTCCACCTTGAAAAGGGCCTTCTGGTCGAAGGCAGCCATGTGCAACAAAACGCCTATGCGGGAGGTGCCGCGTGAAATTCCGTCAGCTGATTTTCGCCAACCTTTTTCGCAAAAAGGTTCGCCTGATCCTGACCATCGGGTCGTTTGCGGTCGCGCTTTTCTTGTTCTCCTTTCTCGCTGTCGTGAAAGGCGCCTTCGGTCGCGGCGCGGACATCGCCGGGGCGGACCGACTCATAATCATCAATCGAATTTCGATCATCCAGCCTCTGCCGCTCTCCTATCGCGACAAGATCCTGCGCATCCCCGGTGTCAAAGCTATCACTCACAACAATTGGTTCGGCGGCGTCTATCAAGACGAAAAGAATTTCTTCCCGCAATTCGCCATCGACGTCGAAAATCAGCGCAAGGTTCTTCCCGAGCTCCAGGTACCGGATGATCAGTGGGCCAATTTCGTCAAGGATCGCCAGGGCGCCATCGCAGGAGCGAAAACCGCGGCACGGTTCCATTGGAAAATCGGCGACCGCATCCCCATCAAGACCACCATTTTCGGCGGCGCAAGTACCTGGGAGTTTAATCTCGACGGCATCTACCACAGCACTACCGTAGGCGGCGATGAAAGCCAGTTCTGGTTTCAGTGGGATGCCTTCGAGGAAGGCGTCCCCAAGTCCTTCAAAGACAATATCGGCTGGTACGTCCTGAAACTCGACAATCCCGAAGACTCCGTTCGTGTCAGCAAAGCCATCGACGACATGTTTGCCAACTCTTCGTTCGAAACGAAAACCGAAACCGAGTCCGCCTTCGCCGCAGGTTGGGTAAAACAGTTCGGCAACATTGAATTCCTTATACTCACTATCGGCGCCGTCGTCTTCTTCACCCTCTTGCTGGTCACAGGTAACACCATGGCCATTTCGGTGCGCGAACGCATCGGCGAACTCGCCGTCCTCAAGGCCATCGGCTTCAGCGATCGCTCCGTTCTCTTTTTCGTTCTCGCGGAATCGCTCACCATCTCTCTCGTCGGTGGACTGATTGGTCTGGGCCTCGCCGCTTTAGCCATTCCAGTCCTGGCGGCGGCCCTCAACGGTTTGCTTCCCACTCTTATTCTTTCCCCGGCGATTCTTTCCGTCGGGCTGGGCACAGCACTGCTCGTCGGCGTCGTGAGCGGCCTGCTCCCCGGCATCGGGGCCATGCGCATGCGTGTGGTCAACGCACTTCGGAGGGTCTGACATGGCTATACCGGTCATTTACAACGTTCGTAGTGTGAAGGCCCGCTGGACTTCCGCCATCGTAGCGGTCCTTGGCATCGCCGGCACAGTCGGCGTCTTCGTGGCCATGCTTTCGCTTGCCCGCGGCTTTCGAGCCACGCTGGTCGCTTCGGGTTCCGAGGACAACGCCATTGTCATGCGCGCTGGCGCTACGTCAGAAATGATGAGCGGCGTCGCGCTCGATCAAGTCAAAATCTTGCAGGACGCTCCAGGTGTCGCGCGCGGCGCCGACGGACCTCTGGTCACTTCCGAAGTCGTGGTCGTCGCACCCTTTCCGCTGAAGAGCACCGGCACAGACGCCAACGTTCAGGTCCGCGGCGTCTCCGCAAACGTCCTAACGATCCGCCGGAACGCTAGAATCGTTCAAGGCCGCATGTTCCAGCCCGGCCTGGCCGAACTCGTCGTCGGAAGAAACGCCAACACCACGTACTCCGGCTTGACTGTCGGCAACACTGTCGACTTTGGCGGCGGCCACTGGAAAGTGGTTGGAGTCTTCGACGCCGGCGGCAGCGCTTTCGATTCCGAAGTCTGGTGCGATGCCCGCGTGCTCGATGACGTGTATAAACGCCCGACCAACGTCTTCCAGTCCGTAACCGTGCATCTCACTTCGCCGGCTGCCCTGCAGCAATTCAAGGACTTCGTCACCGCTGATCCGCGCCTCAGCGTGGACGTCACGCGCGAAATCGACTACTACGCCAAACAATCCACGCGCATGACCCAGCTCATCACCATTCTGGGCGGCTTGGTAGCCAGCGTCATGGCCATCGGCGCGATCTTCGGCGCCCTCAACACCATGTACTCCGCCGTCGCCGAGCGCGGCCGCGAAATCGCCACCATGCGCGCCCTGGGTTTCGGCGCAGCCGCCGTCGTGTTCTCGTTCCTGATCGAAGCGTTCATCATCTCCTTCATCGGAGGTGCCGTCGGATGTCTCGCCGTCCTACCGCTGAACGGACTGACCACCGCGACCATGAACTGGCAAACGTTCTCCAACATGGCCTTTGCCTTCAAGATCACTTCGGGCCTGCTCGTCGGCGGAATCATCTTCGCCCTCGTGATGGGCCTGCTAGGCGGCCTGCCGCCTGCGCTGCGCGCCGCTGCCAGACCCGTGGCCGTAGCGCTTCGTGAGCTATAAGCTGCACGCAACCAGCGGCTGCACCTTGGCGCCGCTCTGATCGCATCAGTTCTTTTATCCCGCAGGTCGTTTCATCTCCCTGCGTCGAGCATCCTTTTTGTGGATCGCCTTGGTTGGTCGTTTCAGTGCCAGGGAATTTCTACGTTCGGTTCCCATTCCAGGCCCATGTTGTCATCCGTGATCTGACGCGGCTTCCCAAGCCGTTTTCGGAGAGAGTCGGACGTTTCGAGGGTCATGAAGGATGGTGGCCCATCCAAAGTTCGTGGCAAGAGGGCGTATCCCGCGAGCACCTGTTGCGATGCCGGATCAACCGGATCGAACAGGTTCCGACCATCGATTTTGTACCGCCTCAGAACCGAAAGCCACAAGTCCGTATTGAACGAAATCGCCGATTCGCTAACGGCAAGAAAGTTGGATATCCGCAAACCGAAAGGAAACACGCTAAGGGCAGTAGCAATCGTTTCGCCGGATTCGGTAGTGTTGAAGTAATAGATCCCGCCTGCGTTCAAATGCGGCTGCACCAAGCGAAGAAATTCCACCGAAAGTAGTGTCGACGCGTGATCGCGCCAGTGATATGTCGAATTGACTACAATTAAGTCGTATTTTCGCTCGGGATGCGCGATCAGCCAGCGCCGGCCATCGTCCACATACACATGCACCTTCGGGTTCGTCAGCAGAGAACGTACCACCGGGTACTGTGGAATCAATTTCAGATAGCCAGGGTTGATTTCCACAACGTCCATGAACTCCGCTTCCGGATGGTTCACGATCACTTGCGCCCAGGAGCCTGACGCGAGCCCTATGACCAAGATGCGCCGCGGATGGGGAAGCACCGCGCTGATCGCCAAAGCGCGGATGATGAAGTTGGAATCATGTTCTGGGTCGATCAGGAAATGGCCGTCGTAAACGCCGCCGCCAAAAACCGCGGCATTCGAAAGCACCGCGACCATGCCATTGCGATTCTCGACCACGTTCGCGAACGGCGTTTTCGATTCGGGCTTGTGCCTGAAAATGATGCGCTCATACAGCAACGCATAGCTCGGCGAGGCAAATGCAATCGCTATCACGCAAAGCGCCGCCATCGCTAGAACCCAGACGGGTGCCCGAGGCATCGTTCGGCCCGCGAACAGCAACAACAGAACGCCGCCGCAAACGGAAATTCCACCCAATAGCAGCGCAACCTGCCGCAGCCCCAGCAAATTCATGAGTACGAAGCCGATTCCCAGGCTGCCGAGGACCGAGCCCAGAATGTTCGACGCGTACACAAAGCTGACGCGGCGGCCGGCAAGATCGTCCGGTGAGATCGACAATCGGCACAGCAAAGGAAGAACCGACCCCAGCAACGCCGCCACCAGGAAAAATACCGGAGCCGAGGCGAGATAAGAGTTTTGCCCTAACCACACCGGCTGAAAAAATGCCGGCCAATTGCCGCCAAGCAGCGACGAGACCAGCGGCGGCAAATAGACCGAAATCGCCCCAGAGACGCACAGCAGCGCTCCGATCAGCCACAGCGTTTTGTGAGCGGGCCAGTTTTTCGTTATTTGCTCGGAAACATAGGAACCCGCAGCTATGCCTGCCAGGTACGTGGCCAGCAACAACGCGAATGCCGGAGCGCGATCCGACGACGCGATGGCAAATACGCGAAACCACGCGATTTCGTAGCCCAGCGAAATCCATCCAGCAAACCCGGCCAGTAGCATCGCCGCGCCAAGCGAGAGCACCGGAGTGGAAACCGGCGTCAGTATTTCGCGTGCGACTTCAAGCCGTGATTCGATGCCTTCGCGGCGCGCATACAGGTACGCGGTTGCGCCAACGACGGTGTTCAGAATGGCGGCCAGACTTACCGCACCGGACTGCGAATAGTTCCGCAGCAAGAACGTCGCGCATAGATAGCACGCAATCGCGGAACCCAGCGTATTCACAAAATACAGTCGCGATACGGAATTGCCCACGCTGCCTGAAGTTCGTACCAACTGCTCCACCAGCAGCGGAAGCGTCGCGCCCATCAGGATCGTGGGAACTAGGAGAAGCAACAGGCTGTATACAATGACGGCCGGGAGGCTCGCACCCGAGGTGAACGCGGCAAACGAATGAAAAATGCGTAGCGACGCCAGGCCGAATACAGCAACGCCCAGTTCGGCGCACGCAAAGAGAAATGTTCCATGGTTCGGGAATCGCGCGGACAGTCTTCCCCCCAGCAGGCTCCCCAGTCCCAAGCCAAGCATGAACGCGCTCACAACGACAGCGACCGACTGTGAATTCACCCCATAGATTAGAAACAAGACGCGCTGCCAAACGATTTGGTAAATCAGCGCCGGCATGCCGGAACACAGGAAAAGCGCGCTCAGAAGAAGCGTCTCGGTGCGCGAACCTTTACGATCGGAACGCACGAGAGCGAACCCAAACAAAACGATGTCGAAGACCAGAAGAAAAAAAACAGGAGCGGTGGACATGTTGTTCGTCGGGAGTCTCCGTCAGGGCTGGTCGGGACTTTCCACGCTGGGGTGCGACGATAACAGCTTGATTCCTATCAAAACTCCCGCGCCTGCCAGCCCCGCCGCCAAACCTATTTTCTGAAACTGGACCGGATTTCGCGGACTGCCACGCAAAGCGCAAGTCTGGTGGGAATGCGACTTGTGATATTCGGGATCGTCGGGAGAAATGTACGATTGCACGGTCAAGACACCCACTTCCGGGAGCACCGAGTAAGCCTCCCCCTCCTTAACGATTCGCGATTCTTTGCCCGACGTGACTTCGATCTCCCCGGCGACGCTTGCCACAGTGATCTTGCACGCCGAAAGAAATGTCACCTGCCCGGCCACGGGGCCGTCGCTCTTGGGCACAATCCGCACATCGGAAGCCACCACTTCGATACCCTCAGCGCCGGCTTCCCTGCGGAAAGTCAGGGTGCCACTGTCGAGTTCCGCGACCGAACCCTTAGTTCCAGAGTAGAAATGCGCGCGGCTATTCGCGGCCAATCCAAACCGCGAGTTGACGATCCGCAGATCGAGTGACCCTCCGTCATCGGTACTGAGATCCTCGCCCGGATATACCGTTGCTCCTTCGGTGAGCGCACTTTCCTTCACGTGGGCGAGGTTCGCCTGCAACACCACGCCGAGGGGCGCATCGGTTCCACGCGATGGTGCCGGCGATGACGCCGGGCAGACCAGCGACGCGAAAACGAGCATGCACCCGATCCTCTTCCCTAGCATGCTTCCCAAGGGACAGCTCCGTAGGTCCAACATTCCTAAGAGAATAGAATCGGGCCGCAGCAGACGGACAACAACCGCGTTGGCAGCGGCTGTGTCGAAGTCCGTACTGCCCGGCAGGTATCACGAGCGACCGCGGCGTTGGTGGACGCCTTTACGCCCATCGTCACCAAAGGAGGGGAAGCAGCCGGTACCGGACCTTACTCCGGTACTCTGCGTAGCCCGGAAGGTTCTTCGCCAGAAATTCTTCTTCGTCAAGCAATCTCCACACCAGCACAAAGGTAAACGGAAAGAGCGCAAGAAGTCCCCACAGCGAGCCTAGCGCAGGCGGCACGCCCAACAACATGACCAGCGCTCCCAGGTACATCGGATGACGCACGATCCCGTAGGGTCCTGTTGCGATCACGCGCTGCTTCGCGTCAATTTCAATCACACCAGAGGTGAACGTGTTCTCTTTAAAAACGAAAAATATGACCAGGAGCCCGAGCACAACAAGCCCATCCCCGGCGATCACCAGATACATGGGCGCTGCGGACCATCCGAAACGATGATCGAGCGCTGGGAAAACAATCGTACCGGCAAAGGCAACCGCCGCAAGCGATTGGATGACCCTTTGAGTAGGCTCCTTTTCCGCTCGCGCCCCCGCTTTCATTCGCCGCGCCAGAAGGTCCGGATCGTTTTTCATGAGATACAACGTGATCGCCAGGACGCACGCGGAAAATACGGAAAGAAAAATCCATGCCTGCCAGTAGTGAATGGTCCACGCGGGCAGGAACAGCAACGCCGCAAGCATGACCACGAGGCGGAGTAGCCCGACGATCGCTTTCTTATTGAGGTCCTTCATTTTTCGAATGCTAGTTTAGTGGGTTCTCGCAAAGATCCGAAGCGCACTTAGGACCTGAGCAAGCCAGAACTGTCGCAAGCTTGGGTCTTGCTGACCGAAACAGGCTATTTGTAGGTGGCGACTACTTCACCGTTTTCAATCTTCAAGCCGGACATGTCGTTCGGCAGCTTTAGCTTTTCCCGATTTTCGGGCGACTCCATCATCCGGGCAACCGCGGCCTCAAGTGTGGATTTTGGAATCGGCAGCGAGCCGATCTGGCCAGCCACCGGCTCGAAGTGCAGATAACCGTCTTCAGCGCCCAGCTTCCCTTCCAATTGCAGCGTCATGTCTTTGCCGTGGAAATCGAAAACGACGTACGCGCGAACCCGATCTCCAATCAGCTCCACCTTGACGTCCTTTACCGACGACCGCACTTGCTCAATCTCTTCGGGGGAAGTTCCCGCAGGGGCAGACAGATCGGGGCCGGCAGCCGAGGATGGAGCAGCCGCGGAGGGCGTGTTGGCGCTCACGGTCGGTGTACTGGACGGAACGGCCGTCGGCGACGCGTTAGCATTGGGATTCGAGGCGATGTCTAGGTGCGAGGCGAGATAGGAGTTGAGCTCGGTCTGGTCCATACGCATGGTAGCGGACTGGCCGTTGGATACAGCTTGCTCGACCTGCTCGAATTTTTGTTCGACGCGCGCCGCGGCTTGCGGGCTGGTCTCGACGGTCGGAGCCGGCGCTTTGTGCAGCACAAGGATCAACGTGATGGCACCGGCTGCGTAAGTCGACCAGCGGACAATCCGGAACAGCATCCGCCAAGGAATCGCTTTCGAGGGTCTGGGACGGTCCCAACCCGGGGGAGTTGCCATTTCCGACATAGAAGTGCTCCTTAATTCGAACGTAGCCTTTGGGTACGATTCCGGCAATAGGCCCAACGGCCAGTTGGGGCGTAATGAGCACCGTTCAAGAACTTGGAGGTTTACTGCGACCCCGAGTGGTCTGCGAACAAGACAATTTGTCGGCAACGTGGCGACCGCCGAGAAAATGACGTGCGTCGGCGTGTGCGATACTGGAACGATTGTTGCGCGTCGAATCGTGTTTCAGGGAGAAACTGCTATCGCATCTTCGGCGGAGTTTCAGGGTTCGCGGACCGAGGTGCGCGGCTCGCACGGAATTTGGCCTTATCTGGCGCTTGCCGCGGGCATAGTATGCATCGGCTGGTCGGCGATTTTCGTGCGTTGGACGGACATGCCCGGGCCAGCTTCAGCCTTTTACCGCATGCTGATTCCCGCGGTGGTGCTCCTGCCAACATGGCTGTGGAACCGCAATTCGCCGCGCGTCAGTTGGCAGACCCTCGCGATCATTGCGCTCGGCGGGCTTTTCTTCGCGCTCGATCTGGCACTCTACAACACCGGCATCCTGCGCACCTCGGCCGGCAACGCGACCTTGCTGGGCAATCAGACACCGATTTTTGTGGGCTTGCTGACGTGGCTGGCCTTTGGGAAGCGCCCGGCGATTTCTTTCTGGCTCGGCCTGGTGCTCGCAATCGCGGGATCCCTCGTGATTGTCTGGGCGGACATCGGCCGGCACGTGCAGTTTGGTGCGGGCGACTTGATGGCTCTCGGCGCGGCAGCCTGCTTTGCGGTGTATCTGATGGCCACCGAGCGCGTGCGCACCACGACGAGCACGCTGGTATTTCTGCGGCTGGCGATCATCGCCGGGACAATTTTCTTGTTGATCATGAATCTGGCGATGGGCGTCTCGCTCAAGATTCCGCCGGGCCGCTCGTTCGGCGCATTGGTGGGGCTCGGATTAGTTTCTCAGTTAGGCGGATACCTGGCGCTGACCTACGCCCTAGGACATCTTCCGGCAACGGTGACCGCCGTTTCGTTACTCGCGCAAGGGCCCTTGACCGCACTACTCGCAGCGTGGCTGCTGGCAGAACCCCTTACCGCCTCGATGCTGACGGGTGGCGTGCTCGTCCTCCTTGGAGTAGGCCTCGCGAATCGCGGGCGTGACCCCGCCGAAGAGACCAACGCTACAATTCCCGAAGCATGATAATTTCGGCAGGGCGGAAACGTTTGGCCATCTGAATCGTTTATCACTATGGCGTGTCGCGCCATAGTCGGCAAGCATCGTCGACGCCAGATATCTGCCAACCAGCGCGCAAAGGGCGTGTTATGTACAAAACATTTCTCGTTCCGCTTCTCCTGGCGACCTCTGTCTTCCTGGCTATGCGGCCGAGCCATAACTTTGCCTCCGCGGCTGTGCCAGATAGTCCGCAGTTCACCTCCGACGGCAAACTGGTGCGTCCGCCGGGCTACCGCCGCTGGATTTATCTCTCCTCCGGCTTCGGCATGAGCTATACGCAAAAGCCGGACGACGCACAAATGTTCACCAACGTCTTCGTCGAACCTGCCGCATACGACTACTACCTCGCGAACGGCCGGTGGCCAGGCAAAGCCATGTTCGTGTTGGAGCTTTACGGCTCCACGTCGCAGGGATCGATCAACAAACACGGCAGCTACCAAAGAGATTTCATGGGCCTGGACGTCGAGGTAAAAGACGAAGCGCGATTTCCCGACAAATGGGCGTATTTCAATTTTGACGGCGCTGAAAGCACCGCCAACGCCATCGCACCGAGCCAGAATGCATGCTGGAAGTGCCACGAGCAAAACGCCGCGGTAGAGCATTCCTTCGTGCAGTTCTATCCGGACCTCTTAAAGGTGGCGAAGGCGAAGAACACCATCAAGCCGGGTGTACACCCAGAGTAGCAGAGCAGATAGAAGGCGTGCGCCGCTATTCGCTTTGGAAATTTGCCAAGAGAAAGAGATTGTTGAGCGATTCGGCCAAAGTGGGGTGCGCGAACACTGCGTCCCGCAGCACGGTATACGGCAACTTGCCCATCATCGCCAGTTGCACCTGGGACATGATTTCCCCACCTTCGATCCCCAGGATCGCCGCGCCCAGGATTTGGTTCGTATCCGCGTCCACCACCACTTTCATAAACCCGCGGGATTCCGCTACTTCCAGAGCGCGGGCCACATAGGCCATGGGCATCTTGGCCACGCGGATTTTTTTGTTTTGCGCGCGAGCCTCGCCTTCGCTCATCCCGATGCGCCCGAGCTGAGGATCGATATAAACGGTATAAGGCACCAGCCGCCCATCGGTGGAAGCGCTTCCCTTTTCCAGCAGGTTGGTGCGAACAATACGGAAGTCATCGTAAGAGATGTGCGTGAAAGCTGGCCCGCCTTTGATATCGCCAATGACGTACACACCGTCGGCGCTCGTTTCCAGCTTGTTCTTGGCCTTAATGAAACCGCGGTCGTCGACGGCGATGCCTGCGGCTGACAAATTCAATTTTTCCGTGTTGGGAACGCGCCCCGTGGCAATCAGTAAGTGCGATCCGTCGAGAGTCCGCAATTTCTTCGCCATGCGAACAGTAAGCTTGATTCCCGATCCAGCCTTTTTGACGCGTTCCGCATTTGCATTCAAAAGCACTTCGACGCCGTCCTGCTTCAGGATCGCCGCGACTTCTTGCCCGACGTCAGCATCTTCCCGGGTCAGCAATTGCCCTCTCGAGTGAACGATCGTGACCTTGCTGCCCAAGCGCCGAAATAATTGCCCGAACTCCAGGCCCACATACCCGCCCCCGACAATCACTAAATGCTTCGGCACGGCTGCGAGCTCCATGATCGATGTGCTGTCCAGAAAAGGCACCCCTTGCAAACCCTCCAGCGGAGGAGTTGCCGGGCGGCAGCCCGCGTTGATAAAGATGTAATCGCCGGTGAGCGTGCTCTGGCCGCCTTTTTTCAGACGGACTTGAATCGACTTAGCGCCCGTAAAACTCGCCTCCCCAAAGATCAAGTCGAGGTTTTTCGTCTTCTCAATGCTGCTCTGATTTCGGTTGCGGAAACTGTTGACGATATCGCGTTTACGCTGGCGAACCCGCTTCATGTCGATGGTGATACGTCCGGTGTGAACCCCATAGTCAGCGCCGCGGCGGGCAAGATAGGCCGCATGGCCGCTGGCCACCATAGTTTTGGTTGGCGTGCAGCCCACGTTGACGCAGGTTCCGCCAATATATTCGCGCTCGACGAGCGCCGTCCGCCAGCCGGCATTGGCCAGCGCCTGGCACAGAGGCGTTCCGCCCTGGCCTGAACCGATAACGATAGCTTTGTAATGATTGTCGGAAGCCACTCGAATTTCTCCTGAATAAAACGGCGTCTTGTCGCTTGAAGTTGGATGCGCAGGGTCCCCGGCGGATGCAGTCTGAAGTCGCCCTCAGTGTGAAACGAACGAGGCGCACAGTTCGCTGCATGAGGCGCACGTTCTGACAACGTCGCTGAATCGGGCCGCGCGGACTCTAGAAACGCGAGAGAAGCAACAAACCACCGCCGATGGCGACGGCATCCTCCAGCACCGCGATCACGAAGTCAGGCACGCTAAGCGCCTTCACCAGGCGCGTGCGCACCTCGTACCCCGCGAACGCACCGGCGACGCCACCTACCGCGCCCAAAACCGCGCCGAGAGCGATCGATTGTCCCCCAGCGGAAGCCACCGTCGCGCCGCAAAGCCCTCCCAGAAGGATGCGAGGAATGAGCCCCCCAGGCTTCGTGCGGGCCGGAGTCGACGGCAGCTGGTCGGCCACCAGCTCCACGCACGCCAGAATCGTGAAGATCACCACGGTGATGATCGAAGACATGAATCTCAGCGGCGAGCCCCCGAGATTGAGCCAATGCAAATTGGCGGCCCAGGAAGTCACGGCCGGTGCGGTCAGGGCGCGCAAACCAGTGACAACGCCGATAAGGAACGCAAAGAGAAGGGCATTTGAGTGTTCCATGCCCGCAGAGCCTCTACCCAAACGCCCAGTCTTGTCAACTGGGTTGTCGACGTGCAAGGTTCGTTGGTTCCGCGGCCCCGGCGACTTGATGGACTGCCCTCGCCATATTCATCCCGCTGTAACAATAGTCTCGTATAAACCACCCATCCCTTAGTGGCTTAGTGGCCTCGCGTCCCTAGCTGGCCGAATTTATTCAGAGACAGGAGCCTTATGGCTACAGCATCAGTGCCAACCGCAGGAGCGACGACCGCGCCCCCGATCGCGCCGCCCGCCAAGCATTCCGTACACGACAAGCTATCGAAAAAACCCAGCAGCGTCGGCATGTTGGTTTTCGCTCTTGTGCTGATTGCCGGGCTTATTTTCATCGGTACCAGCATCGCCAGAGACCTCAGCGGCATCCGGGTGGAGTCATTCTGGCCCTACTTTCTGCTGGGCCTGGCCCTGTTTGTCGCGCTCGCATTCGAATTCGTGAATGGATTTCACGACACGGCAAACGCCGTGGCTACTGTGATTTACACCCATTCGCTGGATCCACAGATTGCCGTCGTCTGGTCCGGATTCTGGAATTTCTTCGGCGTAGTAACCTCGACTGGCGCCGTGGCCTTCGGCATCGTCTCCTTGCTTCCCGTCGAACTGATCTTGCAGGTCGGCTCCAGCGCCGGCTTCGCCATGGTCTTCGCTCTATTGATTGCCGCGATTCTGTGGAACCTGGGAACCTGGTGGTTCGGCCTGCCTGCCTCGAGCTCCCACACTCTCATCGGATCCATCATCGGCGTTGGCATCGCCAACCAGCTCATGAACGCCCGAAGCGGAACCAGCGGCGTTGACTGGGCGCAGGCCGGCAAAATCGGCCAATCCCTCTTGCTCTCGCCGCTATTCGGATTCGCGCTCGCTGCCGGCTTATTCCTAACGCTCAAGGCGGTCATAAAAGATAAACAGCTGTACGAAGCGCCGAAAGGGACCGAGCCGCCGCCGTTCTGGATTCGCGGACTGCTCATCCTCACTTGCACTGGCGTGAGCTTCTTCCACGGCTCGAATGACGGCCAGAAGGGCATGGGCTTGATCATGCTCATTCTGATCGGCACCGTCCCCACCACCTACGCCTTGAACCACGCCGTGAATGGCTCCCAGACTCAGGACTTTATCGCCGTTTCCACGCAGACCGCCGACGCCCTCAACAAATACGTATCGCCAAGCGCCTCCGTCGGCGACCCTCGCGAGGAGGTCACCGACTTCATCCGCACCAAAGAGTTCAAACCAAACACCATGTTGGGGTTGCGCGAAATGGTGAATGGCGTCGGCACCGAGATGGCCATCTTCAAAGATCTGAAGAATGTCCCTCAAGATCGCGTCCGGAACTTCCGCAACGACCTATATCTGACCAGCGAAGCCCTCAGGATCATGCAGAAGTCGGGTATCCCGGTAATCGCGCCGGCCGACGCGGCCGTCTTGAAGAACTACAAAACGCACGCCGATCACGCCACGCGCTTCATTCCTCTGTGGGTGAAAGTTGCCACCGCTCTGGCGTTGGGTCTCGGCACCATGATCGGATGGAAGCGCATCGTCGTAACCGTCGGAGAGAAAATCGGCAAGGATCACCTGACCTATGGCCAGGGTGCCGCCGCCGAAATCACTGCTATGGCGACGATCGGAGCAGCTGACTGGTTCGGCCTACCCGTCAGCACCACCCACGTGCTGTCCTCAGGAGTCGCCGGAACCATGCTCGCGAATCACTCCGGCCTGCAATGGGGAACCGTCAGAAACCTGGTGATGGCCTGGGTGCTAACGCTACCCGTCGCCATGATGCTCTCAGGCTTCCTCTTCTATTTCTTCCGCCAGGTCTTCTAGACCTGCCGCGCTTTCTTAGGCTCGAACAAAATCGCCCGCTCCCAATTTTCGGCGAGCGGGCGAATTGTTTGTGGCGATTCATTTGTCGCGATTTGTTTGTGATGATTTATTCGTAGGGGAGGGGCTCGCTCCTCCCGGCGTCAACCCCGGCGCGGCGTCTAAGCATCCGGAGCCACCTCCGCAGCACCCGCCGCCGGCTCTGCAGAAGCGCTATCCGCCGGCGCCAAGCCTCGCGCTCGAAACGTCCCGATCAACAACACCAGGTTGCTCAGCAAGATCACCGCAAACGCCAACGACGGCAAAAACTCAAACTGAGCTCCCCGAGCTTCCAAGACATCGATTCCCAACACCGCTGTGATCAACCCGCGCGGCAGAAACCACACCATTATCTCGCGCTCCCGGCGACTAAATCCCCGCCAGGCCATTCGCCCAGCCTCAACCGCGATCCAGCGCGCGATCAACAGCGCTCCGAAGCATCCCAGCGCGAGAACAACATTCTTGCGCAGGCCCGCGAATTCGACCAGCGCGCCGAGCAACACGAAAAAGAAAGTCCGCAGCAGAAAAGCCAGTTCCCCGTGAAAGGTCAACATCTGCTCGTGCTGATGCTCGGCCGTGCCGCCGTGCTCGGCTTTGATAGGCACGGTCGAAAACCAGTCTGAAGCCGCCGGAACTTCATCGATATGCAACCGTTTGCGCACCACCGGCAAATTAGAGAGCGTAAGCCCAAATACGAGCACCGCGACCAATTCGTTCCCCATCAATGCGTGAGTGCCTGAGTAAACCAGCAAGACCGCGGCAAACGTAAGCACATGCCAGAATCGTTCGTCCGACAACACCGGAAGCAAGTACGACCACAACATCCCAGCGAGCACGCCGCAGCCGACCGACAAAATCAAGCTCGACAGCAGGCTCCAGCTAATCGCTCTTGGATTTGCACTGCCCCCCGCGGCCACGTCGAGCAGCGAGGTCACCGCCAGCACCGCGAGCGCGTCCCCAAGCGAAGCTTCCACCAGCAGCGTAACCTTCACTTCGCGCCGCAAATTGACTTGCTGCAGAACCGGCAGAATGATCGAACTGCTGATGCAGCCCAATACCGCTCCCACCAGCAGCGCCGGCACCCAGGTAAACTGAAGCGCATAACGGCAAACCAGCGCAACGCTGGCGCCCGCCAAGACATAACTGAATAAAGCCAAAAAGAAACCACCGGCGAAATGACTTAGAATCTCGCGCAGCTTCAGGTCCAGGCCCCCTTCAAACAGGATCAACATCAGCGCGAGAGAGCCAAAGCCGTGCGTAGCTCCGCGAAACACTTCCGGATCGACCCAATGCAGCACCGGCCCGATGAGCACACCCGTAAACATCAGGATGATCACGTCGGGAACTCCGGTAAAACGCACCAGCCGATTCGCGATAAACGCCAACACCAGCAAACCGCCAAGCATCGCGAAAAAGAGATTCAGGTTCATAATGTGGGCGTCAGCAGGCTGCTGAAAAAGTCCGTGCTCTATTCCGTTCTCTAGGAGGTCGGAGCTTTCCAGACCTGAGGTACGAACGAAGCTCCTTAGGGGGTCGGAGCTTCAGCTCCGACATAAAGCCAGCTTTCATGGGCTTTAGCCCCTGAAGAAACACTCTTAGCACCGTTCAAAGCACGCGCTAGAGTAAAGGATGATGGCGCGAAGCAACAGCCCGAAGCAAACGAAAAACCCTGTCCGTCCCAAGGAGAAACGCACATGGATAAGTCAAGGCGGAGCTGGTTCATCGGGATTATCGCACTGGCTGCGACCGCTACAGGTGTCGCCACTTCAGCGCAAGCACCCGCACCCGCGCCCTCCAGTGACGCGGCCGCCTTGATCGTCAAAGGTGCCGTCAATCAAGAGCTGCGCCTCACGCTCGCCGACCTGAAGTCCATGCCGCGCATGAAAATATCCGCGAAGGGTCACGACGGCACGACTCATGATTACGAAGGCGTCGCCCTCGCGTCGCTCCTCGCCAAGGCCGGCGTCCCACAAGCAGGCGATCTTCGCGGCAAGAGCATGTCGCTCTGCGTGGTGGCCGAAGGCAGCGACGCCTATCGCGCCGCCTTTTCCCTCGCCGAGCTCGACGCCGACTTCGCCGCCGAGACCGTCCTCGTCGCCGACACCGCCGACGGCAATGCCATCGGCCCCGACCAAGGCCCCGTCCGCCTCGTCGTCCCCGGCGACAAACGCCAGGGCCGCTGGGTCCGCCTCCTTAGATCCATCTCCGTCGTCAACGCGGGACCATAAACGCTCTGACTCCCACGAAGACCGAACCGTTCAACCTCCAAATTCAGCCTTTCAGCTCGCCCACAATTCCGTTGGATGGTTTTCCCTTCACCCGAAGACGTCTCCATGCTACTCTGAGCCCATTCACAACCACATCTAGAAGGTCCGATAGGATTCCGACGCCGATTCCGGGCGCCGCCCTCGCCATCCCTATGGCCGCCCTCTTTTACTCTGAGCCTCGAAGGGGCAGAGGACAGGATTTCAGATCGAACTCGTCTCACAGCCCTGCAGGGTCGCCGACCGTTTATCCTGAGTTCCGCAGAGTGTGCTCTTCAAGACCGCCCACAATCCTCCGGACTCGCCCGCTCTTGTCCCGAACGAAAGAGCTAACCCGAAAATGAAGCATGGACGGACGCGTCCATCCATCCTTCCCCCGGGTACCATGCCGTCTTTGCCTCTGGGTTGTTGCTGAAGGGAGGTGAAGCCTTCTCGCCCCGAGCGGCCAATGCTATTGCGAGGGGTTGGGGTCAGTTACGACTGTTCCGGGTGGTTGATTGCCCTTCAAGCGAGCTTCTTTGGCTTCCAATAGATCGTTTATCTCTTTGATCAGGCGATGCAATTTAACGGGGTCTTGTTCTTTCGCCGCCTGTTCGCAGAGTTCTCGCCAGCGTTCTTTGTTTGGACCTTGCATACCCCACCTCGAAAATGCAGACGAGTACGCTACCATATTCCGCCACTCCTGCCTGTTCAGTGTCGAACACTCTGCCAGGTCGGTTGGAAAGATCCGCCGTTGAGATGATGTCGCCAGGGTCGAGCATCACTCGAAAATCAACCTACCACCGGTCGCGAGGTACAGGCTCAGTTTCCGGTCACCGGACTCGGGCGACTCCCGCATGGACTCCAGGCCGCGAGCGCATCCACCGTCACAGCCAGGGCTGTGATATAAAACCCTCTCACTCCGCTTGGAAAACAAATGACCGTATCAACGCCTACCTCGAACCTCGGCCGTCATGTGTTTGGAGTGGCGGCTTTGGCCTTGGGCCTCATCACGCTGGCCTGGCACGACTACAACGGTTGGCAGCAACCGCGTTACTTTGTCTACGCCGCCGGTGCTGCCCAGATCTTCGGCGGCGCTGCGATTCAGCTCCGTCGCACCGCGAAAATAGGCGCAGCTGTCCTTGGTGCGGCTTATATCGTCTTCGCCTTACGGTGCGTGCCAGGCATCGTCGCAGCACCGCAGATCTACAATAGCTGGGGCAACTTCTTCGAGCAGTTCTCGCTCTTCACCGGAGCAGCGATCGTTTATGTCCGCTGGTCATCGGCATGGTCGCCGGAAGCGCTGAATCGGATCGGCCGCATTTTTTTGGGCCTCTGTGCCGCTTCCTTTGCCCTTGAACAGGCGTTTTATCTTCACGCTACTGCCAGCCTCGTTCCGAAGTGGCTTCCGCCAAGTCAGATGGTTTGGGCGGTAGCGACGACTGTCTTGTTCGCACTCGCGGCTGTGGCTCTTCTTACCAATCGAATGGCACTTCTCGCCACTCGCCTACTGACCATGATGCTCGTGATCTTTGGGCTGCTCGTCTGGGTACCGTTGCTTGTCTCGGCCCCCCGCAATCATACGAATTGGAGCGAAACCGCCGAGACCTTCGCGATTGCCGGAGCAGCCTGGATTCTCGCTGATCTCCTCGGCGAGTATCGGCCTCGTGACCATCGCCCGCGATGACGCAAGGTGCGCCGGCTCACGTGCGGTATCCCGTTCAAGACTCTATCCGCCGGATTGATGGTTCATTGACGAGGTCCGAGGTCCGGGGCCATCATACCGTGGCGCGCCTGGGGGCACGGACTCTGCGCAAATTTAAACACGGAGGTGCGGTTATGAAAAAGACGATCATCACAGGGCTGATCGCCGTGGTGTTCTTTGGATTGAGTACGGCGGCGCAAGATTGGTATCACGACCGTGACGCCCGCTTCAGCGGGGATCGCTGGCGGGCTCGTGTGTTCGCAGAGATAAGGGCAGATTTGGACCATATCTGGAGTGCGAATCATGCGGCCGACAAGGAACGCAATCGTCTTGACAGGACCAAACAAGAGCTGGTGGATCTGCAAGCGAAGCTCGAACACGGTACTTGGGACAACGGCCACGTCAACGATGTCATCGACTCTCTCCGAAAGTCGGCCGATGACCAGCGCTTATCCGAGCGCGACCGGGCCGTGTTGAGCGACGACGTGAGTCGACTCCAGGACCTTCAGAAGCAACACAACGAGAGGCATTAGGACGAAGGGCAGCCCGCCCCGTGTGTCTCAACAAGAGCGTTTGAACTAATCCGTTTGAAACCAATCTAAAATCCTGACAAGTCGCGGACGTGTGGTTTTGGTGCCCCACACACCTAGGTGCCAGGACCCAGGTGTTGGTTAGCTCTAATTCCAAGTAAAATCGCCAGATGGGGAACTTCAAAACACATGCGCCTGACGGCCTGCCACCTATGCTTATCATCTTTGGTGGACTACCGGGCACCGGAAAAACAACGATTGCGCGAGAGCTGTCGAGCCAACTCGGTGCAACGTATGTGCGCGTTGACTCGATTGAGCAGGCCATCCGCGATTCCGGGACGATGGCACAACCGATCGACGACGCGGGATACCGTGTTGCTTATGCGATCGCCGAGGACAACCTTCGTCTGGGACGAACGGTGATTTCGGATTCTGTTAACCCCATTCATCTGAGTCGCGATGCCTGGATCAGCGTTGCGAATCGAGCGCAGGCGCGCCTTGCTGAAGTTGAGATCATTTGTTCTGATCCACTGCAACATCGCCAACGCGTGGAAACACGGCCGTCGGACATCAACGGACTAAGACTCCCGACATGGGAGGAAGTTATCTCTCGTGAGTACCAGCCTTGGGACCGTCATCACATCGTAATCGATACCGCGGGCAGACGCGCGGCGGAGAGCGTCGAAGAACTTCGAGAGGCCCTACCGAAGTGATCGAGCCCGGCATCCTCGTGTTTCAGAGTCACGCGCAAAGTTCTAGCACTCCACTTTTCCGATGACCACGTTAACCATGCATGTCTCTCGTGTAATCTCAAAATGGAGCCCGCAGGAGCACTCGGACCAACGCTGCGAACCTTGCTTCAGCTTGGTAACGAACCACGGTGTTGTGGTTGCTAGCCCACTAATCCGAACATCAACCACGACTGGTTGGCTGCCCAGTTGGGGTACAGCTCGGTCATTTTGTTGAACAACTCCTCGTCGGACGTCGCGGCCTGCTTCAGCCGATCGAAGTCCAGCAGGTAGCGCTTAGTTTCCTGGATCGCCGACGGTGAGTCGGGCGCACCAGGCTTCTTGTGACCGGCAACAACAATCGCCGGCTTCAGCGCTGCCAACCGGTCCAGCGCCGCGACCCAGTTCTTCCGGCTCTCGGGGGTGGTGTCGCCGACGTACATGTGACACTGGTTGTACACCACGTCGCCGGCGACGACCAGGTCGATCGACGGAACGTGCAGAGACGTCGTATGGAGACCATCGGTGTGGCCCTGCTCGATGATGCGAAATTCGTGACCCTCGAGAGTGAACGTGTCGTTCTCATAGGGCTCGGCTGTGACCAACTTCGTGGCCAACTGCCCAGGCCAGCACCGGTGCATGATCTGGTCCAGCGGCGGAACCAAAAACTTGCGCATTTCCTCCACCGACTTCGGCGTCGCTATGGCTCGAGCGTTCGGGAAGCGGCCCAGTAGAACGCTCAGACCGTAGAAGTGGTCGGCATGCCCGTGCGTTATATAAATGGTCCGCAGGTTGCGGTGATGCAGTGCAACCCAATCCGCGAGAGCCTCGGCCTCAGCCACCGTAGTCAGTGCGTCTACCAGTACCGCGTCGTGCTCACCGAAGATCAAGGTCGATGCCATTGGGTCGAAGCCGAACGCTTCGCCGAACGGCCTGGGCCGCTCGCCTACCATTGCCTTTCCCGGTGCGGTAAAGACGTTGACACCAAGCGTGTTCGACGTGATGGGGGCGGTCATGTGCGTGGTCTCCTTAAGGTCGTTTATGATACTCCTCTATGCCTGAACCTTTAACGAACGGATTTCCGTCGTCTCGATACGAACTGCTTTGATCGCGGCTCGCCTCGTGCTTCTAAGATGAAGTTGCGACCGATCCGTCGCAAAGAATTTGCACGTCGATGGAACGACGGTGTATGTTACCAGTCGACTGGAAGTCGATCTGGGGCTCCAGGAATAAGTTGGCCTGCAGTGGTGTTGGAGCGAACAGTTGCCGAGTGACTCGACCGCGTCCGCTGAAAAACAACCAGCGCCCCTGACAAGAAGAAGCGTCCTGCGAAGACTGGTGGGCATTGGAGTTGTTATCCTGTGCGTTGCAGGAGGATTTCTCTATCTGGGCGGCTGGTTTAGCCCAAATGCGCTGACCCCCGCGCGATTCATCGACGCATTTGAGCGAGCCGCCGGAGTCCATTCCGGTTTTCGGCGCAATCACGCCAAAGGCGTAGGCGTCGGCGGTTATTTCGATAGCAACGGCGCGGGAGCGCGGTTCTCAAAGGCTGTCGTCTTTAAACCGGGACGCGTACCCGTGATCGGGAGGTTCTCGTTTGGCGGCGGCGATCCAAATGTTGCCGACGGGCCGAATATGGTCCGCGGCCTGGGGCTTTTGTTCTGGCTCCCGGATGGCGAAGAGTGGCGGACGGCGATGGTCAACCTGCCGGTATTTCCGTTCCAGACACCGCAGGCTTTCTACGACAATCTGGTTGCGTCGCAGCCGGACCCCAGGACTGGCAAACCCGATCCGGAAAAAATGGCGGCGTTCGCCGCCAGCCATCCCGCAACGATGCGGGCGTTAGGTATTATCCAGAGCCACGCACCGTCGTCTGGTTTCGACAACACAGCGTTTAATAGCCTGAATGCTTTCCGGTTCATCGACGCCGCAGGTGATTCGATCCCGGTGCGCTGGACGCTGGCGCCGGTGCAACCGTTTGCAGCCGCCAGCGCGGCGGCGGCGGCTCAGACAGACAAAAACTACTTGTTTGACGAGCTCATCGCGAGTATCCAGCGGCATCCGTTGCAATGGCATTTGCTCGTCACTATCGGGCTACCGACGGACCCGACCAACGACGCCACCGTGGCGTGGCCCGACGGGCGGGAGCAGGTGGATTTGGGAACGCTGACCCTCGATCATATCGAGAGCGAGGAAACCAGCCTCGCCCGAGACATCAATTTCGATCCGTTGGTTTTGCCGAGCGGTATGGCGCCGTCCGATGATCCTCTGCTGAGCGCGCGATCCGCGATTTATTCACAGTCGTTTACACGGCGCGCCGGCGAAGCAAAGACGCCGAGCGCGATATCGCCCGCGGAAGTGCGAAAGTGAACATGGCGAGCCAGCAGACGCAATTCACATTCCTCATGCGAGTTTTGCACTGGCTGATGGCCGCGATGGTCCTGACCATGCTGGGGATTGGCGTTGCCATGGTCGCATCGCTGGGCGACTACCATTACCTGGTTTCCGTCCACCGCCCGTTGGGGATCGCCATTCTGATTTTGGTCGTGATTCGCTTCGTGAATCGCCAGTTCAGCACCCTGCCGCCATTTCCGGCAACCATGTCCTCGCACGAGCGCTTCGTCGCACACGCTTCCGAGATAGTATTATACACGTTGCTGTTTGTGCTGCCGCTGGTCGGCTGGGGGATGTTGTCGGCGGCGCGCTATCCGAT
>Ga0187871_10000218_pt1 | contig 53800 bp, 40 predicted proteins | sample June2016WEW_16_1_FD_132988 | JGI IMG/M metagenome (GOLD analysis project Ga0187871, IMG submission 132988) | Peatland microbial communities from SPRUCE experiment site at the Marcell Experimental Forest, Minnesota, USA - June2016WEW_16_10 | ecosystem: Environmental > Terrestrial > Soil >...
CAGCCGCAATACCAGCAGCCGCAGTATAGGAATCAGCGGCCGCCGGCCTATGCAGTTGCCACAGGACCGGTAACCGTCGGTCCGGGAACTCTGATTCAGTTGCGGACCAGTGAGCCGGTGAACAGCAAGAGAGCCAAGGATGGACAGCCGGTTCAGTTCACGGTCATACAGGACGTGGCAGTTGGAAATGTTCTGGCTATTCCGCGCGGCGCGACCGTGCACGGAGTAGTGACCGAGGCCAAGAAGGCCGGCGACCTGGGCGGCAGCCCGGTGCTGGCGCTGACACTTACATCACTGGATCTGGGCGGACAAAGCTACCCTCTTCAAAGCGATCAGTTTAAGGTAAAGGGGCCGAATAAGGCCGGTCATACGGTGGGCAACGCCTTTGGCGGCGCAGTTCTGGGCACCATTATCGGCTGCGCAGCGGGCCGCGGCTTTGGCTGCGCGGTAGGGGCCGGAGCAGGCGCAGCTGCAGGCACGGCTGCTTCAGCGGCTACGCCGGGACCGGGGATCTGGATTCCCGCCGAAGCGCGAGTGGATTTCCACCTGGTTTCCCCAGTGACCGTCGCGCCGGTGAGCGCCCAAGAAGCGGCACGGCTGGCGCAGGGACTTTATGCGGGCGGGCCAAACCTTTACCGGCGTGGCTACTATCCAGTTAGGAGACCGTATTATGGCTATCCATACGGGTATCCACCTCCGCCGGTCTACTACCGTCCGTACTAGCGAGCGGGTATTCCTACTGGCGGTAAGAGACAAGGGAAAAAGGGGATAGAAAAAAGGGGAAAGAAGCGGGCATTCCAGGAAATGGAGTGCCCGCTTTGTATTTGGTGTGTTTACGGCGTGGGAACCGGGGTGCAGAGAGCTGATTCGGCTCGTCCGGTTCTCATCTCGTCTATAATTGCTATGAATCGCGTCAAGCGACAATTGCGCATCGGTGGGAGTTGTCACGCCCGCGCGTAGAGAGTAGAAGGTTCAAGTCCATCCATGATTCGTTTCCTGCAGACAGACAATCGCATGACCAAGGCGATCTTCGTAGTCATCATTGGCATAGTTTCAGTGGGCATGGTGGTGTACCTGATCCCCGGCCTCACCGGCCAGGGAGCCAGCGCCGCCAATGTCTATGCCACAATCTACCCCCACTGGTATAGCCGCCTTTTTTCTTCAGGCACGACGGTGACCGAGGAGGAAGTGGACAAGACGGCCCGCCAGCAGTTGCAGCAGCAGAACCCTGAATATGCCGACAACCCCATGATGCTAGGTTACTTTGAGCAGCGCGAGGGCCAGCGACTGGTGCAGACGCAGATTCTGCTGGCAGAGGCGGATAAGCTGGGCGTACACGTGACGAACGACGACGTGAACCGTGTCCTGCACACCGGCCAGGCCGGCCAGGTACTTTTCCCTAATGGGCAGTTCATCGGCGAGGACGCATACGCCGCGCTGATCGCCAATCGCTTCAATCAATCGGTTGCGGAGTTTGAGGAAGGTATCCGGCAGAGTATCGTCGTACACCGGCTGCAGGCGCTTATCACGGGCGGAGTGACGGTGAGCGACCAGGAAGTGCGCGACACCTATCGCAAGGAAAGCATCAAGATCAAGTTCGACTACGCGGTTCTTTCCGCGGAGGACCTGCGCAAGACGATCAATCCCTCTGACGCGGAGCTGGAAGGATTCTTCAAGCAGAACGCGGCGCGGTATGCCACGGCTGTTCCTGAAGAGCGCAAGATTACCTACTTTGCCTTTACTCCGAGCGAACTGCCGGGCGGTGTGCCGCATCCGACGGATCAGGAGATTCAACAGTACTTCAAGGCGCACGAGTCAGAATATTCAACGCCGGAGCAGGCGCGGTCGCGCCATATTCTCATCAAAGTGGCGCCAAACGCTGACCCCCAGGCCGATGCCGCGGCCAAAGCCAAGGCCGAGGGGATTCTGAAGCAGATACAAGGCGGCGCGAACTTTGCCGACCTGGCCAAGAAGTACTCAGACGATCCTGGCAGCAAGGATTCAGGCGGCGAACTTGGATTTTCGCAACGGGGACGCATGGTGCCACAGTTCGACAACGCTATCTTCACCCAGAAGATCGGCGACACGCAGATTGTGAAGAGCCAGTTTGGCTACCACATCGTGCAGGTGGAAGAGCGGCAGGCGGCGCACACGCAGACCATCAGCGAGGTGCTTCCCACGATTCAGTTGACGCTGGTCCGGCAGAAGCTGGCGCAGGCCGAGGAAAGCTATGCCGGCACACTGACCTCAGAGGCCATCAAGAACGGCCTTGAGAAGACCGCAGCTGCGCATCACCTGGAAGTGGTGAACTCACCCCTGTTCGACAGCAAGGGAGTGATTCCGGCGCTGCCTGACGGATCTCAGATTATCGCCAAGGCTTTTGACTCGAAGCAGGGTGATCCGCCGCAGTCCGCGCCCACCGGGGAAGGTTATGCGATCTTCCAGCTTACGGGCATCTCCGCGGCCCATGCGCCGAATTTCGCGGATTGGAAGAGCCACGTTCTTGACGATTTTCGCAACCAGCAGATTCGAGTGCTGTTGGCCCAGAAGACCAAGGATCTTGCAGACAAGGCAAAGAGCATGAACGACTTGTCCAAGGCAGCCAAGGCAGTGGGGGCGACCATAAAGACCAGCGAACTGGTGGGTGTCAGCGGCCAGGTGCCCGATTTCGGCCAGGTAGGCCAACTCGCTCCACAACTCTTCGATATGAAGGTAGGCGAGATCAGCGGGCCCATCAACGCGCAGCGGACCGGCGTAGTGGCTAAACTCGTGGACAAGCAGGAGCCCAGCGAGGATGAGATCACCAAGAACCTGGACGAGACGCGCGATCAGATTCTACAGGAGCGCCGTTCGAACGTCTTCAACGTTTTTATGAGCCAGGTCATCAGCGATTACACGAAAAGTAAGCGCATCCAGCTCAACTCCAAGTCAAAGACTCCGGGGATTCCGGGGGCCTAAGCCGGCTGAGAAAAAAGAAACTGCAAATTATGCCCGCATTCTCCTAAAGAAGGCGGGCTTTTTTGCGGGTTGAGGCATCTTTGCAAGGCAGGGAACGGCATTGCGCGACGGCAGCGGGGATAATGGAGTCATGCATTTCGAACGTTCGCAGGGGGTTCTTCTTCACGTAAGTTCATTGCCATCCTACGGGGGCATCGGCGACCTGGGACCGGTGGCTTACGAATTTGTGGCTTTTCTGGCTGCGGCGAAACAACACATCTGGCAGGTGCTGCCGCTGGGGCCTACGGGCTACGGGAACTCGCCGTATGCGGGTTCATCGGCCTTTGCGGGCAATCCTTATCTCATCAGCCTGGAGTTTCTGTCAGATTGGGGCTGGATTGCGGGAGAGCGGATTGGTGGGCTAGCCGGGCGGAACGGACCCGTGGATTTTGACGAAGTGGAGGAGCGCAAGGTTCCCTTGCTCTATGAGGCGGCGGGGAATTTTCTCGATCGGGGACCGCAAGAGAAGGAGCTTGCCGGGCAATGGGGGCAGTTCGAGGAGTTTTGCAAGACTGAGTCGGGCTGGCTCGACGATTACGCTCTCTATGCCGAGTTGCGCCGGCAGTTCAAGACAGGCGAGTGGACGGTCTGGCCCGAGCCGGTGCGTCGTCGCCAGCCGGAGGCCCTAGCCAAGGTTGCAGAGGAAAATAATCGAGCACTGGCCCGGGAGCGGGTGCTGCAGTTTGCCTTTGCGCGGCAGTGGAGCGATTTGCGAGAAGCTGCGGCGCGCGAGGCGATCAGGATCATGGGCGACGTGGCGATCTTCGTCAATATGGATTCGGCCGACGTTTGGGTGCATCCGGATTTGTTTGATCTGGACGAGGAACTGAAACCGGTGCACATCGCAGGAGTGCCGCCGGACTATTTTTCGCCCACCGGGCAGCGCTGGGGCAATCCGCTCTATCGCTGGGGCGTGCTGAAGGAACGGGGATTTGGCTGGTGGGTGGAGCGGATTCGCCGTTCCTGTCAGCTGTACGACATTGTGAGGCTGGACCACTTCCGGGGCTTTGAAGCTTACTGGTCGATTCCGGCTGAGGACGACACGGCGGTGAACGGCGAGTGGGTGAAGGCGCCGGGGCAGGAGCTTTTCCAGGCACTGGAGACGGCGCTGGGTCCGCTGCCGTTGGTGGCTGAAGACCTGGGCATGATTACGCCGGAGGTGGAGGCGCTTCGGCAGGAGATGGGAATGCCGGGCATGAAGGTGATTCAATTTGGATTCAGCGACAAGGGGGCGCATGCTCACCTGCCCCAGCGGTACACGACCGGCACGGTGGCCTATACAGGCACGCACGACAACGACACTACGCAGGGTTGGTGGAAGAGGGCAGGCAAAGCAGAGCACTGCGCGGTTGAGGCGTTGGTGGGGCCGGTTGGCGGGCATCCGGTGTGGCCGCTGATTCGGGCCGTCACAGGCAGCGTGGCGGAAATGGCTATCGTTCCGGCGCAAGATTTACTTGAGCTTGGCTCGGAGGCACGCATGAATACGCCTTCCGTCGCGGCGGGAAACTGGAGCTGGCGCGCGCCGGAGAACAGCTGGAAGCCGGAGCTGGCGAAGCAGTTGTCTGCGCTGGTGGAGGTAACGGACCGGGATAACGATCCGTTGGGCGAAGCCGAGAATAAAACTGTCAGTGATCAGTAGGCACTACATTGGCCACTGATAATGCCCTACTGATCTTGGATGAATCAATTACTCAGAACGGAATATCGTCGTCGGAGATTTCGGCGGATTGGCCGGCTTCGTCGTGGCCGGCGGGTGGGCGCTGATCAAAGCTGGCCGCCGAACTGCCGGAAGTTGTACGGCTGTAGCCGCCCGCGCCGTCTTCGCGGCCAGAGAGCAGAGACAGGTCATTGACGATAATCTCAGTCCGGTAGACCTTCTTTTTGGTGTCTTTGTCTTCCCAGTTGCGGGTGTTCAGCCGGCCCTCGATATACAACTTGCTGCCTTTTTTTACGTAGCTCTCAACAATGTCGGCCAGCTTGGAGAATGCCACGAGGTTGTGCCACTCGGTTCTATCGACCCAGTTTCCAGACGCATCCTTCTGTCGTTCGCTGGTAGCGATGCTGAAACTGGCCACCTTTGTTCCACCGGGGGTGGAACGGATCTCGGGGTCCTTGCCTACGTTCCCTAAGAGAATGACTTTGTTAACGCTCTTGGCCATATTCGTGCACTCCAGTAACTGATAAGAATAGCAGAGGATTATCCGTGGCGGGAAAGCCAGCGGTTGCGGAGCCATTTGGCGATGCCTAGAGAGAGCAGCAGGCCGCCGAAAGGAATGCACATGAGGGCGACAATGAGGGCAAACCAGCCGGTGTTGGTGCTGGCGCCCGTGGGCGAGAAGCCGCCGAGCAGCGTTTCAAGCAGCAGCGTGGCCAACAGACCCGCGCCCAGGATCGACGTGCCCCATTGGAGCAGTTGGCGGGTACCGTCATTTTGGCTCGGAATCGCTTGGTTTTGAGGCATTGGACTTTCTATCCTTGCGCCAGACGCAGCATGGCGTACGTGATTACGCCGGTGATGGAGACATAGAGCCAGAGCGGGAATGTCCAGCGGGCGACCTTGCGGTGCTCACGGAAGCGGCCGCTGAGTGAGAAGAAGAAGGTGACCAGGACCAGAGGCAGAGCGATGACGGCCAGAATAATGTGGCTGGCAAGCAGCGGCAGGTATACGGATCGCAGGGCGGCATGGGCAGGGTAGCGGACGTCGCCGTGCAGAGCGTGGTGAAGTATGTAGCTGGCCAAAAACAGTGAGGAGAAGATGAAAGCCGTGATCATAGACGCGCGATGGGCGGGGATGCGTTTTGCACGAATGAAAATGTAGCCGATCAGCAGGGCGGTTGCGCTTAGGCCGTTAAGCAGGGCATTGAGTGCGGGCAGAAAAGCGAATTGCGTGCTGGACGCTGCCGCGGGATGAACGTAGATGAGCCAGAAGAGAAAGGCTGTGGCTGCGGCGCTGATGGCGAGAATGGCGGCGATTGCGGGGCGGATATCGGAGGATGGTGCTGCGGTCGTCATGGTGTCCTGATGGTGGCGCAGAGCATAAGTGCGGTGAATAGGAGGGGCAGGTAGAGGACGCTGACCTTGAGCAGGTCGCGGGCCAGCATGCGGCTTTCAGTCTCGGGTATTTTGCGCAGGATGCGGGCGAAACGGATGGTATAGGCCAGGTAAACGAGGCCAAGCACGGCGGCCAGGACGGCATAAGTAATTCCGGCCATGCCGAGCAGCCAGGGGGTGAGGCTTACGGGAATCATGACCACGGCGAAGAAAAGCGCCTCGGCCACGGTGGACCACCCATCGGGCTGTACGACGGGGAGCATGCGAATGCCGGCGCGGGCATAGTCGTCGCGGTAGAGCCAGGCGATGGCCATGAAGTGAGGGAACTGCCAGACAAAGAGAATGGCGAAGAGGGCCACGGCCGGCCACTCGATGAGGCCGCGGGCGGCGGTCCAGCCGAGCATGGGGCCCATGGCCCCGGGGAATGCGCCGATGAAGGTGGCCAGGGTGGTGAAGCGCTTGAGCGGCGTGTAGATGGCGACGTAAGTAAACGCGGTGAGCAGCGCCAAGGCCACAGTGAGCAGGTTGGTGGTGAGCGCCAGGCTCACCGCGCCCATGGCCAGAGCGCCTAGGCCGGCAAGGATACCCTGGGCGAGCGAGAAGCGGCCGGCGGCCATGGGGCGGTCTGCGGTGCGCTTCATGCGCGCGTCGATTTTGCGCTCCAGAGCCTCGTTGAGCGCGCCTGCTCCGGCTGAGACCAGGCCAATGCCGAGCAGCGTCTCAAGCAGGCCGCGCTGGACGCTGGAGATGCCGGACTGGATGGAACCCAGATAAAATCCGCCCCAGCCTGTGACCAGAACCAGAGCCACGACTTTGACTTTGAATAGTTCTCGCAGGTCGTGGATGAGCGAGGCGGTTGCGCCGGGGGTGGGCGCGTGGATGGGGCCGTGCGGCCCGCTTTCAGATGGTGCGGCAATCTCTGCATGAGGCGCGGCTTGTGAGACGAGATTCATCGGGGCGGGTGAAAATCCTCTGTGTGAGGGCGGAATGCGTGGCTCCCGGGAGCCTGTTTCGATAATAGCAAGCGGGAAGCGTTGGAAATGGGTCGCCGAGGTCAGTGAAGGCGTGCGGCTTGGAGGATCGCCTCCACCACTTGCTCTGGGGTGAGGGCATCGACGGAGATGGAGACGTGGGCTGTGCGGTAGAGCGGGAGGCGGTTGTGATAGCGGCTGGCAAGATTGGCATGGTCGGCGAGGATGGGGCGGAGATGCTCGGTGCCTTGGCAGCGGGCGAGCGCGGTGGTGAGTTCGACTTCGAGGTGAACGAGAATTGTGCCGGGGACGGTGAGGAGCAGAGAGCGAGTGGCGGAGTGCTCGATGGCGCCGCCTCCAAGGGCCAGGATCAGGGCGTCGTTGGCGGCTAGGCGAGCTATGGTTGCGTGTTCGCGGTCGCGGAACTGTGCTTCGCCGTTGCGGGCAAAGAGCTCGGAGATGGGTGCTCCGGCTTCTGCTTCGATCACATCGTCTACATCGACGAAGCTCCAGCCCAGCCGGCGGGCGAGGAGCGGACCGACGGTGGTTTTGCCAGAGCCCATGAAGCCGGTTAGGACGATGCGGCGAAGTGGGGTTGCGGATTGGGGTTGGGTGGTCATGGGAATCTTGCGGTGATTGTTTGGCCGTGTGCTGTTTCCAGTATAGGCAAGGGAGATTGTTGCGACCGATCAGCTCAACGCTATTACTATGGCTCCCGCAGTGATGAGCAGGCCGCCTACGATTGCCGGGCCGGTGAGCTTTTCGCCCAGGAGCAGCCAGGCGAAGATCATGACCAAGGGGACGCTCAGTTTGTCCAGCGGCGCTACGCGGGAGGCTGGACCCAATTGCAGGGCGCGGAAGTAGCACAGCCAGGAGAGACCGGTGGCCAGGCCGCTGAGCGTGAGAAAGAGCACGGTGCGGCGATCAAGCGAGCGGATTTCACCGTGCTTGCCCAGCGCCAGCGCGATGCCCCATGCAAAGACCATGACCACGGTGGTGCGCACGGCTGTGGCCAGGTTTGAGTCCACATGCTCCACGCCTATCTTGGCCAGCAGGGCTGTGGCGGCGGCAAAAACAGCGGAGAGAATTGCCCATCCAATCCAGCTCATGAGGATTATGGTACGCGGAAGGCGGGCACCACGAGAAGATGATGAACTCATTTAAACTTTGTTCATGCAGACAGGCCGGGTCAGCAAGACTGCTCTTGGTGTGGCCATTCGCCGCGCTGCGCACCAGTTGATGGACCATCCGCCGGTTCTGGACGACCCTCTCGCGGTGAGGCTGGTGGGGCCGGGATTTCGCCGGCAGATGAAGCGCGCCACGCACCCGGTGGCGCGGGACTTTCGCGCTTTCATGGCGGTGCGCAGCCGCTACGTGGAAGATCAGTTGGCGGAGGCAGTTCGGAGCGGGGTTGGGCAGTATGTGATTCTGGGCGCGGGACTGGATACGTTTGCTTATCGGAATCCATTTCCTTCGCTGCGGGTCTTCGAGGTGGACTTGCCCGCTACGCAGGCATGGAAGCGAAAGATGCTGGACGATGCGGCCATTGCACTGCCCGAGAGCTTCGCATTTGTTCCTTTGAATTTTGAGAGCCAAGAACTGACTGAGGGACTGGCCGGAGCAGGCTTCGATCTCAAGAGGCCGGCGTTCTTTGGCTGGTTAGGGGTGGTTCCCTATCTGACGCTTGCGGCATTTCGCACCACGTTGAAGTCGATTGGTGAAATGCCGCGGGGTAGCGGCGTGAGCTTTGATTATGCAGTTAATCCAGAGACGCTTGGGCCGGTGGGGCGCACGGCTTTCGATATCCTTTCCAGACGCGTTGAGGCTGCTGGCGAACCTTTCCGGCTTTTCTTTACAGCAGAGGAGTTGGAAGCTGAACTGCGCCGCGTCGGATTTCAGCGCATTGAGCAGCGGGATACAGAACAACTGAACGAAATGTACTTCAAAGACCGCGCCGACGGGCTGCGGCTATCCGGGCTGGGACTGGGGATGCTGGTTACTGCGTGGAATCGTGGTTGAGCAGTTTCCGAATTGGCGGTTACTCGCCCTGGAGAACGCATTCAGCGTGTTCTCAATTGTCCTCGCCGCGTGGGTGGGCTGGGAAACTCAGTTTGAAATTGCAGTGATGAACAGCCAAGCAAAAAGGCCGTACTCAAACGCGAGCAAGAACCAATACTCGACCGGATTTTTGGTGCGCCCCACCTTTGATCTTTTAAACACGGCTGTTCCGGTCACTGTCCCGTATAAAGCAAGAGACAACGGAATCAGCGAAAGAGCCAGCGCCCAAAGCGGGTGGTCTCCTATGCTGTCATGGCTCATGCCATCCATATTACTTCATTACTTCCGTGGGGCATGTAAGACGGGCAACTGAGACACTACCCATATTGGTGAGCGTATGGTCGCCTATACGGCCCCCCTTTTGTTTTAGTTGCCCCAGCCGGAAATGCCGCGGGTTAAGATGAGTCATGCGCCAGTTTGCATTTTCTTTCGTCGCATTTGTTCCACTCGCGCTCTCGGGGTGCGGGTATCACACGCTGGGCGCCGCCACACATTTGCCGCCTGATGTGAAGACGCTCTCCGTGCCGGTATTCGCTACGAATACCGAGGCCTATCACACGGAGACGGTGATGACGAATGCGGTGATCCGTGAGTTTGCTACGCGCACGCGGTTGCGGGTGACTCCGGCTGAGGGAGGGGATGCGGATGCGGTGCTGCACGGGACGATTCTCAAGGAGTATGTGGCGCCGCTGACCTACAACGCATCGACCCAGGAATCTTCCAGTTTTCTCATCACCATTGTGGCTTCGGTCACGCTTACGGGGCGGGACGGCAAGGTGCTTTACGAGAATAAGAACTACGTCTACCGCGAGCAGTACCAGTCGACTACCGATTTGCCTACATTCATCGTGGAGAATCCGGCGGGGGTGGAGCGGCTCTCGCGGGAGTTTGCGCGGGCACTGGTGGCTGATGTGCTGGAAGGGTTTTAGCTCACACGGGCGCAAAAGCAACGACCTTGGGGTTCGTGTGACATTTGTTTCCGTTCCTCTGCCCCCCTCCCCCCCTACCTGTTTTTGCAAGATACTCATTTTAGTGGAGTTATCTGCATAATATAGACAGCAAAGGGGTTATAGGAGTTTCGAGAGTGTTTTCTGCGCTCTTGAGGGTGCTATGAGATGATTGTGCGCTTTTACGGGCATAAATTATGCAAAACGAATTAGGGTGGGTGGACGGATTACGATCCGAGGCATCCATAGGCGTGAGTCACGCCGTCCTTACAGGACGGCGGTGTATTTTGGACAACCCCTCCCCCGGTTTCACCGGGGGCTATTTTCACCGGCTCCCTCTGGGAGCAACGGCGAGGCGTGTGGATTATGGCGATGTTGGTATGGGGAGGGTTGGGTGTCGTGCGATCCCGGTCTTCGGTCTCCACGGCGATCGCGAATGATAGGGTTCCGCCTCAGTGGAGATTTAGCGATCCCAGGTCTCAGAATCGAGACCTGGGCCACCCGCCCCCGAGTCCCGGGGCTATTTTCATTTGCTCCCTCCGGGAGCAACGGAGAGGCGCGGGATTTTATGGCGATGGTGGGCTGCGGAGAGTTGAGTGCAGTGCTATCCCACCCAAGCGACAAAAACAAAAGCGTCGCGAGGGTGGGGCACCCGGCCGATGTGCTGGAAAGGTATTAGTACATCTTGCCGGTCAGGAATCTTGTGGCGTTTTGGATGAAGCGTTCGTAGAGCAGGGGCTGCATGCCGCGGACGGCTTGGAAGAGGAGATTTCCCCGGCCGAGACGCGCGGTGAAGGTGGCTGCTCCGAGAACATCGTCGTGATCGCGGCCGTAGCCGGCTATGACTTCGACTGCGGGACCATCGACCAAAAGGCCGGAGGCATCTTTGAAGGCGACCTGATACTCCCACTTCATGACCTGGTTCGAGGGCAGGCCCGCATAGGCGGGATGATCTTTGAGGAAGACCCAGTTTCCCATCCAGCATCCGCGGCTTTCGCCGACGAGACCGGCATAACTAAAGGCTCCGGCCTTTGAGAGCGTCTTGGCGGCTGCATCCGCTCCGGCGGCTGACTGAGCTAAGACAAGCAAGGGAAGTCCTGCCCGGACTGCGGTTATCAGGTCACTTAGACGGTTGATGAACTGTTGGGAATCGAATTCCTTTTCCTGGGAGAGCAGAATTACAAGATCGTAGGAGGCTTGGGGGCGAAACTCTTCCACATTCATTTTGCTGTGGGGAAGATAGTCGGCCATAGCGTTTGCGCTGCCGACGATTCCGGCGCGGACGATTTTGGAAGTAGCGGGAGAAGGATCGACTACGAAGATTCTGGTTGTTCCTTCAACGGTGGTGATTCCGTTCAGTGTGAGGCGCAAGGTGTAGTGGCGTTCGCTTGCGAGAGGCGGGCTGGAGATAGCCTCTGCCACTGGATAAGCAAACCTGTTGGGAATGAATGCGGGCGCAGGGTAGGTTTCGAGTTGCGTGGTCTTTCCGGAGGGATCGGTAATGGAAAGCTCAAGCGTGCCGGAAACAGGCTGATTGGTCTCGTTAAGCAGGAAAAGGTCGAGGAGGATGGAATCGCCCGGTTTGTGGACCACCCCGCGGGGTTGCACTACGGGCCTGAGGGGCGCTAGCGCGGAACGGATCAGCTCCGGATCTCCCTTGGAGTTTCGCTGGTTATCGACCAGGCCGCTGTGACTATCAATGGGCTGGTCCTCCCATCCGTTGATGACCAGAAAATCGCTGGCGTCGTCCGTGCGGATGACTTGAAGAATGCGGCCCCAGGTTTCATAGAGCTTGTTGCCGGCGTCGGCAAACAGGGCTGAGGCGGTAGGAAAGGCGGATCGGAAGTTCCATTTGTCTAAGAAGGAATTGTATGCGGCGAGAATTCTTTCGTGGTCCGCTTTATCGTAGCTTTGGCCTCCGCCTTCGCGGATGGATTTGAGAATCAATTCGTGATTGTCAGGCGCGCCCCAGCCAAGCATCTCGCCCTGCATACTGATCTCGCGGCGGTTGCCGGTGCGCTGGGTAAAGTTGCGGGGATCGGTGTAGAGGCTATCCTGCCATACGCCTGGACCGCCGACTGTGTGCGTATCGGACCATCCCGAATAGCCGGTTCCGTCTTCTACATGGATATTGTCGTCGTATGGGAGAAAAAAGGCCTGGTTGTAGGGCTCGATGCCGGAATGGAGGACGATGGTGCGGCTGGGATCGGCCTCGTGCATTTGATGCAGGATGCGAAAGATGCGCGGATTGCGCAGGCTGGGGACGATCTCATTCTGAAGGTCATAGACCACCAGGGCGGGATGGCTGCGATGATCGCGGATCATGCGCAGGATGCGAAAAGTTTGATAGCGCTGGCTCCAGCTTGTAGCATCTCCGCCGTTGCCGGATGTGTCGATGGGGGGCTTTGTGACTGGCGCGTAATTGGCATCGGGGTCCTTGTCACTGTTAAATGCGAGAAGTCCGCCGCCGGGCTCCATATAGCGCAGGAGTCCCAATCGATCGTCCTGGGCGAGTTCTTCGTGCTTGCCCAGGTTGCGGTGGTATTGCAGAGCATTGAGGCCCAGGGATTTGGCGGCGAGATCGGATTTATGGGCCAGCGCGGGAGTGGGCCAGAGGCCGTTGAAACCCCAATAGCCGAATTCGATGGCCGAGTAAAGACGGATGCGATTTCCGTTCAGGGTCAGGATGGCATCGGTGCCGATTCCTTTGGGCTCAAACCAGCGGAAGCCGAAGATTTGGTTTTTGCGGTCGTGGGCTTGGGTGCCGGCGGAAGTTGCGAGCAACTCGGCTCTTACGCGATAAAGTGCAGGAGATTCAACGGACCAGAGTTTTGCGCCAGGGTAACTTAGTGTGGATCGAAGAGCCGCCTTGGATTGGGCGGGGATGCGGGTCTCCACTTCTGTGGAGGTTAGTGTTTCCTCGCTATCCAGCGCCTGGATTGTGAAACGGATGCGAGCTTGAGCTTCTTGCGTGCGATTGTTGCGGAGCTCCGCACAGGCATCGATGCTGGTGACATCGGGCTTGTTCAGTACCGAAAGATCGCTTAGGAAGACGGTGTCATGCACGTCGAAAGAGATGCCGCGATCGAGGCCGCCGAAGCCGCGTCCTGCGTGGAATTCATATTTGCCCCAGTGCAGTTGGGTATAGTCGCGCCAGTCGTAAACGCCGCCGGGATTGGTGATGCGGACGGCGAGCAGGTTGGTTCCGGGCTTGAGGGCCGAAGTTATATCGCAATCGTAGGAGGTCTCCGCAATGAGGTCGTAACCGATTAACTGTTGGTTGACGAAGATCTCGATGCGCTGGCGGTAGCCGCGAATGTGGAGGGTAACCTGCTTTCCGGACCAGGCATCAGGCACATCGAAAGTGCGCCAGAACCAGGAGACGCCGCGGTATGCACCGTTGGGAAATCGCAGGTCGGATGGGGCATATTCGTATTCGGCTTCCGTGTAAGGGCGGGAGCTGAGATGGTCCCAATAGAACTGTTCGACGGAGGCGGGCAGGATGACTGGGATTCCCTGTTGCGGGTTGAGAGCAGACCAACCGCCGGAGGGAGGATTTACAGGAATGCGGGCGAGATCAACTTCGTCGGGTAGGAAGAGCGGGTCGTCTTTCCATGGAGCGTTGGTATCGGGCCACAGACGCCAGCCATCGTCGGGGATTTCAACCTCGGAGGCGGGAGCGGACTGGGCGAAAAGAGGGCTGGGAGTAAAAGCCGCGGCCGCGGCGAGGGCAGTGGAGCTCTGAAGAAAACTGCGGCGAGTGACGGAATATTTTGTTTCCATGAGGGACCGGCCTTGACGTGGAATGGTCTCCTCATCATAGCGCGATGCTTGAACAAGCCGCTGTTTCCGAAGCGAAGATGCGGCGGCATTGCACCTTCAGGCAACCTCGGCGCGAGTATCAGATTTTTGAACTGGCCCAGGCGCGCCGGGGAGGGTATTCTGGAGCCAGATGAACGATGCATTCATTGGCTGCGCAGCCTGGGGGTTGGCCCGTTGAGCGGGTCGCGCTGGGGCGCGGGATTCGCTGCCGTGGGCCGTTTTGTGGCGGAGATTGAGGCTGCAGCGGCGGGGCAGGGACCGCTGAAGCCGGGTTACGTGCTGGCGGGCGACGAAGTTTTTCTAATGGACCGCTGCCGCTCGGCGGTGCTTAAGGGCTTTGTGCAGCCGGACCTTAAAGATTTTTGCCTTTCTGATTTTGACTTGTCCGGGACTTCGATCTTCGAAGTGCTGGACAGAGCGCAGACTCCTTCGCTGATGGCGCCATTCCAGGTAATTTTTGTGCGCAACGTGCGGCAGCTCTATACGCGCGGGGCGAAGAAGGATGAGTTTGCGGCGCTGGACCGCTATTTCCGCTCACCGAATCCGCAGGCGCTGTTGATTTTTCCGGCTGACTTTTTGCGCATTCCGTCCGATATACGGCGCATGGAGCTGGACGACAAGAACCGCTTCGAGCGGATCAGGGAAACGCTGGGCGAACACTGCGGCGTGGTGGAGCTGGCGCGCGTGAACGAGGAAGACGCGATGCGCTGGACCGTTGCTACCGCCCAGGAAGCTGGCGTGCGGGTGGAACCGGATGCGGCGCGGGAACTGGTGGATGCGTTGGGTGCGGATATGATGCTGATCTCGTCAGAACTGGAGAAGCTGCTGCTCTATACGATGGGGCGGGGGCGCATTACGCTGGGCGACGTAGAGACCATGGTGCTGGCGGCCAAGCAGCGGTCGCTGTATGAGCTGACGGATGCGATCAGTGCACGTGACCGCGTGCGCGCGCTGGCGCTGCTGCAAGGGTTGCTGAACAGTTCCGACGCGGGCGAGGATTCGGCCATTGGGCATCTTTACATGCTGGCGCGGACCTTCAGGCAGATGCTGGTGATACTGGAAAAGAACGTGCGCGATTCGAGAGCCATCTGGCAGGCGTTGTGGCAGGGCTTCAGAATGCCGCCGTTTGCGGCCGACGATCTGATTCGCCAGGCAAGACGCTACAAGAGCCGCCGCGAGCTTACGCGGGCGCTGCGGCTGGTTGCGCGGGCGGACATGGAGTTGCGCTCATCGCCGCCGGACAAGCGGCTGGTACTGGAGAGGCTGGTGTATGAGCTGGCTTCAGAGCCGAAGCCGGCTTCGACGCTGTTCGGACCGGTGCAGCTTTCGTTTGAGGTCTAGAACTGCGCGGATCAGCGCTATTCGAGAATAATGGCAGGGTTCGGTTGGGTTCCGCGCGCGGTGAGGGTTATGGCCGCGGTGAGAATCAGCGCGCCGCCCGCCCAGGCATAGGGGCCGAGGTGCTCGCCGAGAAACTGGACGCCCAGCCAGGAGCCGAGGGCAGGTTCAATGTTGAGGAAGACGCCGGCGCGCGATGCCGGCACATGGTGAATGCCCCAGTTCCAGAGCAGCGTGGTGGTGGCTGTGCAGAGGAGGCCACTGATGGCCAGAGCAGCCCAGGCGGTGGGGCTCACGTGGGCAATCGGAAGCGGCTGAGTCTTGAATGGCAAAATGGGGTTCAGCATCCAGGGAAGCAGAGCGAGGACGGCCAGCATGAGGGTGCCGGAGAGGATGGTATAGGCCGTCACAACCTGAGGGCTATGGGTGAGCATCAATTTCTTGCTGAGCAGAACCCATGCCAGGGCGGTGAAGAGTGAGGCGACCACCAGCAGGTCGCCTGCGAGCGAGGGCATGGTGTGCGCGGCCGAACCGGGTGTGCCACCCAGAACGATGAGAGTGGCTCCCAGTGTGGAACCGAAGAGGGCCAGCCAGCTGAGCCGGTCGAGTTTTTCGCCTGCAAAGAGCGTGGCCGCGGCGGCCAGCATCACCGGCATGGCGCCCACCATGAGCGAGGCATGGCTTACCGTGGTGATGGCCAGGCCGTGGAACTGGAGCAGAAACTGGATGGGAACGCCGAGGGCTGTGCACAGAAGCAGCAAGCGCAATTCACTGCCGGTGAAGTGAAAGCGGTTGCGATTGGCCACGACGACAGGGAGCATGCCCAGAGAGGCAAAGAGGAAGCGGTAAAGCACCATGTGCTCGACGCTCATCTCGTCGAGCGCCAGCCTGCCCCAATAGAAGCCTGTGCCCCAGAGGCAGCCGGCGAGCGCGCAGGCGCCGTAGCCCAGCAGTGCGGTCCGCCGTTGCGATCTTAATTGCTTTGCCATTCCTCATTTTACTTTCGCACACCGGGAGGGATCGCGGGGCCGGGACAGGATCTGGGATGCGGTCGGAGTAAATGGATTTGCTGATTGTGGAAAAGTTTCTTGATTTCCCGTTGAGAGACAATGATCCGGCGCGGGCCAGGAAACTGAGGCACGGCATAAATGATTTCCTTGCGCCGTCCCTACGGGACTCCGTAACGAAATTTTGAGATCACTTTTCCCCACACTGAAGCGCGGGGCTAACAAACTCTGCGCCTCCGGCGCGTTTTGAGTCCCTTTCCCCACGCTTCCACTCCAAAAAACAAAGACCGTTTCCTGAGGACCACGGTGAAGCGCGGGGCTAACAAACTCCGCGCCTACGGCGCGCTAATCCCGTGAGTGCGACTCTGCGCCTGCGCTGCGGCGCGTTAATCCCGTGAGTAAATGATCGGGGTCAAGTGGGAATCTATGATTTCGCCGATCGTCACTCCTGGGCAAAGCTCCTGCATATCGATGACCTGGTTTTTATTTTTGGGCTCTGCCAGGCGCATTTCCTCATCTATGTAAATCACGGTCATGACTTCGCGCGGTTTTGTGGACGTATTGGCTTCAGCGCGATGGAAGGTCCAGCCGGCATGGAAGCTTACATCGCCAAGCTCGAAGGGAGTGTTGTTGCGGGAGAAGCCTTGAAGTGCTTCTTTGAGGGTTATTTCGCTCTCGTCGCCGATTTCCAGGTCGCGTCCGTGCTGAAAGCGATGACTTTTTTCGCAGAATGCCAGCGGGCCCATTTCGAGCGGCGTATCTTGCAGAGGAACCCACGCGGTGACGACGTTATCGTTGGAGACGGGGAAGTAGTACTGGTCGGCGTGCCAGGGGGTGATGCCGCCGCCGGGCTCCTTGTAGAGGGCCTGGTCGTGGTAAAGACGCACGCCGCGGCAGCCCATCAGATCTGCGGCTATCCGGGCCAGGCGCTTGCCGAAGACAAACTCGCGCGCCTCGTCGCTCTTCAGCCACAGGTTGCCCACCTGCAGGAAGGCCTTGTCGTATGTGGAACGCTGTTCGAGTGGAAGCTTTTCCGCGGTCAGTTCAGCAACCTTGGCGCTGATATAAGCGCGGTAGTGCCGCAGCAGTTCCGCACTAAGAACCTTGCGGAGCTTGATATAGCCATTCTCCGCGTAGAAGCTACGCTGATCTTCACTTATGGGGAAAGGGGCATCCAGTTCTTCAGTCCATAGCTGGGTTGCGGACACGACCGACCTCCCGGTTCGTTTTCAAAGGGTTAATTTCAATCCGACGCCGTGATTATAGAGGATGACGGGTTGGGATCTCGTAAATTGTTTGCGCGTCGGCTCGATTGGATTTTTGGGTTCGATACGGCGCCGGATCCTCTTGAACCAGCATGCTCACTATGAGGCGATATTTAAGGTGTGATCGAGGTCTAAGCCGTGTAAACTGAGCGACGGGAGATTCCTTTGGCGGTAGATCACTATACGGCTGCGGCGTTAAGCGACGTGGGACGCAAGCGGGCTTCAAACGAAGACGCGTTCGGATTTTCCGTCGAGCACGGCGCTTACGTTGTCTGTGACGGCATGGGGGGCGCGGCGGCGGGGGAGATTGCCAGTTCGCTGGCGGTGGGCGAGATGCTGCGCCTGCTTGAGAACCGGAAGGAGAGCGCGGAAGGGATTGAGGCTCAGGCGATGCCGCAAATTGCCGAGCAGGCTGTGAACGCCGCCAACGAGATGGTATTCTCCCGCGCACAAACGGACGAAAACTTGAGCGGCATGGGCACGACGCTCGTGGTGCTGGTGGCGGAGAAGGACCGTTTGTGGGTGCTGAACGTGGGCGATAGCCGCTGTTACCGGCTGCGTAACCAGTGCCTGGAGCAGCTTACCCTGGACCACTCGTTGGTGGAGGAAATGGTTCGACTGGGCCGCATGACTCCCGACGAGGCACTGAGTTCGCCGTTGCGTAACGTCATTACCCGTGCGCTGGGAACGCAGAGCAGCATCACCCCGGATGTTTTTGAACTGGAGGCCGAGCCCGGCGACCTCTATCTTCTGTGTTCCGACGGATTGCCGCGAGAGCTTTCCGATGAAACGATTGCATCCATTCTCAAATTGGATCTTTCGCTCAAAGAGCTGTGCGCCAAACTTGTGAATGCCGCCAAGAAAGCCGGCGGCAACGACAATATTACTTGCGTTCTGGTGCGGGCGGAAGGCTAGAAAAGTTCTCCTGATGGCGTAGAGTGAGCGTGGACCGGGAGGTCCACGCTACAGCCGGCCAGGAGGCCGGCGCCACCTATTCTTGCCGGGACCGATAATCTTCATACTTCTCGCCGGGACTGGTGATCTTCAGACGAGCAGAGATTTCATTCATCGCGACCCGCAGCAGACCGGCGCGAAGAGTGCTTCAAAGTATGAAGCAGCAGGGCCAGCGGTATGCACAGCAGGGAGAGATAGCCCAGCAGGCGGAAGATATCTGCATAGGCGAGGACCGCTGCCTGCTGCTGGACGCTGAGGTACAGAGCGCCCAGCGCCTCCTGATGGGCGGTAAAGCCGTCAGCGCCGCCGGTCGAGAACTTTGCCGTGAGGCCCGCTAGAGTTCCCATCGCGGCAGGACTTCCCGCGGTCAGGTTGGCTCCGAGGTAATTCTGGTGGATTTGGGAGTTGCGCACCAGCAGGGTTGTGATGCTGGCGATGCCGATGCTGCCTCCGATGTTGCGCATCAGGTTGTAAATGCCGGAGGCGTTGCCTATCTCCTGCTTGCGCAGCAGTCCCATGCTCATGGTGGTGAGGGGGACGAAAACGAATCCGCCGGCAAAGCCGTTGATGAAGTTGGGCATGGCCACGGAACCCATTGAAATGCCGAGATTGATGTGGCTCAACAACAAGGTTGAGTAGCCAAAGATGGCGAAGCCGCAGGCCAGCAAGATGCGGCCGTCGATGTGATTGACCAGAAATCCAACCACGATCATGGAGAGCAGGGAGCCGATGCCGCGCGGGCTGACAGTGAGGCCGCTATCGAGAGCCGAATAGCCCAGCAGCGTTTGCAGAAACAAGGGCAGCATGGCAATGACGCCATAAAATGTGAAGCCGTAGAGGCCGGCGATGATGGTTCCCATGCCGAAGTTGCGATTGCCAAGAATGCGCAGTTGCACAATGGGCTCGCGGGTCCTGAATTCGCGGACGACAAAGCCCAATAGTGCGACGGTGGAGACGCCAGCCAGCCAGCGAATCCAGCCAGCGGCGAACCAATCCACCTCCTGGCCCTTGTCGAGCACCAGTTGCATTGCGCCCAGCCATACGGCCATGAGGCCAAAGCCGAGATAGTCGATGGCTCCGCGAAAGGCGTTGCGGAGGTAAGGAGGGTCTTCAATGAATAGATTGGCCATGAACAAAGCCAGCAGGCCGACGGGAAGGTTGATCAAAAAGATCCAGCGCCAGGAATAACTGTCGGTGATCCATCCGCCGAGCGTGGGACCGATCACCGGGGCAACTACAATTCCGACGCCATAGACGGCCATGGCCGTGCCGTGCTGGTAAGGCGGGAAACTCTCCAGGAGAATGGACTGAGCCAAGGGCTGCATTCCCCCTCCGCCGATGCCTTGCAGCACCCGGGCAACGATCAGCATGGGCATGGAGATGGCTACGCCGCAGAGCAGGGAAGCGGCGGTGAAGACCAGGATGGAGATCATCAACAGGCGTTTGCGACCGATGCGCCGGGCGATCCATCCGGATGCGGGCAGCATGATGGCGTTGGAGACCAGATAACTGGTGAGAACCCAGGTGGATTCGTCGGTCGAGGCGGAGAGAGTGCCGGCAATATGCGGCAAGGCTACGTTGGCCACCGAGGAGTCAAGCACCACCATGAAAGTGGACAGCATCACAGAGACTGCAACCATCCACGGATTGACCGAAGGCCGCCACTCGCTGTGCGCGGCTTGGGTATTTTGCGGATCGCTGCTGACCATGAATTCAGTTTAGTGGCTGAGGGCCGAGAACCGATTGTGACGGGCATCAGGTTGATTCCGCCTCGGATACGATTTACGCGGCGTGAGAATTTACCGCTGGTTTGCGTGAGGTTGCCTGATCTGAGCGGCGAAAGCGAGCGGTTATTACTCATCGCGAATATTGCAGTGCGCTATTTTGCTCAGACCGGGATGATTTGGGTCACTAGTGTGAAGAACGTCGGGGCAGGCTAATTGTGTCTCGGCAATGATGAGGAGAATCCATGCGCGGAATCAATTACCTTGTATTAACAGCAGCTGTGGCCGGAATGCTTTTTACGGCTGCCGCCCCAAGATCACAAGCTCAGATAAGCGTCAACATCGGAGTAGCTCCCGATTGCCCCTACGGTTACTACGACTACGCTCCTTATAACTGTGTTCCCGACGGCTACTACGGTTCAGAGTGGTTCAACGGCGGGGTCTTCATCGGCGTGGGTCCGTGGTTTCATGGCTCCAACGATTTCCGTGGCAGTGTGAATAACGCGCTGGATCCGCAGCACGGCTATAACGGCGAAACGCCAAAGGTTGGTGATAAGGCGGCGGCACAGCGGAAAGCCCCGGAGCAGTTCAAAGGGAACGAAACGCGCGATGGCCGCGGCCATACAGTGGCAGCCAAGCGCTAACCGGCGCCCTCCGGCGGGAACAGCAGATCCGCGGGGAGAGTTGTAAGCAGTAGATGCCATGAGCGGGGCGGAGGAGCCGTAGATGATCGGGACGGCTCCATTTCCCGGGGCCGCTCCCTGCTCATACCTGACGAGATCGCGCTGAACGGGGAACTTACCGGTTCAATGTGACGATGTATTCTGGTGTACGGACCTATTCATTGCGGTCGGACATCGGAAAGCAATCATGGCGATATTGGGAAAATACTCTATAGGCGTTGGCGATCGATTTGCCCATCAGGCTAAAGCGCAGCTCCAAGCGTGCATCCTCGCCAACAAGGCTGGCGTGGAAGTGACCCCGGTGTGGAACAAGTCAAACCGCGAGCACGCTATCATCGGCACCGAGCCGAAATCAGTTCGCGCCGCGGCAGAAGTTGCAGTGAAGGAACTGGGCTGGAAGCTACCCTGGTTCTGCGACGCCGACCACATCAACCTCACGACCGTCGAGCGCTTCCTGGGTTCCTGCGACTTCTATACCATCGACGTGGCCGATTCCATCGGCAAGCCGGCGAGCCAGGCTTCGATCGATACATTCGTCAAGCGTCACCCGGAACTGGCGGGGTCCATCCGCATGGAAGGCGCCGAACAAACCATTGAAATCAGTCCGGGAATGCTAGGCCAGACCGTAGGCAAATTCCTCTACGCGGTCGAGAAGGCGGGCACTATTTATCGTCTGATCGATGCGGCAAAAGGCAAGGGCACATTCGTCACTGAGATTTCAATGGACGAGACCGATGCCGCGCAAGCGCCGGCGGAGTTGTTGATCATTCTCGCGGCTATCGCCGATGAAGATATTCCCATTCAGACCATTGCGCCCAAATTCAGCGGCCGCTTCAACAAGGGCGTGGACTACGTTGGCGACGTTGACCAGTTTTCGCGGGAAATCTCGCTCGACATGGCCGCCATCAAGCATGCCGTCGCCGCTTACGGATTGCCCGGAGACCTGAAGCTCAGCATCCACTCCGGGAGCGACAAATTTTCGATCTATCCTGCTATCCACGCGGCGATGGAGAAGTTCTCCACGGGGGTGCATCTGAAGACCGCCGGTACCACCTGGCTGGAGGAGATTATCGGCCTGGCCGAGGCAGGAGGGAAAGGCCTGAAGCTGGCAAAAGAGATTTACGCCGAGGCATTTTCTTACTCCATCGATCTTTGCGCTCCATATGCAACGGTGATCGACATCAATCCGGCCCAGCTGCCCGCGCCCGCGGAAGTGGACCGCTGGTCCTCAGCGCAATTCACCTCTGCCTTGCGCCACGATCTTGATTCGCCAGCCTACAACTCCAGCCTGCGGCAGCTGCTCCACGTGGGATATAAAGTTGCGGCCAGGATGGGCCGACGCTACCTGGACTTGCTGGATGCCAATGAGACAGTGATCGCGAAAAATGTAACGGAAAACCTGTTCACGCGCCACATTGCCCCGGTCTTTCTCGACCGGCGGGAAAATCTGGCCACGTTGAAATCCTGAGGTTGTGAATAGAGAGGTTCTCCTGAAGGCGTATAGAGTGAGCGTGGACCGGGTGGTCCACGCCACAACCGGCCGGGAGGCCGGGGCCACCTATTCCTGGCAGGGCGGTCACGCTGCCGGCGGCCAAGCCGGCTATGCATCCACGGCCGGCACCGGAGCCGGCGCATGGCGTCGCACCCTGAGATTGTTCACCGCATAATCGACAAAGCGCGGCTCGAAGTGGGGCGGCTGACCCATGAATCGGCAGGTTGCGACAACCTGGTCAACGATGAACCTAGGTTGGTAGGCGGCCAGTTCAAGTCCTTTTTCTTTTGTGATCTTTTGCGCGATAAACTCGATTAATTTGTCGTCAGCCGTCATTCCCTGGCGCGCGCACTCCTTGATGAATATGCGCTTGTAAAGATCGTAACTGGGGCCTGCGACCTCAATCTTGTAGGGAAGGCGGCGCAGGAAGGCAGGGTCCATCATGTCTTCAGGCTCGAGGTTGGTGGAGAAGATCACCAGCTCCTCGAAGGGGATGGTGAAGGTTTTTCCGGTATGCAGTTTCAGGTAGTCGAAACGGTTTTCCAAAGGCACGATCCAGCGGTTGAGGAGGTTTTTCGGGGATACCAGCTGACGGCCGAAGTCGTCGATGACAAAACAGCCGCCCAGGGCCTTTACGTGCAGAGGCGCCTCGTAGAAATTCACGGAGGCGTCGTAGCGGAGATCGAGCATCTCCAGCGTCAATTCGCCGCCGGTGAGGACAAAAGGCCGCTGGCACGGGACCCAGCGCGCGTCAAACTCCTCGGTGCGGACAAAGGAAAGCCTGTCAGTCTGGCTGGGGGCGGCAGGGCTCAGCGAGACATGATAGCTGGGGTCGTAGACACGTATGATCTGTCCTTCGACGATCACCGCGTAAGGGATATAAATCACGTCAGAGAATACATTTGCGAAGCTCATCGCGACAGAGGTTTTGCCGTTGCCGGGCGTGCCATAGAGAAGGATGGCCCGGCCCGAGTTCAACGCCGGCCCGCTCTGTTCGATGATGCTGTCGTTGAAGGTCAGTGCGCCAAGGCAATTGCGTATTCGATCGATCGTGATCCGTTCGTTGGTGACTTTCTGCAAGTTGACCTGGGAGGTAAATTCAGCAAGAGTCACGGGCGCAGGTCCCGCATAACGCGATTGATCGAGCGCGTCCAGCACCCAGCGCCGGCCTGTGTCTGTGATCGCGTAGCTTACATCGCGCGGGTTGGCGGGGTCGCGCGATCCCAGGGCATGCATCAATTGACGGTCGATGGCCATCTGGACCAATGCCAGCACGATGTTATACGGGAGCTTGATGGTATTGACGAACTGGCGGATGGCTTCAAGGTGTTCTACATAAATCAGCTTCATCAACAGGCCGAGCAGTTCCGTGGCGTCGATTTTCATGGACGCGATATCCGCGGGCTCTGCAGGCATGCGATGGATAAACGAGTCCAGGGCGGCCTGGGAGATGGCTCCAGCGGCTACCAGACGATCGCCGAGGCGTCCGCCGAGTTGAGCCTGAAGGTCAAGCGCTTCAGTAACTTGTTCCAGGGTGACCAACTTGGCCTGGACCAGCAGATCGCCCAATCGCAATCGTTCTTTGATGGCGTCCTCCTGTTGGGACTATGTTGAAGATAATAGCGGTTCTTCCCGTCCTTCCGCCGCCAATCTCCAAACGGGATCCTACATAATCGTATCAGGCTCCTAAAGCGTTTTTATCGTTGCCGAATGCCACAGGCAGGAGCGCGTTCGATTGCAGGATTGCTCATCCATTGACGCCTGGCGTCGAGATATTGCGATTTCAATTAAGGCTTTGTCTTCATCTCGAAAGCCAGCGGCAGCAGTTCAGAGAAGGACATTGTGCGTATTCCGCTTTCGGTAGGGAAGAGAACTGGCGCTTCGGGCTGGGTGAACTCGGCCAGAACCTGACGGCAGGCGCCGCAGGGCGGGCTGGAAGCCTGGTTCAGATTGGTGACCGCGACGGCTTCGACGCGAATATCGGGTCCGAATTGGGAAACGGCCCGGACCAGGGCGGAACGCTCGGCGCAGATGGTCAGCCCGTAACTCACATTTTCGACGTTGGTTCCAGTGACGACCTCTCCGTTGGCGAGCAGGAGGGCGGCGCCTACGCGGAAGCCGGAATAGGGCGAGTAGGAGTGAAGAGCCGCCTGATGCGCTTGTTCGAGGAGTTTTTTGAGCGCAGGCTCGGTCGAGTTCTGATCGTTCATCGGTTCTCCAATCTGCTATCAACGCGCCAATTAAGGCTAAAGCATTGTTGGGACTGCTGTACACGGGGTGGCTGTCTCTTTATTTCTCAAGTTGGGGCTCATCTTTCCGATAAAAGCCTCGAGTGCTTTCTTTGCCGGGGCCTTAAATCCTGGCGGGGCGGATGAGTGGGCGCGATGGCGATAGATGAACTGACGAGGGAGTTCCTTATCGAGAGCCAGGAAGGTCTGGACCGGATGGAGCGATGCCTGACTGATCTGGAAGAGCAGCCCAACGATACCGGGCTACTGGCGGAGATCTTCCGCTCGGTTCATACGATCAAGGGGACGACCGGTTTTCTTGGATTCAAGCGGCTGGAGAAGCTGGCGCATGCCGGTGAGAATTTGTTGGGACTGCTGCGCGAGGGCAAGCTGGTTGCGGATCGCCCAACGATCACCGGATTGTTGCAACTGCTGGACGGACTGCGCGCGATTCTGAAGAACATTGATACGGATGACAGCGAAGGCGAGGGCGAAGATGCGGGGCTGATTGCGCGGTTGGAAGAGTTGCAGGCCTCGAAGCCCGGAGACCCGAAGGCCAAGCAGCACGCTCGGCTGAGGGCCGGCGTGCATCCAATCTCCGCAGAGCCTCAACCCGGGGGCGCAGACGCATCGGCTCCGAACGCCCCCGAGCCGCATTCGACCGAGCTGTCGCTGCCGGCCACAGAGCGAGCGAAAGATAAGCAGGAGCCGGCTGCCGCGCAGGTTCCCCAGGCGTCCGCTGAGGCGGAGGGCGACGCCGTCAAGTCTCGTGGAACGGGAACAGGGACGGCGGCGGAAAGCACATTGCGCGTGGACGTGACGCTGCTGAACCGGATGATGAACCTGGTGGGCGAACTGGTGCTGACCCGCAACCAGGTTCTGCAGGCTACCTCTGCCGATGCGAATATGACTTTGCTTTCGCGCCGCCTGGATATGGTGACGGCCGACCTGCGCGAGTCAGTGATGAAGGCCAGGATGCAGCCGGTCTCAAACATATTCTCAAAAATTCCGCGCATCGTGCGCGACCTGTCGCAGTCGCTCGGCCGCCGCGTGCGGCTGCAGATGGAGGGCCAGGAAACGGAACTGGACAAGGGCCTGCTGGAGGCCATCAAGGATCCGCTGACGCATGCGGTAAGAAACTCGATGGATCACGGAATTGAGCCGCCCCAGGTGCGCCAGGCTGCGGGAAAGGATGCGGAGGGCACGCTCAAGCTGCGGGCCAGCCAGGAAGGCAGCCACGTGGTCGTCGAGGTTTCAGATGACGGCGCCGGCATTTCTGTGGACAAGGTGCGCCAGAAGGCCATCGAGCGCGGCGTGCTGACGAAGGAGCGTGCCGCGCAACTGGGCGAGCGCGATCTGCTTCAGTTGGTTTTTCTGCCCGGGTTTTCAACCGCCTCTACCGTGACGAATGTGAGCGGACGGGGCGTGGGGATGGATGTGGTCCGCACAAACGTGGAGAAGATCGGCGGCAAGGTTGAGATCGATTCGCGGGTGGGCAAGGGAACCACGCTGAGGATGCGCATTCCGCTGACGCTGGCTATTATTCCGGCGTTAATTGTCCGCAGCATGGAACAGAGCTTTGCGCTGCCCCAGGGCGCACTTCTGGAACTGGTGCACGTTCCTCCCGAGCAGGCCGCCAAGGCCATCGAGTGGTTGGAGGGCGCGCCGCTCTACCGACTGCGCGGCAAGCTGCTGCCGCTGGTTTTTCTCGACAGGCTGTTGATGCCCGGCGTGGAGCACAAAATTGCGACGGAGCGGGATAACTTTATCGCCGTGCTTGACGCCGATGGACGCCGATTTGGGCTGGTGGTGGATGGGTTGGCCGATCCGGAGGAGATTGTGGTCAAGCCGCTGAGCGCAGTGCTCAAAGATATTGGACTATTTTCCGGGGCAACGGTGCTGGGGAACGCGGATCTGGCGTTGATCCTGGATCCCGGATCGATCGCGATGAGGGCCGGAGTGACCATGAACGGGGAAGAAGAGAATGCGCGAAGGGCCGGAGATGGCGAGAATAGTGAAGCCGCGAAACTGGAATATCTGCTGGTGGAAGCTGGCGGGCGGAAGGCTGCCGTCCCGCTGGCCGACGTGCTGCGGATTGAGCAACTTGAAATATCGCGCATCGAGTACATTGGTCAACGGCCGGTGCTGAACTTTGAAGGACACTTGTTGCCGGTGGAGGATTCAGGCGGTGTGCTGGCCGCGAAGGAGTGCAATCCCGAGGCACAGATCATTGTGGTTGTGTGCCGTGAGGGCAAACGTCATGTGGGCATCGCTGTTTCGCATGTGCTGGATGTGGCCGCGGGCGGCGACCTGTTCGAGGCCGGCACCAGCCAGCGCGCAGGCGGAGTGACGCTGCTTAATCATCGCGTTACCGGTTTGGTTGACCTGAGTGGCGTGGCGGCTTTGCCGGCTGAGACCGACGCTTCCGTCGAATGGAATCAGATTGCAGAGGCTCTGAGATGACGACTGCGGGGACGCAAATGAGCCGCAAGGAAAAGACGGCAGAGATGCCAGAGACGGCAGAGACTCTGATGGAGATGTGCACGGTGCGGCTGGGGACGACGATGTTCGGCGTGCCGATCACCCACATTCTTGAGATTGTGGGTGCGGCGCGGCCTCAGCCGGTTCCGCTGGCGCCGGTTTTTGTGGGCGGTTTGGTTCACTATCGGGGCGACGTGCTGACCACGGTGAGCCTGCGCCAGTTACTTGCGTTGCCTCCAAGAGAAGGCCGCCAGGATCTGCTGGTTCTGGAGTGCGAGAGCGGATGCTATGGGTTGCTGGTGGATGCGGTGGGCGAGGTGCTGACCGTCTCGTCAGCCGACTATGAGCCCAATCCTTCAATTTTGGATGAGCGCCGGAGAGCACTGTTTGCCGGCGCATACAAGCTTAAGGACTGCCTGCTGGTGATGCTGGATCCGGAGCGGCTAGACCCGATGCGTCTGGGTGCTGCCCAGGCCGCACAAGATGAGCGGGCGAGAACACGTTGCGGGGAGCCCATGATGAGCGTGTCCGCGGCTGCAACTTTGAAGTGCTGATTTTTTGTAAGAATTTTCTGGCTTGGTTATCGTGATTCTGCTCGAAAGTCTGGAGGTGATCATGCGAGCACTGATTGTCGACGATTCCCGCTTTGTGAGGGGCCTGTTGCGCGGCATGCTTGAGGAGCGCGGAATCGAGTGCGAGGAAGCCACCGACGGCCAGGGGGGATTGGACCTGCTGCATAGCGATATGCACTTCGAGCTTGCGCTTGTGGACTGGAATATGCCGGTCATGGACGGACTGGAGATGCTCAAACGATTGCGCTCAGAGGGATTCGACGGCATAAAAGTGATGATGGTGACCACGGAGGCGGAAAACGATTTCATCGTCCGCGCCCTGGAAGCCGGCGCAGACGAATACCTGATGAAACCATTCGACGAAGAAGGATTGATTTACAAACTGGCCATGCTCGGCCTGATGGAGGCTTGAGCGATGGCTGGCGGCCGCCGGACCCGGATCATGATCGTGGACGACTCGGCCGTGATGCGGAGCCTGTTGCGTTCCGTGGTATGCGCGGACGCCGGCCTGGAAGTGGCTGGGACCGCGGCTGACGGGGCATCGGCGTTGGATAGCATCGGGACTTTTCGCCCGGATTTGATTTTGCTTGACGTAGAAATGCCGGTGATGGACGGGTTGGTCACATTGAAAGAACTGCGGGCGCGAGGATGCAGAATGCCGGTTATCATGTGCAGTTCGCTTACCCAGCGCGGCGCGAGGGTAACGATTGAAGCCCTGGCCGGCGGCGCCTCAGATTATGTGGCCAAGCCTGCCGGACAAGAGACCCGCGAGGCGGCCGCGCGGGCGCTGGCCCGGGATCTGATTCCAAAGATTCATGCGCTGACCGGTTCTCTTGAGTTAGGTCAGCCGCAGCCGGCTTTACCGGGTGTGTCGTGCACCCCAAGAGCGCAGCCCGTGGCGGAAAGTCAAAAGTCCCAGCCGATATCGTCCATTCCGGCGGTGCTGGCCGTCGGCGTCTCCACGGGCGGTCCGGCGGCTCTTGACGTTTTGCTCCCGGCGCTTCCTGAAAGTTTTCAACTTCCGGTGGTGATCGTGCAGCACATGCCGGAGCAGTTTACCGGACTGTTTTCCGAGCGGTTGAATGGACGCTGCCGGTTGCGCGTGCGCGAGGCTCAAGAAGGCGATCGAGTGTGCGCCGGAATCATCTATATAGCCCGCGGCAATTGGCACTTGGAGGTGCTGTCTGCTTCGCGCGTCGGGATGCCGCCCACTCTGCACCTGAACCAAAGCCCGCTTGAGAATCACTGCCGTCCGGCTGTCGACGTGCTGTTTCGATCCGCGGCAGCAGTCTATGGAACTGGCGTACTAGCGGTGGTGCTCACTGGCATGGGTTCAGACGGACTGATGGGCTGCCGCACGATTCGCGAACACGGCGGGAGCGTTCTGGTCCAGGATCAGGCCAGCAGCACGATATGGGGAATGCCAGGCGTGGTTGCGAACGCCGGACTGGCGCATAAGGTAATTCCACTCAATGATCTTGCACCTGAAATTCTCCGCATTACCAGCCGGATACCCGCCGCTCAAGGGCAAGCATGCGAGCTTCTGAAATCGGTGGTCTAGCCATGGAAACGGCATCGGGCGTCGACTACGGCTATCTTCGCCAACTCGTTTTTGGCCTCTCGCAAAACGTGCTTGACCCTTCGCGCGATTATCTTTTTGAAGCGCGACTCACCAAGCTGCTGCGCAACCGGGGTATGACGCACCTGGAAGAGCTGATCCAATACCTGCGTCTGAGGAAAAACCCTGAGTTAGAGCGGTCAATCGCCGAGGCAATGACCATTAACGAAACCAGTTTTTTCAGGGATAGCCGTCCATTTGAGTTGTTGAGAAGCGAACTGCTTCCCAGGATGGTCGAAGCGAGGCGGCTCAAACGGGGCCTACGCTTCTGGAGTGCGGCTTGTTCTACGGGTCAGGAGGCATACAGCCTGGGAATGCTGATGCGTGAACACTTTCCCTTGCTGGCAGATTGGGACATTCGCATTGAGGGGACCGATATCTGCGGTGAAGTTGTGGAGCGAGCGCAGGCCGGTAGCTATCACCGCATCGAGATGAACCGCGGCCTCCCCGCGCGCTTTCAAGTGCGTTACTTCGATCATATTGGCGAGAACTGGACGGTTAAGCAGGAAGTGAAAAAGATGTGCAACTTTCGCCAGGCAAACCTATGCGCGCAACAGTCGCCCTTTCGCCGCGGGGATGATCGCTTCGACGTGATCTTCCTGCGCAACGTGATGCTCTACTTCTCGCAGGAGACGCGGCGCGCGCTGCTGGCAAATATTTATCGACTACTGGCGACCGACGGCGTTCTCTTCCTGGGATCGAGCGAGCAACCCGCCGATCCGTCCATCTGGACTTCGGTGCTTGCGGGTGGCACTTGCCATTTCAAACCGAGACAGCCGAGTTAGCAACGCCAGTTTTACGATTTTATTGGGACTTTCATCTCAAGATTCTGGCAATGCGCGACGAATCCCTCCGCATCTTTTACGCCGCATTCCATTCCTCGGAATCGATCCATTGCTTCATGCATGGGCCAGAAATCCGTCACAGGGTTCTGGCTGGCGTGGGCGTAGCATGCCGCCTGCTTGCGGCTCACGGACTGAACAATATCGACATAGTGGGTGGGGTGAAAAATCTGCGTCTGCAAGCCCTGGTCTACTTCATAGTAGTACAGATCGAATTTCTTTCCGCCTTCGAGCCACGCATCATAGGCCAGCAGGGATGCGACGCGGTGGTCGCGATGGGAATCGATGGGCCAGTGCGTGAAAACGACGTCGGGGCTTTCGGCATCAAGGAGCTTGCGAAATTCTTCGTAGCGGGATCGATTCACTTCGGTCTGGCCGTTTACCTGGCCTACGAATATGGGCGTTGCCTTCAATATCGCGCAGGCCTTCTGTGCTTCGGCCGTGCGGATTGCCGCGGTCTCCTGCATGGAAACGCCTTTGATGCCGGTCTCTCCGCGGGTGAGGTAGAAGATAACGACGTCGTGACCGTGGTCGGCGTAAAGCGCGATAGCGCCTCCGCATCCGGATTCCGGATCATCGGGGTGTGCTCCTACAACCACGATTTTCTGCTTGCGAGCGGCTGCGGCAGATTCGGCGCTTGCGGCAGTTGACGTAAGCCCTGTTCCCATCGATGCCATGAAAAGGCTGGACCGCCCCAGCATGTTTCTGCGTGTGATCTTTTCCATGAATTTGTCTCCAATCAATCTTTGCTTTCCGGATAAATCTAGAAGCTGTTTCATAACCGGTTAGGCGCCCACTAGGGCATTCCCTCAGGGGTTAAAGCCCGCATTGATTTTGCAGGCTTACGGCACGACTAAAGTCGTGCCCTGACACAAAACAGAGTTTTTCCGCAGCCTGTAAAGCCGCGCCCTTTCAAAGCCAGGTTATGAAACAGCCTCTACTCTTATTACGAAATTATGTCAGCCGTTGAGCAGTTCTTCTACTTCATCATGCAGCCGCGCGGTAATGTTGGACTCGGTCTCAACGGGTGAGAAGCGAATGGGTTGGCCCACATGCACTTCGAGTATGCCGGAATGGAACCAGCGACGCCGGCCGGTTTTCAACTCGCCGAGGCCGCGAATGGCTATGGGCAACACTGAGGCTCCGGATTGCTTCACCAGCAGTCCGATCCCGGGGCGGAAGCGCGCCAGGGTGCCTTCAGCGGAGCGCGTGCCCTCGGGAAAGACCAGCACGTTGAAGCCGCGGTCCATGGCGTTGCCGGCGTGGACGAAGCTGGGCTGGAAGTTGCGCTGCCGGGCGAGTGGAAAGACGTTGAAGAGCGCTGTGATGAGCAGATAAGCGAGAGGGCCGAAGGGAGAAAAGCGGGCGTTATCGGGATCGCGGAAGTGGCGGAAATCCTCGAGCATTTCGCCGGACATGGCTACGGCCAACCGCCGACGGATGGGACCAGGAAGGGCGTATTGTATGAAGGGCCCGTCGTAGGTGGTGACGTGATTGGCGACGATCAGCATGGGCTCATCGGCGGTGAGCTTGTGGGGCGCAACCACGGCAGGGTGCGCCAGCAGCCAAACCAGAGGGCGCATTACGGCCTCAACAAATGCCGAGCGCAACCAGCGGATGGACAGGAGCCACGGCCAGCGGGGGTAGATATACGAAGGCTGCGTGGGCGCGGTCTGCGGAGCTGGTTCAGCACCAGTTTGGATTGGGACAGGGCCATCGGTTCCACTGCTGCTTGCATGCGCGATATTTGAATGGTTTTTTTGATCGGCAGTCGCGGTGGACAACGCTGCGCGCGCCCCTAGTCCTTCACCGGCAACGAACTGCCGCAACTCTCCCAGGGTTTGCATTTCTTCAAGCAGGCCGCTCTCGGGAACCATACCCAGCCGTTCCTCAATTGCGGCGGCCAACTGTACACGGCCCAAACTGTCGAGGTGAAGATCTTCAGTGAGGCGCAGCTCATCGCCAACAGCATTTGGGGCCTCGCCAGAAACCTGCGCGATCATGGCCAGAAGCCAATCTGTGGAAGCTCCAAACGCACCCGCTCCGGCATTGTTTGCCGCTCCGGTGCTAGCATTGGCGGCTGCGGCCTGGATGCCGGCAAGCCATGTGGCAACTGCCTTGCGCCGAATCTTGCCGGTAGAGGCGCGGGGCAGATCGGGCTCTGGCCACAGAACCCAGCGGCGCAGGCGTTGAAATTCCGCAAGGTGGGAGTTGGCGCGCTCGATCGCTGCAGCAGCCTGCCCTCCTTCACCCCGAAAGGCAAGAACGGCACAGGGTTCGGTGCCGGCCGCCGTTTGCAGCGGCACAACGGCACAGGCCGCGACACCTGGTTCCTGTTCGACGGCTGCTTCAAGGTCCTCAGGGTGCAGGTTCACGCCAGCGGCGGTAACGATGACTTCGCTTTTGCGGCCCAGGAAGCGCAGCTCGCCGGAAGGTTGAACCTCGGCCAGGTCGCCGGTAGCCAGCCAATCGTCTTTGCGCTTGTGCAGAGCGCCGCGTTGCCAGGTGGCGCTGGAGATGGAAGCGCCCCGCACCAGCACTTCGCCGTCCGGGCCCAGCTTGACTTCGCGTCCCGGCATCGGCTTGCCGATGGTTCCCTTGGCCACGTGGAAGGGGTGGTTGAGGGTGATGAGCGCGGTGGTTTCGGTCATGCCGTAGCCCTGGACCAGAACGAATCCAAGCGCGTTCCAGAATTGCTCCAAGGGAGCAGGCAAGGCTCCGCCGCCGGAGATCAGCGCCCAGAATTTGAAACCGAATGCCGAATGAACGCGGCGGAAGCGCAACCAACGCAGCCAGGGGTTCATGCCCTGGCTGCGGGCTATGCGTTCCCCAAGGCCGGGGAAGGTCGCTTCGAGATGGGTCTTGAGCAGCGCCAGCACCCTGGGCACGGCGGCCAGCACGGAGATGCGCTCGCGGTGGATTGTCTCGATGAGCCTTTGCGCAACCAGACGATTTTCAAAGTGCAGTTCGGCGGCGAAGATGGGCGGCACCCACAGGCCCATGGTCTGACCGAAGACGTGGCTCAGAGGCAACGTGTTCAGAATACGGAGGGGATGGATCAGCCGCTCGTAGCGAAGATAAGGCTGTGCGCCTTCCTCGATGGGTCCCACGCTGGCCAGCACATTGCCGTGGGTGATCACGATGCCCTTGGGATCGCCGGTGGTGCCAGAGGTGAAGAGAATCTCGAGCGGGGTTTCACGCGAGAGCCCCGCGACTGGGCCAGCTTCTTTGGCGGGCAGGGCGGAGAGCCAGTCCTCGAAGTTGAGCCGCGGATAAGTGTGGGGATCTTCTTCAGGCAGTTGACCGAGCAGCAGCGCATCGCCGACAGCGAGTTTGGGAGCCACATCGGCTGCAACGCGCATGGCGAACTCCGCAGTTCCGATGGCGTCAAGAGGAACGGCCAGAACCCCGCGCAGCATGCAGCCGTAAAATGCCGCAATCCACTCAGCACTGTTTTCGCCCCACAGGAGCACCCGGTCGCCAGGCCCAATGCCCTGCTGCATCAGCAGCGCAGCAAAACGACCGGCCAGGCGGGCGATCTCACCGTAAGTGGTTATCCTGCGGCGGTTGCCCTGGTAGCGCACTACAGCCACTTCGCGGTCGTGACGGCAAAGGTCATCAAGGAGTGTAGCCAAATGGTCTCGCATGGGCGCTCCGGCAAAGATCATGGTACGCGATGGAGCTTCCCTGGCGCTGTTTACCGTAGCGACAAAGTAGTGGCTGGTAGCGGCTTTTCAGCCGACTGGTATTGAGAAGAGCTTCAGCTGATTTCCCAGCGCAGGGGCTTTTCGCGTCTACTCTCGCCGGTCAAGCGGATTGACTGCAGGCCGTGGGGCAAAGGCTCAACTGTTCCATTGACCTTGATTTGCTTGAGCCCCACTTTTTCTGAATCGGTCAACTGTATTTCAATCGTCCAGCGCCCTGCCGTGGCCGGTGCATACCATCCAGAGAAGCCTTTTTGAGACTTGCTGAATCCCAGAAGTGGAGACGAGAACTCGTACTCTGCCAAAGGCAGCGCCGGATTGAATCTTACTCCGGTTTCGTGAAAGTCAACGCCGAGTAGTTTGGCTGCGCTATAGAGCGGCCACGCGTGCGGATGCATATTCATTACCGGATAATCTGTCCAGTTTGTTCCCCAATCGGACGGGTCTTTGCGGCCGTCCTTTGATGGTTCCGCAAACATGGTTTGTCCGGGATGCTTCGATAGCACAGAGTTATAACAATCGGGGCCGCTCCAGATGCCGTACCAGATCTCCGGGTAAGCCTCGGCATGAATGGCAAGGGAGTTCTTTTTCCATTCGTCCCACGCCGATGATCCGCCGGCCATGGCCAAAGCCCAGATTAGAGTTCCATTGATGCTGGGCCAGACACCTCCATTTTCAAGAACGCCATCCGGTTTGGAGGGGGTGGATTCAGCTTGATTCAGAATCATTGCGCCGATGGGAGAAGGACGGCGTACTAACTCGTCAAGCGCGGCCACCAATGTTTCGCGCTGGCCGGGAGTGGCTGCACCACCGATGATCGCCCAGGGTTGCGGCTCAAGCCATAGACGATCGTCACCAATCCATCCAAGGTTCGGCCCCAGCCATGCACGACGGAACCAACGGCCGCTCCAGTTTGCCTGAACAGCCTGGCGCTGACCTTCAGCCTTGAGGAGTGCTTCGCCGGCTGTTGCTTTGTCTCCGGCGTAAGTGAGCATGCGCGCGTAGTAATCGAGGACATAGCTTGCCATGGCGGCGTCGAGGACGCTTTCTCCCTGCTCACGAACTTCCCCGACCAGCTTTTCAGGGACTCTAACCACCACTACGCCATCGTTCCAGTCACCCATTGCCAGGCGCATGAGGCCGTGCTTGCCTACGCCAATTACGTTCACCAGATGCGCATAAGAGCGGCCCAGCAATTCGCCGACCGTCGGGTCGGTGGGGCGCGCTTCCAATCGTGAATAGGCGGGAATCCTCTCATCGAGGAATTTTTCGTCGCGCGTGGCCAGAACATATTCAGAAGCCGTCCAGAGAAGCCACATCTCCAGATCGCCGGGGACGAATGGAGACGGCATGGGAACGCCGCTGCCCACAATTCCGTACGGAATGGACCCATCCGGCTGGATTTCTTTCAACGTATAGCGGACGATTTCTTTGACGAACTCCGCATTACTGAAGATAAACGGCATGATGTGTTGCAGCGGATCGCGCGCCGCTCCCTGGAAGCCCATGATGTATTGGTAGACGTGGCCCTGCGAGAGGATGTGCTCGCCAAAGAAACTGTCGTAGGTGAGGGCGCTGCGCAGGTAGTAGTTGTGCCAGGAGATTTCTCTCTCGACCCACGGCTCGGAAGGAACGGAAAATCGCAGGCCTTCGGTTTTCCATGATGCGCTCGAGCGTGCCAGCAAACCGGCCGGATCGACGGAGTATTTTTTCACCAGGTCGTCGATCTTGAATCCGCTGGGCAGATACCCGTAAAGGAAATAAAGCGTCCGGCTCTCACCGGGCCGTAACTCGAAATCGCGTTCCAAGAGAAACGCGCTGGAGCCGCCGGTTGAACTAAGATTGTTGGTCGGGTTGCTTGCCAATCCATCGGGATGGCCGATGCCTCCGCTGCCGAAGAAGCCGGCGGCGTCGGTTGAAAAGCCGCTCATCGCTGCATCCAGCGAGACGAGAAATGTGGATGGAGGGTTGAGATCTTCCATCGTGGCTCCGGTCGAAGGGTCGGGTAGTCGGCCGGAAATATCGCTCGATGGATTCTTCATTTCAGCTTCGACTTGTTTCCAAAGCTCCTCATCTTCCGGAGTACGCCCCAGGAATTTCTGGCTTTCCACTAACCCTGCGCCGTTCGTCGCCACATCAAATCTATGCGCGAAGCGCCCGGCAAAATCGCGCCGCAACGCTGCAGCCTTGGTGGGATCTTTGAGCCTGCCTGCCTCCATTCCGGAGCGGAATGAAAACTGATAGTTTTGGCAGCCCCAATACTCGGTCCAGCGCAGATTTCGAACGCGGCTGCTGTGGTTAGTGACCGTAACCATGGAAATCAGAACGGGGTCATCGCCGAATGGAGCGAAGATTGTCTGGTCAACTTCGCACTGATCTCCTTTGACGGTCTTCCTCAAGTATCCTTCGCCCATCACTCTGTCAAAAGATGTGCCGTTGCCTGGATAGTAAGTGCTGAGCACCGCGTTTCCATCGGTGAGGAAACCGATGCCGGCACCATAGCGTCCCTGTTCCGGACAATAATCGTTGAGGAATTTCGGCGAGCCTTCGTCCTGGCGAACCTGCACATAACCGTAGTTCGATACTGCAGCCACAAGGCGATCGTTGCCGACCTGGTGCGTTTGATCTGTTGGCGCGCGCCACTCTTTATGGACAGGCGAGACGGCTTTGCCGTCGGCGACCTGGTTGCAGGTGTACTTGTATGCCGGCAGACCAAACTGATCCGTAATCCACTCGCCGAAATAGCCGGAACCGTAGGCTTTCAGTTCTTTGCTCTGCGGTTCAATGGCAACTTTGGGCGAGAGAAACTGAAAGGCAGATGCGAGTTTCGCCAAGCTGAACCGGTGCGATGCCCCGATGCCCACCATACCTAGAAATTGACGCCGATCGATCATCACTCTTCCTTGCTGCCGCGCTGGGCGCTGCTGGCTTTATCCAGAATAAGCCTGTAGACGCTGCATGGTTTGCAGCTATATATCTGACGCCATTGGATTGACAGCAAACATAGCGAATACCGAACCTTCCGTCAACAGTGCGAGAAATGAAACCAGCAGCCTCGCGCGTTATTCTCAATGGAGCATGGACCTCAAGCGGCCCAATCCGGAACCCGTCGCCACTGCAGCCGATCCGTTTGCCTGTTTTCATCCCGTCACGGCAGCCTGGTTTCAGGCGGTTTTCGATACGCCTACCGCGCCGCAGCGGATGGGCTGGCCGGTGATCGCGCGAGGGGAGAGCGCACTGATTCTGGCTCCCACTGGGACGGGCAAGACACTGGCCGCATTTTTGTGGTGCCTGGATCGGCTGATGCTTGAAAACAGGGATCAGGGTTCAGGGATCAGGGATCAGAAGGCTGCCGAAGTGAAAGGGCGGGGCTGCCGGATTGTTTACGTTTCGCCTCTCAAAGCACTGGCCGTGGACGTGGAGCGCAATCTGCGCTCGCCGCTGGCGGGGATGGCGAATATGGCGAGGCGGATGGGCGTGGAGTTTCGCGAGCCGGCAATCAGCGTGCGCACCGGCGATACGCCGCAGCGGGAGCGGGCGCGGTTTGCACGCCATCCGGCCGAGATTCTCATCACCACGCCGGAGTCGCTTTACCTGCTGCTGACTTCGCAGGCTTCCGAGGCACTGCGCACGGTGGATACGGTGATCATCGATGAGATTCACGCCCTGGTTCCCACCAAGCGAGGCGCCCACCTGGCGCTTTCGTTGGAGCGATTAGAGGCGCTGACCGGGCGGCGATTACAGCGCATTGGGCTTTCAGCTACGCAGAGGCCGCTGGAAGAGGTGGCGCGCTTTCTGGGCGGAGTGCAAGAACAGGGAACAGGGAATAGGGAACAGGGAATAGCCGGCGAGAGCACCGGTCTAGAAATGCAAGCATTGGAGCCTGGAAGTGTTCAAAGCTCCGATGCGGCCTGGGCTTCAGACGTTGCGGATGCCGCGACAATCAAATACCGTCCGGTGACCATTGTGAACGCAAGCGCGCCCAAGCAACTAAAGCTGCGCATTGAAGTTCCCGTGGAGGACATGGCGCGGTTGGGCGAGCAGGAGGAACTGCCCAGCGGACCGGCTTCGCAGGCCCCGAGGCGAGTTTCGATCTGGAATGCTATTCATCCGCGGCTGCTGGAAATAATTCGTGAGCGCAACTCGACAATTCTGTTTGTAAACAGCCGGCAGGTGGCCGAGAGGCTGGCCGGGGCGCTGAATGAACTGGCTGGAGAGCCCATCGTCCGCGCGCATCACGGATCGCTGGCTGCGGCGCAGCGGTCGATCATCGAAGAACAATTGAAGGCTGGGAAGATTCGTGCGCTATGCGCGACTTCGACGCTGGAACTGGGCATCGACATGGGCGCGGTCGACCTGGTGATTCAGATTGAAGCGCCGCCATCCGTGGCTAGCGGTATGCAGCGAATTGGGCGCGCCGGGCATCACGTGGATGCAGTGAGCGAAGGGATTCTCTTTCCCAAGTACCGCGCTGACCTGGTGGCCTGCGCCGCGGTTACACGCGCCATGCATGAGGGGCATATTGAGTCGACGCGCTTTCCGCGCAATCCGTCGGATGTGCTGGCGCAGCAGTTGGTGGCCATTGTCGCGCATCCTCCGGCGGCGGCTGCTCCGCCGCGCAAGGCGAAGGTACTTAAGAGCGCGAGGCGCGGAAAGAATCTTGCGGCAGAGTTGAAATTTGGCGATTGGGATTCGGCTCGAAGGGAATTGGAAACGGAGAAGCCCGAAGTCAGCGTGGACGCGCTCTTTAAACTTGTCCGCCACGCTGCGCCTTTCGGCGGCCTGAGCCGTGCGGCATTCGAGGGTGTGCTCGATCTGCTCAGCGGACGCTATCCCTCCGATGAGTTTGCCGATCTGCGGCCACGCCTTACGTGGGACCGCGTGCGCAACGTGGTGACGGCGCGGGACGGGGCCTCGCGGCTGGCAATTCTGAATGCGGGCACCATTCCCGATCGAGGCCTCTATGGCGTTTTTCTGGCTTACAGCGAAGGGAAAGCGGTGCGCGTGGGAGAGCTGGACGAGGAGATGGTTTTTGAAAGTCATCCCGGCGAGACTTTCATCCTGGGCGCGTCAACCTGGCGGATCGTGGAGATTACGCATGACCGCGTACTGGTGACGCCCGCTCCAGGCGAGCCTGGGAAGATGCCGTTTTGGAAGGGAGATGGTCCAGGAAGGCCGCTGGAGTTTGGCCGCCGCATTGGCGCGCTGGTGAGAGAATTGCGCGCATTGCCCAGGCCGGCTGCGCTGACTCGGCTGGTGGCCGAGCACGACCTTGATCCCGGCGCGGCGGAGAATCTGATGCAGTTTCTTGCCGATCAGGAGGCCGCGACAGGCTCGGTGCCCGACGATCGCACGGTGGTGATTGAGCGCTGTCGCGATGAGTTGGGCGATTGGAGGGTTTGCGTGCTCACGCCCTTCGGCAGCCGCATTCACATTCCCTGGGCTATGGCGGTGAGCGCGCGAATTCGCGCCGCCGGCGGGCCGGAGGTGGAGACATTGTGGAGCGACGATGGATTTGTTCTGCGCTTTCCCGATACGGATGAGCCGCCAGATCCAGATTGGTTCCTGATAGAGCCGGCAGAGGCGATGGCGCTGGTGCTGCGGCAACTGGGCTCGACGGCGCTGTTTGCGGGACGGTTTCGCGAGGCGGCGGGGCGCGCACTGCTGCTGCCTCGACGGCGCGCCGACATTCGCTCGCCGCTGTGGCAGTTGCGCAAGCGCTCCTATGATCTGTTGAGCGTGGCTTCGCGCTATCCAAAGTTTCCGCTGCTGCTGGAGGCCTATCGCGAGTGCCTGCGCGACGTTTTTGATATGCCTGCGCTGATTGAGACGCTGCGTGCAGTCGAGCAGCGGCAGTTGCGGGTGCATGTGGTGGAGACGCGCAAGCCTTCGCCGTTCGCCGCGTCGCTGCTGTTCAGTTACGTGGCGAATTTTCTTTATGACGGCGATGCTCCGCTGGCCGAGCGGCGTGCACAGGCGCTCACCATCGATCAGGACCAATTGCGCGAGTTGCTGGGAGAGGCTGATCTGCGCGAACTTCTCGACGCAGATGCGATTGCAGAAGTGGAAGAGACGGCGCAGTGCCTGGCCGAAAACTATCGAGCGCGCACCGTCGACGGCATTCACGATCTATGTTTGCGGTTGGGAGATTTGTCGCGAGAGGAACTGGCTAGGCGCGTGGCTTCGCCGGATTTGCTGGCGCAAGTGGACCGGCTGGTTCGGTCGCGGCGGCTGCTGGAGTTGCGGATTGCCGGTGAGCGGCGGTTGATTGCTGCGGAGGATGCGGCGCGTTATCGCGATGGGCTGGGGATTCCGTTGCCACCGGGACTGGCCTCGGCGTTGCTGGAGCCGGTTGCGCAGCCGGTATTGGAGTTAGTTCGCCGTTATGCGCGCACGCATGGGCCGTTTACGTTGCGCGAGGTTGCGGATCGTTTTGCGTTGGACGCGGTGGTAGTCGAAAATGCGCTGCGGCTGCTTGCTGCGGAAGGACGCGTGTTGGAGGGTGGTTTCCGACCGGGCGGCCTTCATCGGGAGTGGTGCGACGCAGAGATGCTGCGGCTGATTCGCCGCAAATCGCTGGCCAAACTGCGCCGTGAGGTTGAGCCGGTGGAGCAGCACACGCTGGCGCGGTTCCTCACGCACTGGCAAGGGCTGCTGAATCCGAGGCGGAGCGGAAATCTCGATCCGCTGTTGGATGCAATCGAGAGTTTGCAGGGCGCTCCTCTGCCTGCGTCGCTGGTGGAGAGCGCGATTTTGCCGGCGCGGATTGCGGAGTATGAGCCGGCCGGGTTGGATACGCTGATCGCCGCCGGCGAAGTGGCTTGGGCAGGCGTGGAGCCAATCGGGGAACGGGACGGGCGGATCGCGCTCTTTCTTGCCGATAAGCTGCCGCTGCTTGCGCAGCAGAGGCCTCTGGTTGAACCGCTCACGGAGCGCGAAGAGAAGCTGATCGCTGTGCTTGAATCCACGGGCGCAAGTTTCTTCGACCCGCTACATCAGGCTGTGGGCGGAGGCTATCCGGGCGAGACGATCGAGGCGCTGTGGAGCCTGGTATGGCGCGGGCTAATTACGAATGATTCGCTTCACGCGCTGCGCGCGTATATTGCGAGGCCCGAGAGTGCGCGAACGCCGAGGCGGTTGCAGACCGGTTCTGTTTTTCGTTCGCGCAGGACTACTCCGCCGACTGCGCAGGGACGCTGGTCGCTGCTGCCAATTCGCACACGGGGAGTTGAAAGTGCTCCGACTAAGACCGAGGCCAGTCATGCGCTGGCTTTGCAATTGCTCAACCGCTATGGTGTTCTGCTGAGAGAATCAGTGGCGGCAGAAAACGTTCCGGGTGGATTCAGCGCGGTTTATGACGTACTAAAGGCTCTTGAAGAGAGTGGGCGCATTCGACGCGGATATTTTGTGGCGGGATTGGGCGCTACTCAGTTTGCCCTGCCGGCGGCAGTGGATCTGCTGCGCCAGTTGCGCGGTGCTCCGCCCCAGGAGAAACCGGAGTTTGTGCAGTTGGCCGCCGCTGATCCGGCCAATCCGTATGGTTCGGTGCTACGCTGGCCGGAGCTTCCGGTTGCTGACGAAGATTCGGAGTCCGCGCCACGGCTGCTCACGCGCGCGGTTTATGCCGAGGTGATTCTGCGTAATGGGCAGTTGGTTGCATGGCTCAGGCACGGCAATCCGAACCTGTTGGTTTTTTTGCCGGCCGAGGAGCCGGAACGCTCGCAGGTGGCTTCGGGGCTGGCGCATTTTCTATGTGCGCGAGGGCAGGAGCGGCTGCGCGGCAGTCATCAAGGTGTGCTCATCACCACCATCAATGGGCAGCCTGTAGCGGCGCATCCGATGGCGCGGTTTCTTATGAACGCGGGCTTTCATCCCGGCCCTCTGGGAATGCACCTGCGCCGTATCCCACTGCCCGTCGGGCGGGAATCTGACGGGACACATGCGGGAGAGGTGCAGTAGGCGATGCCTGAAGGCGATACGATTTTTCGCACGGCACGCGCACTGGGTCGCGCGCTGACCGGCAAGCCAATTACAGGATTCCGCTCGATGTTTCCCAAGCTGACGCGATTCGATGACGACACCCCTCTTGCGGGACAAACGGTGGAGGGGGTGGAATCGCGCGGCAAGTGGCTGCTCATCCACTTCTCCGGCGGAGGGACACTGGCCACTCATATGCTCATGAGCGGCAGTTGGCATATTTACCGGCCAGGTGAGAGATGGCAGCAACCACGGGTCAATATGCGCATCGTGATCGAGAATAGAGAGTTTATTGCAGTAGGCTTCAAAGTGCCTGTTGCTGAGATGCACACGGCTCAGTCACTGGCCCGCGAACTCAGAATTTCGCGTTCTGAAATTGACGTGCTGGGCGATGGATTCGACGCGGATGCAGCCGCGCGCCGCCTGTTGGCGCATGGAGACGAAGAGGTTGGCGATGTGCTATTGCATCAGGAAGTGTTGGCGGGGGTGGGGAACGTTTTCAAATCGGAGATATGCTTTGTTACCGGACTAAATCCGTTCCGTAAGGTGGCTACGATCACGCGCGCGCAGGCAGACGAGGCGGTCGGAGCGGCGCAGCGATTGCTTGCGGCTAATGTGATGGAGGATTCCGGCGATGCGATTGTGACCTATGGCGGACGGAAACGGCGCACTACGCACGAATCGGATCCCGGCGCTAGTTTGTGGGTCTATGGGCGCAGGGGCGAGCCCTGCCGGCGCTGCGGCGAGCAGATTCGCAGACGAATCCAGGGGCCGGACGCGCGCGTGACCTACTGGTGCAAGCATTGCCAGCCGATGCCTGATGGTACAGATATTGACGGGTAAACGATGGACAGAATCGAATTCAGCGATTCAGTTTTTGCCCAGGCCGAAGAGCTTTTGCAGCACGTTGCGATGGTCGGAGGGGTGGTCGCAGGTATCGGTTGGGGCCGTGCCGTCAAGGAAGGCCGAGTCGAAAGCTTCTGGGCAGGTCTCGTCGCTGAGCAGGTTGCTGTTCTTGTCAATCTTGACGATTTCAACGCCTTCAGGCGGCGAGAAGTCGTGCGTGTCAGAGTACTGCGGCAGCAACACTGCTCTTTTCATGAACTCGGCCCAAATGGGCGCGGCGGCTTGAGCGCCCTGAAGCTTGATGTCGGTGTAGTCATCGTTTCCCACCCAGACAATGCACAGCAAATTGCTGGTGAATCCGGCAAACCATGCATCGTGGTCGGTTCCGGTTTTGCCGGCAGCAGGAGCTGTGAATCCCATATTGCGCACACCCGCGCCGGTACCGGAGCCGGTGACGTCACTGCGCAGCACGTTCTGCATCATGTTGACGGTGAGATAGGCTACGCGCGGTTCCAGTATTTGTTTGGATGCGGGCGAGTAGTCGCTGATGATGTCGCCGGTGGAAGTGCGGACGCTGGCCAGCATCCAGGGGTCAAGGTGCAAGCCGTTGTTGGCGAAAATTGTGTAGGCTCCGGCCATATCGAGCGGCGTCGCGTCATAAGAGCCGATAGCCATGGAGGGCGTGCCGCGCGCGCTCTTGACGCCGGCGTCGCGGGCCAGCGCCGCTACGCGATCGAAGCCCACCATTGAGGCCAGGCTGATGGTGGCATTGTTCAGCGAACGCATCAGGGCATAGCGCGCCGTCACTTCTTCGTGGTACTCCCCTTCAAAATTCTTCGGTGTGTACTCGTAAGGCGTTCCCTCGCCGTAGGTGGTTTGCTCGTCCTTGAGCATTGTCAGCGGTGAGAATAGCTTGGTTTGTCCCGGCAACATGGTGCCTTCCGCAGCGGTGGCGAAGGCCGAAGCGTAGACGAAGGGCTTGAAGATGGAGCCGGTAGGCCGTTTGGCTACTGCGTGATTCAATTGTGAGTTGCCATAACTGCGCCCGCCCACCATGGCGAGCACCTGGCCGGTATGGGGATTGAGCGCGACGAGAGCCACTTGCGGGTAGACGTACGCTATGCCGCGTTTTTTATCGAGCGCGTGCTGCTTGTCTACCCTCTCATCCACCACGTGAATGGTAGATTCGACCGCAGTTGTGGCCAGGCGCTGCAGATCGGGATCGAGCGAAGTATAGATGTGCAGGCCTTCGCTGTTGAAGTCGCGCTCGCCCAGTTTTTGCACCAGTTGATCGCGCACCAGATCAACGAAGTAGGGCGCCTCGCTGGCGTCAACGCTGGCTGCCGAGAGGTGAAGCGGCTCAGACTTGGCGCGCTCGGCCTGCTCTTTAGTGATTGCGCCGGTCTCAACCATGGAATCGAGCACCAGGTTGCGGCGTTCGATGGTGCGGTCCGCATGGCGGAAGGGATTGAAGTAGTTGGGCCGCTGAATGATGCCGGCCAGTAGTGCGCACTCGGCCAGGTCGAGTTGGCGCACATCTTTGCCGAAGTAGGCCTGCGAGGCCTCGCCGAAGCCGTTGATGGAGAAGCTGCCGCGCTGGCCCAGGTTGATCTGGTTGGCATACATTTCGAAGATTTCTTTTTTAGTGAAGCGATGCTCGAGCTGAAAGGTAATGACGATCTCGATGATCTTGCGCTTGATGCGCTTCTCCGGCGAGAGAAAGAAGCCGCGCGCCAACTGCATGGTGAGTGTGGAACCCCCCTGCTGCTTCTGGCCTGTGGTTAGATCATGGAAGACGGCTTCCATAAGGCGCCAATAGTTAACGCCGTTGTGCTCAAAGAAGCGGCGGTCCTCGATGGCGAGTACGGCCTGGACCAGATTCTGCGGAATTTCGTCGTAGGTGACCAGGCGGCGCTTGGTGCGGTTGGGATCGTCGCTGAGGCCGGTGATGAGCAGCGGCTCCAGTTCATAGCTGGACAGCGGCTGGCCATGATCGTCGGTGATGGACTCAACTACTCCGGAACCGATGCGGATGGTGGCGCTGTCTTGCGCGTGATAGGACTGCGGGCCGGGATGAACGGTGATGGTCTGCACGCCCTGCGAAAAAGTTCCCAGAGGCGAAACCGGTGAGGCACCATCGGCGGAGTAGCCGGCCTCGCGTACTTCATTGGCGATGAGGCGGACGGTGAGCTTTTGTCCGGGACGGACCTCGCGAGGCGCGGCATAGATTTTTGCCGTATTGGCGAAGATGGGCTGTTTGAGCCTGTCGTCTACGATGCGCTCGTATTTGAAGTAAAACCAGCCGATGACGATCAGGGCGACAAGCGCAACGGCTGCGATGGCCAACAGCACCACGCGCAACAGAAGCGATGAAAAGCTTTGCTTCCCATCGAGTCTCGGAATCCTGATCTTCAACGCCATTCCCGCTCCTTAAAAACAGTGATCAGCTTTAAGTGATCAGTGATTCGCTACAGGCTGTCATCGGTAGACAACAGCAGAGCATCTTCCTGGACACGTTCCTTCACCAGCGCCACGGCTGCATCAAGCGCCACATCGACGCTGGTGGCTGTTGAGCGCGTTACCAATTCAACTAGTCCGGCTGCGGCTTTCTTGCCTACGTTGATGCGGTAGGGAATGCCGACCAGGTCCGCATCCTTGAATTTGACGCCCGCGCGCTCGTCTCTGTCATCAAGCAGCACATCGAGACCCGCGGACTCAAGTTCGGCGGCGAGCTTTTCTCCGGTTTCGCGCAGCGCGTCGTCTGAAACATTGGTCACCGTAACTACCACTGTGAAGGGAGCAATCGAGGCCGGCAGCCAGAAGCCGTTCTTGTCGTTGGACTGCTCGATCGCGGCGGTAAGGATGCGCTCAATGCCGATGCCGTAGCAGCCCATGATGGGAGTGACTTCCTTGCCATTCACGTCGAGGACGCTTGCGCCCATGGACTTTGTGTATTTGTCGCCCAGTTTGAATATGTGGCCGACTTCGACCGCCTTGCCGACGACCAGCTTGCCGGAGCAGCCGTCTTTCGGGCAGTTCTCGCCCTCGTTCACGCTGCGAATTTCGGCGCTCAGGGTCCAGGTGAAATCTCGTCCCGGTACAACGTTGCGCAGGTGGTAGTCGAGCTTGTTTGCGCCGGCGACGAGGTTTTTGCGGCCTTCGAGAGACTTATCCACTACGACCGTTAGACCGTCTTCGAGCGGGTTGGCATCTGGTTTGAGACCGACAGGACCAAGAAAGCCGGCTGGCCCGTTGAAGAACTTTGTGAGCTCTTCTGCTTGCATGGTGCGCAGTTCACCAGCGCCGATGGCACCCAGCAGTTTGGTTTCGTTCACCTGGTGGTCGCCGCGCAGGAATGCGGCAACGCCATGCCACGTTCCGGGCTTCCCCGCTTGGCCGTGTTTGAGCGCCATGTAGGCCACGCACTTGATGTCGGAGGACTCGGCCATCTTGAAGAAGGTAGCCACTTCGGCGATGGTGGCGCAGTTGGGCGTGTGAACCAGTTCCGGATTACCGTCTCCCGTTGGCTCCAGCTCCGCAACAGGTGCGAGCAGCGAAGTAGCTTTCTCCACATTGGCTGCGTAATCGCAGACCGGACAGCTTGCGATCAGGTCTTCACCGGCATCGGTGTAGACCATGAACTCCTGCGAATGCGAGCCGCCCATGGAGCCGGAGTCGGCTTCGACAGCGACGAACTTGAGTCCGCAGCGCTTGAAGATGGTGCGATAGACCTCATCGTGCAGAACGTAGCTCTTGTCGAGGCCAGCCTTGTCGATGTCGAAGGAGTATGCGTCCTTCATTGTGAACTGGCGCACGCGCAGGAGGCCGGACTTGGGGCGCGGCTCGTCGCGAAACTTGGTTTGAATCTGGTACCAGATCTGCGGCAACTGCTTGTAGCTGCGCAATTCGCTGCGGGCGATGGTGGTCATGATCTCTTCGTGAGTCATGCCCAGACAGAGATCGGCGCCTTTGCGGTCTTTGAGGCGGAACATGTTGTCACCCATGCCCGTCCAGCGGCCGCTCTGCTCCAACGGCTCCCTGGGAAGCAGGGCAGGAAGAAAAAACTCCTGACCGATTTTGTCCATCTCTTCGCGCACGATGCCAATGATCTTGTTCAGCGAGCGCTGACCGAGGAAGAGGTAGTTGTAAATGCCTGCGCCGAGCTGGCGAATATAGCCGGAGCGGAGCAGAAATTTGTGACTGGCCACTTCGGCGTCTGCCGGGGCCTCGCGAAGAGTCGGAATGAAGAGCTTGGACCAGCGATGCATAGAGATAAGTGCGTACTTTCCCGTCCGCTTACCGCGAACGTAACGACAAATGACAGCAGTGTTTATTCTAAATGTTCGGGCGATGAGAAGAGTTTTTTGTATTTAGGTGTTGAGGCGGTAGGGCTCCAGCATGGTTTTCAGACCTGGCTTGAGATATGGGAAGTCATACTTACCTTTTTTATCCCAAGATTCTGTGCCCGCTAGCAACCCTTCACTGAGGATTTTCTCTAAAACCTCATCACGCGGATACAGATACCATTGGTTGCTATCCCGGAAACAGATGAATAATTCCTGGCCACGATACTTCTTCGAAAAAGTCAGCCTTCCTTTCAACTGCACCTTCAAGAAACTGATGCCGTCAAAATGCTGCGCGATGAAGTCGGCTCCGCACCAATCGTTGGTCAGGCGGATAGTCACATAACCGAAATCGGCCAACACTGCTGAGACCTTTTGAAAGTTATAGCCCTCTTGTTGGCGTGGTTTAAGATCCTCATATGGAATCTGTTTGAGATCTAGCGACATCGATTTTTCTCCAATCCTTGCGATCTATCGCAGTGGCGCTGGCGACTCACTCTCCGTGCCGGCCACCCGAGGTTTCGCCCTCGAAAGCTGTGATTGCACACTCCCCAATTGAGGACTCATTCTAATCACTAACCCTATCGACTGCCTCTAAATCAACTCTACGCCCCACAGATCGTGCAAGTGGAGGACGCCTTCGACGGCTTGGTTTGCGCCTACGACGACGAGCGAGGTGATCTTGCGCTCTTCCAGGATGGCCAGCGCTGTTGCGGCGAGTTCGCTTGCGGCGATGGTGCGGGGGCAGGAGTTCATTGCCTCGCCGGCCGAGCGGCTGAGGGCTGCGCCACCTTCGCGTTCCAAAAGTCTGCGCAGGTCACCGTCGCTGATAACGCCGCATAGGCGGCCCTGATCCTGGACGGTGGTGATGCCAAGTTTTTTTGAAGACATTTCGTAGATCACGTCGGTCATGGGGGTGACGAGCGCGACTACCGGGACTTCGTCGCCGGAGTGCATCAGGTCACTGACCTTGGCCAGGCGCTTGCCCAGCTTGCCACCGGGGTGGAGTTCGGCAAAGTCCTCTGCCTTGAATCCCTTGCGCAGGCTGACGGCGACGGCAAGGGCATCGCCCAGAGCCAGCATGGCGGTGGTGGAGGCGGTGGGGGCGAGATTGAGGCCGCAGGCTTCGCGCTCCACTCCGCAGTCGAGAGCTATGTCGCTGGCCGCGGCGAGGGTCGAGTGCAGATTACAGCAGAAGCTGATGAGCGCGCCGCCCTTGCGCTTGAGGAGGGTGAGCAGGCGCAGAATCTCCTCGGTCTCGCCGCTGGCGGAGAGAGCAATGACCACATCGCCGGGCATGAGCACACCCAGGTCGCCGTGGACTGCTTCGGCGGGATGCAGAAAAAGGGCCGGCGAACCTGTGGAGCTGAGTGTGGCGGCGATCTTCTGGGCAATGATGCCGCTCTTGCCCATACCGGTGACCACGACGCGGCCGTTTTCCTTACCGCAGCGAAGGATCAGCTCGAGGGCGTGGCTGAAGGGTTCGGCCATGGGGCCTTCAAGGCGCTTGGCGAGGGCTTCGAGAGCGGCTGCTTCCGTGCGGACCAGTGCGGCCGGCTCCAGACAGCTTCTATCAGGATTGCCGGGTTGATTCCCTGACTGTTTCATCGGCATTTGATGGTAACAGCTTTCACCTGCGGTCCGGGCACCTGCGGTGCGGCCAATTGCCTTCGGCGGTCTTGCTCGTACAATTATGTCAGAGGTTAACTCCCCTTGAGGCGCAACACACTGGTTATCACTGCTGTTCTGTTTATCCTGGCAGTCTTTGCCTGGGCGGGATGGGCTAACTGGGAGTATCGCAGGCAGGCGGCCGAGCGGCTGCTGGCTTCAACGATGCAGGGCGTGCTGGCGCCCGATGCGACGGACGGGACTGCCGAGTTTATGACCAAGCTCAAGGGCAAGGCTGCGCCGGGTTTTGCGCTGGAGGACCTGAGCGGGAAAAAGGTTACGCTGGCCAGCTACAAGGGCAAGGCTGTGTTGATCAACTTCTGGGCTACCTGGTGCGCTCCGTGCAAGATTGAGACGCCTTGGCTGATCGAACTCCGGAACAAGTATGCCGCGCAGGGGTTTGAGGTGCTGGGCATCTCGGCGGACGATCTCGATAAGGACGACAAGCAGAAGTTGAGCGAGGAGAAGAAGGAGATTGCGCACTTTGCTGAGCAGATGCATATTCCTTATCCGGTGCTGATCGACGGCGATTCGGTGAGCACGCCTTACGACGGGTTGGATTCGCTGCCCGTTTCGTACTTTGTCGATCGCAACGGCACGGTTGTTGCGGCGCAGATGGGACTGACTTCAAAGGAAGAGATTGAAGCGGATATCAAGAAAGCGCTGGGGAAGTAGCGCAGCGGAGTTAGCAAACAAGCGGGTTAGTGATTTAGAAGGTAAGGGTTGATGCTTAGAATGAAGACGAGAATCGGCGTTGTGGCGGCTTTGGCACTGGGGACTTGCTTGCTGGCGCGGGGGCAGGCGCTCTCGGGCATCAGGCCGGGACGATCGATCGCGCAGCCTGCGGCGGTTGAGTATCTATATCCCGAGCAGGTAACGGTGGCTGCGGGAAAGACGAGCGAGGTGACGCTGCACTTTCGCATCGCGCAAGGGCTGCATATCAATTCCCATCAACCCGGGGAAAAAGAACTTATTCCGACTACGTTTTCTATTCCCGAGGGATTCGGAGTGCGGCTCGACGCGGCGAGCTATCCGGAAGGTACGGAGTTCACGCTGCCGCTGGACCCGGAAACGAAACTGAGCGTCTATACCGGCGAATTCACTATTCAGGCGAAGATTGTTGCCACGCAGGGGAACCATTTGGTGGAAGCAAAGCTGCGCTTCCAGGCTTGCGATAAAGATGCATGTATGCCGCCGAAGACGATCACCGTGCCAATTGACGTGATTGGAAAATAGCAGGGATTAGGGAATAGGGAATAGGGAATAGGGAATAGGGAATAGGGAATGGGAAGCTTTGTGGATGAGTTGAATGATTGATCGAATCGAAGAAGATAGGCTCGCGAAGATTGTTTGGGAATTTCACCATGTTCATCACCAGCTTGCTCCTGCTGACATCATTTGTTGTTTTACTTCATTCGATCTTTCTGTGCCGGAATATGTGGCGCAGCTCTATCTGCGTGGGCTTGCTCCTTTCATTCTGGTTTCAGGCCAGAACGCTTCTGGCGGTTTGCAGAGGACCGATTGGGGAATGACGGAGGCGGATAAATTTGCGGAAGTCATGGTGAAAAACGGCGTTCCTCGGGACAAGATCGTGCTTGAGAAAGAGTCTGTGAATTCAGGCGAAAATGTGCGGTTTTCCTATGAGCTGCTGAAGAGCATGGGCAGGATTCCGCAGAAAATTATTGTGGCGCAGAAGCCTACGATGGAGAAGCGGGCTTATGCGACCTTCAGGAATTTCTGGCCGGAAGAGAATTATGAGCTGATGGTGACTTCGCCGCCTTTCTCTTATGAGGAGTATGTTGGGACGATCGTTGACCGGGAAACGATGATCAATGTCATGGTGGGAGATTTGCAGCGTATCAAGCTGTATCCGGCAATGGGTTTTCAAATTCCTCTCGAAATTCCGGCCTCGGTTTGGGACGCTTATGAGAAGTTGGTTGCGGGTGGTTTTGATAAACACCTGGTGCGGTGATCGTATTGACAGGCACATAGGGCAGCCCCCACCTGGAGCTTGTGCCAGATTTGCTTGGGCACCTACCCCCACCCTATTTCTGGTAATAAACAGTGTGTATTCAACAAGATGCGTAGAGCGTTCCGCTGCAAGCCACTCATTCTAATGAAATTATTGCCAGATATCAGGCAGCAAAGGAGTTAGGGCGCTCTTGTGGAGTTAGTGGGATCATGGAGCGTGCCGGACCTTCTTCGCTGGACTTCTACTAATCATTATACGACGCCAGAACGAAATAATCTGCAAAGTGGATTTGAGGTCTTCGTGGGCCAATTCCTGGAGCTTTTCTGATTCCGTAAGGGATGTTACGGCAATTGGAAACGGATAGTTGAGTTTCGTGGTCTCCCACCCTTTCACGATAAGACTGTGAAAGGATGGGGCACCCGGCATTGGAGCAATGGCGATCTTTCTTTCACACCGCAGGAGGACTAGAATTCAGAAAGCAGGAGGGTGCGATGGCAACTGGAGCCGTGGCTCGGAAGTTGAAAGAAAGCTCCGTGGAAGGCCCGAAGGCGGTTTCTGCAAAGAAGAAGTACTCCCCTGAGTACCTGGCCGAGCAGGCAGCAGTGATGGCGCGAGTTCGCGAAGAGGGCGCAAAGCGCATCCGCCGCTCGGTTGAGAGAGCCGTCGCTATGGGAATCATAGACAAGGACGGCAACCTCTTGAAGAAGGAACTCCCCGCAGATATGCAGCCAGGTGCGGATCGCGACTTCGGGGGATAGTGGATGCCGACCATGTACGTCGTTGCCGGACCCGCCGGCAGCGGAAAGACAAGCGCGTTTCCGGGTGACTCATTTGGCTGCGATTATTTCAACGCAGACCACCACGCGGCAATGTTGAATGGCGGTTCCTATATCGGCATTCCCAAGTCGATTCGGGAGATTGCCGGGCCGATGTGCGAGAAATTCATTCAGGATCGCATCGCGGCCGGCACGGACTTTGCGACCGAGACAACCCTGCGCAGTAAGATCGTTTTCGATCAGATGAGACAGGCTCACTTAGCCGGATTTAAGGTCAGATTCACTTATGTTTGCGTCGATAGGCTCGATACGTCTATCAAGCGCGTTAAGCAACGCGCATATATGGGCGGTCACAGCGGATCGGAAGATACTGTTCGCGATATTCGGCTAAAGAGTCTCACCAACCTTCAATGCGCCTTTGACGAGTTGGGAAAGACTATCGATCTGTTTGAAATATTCGACAATTCCGCGCATGGAATGCCGCCAAAGTTGATTGCGTCGTTTCTGGGACGCGAGATTACTTTTCTCGCCGCCGAGCTTCCGGCATGGATGGATGAGGCGCTGGGGAAAACTCCTTACTCGACTGGGAAGCTGCGGGAGTTTTTCGAGCGGGGTAAGACCTTGCCGGTTGGCGAGTGACTCGATTCCCAGGTATCGGAAGCGAGACCTGGGGCAACCGGCCGGTAACCGGTATTCTTTATCTTGATTCGTGCTTGAAGGATTCAATGTCCTGCCGGAGTTGTCTGCGAAGTGACCTGGGTTCCTTCGGATCAAACTTACGGGACATATCTTCAATATCGTAGATTCTCCAACCGCCGCGTTCTGCAAGCAGCGTATACCGCATCTCGCGTCGATCGCGATCATCGCCGGACCGATTTTCGGGCGAGTAAATATAGAAGGAAGCAACCACGATAGCCCGCTCCGGTTTCTCTAGCTTCACATCTAATTTGTCAAGCCAGATTCCGTCCCATTCCTGGCAGTCACAGGCGATGTCGGCATCGAGTGGCCATGGAACCTCAGAAGCAGCTTGAGCGGCTTTGAGGTCCGCATGAATCAGAAAAAGAAGCGAGGAGTGTATGTAGCGAGGGCTATATGGAATTCCGTGGCCTTTGTTCCCATAGAGCTGATAGATAGAGGAGAGGAAGTCCTTTGCTGAGACGGCGCTTTGACCAGCCGCTGCTGGGGCGAGGAAGGTAGGCCAGAGGATGATCACAATGAGCCATCGTACGAGCATCATCATTTAATACTCCGTGCAGAAAAAGGTCGTTGAATGTCGCGGAGCGCATTGGTTCGCGCTTCGCTGGACTTCCATTAATCAGTGTGCACTACCGGAGCCAAATTGTCTGCAAAGTAGATTGAGGTTTCCCAGGTCTCAGAAGCGAGACCTGGGAAACTCGGTACGAATAATCACGTCGCCCCTACAGGGCGCCGATCATATATTGCGACCTAGACCCAGGGTTTCGCTTCGCTTCACCCTGGGCTATTCTCATACGGCCCCTCCGGGGCCTGGCGCCGCTCGTCCCGCGGTTGGGGCTCTAATGACAGCGCTTTTGCGAGCGATTGGCGAGCGTCTTCCGCACCGCAGGTGCCTACGTTCCGGATTTCTTTTCTAGCTTGGCCCAGGAGTCTTTGAGGGGGAGGGTACGGTTGAAGATTTTTTTCTCGTTGGTTGAGTCCAGGTCCAGACAGAAATATCCCACGCGCTCGAATTGGAAGCGGTCTTCCGGTTTGGCAGCGGCTAGGGAGGGCTCAAGCTTGGCGCCGGTGAGGATCTCAAGAGAGTTGGGGTTTAGATTGTCGAGGACGTCCTGGCCTTCGGCAAAGTCGTTGGGGTCGGGCTTTAGGAAGAGCTTGTCGTAGAGACGGATTTCGGCGGAGATGGCGTGGGCGGCTGAGACCCAGTGCATGGTGGACTTGACCTTGCGGCCATCAGGGGAGTTGCCGCCGCGGCTGGCTGGATCGTAGGTGCAGTGGACTTCTGCTATGTTGCCGGCGGCGTCTTTTACCACGCTCTGGGCGGTGATGAAGTAGGCGTTGCGGAGGCGGACTTCTTTGCCGGGTGAGAGGCGGTAGTACTTGGGCGGAGGGAGTTCGCGGAAGTCGTCGTGCTCGATGTAGAGCTCGCGCGAGAAGGGGACCTGGCGCGTGCCGGCGGTGGGGTCCTCGGGGTTGTTTGCTACTTCCACCAGCTCGCCGGGGCCTTCGGGGTAGTTGTCGATGACGAGCTTGAGGGGGTGGAGGACGGCCATGGCGCGGCGGGCGCTGTGATTCAGGTCGTCGCGCTGGAAGTGCTCGAGCATTTCTATGTCTGTGCTGCCGTTGGTGCGCGAGACGCCGGCGGCGGCTACGAATGTGCGAATGGCTTGAGGGGTGAAGCCGCGGCGGCGGAGGCCGGAGAGGGTGGGCATGCGGGGATCGTCCCAGCCGTAGACGCGATGCTCCTGGACGAACTGGATGAGGCGGC